>Ga0194051_1000625_pt1 | contig 19913 bp, 16 predicted proteins | sample SepL2320m_MetaG_FD_161275 | JGI IMG/M metagenome (GOLD analysis project Ga0194051, IMG submission 161275) | Anoxic zone freshwater microbial communities from boreal shield lake in IISD Experimental Lakes Area, Ontario, Canada - Sep2016-L239-20m | ecosystem: Environmental > Aquatic > Freshwater >... | reverse complement strand
TGCCCGGCACGTACCTCAGTTACCGAAGTCCCAGCCGTCGCCCTTGGCGTACTGACCAAGCACGTTCTTGGCAATGAGAATCTTGTGCACCTCGTCGGGACCATCGGCGATGCGTAGCGTGCGAGCACCCATGTACATGCCGGCAAGCGGAAGGTCGTTGGAGACACCGGCCGCACCCCACACCTGAATCGCACGATCGGCGACCCGCGAATATGCGGCAGGCACAAAGATCTTGATGGCCGAGATGTCGGTGCGCGCACCCTGCAAGCCTTGGTCGATCTTCTCGGCTGCGTGAATGGTCATCAGGCGCGCCGCTTGAATGTCGATGTAGCTGTCGGCGATGAAGCCCTGCACGAACTGCTTGTCTTGCAAGAGCCCGCCGTGCACTTCGCGGCTGGTCGCGCGCTCGACCATCAGGTCGAATGCTCGCCACATCTGTCCGACAGAGTTCATGCAATGGAAAATGCGGCCGGCGCCGAGGCGATCTTGCGCGGCTTGGTGTCCCTCACCAACGCGGCCCAGTGCGTTGGCCACGGGAACGCGAACGTTTTCGTAGCGAACCTCGCAGTGGTCGCTCTCGGAGCGACCCCATACGCCAATGCCGCGCACGATGTTGACGCCCGCCGTTGCTGTAGGAACGATGATCTGCACCATCGGGCCAACCCGAGTGCCTTCTTGACCTGGCTCAACAACGCGACACATCACGATGAAGAAGTCGGCGGCAATGCCGTTTGAGGTGAACCACTTGTGACCGTTGATCACGAAGTGATCGCCATCGACAACTGCGTTGGTCGTGATGGACCGCGGATCAGAGCCGGCGTTATCGGGCTCGGTCATCGAGAAGCCCGACTCGAGCGTGCCATCGATGAGCGGCAGCAACCACTGACGCTTTTGCTCTTCGGTGCCGTACTTCACGAGCACCGACTGATTACCCGAGTTAGGCGCGACCACACCGAACAACGACGCGGCGCCCATTGCATACGCGAGCACTTCGTTCATGTAGGCGTGAGCCAAAAAGTCGAGGCCCATACCGCCGTACTCGGCCGGAAGGTGCGGCGCCCACAGGCCCGCCTTCTTGACCTTGTCTTTGATGTCGGCACGAAGCTGCAAAACCTCGGTGCGATCGCTGAACGATTCGTCGGCACGACGCTCAGCCCAGAGCCGACCCTCGTTGGGCAAGATGTCGTTGTTCACGATTTCGGCGGTGCGCATACGAATGTCGTTGATGCGCTCGTCGATAGTGCTGATGGGTTTGCAATTCATCGTCATGTGGGGGTCCTTGGGTCGTTCGTTGAATACAGGTGCGGTCAGCTGAGCGCTGGCGCCAGATCGAATCGGATGGGCAGTCGCTTGAGGCCCCCGACAAACACGGTCTTCATCAGCGCCGGGTCGCCATTGAGTTCGACATGACGCAAGCGTGGCAACAGCTCGGCAAAGAGTGCCTTGAGCTCCATCCGGGCCAACATCGCACCCAAGCAGTAGTGCACTCCGAAGCCAAACGAGAGGTGTTTGTTGGGGCTGCGGCCGATGTCGAAGGTGTATGGGTTCTCGAAGACTTCTTCGTCGCGGTTTGCCGACGGATACGACAGCAACACCGATTGGCCGGCCTTGATGGTGCGACCGCGGAGTTCGTAATCGACAGTGGCCGTGCGCATGAAGTGTTTCACCGGAGTGGTCCAGCGGATCATTTCGTCGGCGGCAGTAGCCATCAGCGAAGGGTCGGCCTGAAGGCGTGCCAACTGATCGGGATTCTGGATGAGGGCCAGCATTCCGCCCGCCATCGCCGACGACGTGGTGTCGTGACCGGCTGTTGCCGCGATGATGTAATAGCCGATGGTGTCCATCATCGCGAGTGGGTCACCATCGACAGTTGCATTTGCAATTGCCGAGGCAAGGTCGTCGGTGGGCTCAGCGCGGCGCGCTTCGGTGAGCGACGAGAAGTAGATCAGAAAGTCTTGAACCACTGCGAGAAGATCGGCGGGGTCGCCACCGCGCTGCATTTCTTCGTCGGCCGAGCCGAACATCTCTTGGGTGAGCTTGAGCATGCGGTCGTAGTCGGACTCGGGCAAACCAAGAATGGACAAGATCACGTTAAGCGGCATCTGCATACACACGTCGCGAGCGAAGTCGCATTCACCGTTGAAGTCGAGCATGCGATCCACAAAGCGACGGGCGAGGCCGCCGAGCTGGCCATCGAGCTTGGAGAGATTCTTCGGCAGGAACCACTCGGAGGTGACGCCACGTAGTTTGCGATGCTCGGGCTCATCGACGTGGATGAGCGTGCGAACCAGGTCGCCAGCTTCGGCGCGGATTCGGTCGTCTTCGGCCGTGCCCAGCAACGGCCGAGGCGCATTCAGGAAGATCTGATGCTTGGTCTCAATCTCGAATACGTCGGCGTGTTTGGTGATGGCCCAAAACCCGTTGAAACCGAGGCCTTCGCCTTCGACCCAGTGCACCGGATCTTCCTTGCGCAACAACGCACACGAGGCCTCGAAACGGGCCTCATCGGCGTAGGCAGTGGGATCGACAAACACGTATCCGGCAAGCTCAGCCATCTCGTTCATAGGGCCTCCTGAGGTTCAGCTAGCGAGAGTCTCGCCCTGATGAGATAACGAATCCAAACCGGTCGGCACGTCACATGAAACCAAAGCTGCGTATTGCCGAAACATTCCCGAAACATGCGCCGCGTATGTTCACCCGGTGGGCTGAGGGGCCCATTGCAATTTGGAGGAATCGTGGATTCTGGAAATGTGACGTGGATTCTGGTCAGCGGCGCGCTGGTGCTGTTTATGACACCCGGTCTGGCCTTCTTCTACGGCGGCATGGTGCGCTCGAAGAACGTGCTCAACATGTTGATGATGAACTTCTGGTGCATCTTGGTCGTGCCGCTGTTGTGGGTCGTTGTGGGCTACTCGCTCTCGTTCAACGGGAAAGGCTCGATGCTCGGCAACTTCGGCCGAGCGTTTGGTCGAGGGTTCGATTTCGGCGGCATTGAGCCTGCCGTGATGATCTTCTTAGCGACGTTCGCAGCCATTACTCCAGCGTTGATTTCGGGCGCCGTGGCCGACCGAATGAAGTTCGCCGCATGGGCCATCTTCGTACCCATCTGGAGCCTGCTGGTCTATGTGCCGGTCACCTATTGGGTCTTTGCCCCCAACGGTTGGTTGAAGGCGCGAGGCTCGCTCGACTTCGCTGGCGGAACCGCAATCCATGTGAACGCCGGCATCGCCGCGCTGGCCATGATTTTGGTGCTCGGCAAGCGCAAGGGTTGGCCACGCGATGGCGCTCCCCCACACTCGATGCCACTCGTGATGTTGGGCACCGGCATCTTGTGGTTCGGCTGGTTCGGCTTCAACGCCGGCTCGGCCCTAGCCGCCAACGGCGTCGCCGTGCAGGCGTTCATCAACACGTTCCTCGCCGCATCGGCGGCGGGTCTGGCATGGGCGCTTGTCGAGCGCATTCGTAACGGGCACTTCACCAACCTCGGGGTGGCCTCAGGCATCGTTGCTGGCCTCGTTGCCATCACCCCCGGCTGCGGCTACGTCACCTCGATGTCGGCAATCGCCATCGGCCTCATCGCTGGCGTTGTCTGCTCGTTCGCAATCGGCATGAAGTTCAAGTTTGGGTTCGATGACTCGCTCGACGTAATCGGCGTGCACCTTGTGGGCGGTCTCGTGGGCTCGCTGCTCATCGGTTTCTTCGCCGACCCAAAGGGGCTGGGATTCGACTTCACCCCCGGATTGTTCTTCGGCGGCAACCTGCAGCTGCTCGGCGAGCAGGCACTCGCTAACGGTGTCACAATGGCGTATTCATTCGTCGTCACATTCGCGATCGCCAAAGCTCTGAATGCCACGATGGGCATTCGCGTTACGGCCGACCGCGAAAGCGAAGGCCTCGACGTGACCGAACATGTCGAGACCGCATACAACAACGCTGAGCGCACTATGGGCCGCTCACACTGATCGGGGAACAGCTATGAAACTCATCACAGCAATCATCAAGCCGTTCAAACTCGACGATGTGAAAGCCGCGCTCAAGGCGATGACCGTCGAGGGCATGACCGTTACGTCGGTCGAAGGCTTCGGTCGCCAGGGCGGCCACACAGAGATGTACCGCGGCGCCGAATACCAAATCGACTTCATTCCGAAGATCAAGATCGAGGCAGTCGTTGCTGACCACGATGTGGCGCGGGTCGTCGAGGCAATCGTCGAGGCAGCGCGTACCGACAAAATCGGAGACGGCAAAGTGTGGATCACGCCCGTCGAAGGAATCGTGCGCATTCGCACAGGCGAACGTGACGACGACGCCATCTAGAACGTTCACCCAGCACACCACGGCGCTGCGCTGATATGGCCTTCGCCGCGCTCGACCGAACAGAGCTCTTTGCCGACACCACCCTGCGCGGCGCCGACTTTGCCAAGGCCCACGCCGCCGTTCTCGACCGGTGGTTGGTCAGCATCTTCGATGAGATCTTCGAGCGCGAACGCGGCGTAGCACTGGTCGCTACCGGCGGTCACGGACGAGCCGAACTGTGCCCATTCAGCGACCTCGACCTGTTGTTGCTGCACGACGGCGAACTCAACCCCGACCTCGCCCAACAGTTCTGGTATCCCCTGTGGGACGCAGGCCTCAAGGTGGGCCATGCGGTGCGTTCGTCACGCGACACACTGCTGCTCGCCGACACCGATCTCGCCACGGCCACATCGCTGTTGTCATTGCGACGACTCGCTGGCAACATCGATCTCAGCGACAGCCTCGCGGCCGCGGCGCGGTTCAATTGGAAGAAGGGCGCCAAGAAGTGGCTGCCGCAACTCGCTGACGCAGTCGAAGCGCGGCACACCACCTCTATCGATGTCGCCTATGCGCTTGAGCCAGACCTCAAAGAGGCTCGCGGAGGTCTCCGCGATGTGCACGCCATCCAATGGTCGCTCGCCGCGCTCGATGCCGACAGCGGCGAAGCATTTGACCAACTCGCTGTGCCCACCGGCCACCAGATCGGCCGCCAACAACTGGTGCAGCACTACAACACGCTGCTGGCCGCTCGCGTCGAGCTGCATCGCGCAGTTCGTCGACCCGGCGACCGACTTCACTTGCAGAACCAAGACGAAGTAGCCGCCCGACTCGACGACGACAACGCGGACCTGTTGATGGCCCGAATCTCATCGGCGGCACGCTCTATTGCGTGGGCATCAGACGAGCACTGGTTCGACCTGCGCCGAGACCTCGCCGGTCGCTTCTCGCGCGGGCGTCGGCGTCGCCACATCGGGCAGGGCATGGACATGGTCGATGGCCGCGTCGAGCTCGCCGACAACGCTCCACTCGATGAGCTCTCCGTGCTGCGAGTTGGTGTTGCTGCTGCCACCGAGCGGGCCCGCATCGGACCCACCACGCTCACCCGTTTGCATCAGGCACGCGACATGGCGCTCCCTTGGTCGGCCGAAGCGCGTGAGCTTTTCGTGGCCCTGCTGGCCCGCGGCGACGATGCCGTACCGGTGATCGAGACGCTCGATATCTCAGATCTGTGGTGCCGTCTGCTGCCCGAGTGGGAACCCAATCGGTGCCGTCCGCAGCGAAACGCGTATCACCGCTTCACGGTCGATCGCCACCTGCTCGAAGCCGTCGCACGCGCCGCCGATCTCTGCGGTCGCGTCGAACGACCCGACCTGTTGCTACTCGGCGCGCTGCTGCACGACATTGGCAAGGGCTACCCCGGCGACCACACCGTGGTGGGCATGACACTGGTGCACGACATCGCTCAGCGAATGGGCTTCAACGACGACGACACCCAGACCTTGGTGTTGCTGGTTGAGCATCATCTGCTGCTACCCGACATTGCCACGCGGCGCGACCTCGACGACCCGGCAACCATCCGCTGGGTAGCCGCTTGCTCGGGCACCATCGAGCGCCTCCGTCTGCTGAGCGCACTCACCGAAGCCGACTCGATCGCCACAGGTCGCTCGGCGTGGGGCGCATGGAAGGCTGGCCTCGTGTCCACCCTTGTCGATCGCGCTGAGCACGTGCTCGATGGCGGCGAAGTAGCCGACGTCACTACGTCGTCCGAACGACTGGCCGTGAACTCCGAACTCATGGCGCGCTACTCGGCTGGCTCGACCCCGCTCATCATCACCGAAGGCAACGAACTCACGTTGGTGTGCGCCGATCGGCCTGGCCTCTTCAGCCGAGTGGCCGGCGTCATTGCGGTATGCGGACTCGATGTATCGGAGGCTTCGGCGGCTGGCGAGAACGGCATCGTGCTCGATCGATTCAGAGTCACGTCGGCGTTCAGCAAAGAGATTTCGTGGACCAAGGTCGAGCGAGAGTTGCTGCGTGCACTCAACAGTCGCATCGCTATCGAGTCACGCCTCGCCGATAGAGCGCGCAGCTACCGCCGCCCGGTTGAGGCGCCGCATTTCCTTGAGCCAAAGGTGCGCGTGCTCAACGAGGCTTCCGAGAACTACACCGTCATCGAGGTCACCGGGCCCGACAGCATCGGCTTGCTCTATCGCCTCACGCGCACCATCGCCGATCTCGATCTCGATATCGCCAGCGCAAAGGTGACAACGCTGGGCAACGACGTGGTCGACGCGTTCTACGTGCGCGATCAGCAGGGCAACAAGGTGACCTCACGCGAAGATGTCGCCGAGATCACCATGGCGCTCAGCCACGCCCTAGCTCCGACGTCGCCCAGCTACACCTAGCGCTCAACGTGTAGGCGCTGCTGAAGGCGCGCCGTGACGAAGTAGTGCACACGGTTACCAACGTTGACAGCGTGGTCACCAATTCGCTCATAGAAACGAGCCACCAACGCCAACTGCATCGCAACCTGCAGATCGATTCGTCCCGCCGCTTGGCTCTCGAAGATTGCGTTGAGAAACTGCCCGTGCAGATTGTTGAGATACACGTCCATGTCGTCGAGAGCCGACGCCTTCGCGGCATCGTTGTCGATAAACGCATCGATGGCAGCTACGTGCAGGCGGGTCGCCTGCGAGCCCAGCATGGTGATGATGTGGCCCAGCCGATGATCAAACGAGTGCCCGTAGATGCGCCGGGTCGCCTTACAAATGTTGGCGAGCAGATCGGCGGACCGCTCGATCTCGGCGACGATCTGCATAGCCGACACCACTTGGCGCAGATCGGCTGCGACCGGAGCTTGCAGTCGCAACACGTCGATGCATCGGTGCTCGATGGCCTGCGCTGCCGCATGAAAGTTGGCATCGGATTGGATGATGTATCCGGCACCCTCGAGGTCGGCGTCGAGCAGCACCCGCGTGGTCCGCGGTATTGCTTCGACCAACGACGCCGCCATCTCTAACACCGCAGCACGAATGGCTTCGAGTTCTTGGTCAAAAGCCCAGCGCCACTTCTCCATCAGCCGAAGCGTCCGGTGACGTATTGCTCGGTGCGTGAGTCGCCAGGGAACGAAAAGATGCGATCAGTGCGGCCGTACTCGACAAGTACACCAGTAGGGCGGTCGTTGTCGGCGTTGGCCTCGGTGCTGAAGAACGCCGTGCGGTCGCTGACGCGAGCGGCTTGTTGCATGTTGTGGGTGACGATAATGATCGTGTACTGCTCTTTGATCTCCTGCATGAGATCTTCGATACGCGTCGTTGCGATGGGGTCGAGCGCCGAGCATGGTTCGTCCATCAAGATCACGTCGGGCCGCACCGCAATGGCTCGCCCGATACACAGACGCTGCTGTTGTCCACCTGACAACGCGAGAGCCGACGACTTCAAACGGTCTTTTACTTCGTCCCACAACGCAGCGCCACGAAGCGACGTTTCGACAATCTCATCAAGCTCGGCTTTGTTCTTCATCCCGCCAAGGCGCGGCCCGTACGCGACGTTGTCGTAGATGCTCTTGGGAAACGGGTTGGGCTTTTGAAACACCATGCCGACATGGCGGCGCACCTGCGTTGCCGAGATGTCGGGGCCGTACAGATCGAGGTCGTGGTATTGAACGCTGCCGCTGACCTCGGCACCCTTGATCGTGTCGTTCATGCGGTTGAAACAGCGCAACACCGTGCTCTTGCCGCATCCCGATGGGCCGATGAATGCGGTGATCTCGTTGGCGCGAATGTCGAGGTTGACATCGCGCACTGCGGTGAACCCCGAGTATGAAACCGACAGGTCCGTGACCTGAAAAACAAGTCGTGCAGCAGTAGGAGCAGCCGACCCCTGCACCGGAGACACGCCCAGCGGGGCATCGGGGGCCTGCTCAATTGCTGGCACGTTGTCGGTCATGACGTCGAGTTCTTCGCGAAGCGGCCCGACAGGGCGCGGGCAACAAACGTGAACATGAACGCAACGATGATCAGCGTGAGCGCAGCCCCCCACGCGCGCTCTTGCGCGGTGGGGAAACTCTCTTTGGCATTGGCGTAGATCTGCAACGACAACGACGTGTTGGTGCCTGAGAACGGATTCCAGTTGGTGCGTTTCGCGGCGCCGATCGTAAAGATCAATGGGGCCGTCTCGCCGGCTGCTCGAGCAACTGCCAGCAACGAACCACTAATGATGCCCGACGCTGCGCGAGGGATGACAACAGTGAGCGTGGTGCGGCTTGTGGTGGCACCCAGAGCGAGGCTTGCGTCGCGCAGGTTCTGCGGAACCAAGCGCAGCATCTCTTCAGTAGAGCGCACCACGATGGGCAGCATCAGACATGCGAGCGCCAACGCTCCGCTGAAGCCGTTGAGTCCGTCGACACCGCGAGGAACCACCCAGAACACGTAGATGAACAAGCCCATCACGATGGATGGCACACCGGCCATCACGTTTGAGAGGAAGCGAAGCGTGCGAGCAAACAGCGAGGTCTTGCCGTATTCGTTGAGATACACAGCGCCAGCGATGCCCAATGGAACGGCAATCACCGTGGCCGTTGCGGTCGCCACAAGTGTGCCGACGATGGCGGCCTTCATGCCCGGACCAGGGCGGCGCGGCGACAACTGAATGTCTTTGGTAAACCACTTGGGGAACTCGCTGGCCACGATGGACCAGCCCTTGCTGACGACGGTGGCCAGCACGAGCAACAACACCACAGCAACCACAGCAACCGACATGCCCATCAGCGTCGTCATCACAGTGTTCTTGACGCGACGCGGTCTGCTGACCGTGGTGAGATCGGTGAGCAGCGGCGAGATTGACGCTGGGCTCGTCGAGGATTCGAACACTGTGGTCACGACTCGCCTCGCATGCGCTTCATGGCTCGGTTCACCACAAACGTGGCGATGAAGTTGACGAGCAACGTCATCAGGAACAACGTAAGGCCCATTGCGATGAGCGCGCTGCGCTTGGTGTCGCTGGTGGCCTCGCCCCACTCGAAGGCAATGACCGATGGCAGCGAATCGCCCGATGAGAACAAGTTGGCGGTGATGGCGGGCGACGAGCCAATCACCAAAGCCGCTGCGATGGTTTCGCCCATTGCCCGGCCAAGTCCGAGCATCACGGCGCCCACGATGCCGCCAGCCGAATGGGTGAGCACTGCACCGGTGATCATCTCCCAGCGCGTGGCGCCAAGCGCTAGGGCGCCCTCGCTGTCGGTGGGAGGACACGTCAAGATGACTTCGCGTGAGATAGAGGTGATGATCGGAATGATCATCAGCGCCAGGATCAAACCCGCTGTCATAAACGTACGGCCGGCCGAGGCCTTGCCGAAGATGCTTCCCAGAATTGGGACGCCATGCGACCATGAACTGATTTTGGTAAACACCGGCACCAGTTTGGGTGCCAAGAAAATGATTCCCCAGAGTCCGAACACCACCGAGGGCACGACCGCCACAAGGTCGGTCATCGCGACAAGAGGACGTTTGAGCCAACTGGGTGCAACGTGGGTGGTGAAGAGTGCGATGCCGAGGCTCACCGGCACTGCGAGCACAACAGCGATCAGCGCGGTCACGGCGGTGCCGTAAATGAAGCTGAGTGCGCCAAAGACGTCGTCGGCAGGCGCCCAGCGACGCTCGGTGAAGAAGCTCAAGCCTTCGGTGCGAAAGGCCAGCGACGACTTGCTCGCAATGGTCCACGAAATGAGCCCGAGGATCACTGCAATCGCGGTGCCACCCATGAGCGTTGCCCCGCGGAATGTGCGGTCAGCGAGTCGTTTGTTTCCCTTGAGGTCATCGAGAGTGACAGCCATTCGTACCTTCCTGCGCCTGCGCTAACGCGATCATATGACACCACAAACCTTCGCCAGAACGACCACGAGACCGGGCCCATACGGACCCGGTCTCGCTGACGAATTCAGTGCAATCAGGCGCCGATTTTGGCGATGTTCTCGATGGCCTTCAAGCGCAAGCTCTCGGGCAGTGGTGCGAAGTCGATGGTTGGGGCAAGTGTCTGACCCTCGTTCAACAGGTAGGTCAAAAAGCCACGGATTGCCTCAGCCTTGGCAGGATCTGCCTGGGTTGTGTAGGCAATGATCCACGTCTGTGCAGCGATTGGGTACGCAGCATCGCCGTCGGCCCAACCCAAGAAGTAGGTGAGGTCGTCCTTGATAGTTGCACCCTCGGCGGCGGCTGATGCGCCTTCGAGCGTTGGTGCAACGAACTTGCCAGCCTTGTTCTTGACCGAAGCAACGGTGAGGCCGTTTGCCTTGGCATCGCTGAGGTCGACGTAACCAATGGCGCCGGTGGTGCTCTTCACGAGCTGTGCGACTCCGCTATTGCCGTCGCCAGCCTGTGTGCCTGCTGGCCACTCGACTGTCGAACCGCTACCGAGTGCCCATGTGCCGCCGGCATCTGGGCCAACAGCAGCCTTGAGGAACTTGGTGAAGTTTTCGGTGGTGCCCGAACCGTCGGCACGACGTGCGGCCACGATGGCCTGATCTGGCAGCGTCACGCCTGGGTTGTCGGCGGCGATTGCGGCGTCATTCCAGTTGGTGATGGTGAGCTGGTAGATGCCAGCGATGGTGGCTGGCGACAACTGCAGGGTGTCGACACCGGGCAGGTTGTACGACATGGTGATCGGGGCGATCACAGTCGGCACGTAGACAAACTCGCCGCCGGTGAACTTGGCGATGTCTTCGGCCTTCACGACACCATCGGTGCCTGCGAAGTCGACGACCTTTTCCTGCAGGTCTGAGCGACCCTTGCCGGAGCCGCCGCCGCCGTATTCGACGGTGAGGTTCGGTGCCGTGGTGGCCAGGTTGGCAATGGCTTCGTCGTAGAAGCTCTTCGGGAACGTTGCACCGGAGGCGACAAGCGAGCCCGACAGTTTCGAGTAGTCGAGACCTGCGACCGTGGTCGTGGTGCCCTCGGCGACCGTAGTAGATGATTCCGCGGTGGTGTCTTTGGTGCTGCTGCTTGAGCAAGCGGCGCCGATGAGTGACAGTGCGAGGATGCCAACGACGGCACCTGTACGCCTTCTTGAAGTGTTCACGTGTTTGCTCCTTGATTGGGGGAAGTAAGCAACCTCAACGGTAGGTAGCGAAGGTGGCCGTCGATCCCCGATCAGATGAACAGAAGGTAAACAACACCCAAACTTATGGGATCCGCCTTGCATTTGGTGAGTCGTTCATGGCAGACCGCCTCCGCCGCCGTACACGCAACACGATGGCCACCACCAGCAGGCTGAGGATCGCCAGTAAGACCGATATAGGCGGAGCGAACGTGGTTCCCTTGCCCGTCGCAACTTGCACAACTCCCAGATCGGTCACACGCGAGACCTGCACCGCTACCGAGGTGAACACCATCATCGCTGAAGCCACACGCGCTACATCGGTGCTCAACGTGATGGTCTCGCCGGGAAGCAGTTCGGGCACGGCGCCCAACGGAGCCGCGCGCTCGGCGATACCGAACGGACCCTTCATCGTGACATCGGCCGTACCGACAACGCGCACGTTGCCTCGGTTCGTGATGTCAACAGAAACCTGGCCAACACCGCTTGCGGGGTTCAACGCGTGCCGATAGGTGGTACGCACATTTGAGACCGCGAGGTCGACAACTACGTCACCGGCAACTCGCACAACAAGGCGAGTGCCAACGCGACGATCGAGCGTGACCGTTTGCTGACCTGGCTCAGACGCAACGCCCTCATTGCTGGTCATCACGGCACCAACATGGTCTCCAGATCGAACAGCGTCGGGCACGCGAATTTCGAGCGCCACGGTTGTCTGAGTGTGGGCAGCAACCACTACTGAGTCTTGAGCGAAGGTGACCCACGAGCCAACATCACCAGAAAGTTGCTCGTCGGAGAGATATTCGATTCGACCGTCGTCGTTGTTCACCGCATCGACTCCAGAGAGACGAAAGGTTTTCGCAGTGTCACCGAAGTTCGACAACGTGACAGCGTCGCGGATGGCAGTGCCTCGTTCGGCCGCAAACGAAAACTCGGTGCGCTTGGGCCCGCCGACAAGAACGGAGTTCGCCTCGGGGGCGACAGACCAGCTATCGATCGCGTCCTGAGACAACGTGCTATCGATTGGTGCCGACACCGGCTCCGGCAATGGCTCCGGGGCGCTGGCGTGCGCTGATGCGCCCGAAGCCAGCAGCGCGCCGATAGCCAAGCTCACGAAGATCTTCGCGACCACGTTGCTCACTGTGCAGCGGCGACCAGCTGATCGGCATCGGCATTGCCAGCTCCGATAGGTGCCCGATCAGCGAGCGCTGGATCGGCAAAGGCCGGATCGACCACTGGTGCAAGGGCCGCCCGACGCCGCATCCGCGAGCGCATCACGAGGTACGCCACATCGGCGATGAGCACGGTCACGAACAAGATCAGCAAGAGGGGACGATGACGCGTGGTCAGCGGCGTGGTTACCGTTGGCCCGGCACCTGACGCAGCAACACGCCACTCGAAGCTGCCAAGTGTGGGCGCTGGCACGCGAACGGTGACAACTTGCTGCCACGTTTGTGCTGGCCCGATCTCGCCCGGATCATCGAGTGCCAGGGTCGCCAGTTGGTCAGTGGCAGAGCGTCCGACCCAACCAGACAACTTGACCCTACTCAGCGGCTCTGTCTTGAGGTTCTTGACCGTGACGGTGACCTCATACTTCACTGAGCCGCCAAGGTTTGATCGTGCCCAGCCAAAGAGGCCATCGCTCATCACCCGGGTACCAATGCTGACCGCGAGCAGCGGGTCATCAGGATTGGCGGCCTCGATGACGCCCTCGACCGGGTGGTCGGTGATATCCAGAGGAACGACGGCTACCTCGTCGTTGGTGGTGCTTGACACACGAACGACGCACGGGCACGGAACCGGCGGGGCGCCGACGGGTATAAACGCAAATGTGGGCGAGTCGGTGCGGCTCATGTGCACGCCTTCGCTGGCGGCCATGTCGCAGTCGGATGATCCGCGCCGGGCCTCGTTGCCACAGATCGAAATCGAAACGAACGGCGCTTTGAACCCATCGAGCGTGAGACGGATCTGCTCACCAAGAGCAACCCGAGGACGATTTACCGTGACGATTGGACTGACGATGGACGATGAAGCACCCGCGGTTGAGGCAGGGAGCATGAGTGCGAGCGCGCCGGCAACGGCGAATATCGCCGAAGACAACAAGGCGCGCGATCGAGTGTTCACCGCGACTGATGCTCGAGTTCGCGGCTGGCTGCGCCAGTGCCGCCGTGAGCGGAACCATCGGAGTCATCGATTCGACGTCCGCGTGCGCGCACTGCAAGGACGGCCAAGGTAAGCGCGAGCAAGGCCAGCAGAAATGCGAGCGGAGGAGCAAACGAAATCGCACTGCCTTCGGAGCTGCCGGGCTTATCGGCGCCCTTACGCTCGAGGCGAACGGTGGTGAAGTCGAACAACAGCGCCGGCACTTTGGCCACCTCTTGGGTGAGCGTCACCTTCTCGCCGGGCAGAAGCTCGGCGATATCGGGCAAGGTGACTTTGCGCTCGCCGATTCCGAATAGTCCGCCGACCGACACCGTTGGGGTGCCGCTCATGCGAATGTTGCCGCGGTTCTCAATGGTGAACTTCACAGTTGCTGACCCGGCGAGCGGGTTGGTGGCCTGATGGTACGTACTGTCGACATTGGCGACAGCGAGATCTGAGTTGATGGTGCCGTTGACGCGGATGTACAAGCGCGTGCCGGTGCGGCGATCGAGGGTCAAAATGTTGCCGGACTCGCCGGTACCGATGGTTGGGCTCGATGCAACGACGGCGCCCACATGGTCGCCTGGCACTGCATCGACGGGCACCTTAATGACCATCTGGATGGTGGATGCTTTGCCAGGAAGCACGGTGATGTATTCCTGATCGAACGTGACCCACGTGCCTACATCGACTGGGGGCTTGGTGCCTTCGAGCGTTGCGAACTGACCCTGCTCATCGTTGTACGCGTCGGTGGCATACACCTGAAAGGTTTCGGTGACATTGCCATAGTTGAACACGGTGACTGAGTCCTTGATGAGCTCACCGGCGTTCGAGAAGTACGAAAGGTTGGGACGGTTGTTGCCTGCACCTGGGGTGAGGTCGCTGCCGCCCGGCGAGAGCTGCCAGCTCTCAATAATCTGAGGGTCAGACGGCCCAATCGGCTGCGCTGACGAATCAATCGGGGAAGGCACTGGCGGCGCCACAGCGGCGGCCGAGCCGTGGGCCAGAGCCGGAGACGCAGCAAAGGCCACCGCTACGGCGGTGGCCAGCAAGACCGAATGTCGTCTGATTTTCATGGTGTGGTGTGTCGCCTTCGGTAGCAGTCTCTGGCGGTGGTGTGAGGCGGCCGAAGCCACCCCACACCACCATCACAGTTTGGGGATTACTTTATGTTGTGTTTCTTCTGAATCAGAGTGCTGAGATGGTCAGCGTTGCTGAGTACACGCCGTTGTTGGCGGTCACTGGGATCAGCAGCTTGAGGCGAGCATCGAGGTAAGCGATACCCAAGCCCTGGTTTGCAGCTGCCGTGGCGAGCGCCTTGTCGGTGGTGAGACCAGTGGTGTACGCAGGGGCAACGGTTGAACCAGCAACAACTGTCTGGTCGTAGCCTTCGAGCGTGGCAGTTGAGTCCAAGGTCTTGACCGGGGTCCAGCCGAGGTAGTTGCCGCTGAAGGTATTGGCGCCGCTGGCGAAATCGGTGACCTTGCCGTTGACAACCCAACCTGCGTCGGTGTCACGGGTGTCGACGATTGCGACCTGGCTGATGCGACCATCGACCTTGAAGTACTTGCCGGCTTCGCTGCCCGAGGTGATCAACTTTGCGATACCCAAGTTGAGTGCGCAATGCGTTGGGTATGTGGGGTTTGGCACTTCGATGGCATCGACTGGGTATGGGTACTGGCTGAACGCTGGGTCAACGATCGTACGACCGTCGTTGATTGTTGGCGCAGTGCCGGTGCCCGAGGCTGGCAAGGCTGGGAGCGCTACATCGAAACCGAGCGAGGTTGGCTCGATTGGCAACGCACCGTACTTGGCGCAGGTCTGGGTGAGCACCAAGCCGCCGACTGGGCGGGTAACCGTGATGTCCTGGGTCACTGTTGTTGCCGACACAGGTGATGCCGAGGTGCTCGCCCCGAGGGCGAACAATGGGGCGGCCCACACTGGGGTGACAACGAAGTTGTACAGGGTACCGGCGGTGAGGCCAGTGACGGTGTAGGTCAATGCCGAGGCGGTGAATGGCGAGCCAGCGATTGGCGTGCCAGCAACATCGACAGCAATTGAGTACTGACCCGAGACAGGAGCGGTCGTAGGAGCGTTCCATGTCAAGACGGTGTTACCGACGTTCGGCACTGCCACCAAGTTGGTGACGGCTGGGCGCTCGTTTGGATCAGCAGGCGTTCCGATAACAGCGTTTGATGCAACGCTGGTACCAGCGGCGTTGGTCTGTGTGACCGTCACCGAGTATGCCGACTTGTTCACGAGGCCCGTGAGGGTGAACGCACCAGCTGAACCAACAGCAGTGACGGTGGGCTTGCCCGCCGACGTTGCAGTTGCGAGGAAGCTGGTGGCTGCTGGTGTAGCGGTAGCAGCCGTGTACGTACCGGCGAGCGTGCCGTTACCTGTTGTCAATGGGCTTGCAAGCACTGGAGCAGCAGGCACCACGAATGGGCCGTAGCTCATCTGAGCTGGGCCACCAGCAGCGTCGGTTGTGACGTTGATGGTTGTCTGGAAGTAGCTCATGGTGACGCCCGACAAGGTGCATGCGTAACCGATCTTGTATGCGCCAGCGGGGAACGTGCCGGCGGGGAAGATCGACCAGCTGTAGAACGGGATACCCGTGATGAGGCCCGTGGTGACAGCGGTGTTCCTGTTGGTTACTGGTGAACCAGCTGAGTACAGCGGCATTGCAAAGGTGTTCGGCGCCACAATATCTGGGCCGGCTGCCGTGTAGGTCAGCGTCGCTGCGTCAACCGCGTTTGGAACCATGAATGTCTGCCAACGGTAGCCACCGCTTGCCGAGTCACCTGGGCACACTGCGCCCGATGGTGGCTGGACGTTGAGGCTGGTTGCGCTGTTGCCGCTGGTTGGCGAGATCGTCGCTGCGCCAGCTGCTGCAGTGCCGGCCGGCAAAGCCGACGCAGCTGTTGAGATGAGGCCCACAGAGGCAACGGCGAGAACCGTTACCCCGGCGATGAGCCGCTTGATATTTGTCTGCATGTAATTTTTCCTTTGAAAGAGTTTGTGAGAAAAGTTGTTGTTGATGGTGTTCAAGATCAGATCTGACCGACGGTCAGGCTGCCCTTGAGAGTGATGTCGCCACAGGTGCTGATGGTCTGGAAGCCGAACTTGGCGATGGTCGTGCCAGCTGAGCACAAGCTCGAGGTGCTGCCCGAGAACAAGCTCTTGAGGTCGTCGTTACCGAATGCGCTGGCGATGACGGCCGTTGGGAAGATGTTGTACACGTTGCGGCCGTAGATGGTGCTTGCGTAGAACGTTGTGTTCGGGGCGAGGTTTGGTGCTACGCCGGTCACTGGTGATGTGATCACCGCAGGAGTCGCACCGTCGTCGATTGAGCCGATGCCAACAGCCGCTGGAGGTGTGCCTGGAGCAACGAGGTTCGACTTAGCGATGAACGAGCCAGCCGAGAAGCCGATGATGACCTGAGTACCAGCGGTTGCAGCTTCGGCAGCGTCCCCACGTGCCTTCAATGCGGTGCCGTCGTTCTCTTCTGCACGAGTTCCGACGCCGAGCAAGTTGTTGCACTCGGTGGTTGCGGTGTTCTCAGCAGTTGTGCTGGCGGTGGTGACCGTGTTCCAGAACTTGTAGGTTCCCGAGCTGGTCTGGATGCCGCAAGGCAAGATGCGAACGCCACCGATGGTGGTTGCACCAGTGGTGCTGGTGAAGATGGTCGTGAGCTGTGCACGGGTCAACGAGGTCACTGGGCTTCCAGCGGCACGGTAGTAGGCGAAGCTCACACCGTCACGGCCGAATGGGATGTAGGTGAGGGCCGTACCGGTGTCGCCCGAGGTTGGGCCAGCCGACGAACGAGCGAAGTCAACGAGACCAGCGACGTCCTGAACGCCACCGCAAGCGACGTTGCCGTACTTGGTGCCGTCCTGGGCGCGGCTGAGTGCGTTCTTGCCGGCACCTGAACCGTTTGGACGAGCGAACGTTGGGCCGCCAACCTTTGGTGTGATGCAAGCATCAGCAACACCGGCTGGTGGAACGGCGTCGAACGAGATCACCTGACGGTAACCCGATGCTGACGTGCTCTGGATTGGCGTGTAGTTCACGCCGTTCGTGAAGCCGGTCATGGCATTCATGACGTCTTGGGTGGTGTCGGAGCCGACGCCTACGGCAGCGGTGAGCTGCTTAGGGTCTGCCTGTGCCGAGCCACCAACAAATGTGGTGCCAAGTGTGGCGGTCATTGCGACTGCAAATGCAAGTCGCTTGGTGTGAGCTGATTTCAGCATGGTGTGGATAGGTCCCTTCAAGTGACGGAGTGTCGGAGATTTCTTCCCGACAACTGCGACTATGACAGGGCAACTTTGCTGCAGGTTGGCCGCCAGATGAACGGATCAAGATCTGATCAAGGGTTCATCTTGTAGTCACCAAGCAGACACCTTGTGGCTATCCGAAACGACCAGAAACGTAGTCGTTGGTGCGCGAATCCTGAGGCGATCCAAACATTGCGTCGGTTGGTCCGTGCTCGACGATGACGCCAGGAGTTCCCTGCTCAGCAAGGAAAAAGGCGCAACGGTTCGACACACGCGCAGCCTGCTGCATGTTGTGTGTAACGATCACAATCGTGACCTCAGAGGCGAGTTCCATGACTGTCTCTTCAATACGACGCGTAGAGGTCGGATCGAGTGCCGAGCATGGTTCGTCCATCAGCAAAACCCGAGGCTTGATCGCAAGCGCGCGGGCGATACACAGGCGCTGCTGCTGTCCGCCCGAGAGTCCGCCGCCGGGCTGACGAAGACGGTCACGCACTTCGTTCCACAGGCCGGCCTTGCTGAGGCACGACTGCACGATTTCGTCCTTCACTTCGACGCTGGCTTTTGTGCCGGTGAGGCGCAGGCTGGCAACGACGTTGTCGTAAATGGACATCGCTGGAAATGGATTGGGCTTTTGGAACACCATTCCGATTTCGCGACGGGCATCGGTGAGTTTGCTGTTTGGGTCGTAGATGTCGTGGCCATCGAGCAGCACCTCGCCGGCGAGCGACGCCGAAGGAATCATCTCGTGCATGCGATTGAGAATACGAAGGAAGGTCGACTTGCCGCAGCCCGATGGACCGATGAGCGCGGTGACCTCGCCAGCAGCCATGTCGAGCGACACGCGATCCAGCACCTGATGCGTACCGAACCATGCTGAGATGTCTCGCGCATGAAGCCCGGCAAGCGGGGCGCGTTCTACAACAGGGCGCGCGCCGACCGAGGCCGGCTGGGACTCACGCTTACGCATTCCGAACCAGCGCGTTGACTGAGCCGTCGCAACGGCCTTGGGCATGACCTGAGTTGGCGCAACGGCAGGAGCAGCGAGCGGTGCAGCCAAAGGTGCAGCTAACGGCGCCGCCAATGGAGCCAACGATTCGAACAACGCCGATGCTTCAGCATCGACTTCGGTGTGGACGATGAGCACTGGCGCCGTGATGGTTTCGGTCTGCGTCACGTGCGCCGACGTGGCCTGCATACGGTTCTCGACCAATGCAAATGTTGCGAGTGCACTGCGGAATTCATCGACGCGATCCGCAGGCACGGTGACCCCAAAATCGGCGATGCCAGGCACCACGAAAACTGTCCATGGATCCTGAGCGCCATGGATGAACGCTTCGAGGTCCGACGCAAGCCACGACCACTCGATGTCGCCCTCGGTTGCCAAGATCCGACGATCAGTGACGATGACGCGCGCAGCGTGAAGGTCGGCGACCACTGCGTCAACGTCGTGTGCATCGCCGCGCACCACCTGCACCACAGCCGAACCAGAAAGCGAGACGAGCTCCACTTCGGATCCCGCGCCGCCACCATGAACTTCGGTTGCTGATGTCTGAATCGACTCGAATGTCACAGCAGGTACTCCTTGATCGTCACAACAGATTGGGCAGCAAACGGGCCGCCTCGCCGGAAACACACAAACCAACCAGCAGCAGCGCCGGCAAGAACACAATCCACGTTTGAACGCGACCCCAGCGATGCCATGCCCACACAGCGCCGATAGACAACGCAATCAGCGCCTGCAGCCACAACGCAAGAGCCCAGAGCGTGCGGGTGTCGCCAGCCATCAAACGCTCTGCGGCAGGAAGACCTGAGGCACTGATCAGCCGCGCTGGTCCGACGACAGCTTGACCCTCGAGGTCTGCATCAACCCGCAGCACGCCTTCGGGAAAGAATGCGCGGCCAGCGGCGGTGACCAATGTGAGACGAGACGTGCCACGGGCAGCAGCAGCCGGCGCAGGATCGCCGTCGCGTCGCACAGCGATGACGCGGAACGTGAAGTCGGCACCTTGACCGGTCGTGACCTTGATCTCTGCACCCTTGGTGAGTTCGGCGATACGCGAGAACGGGCCACCGAACGCTGCCCGACGACCGAAGAGCACGCTCGTT
>Ga0194051_1000624_pt1 | contig 19938 bp, 18 predicted proteins | sample SepL2320m_MetaG_FD_161275 | JGI IMG/M metagenome (GOLD analysis project Ga0194051, IMG submission 161275) | Anoxic zone freshwater microbial communities from boreal shield lake in IISD Experimental Lakes Area, Ontario, Canada - Sep2016-L239-20m | ecosystem: Environmental > Aquatic > Freshwater >... | reverse complement strand
GCCCGCACCGCCCCCCGAACGTCCACCCCCGCCCGCCGGCCGGCGACCGGATTTCCCGAAGGCTTCCGCTGGGGAACCGCCACGTCGGCCTACCAGGTCGAAGGGGCCGCGCAGCAGGACGGCCGCGGCCTGTCGATCTGGGACACGTTCAGCCAGGTGCCGGGCCGTATTCGCGACGGCACGAACGGAGCCACGAGCGTCGACCACTATCATCGCTACAAGGAGGACGTGACGCTGATGAAGTCGATCGGTGCACGCACCTATCGCTTCTCGATTGCCTGGCCCCGCGTGTTTCCCGACGGCAGCGGCGCCGCCAACCCCAAGGGGCTCGACTTCTACGATCGGCTGGTCGACGAGCTGCTGGCCGCGGGCATCGAGCCCTTCGCGACCCTCTATCATTGGGATTTGCCCCAGGCGTTGCAGGATCGCGGCGGTTGGGAATCGCGCGATACGGCCGACGCCTTTGGCGCCTATGCCTCCCACGTGGCGGGCAAGCTGACGGACCGCGTGCGCCACATCTTCACCATCAACGAAATGCAGACCTTTATCGAACAGGGCTACGGCACCGGCCTGTTCGCGCCCGGCCTCAAGCTCGATCATGGCCGCCTGAACCAGGCACGTCACCACGCGGTGCTTGCGCATGGTCTTGGCGTACAGGCGGTGCGCGCGAGTGGCCGGCGCGGAACCCGCGTCGGACCTGCGGAAAATATCGGCACGGCGCTGCCGGCAGTCGAAACGATCGAGAATATCCGCGCCGCCGAGCTTGCAACGCGTGAACTGAATGCGCCCTACCTCACCGTGATGATGGAAGGCCGCTATACGGACGCCTACCTCGCGAAGGCAGGCCGCGATGCGCCACGCTTCACCGCAGAGGACCTGAAAACGATCTCGAGCAAGGTCGATTTCGTCGGCCTGAACGTCTACACGCCGAGCCAGTACGTCCTGGCGAGCGAAGCGGCACCCGGCTTCACCGAGGTGCCTTTCCCGACATCGCATCCGCACATGGCATCGCCGTGGCTCAAACTGGGGCCGGAGGCGCTCTACTGGGCACCTAAGCACGCCGCCAGCCTCTGGAAGGTGAAGGACATCTTCATCGCCGAAAACGGAGCTTCGGCCTCCGACCAGCCGGCCGCCGACGGCGCGATCTACGATGTCGATCGCGTCATGTATCTGCGAAACTGCCTGGTGCATCTCCAGCGCGCGACAGCCGAGAACGTGCCCGTGCGCGGCTACTTTCTGTGGAGCCTGCTCGACAATTTCGAATGGACCGACGGTTATTCGACGCGCTTCGGCATCGTTCATGTCGATTATACGACGCAGAAGCGGACCCCGAAGCTCAGTGCTTCCTTCTACCGCGAGGTCATCGCCCGCAACGCGCCGGCCTGAAAGCCGCCGGTCGGAATTGGGGGACGCAAGACAGTATTGATTCCGGCAACGTGGAAACCGGATTTCCATTCCCGATTATCTGCGAAACTTGGAAACTGTTTCCGTCCCGGAAAGGATCGTGACCGAATATAAGAAACCATGGCGTGCTGGGCGTGCCAAGATGCATGGCGATACGACGCGGGGAGAGGGAGCAGGACATGACATTGCCATTGGCAACGCTCGACCATGTGGTCATCAATGCGCGCGACGACATGGACCGCGCGGCCGACACCTACCGCCGACTGGGCTTCACCCTTACCGAGCGTGGCTACCATTCGCTGGGGTCGATGAACCACCTCGCCATGTTCGGCACCGACTACCTCGAACTGATCGCCGTGCCGAAAGGCGCCACGACAGGCCGCATGGATCTGCTGAACTTTCCGTTTGGCCTGAACGGCCTGGTGTTCGGCTCCGAGGATTCCGCCGTCACCTACGCCGCACTTTCGAAGGCCGGCGTGCCGGTCGAGGCGCCGGTCGAGTTCACCCGGCCGGTGAAGGTCGACGGCGCCATGCGCGACGCACGCTTTCGCACCGTGCGCATGAAGGCCGGTGTCGTGCCCTACGGCCGCGTCTACTACTGCCATCACTTCACGCGCGACGTTGTCTGGCGCGATGAGTGGCGCCACCATGCCAATGGCACGGTCGCCGTCGCCCGCACTTTGATTGTCGAGCCCGATCCCGCGGCTGCGTCCAAACTGTATGCCGATATGTTCGGGGCCGAATCGGTGCGCGACATCAAGGGCGGCAAGACCGTCGTCGTCGGCAATTCGCACGTCGACATCGTGACGGAAGCCGAGCTCAAGGTGCAGTTCGGAGACGCCGTACCTGATCCCGAAGGCCGGCCGGCCTACATGGCCGGGCTTACCTTCCGCACGGTTTCCGCAGCCAAGGCGGCACGCGCCTTGCAGGAAGGCAAGATCTCCGGGGTCATCCAGAGCGCGGGGCGGCTGGTGGTGCCGGCTAGGCAGGCGTTCAACGCCGTGCTGGAGTTCATCGAATAGACGGAAGCGATATCGTCTGGGGAGCTGCCCGGGGCAGAGGGGGCGGCTGAGAGGGACTTATGGAGTATTACGATTGCTTCGCGGCGAGCTATGCCAACGCGCGCGCGAAGTTCCTGAAATCGGCGGTCGCCGCCAAAGGCGACGTGCGGTCGTTCGTCCATCCGAACAAGAAGGCGCCGGATGGCGGACCGCTCGCCATCGATGTCGCCTGCTTCGGCAACCGCAAGGCCGCGCGCCAAGCGCTGTTCATCAGCGGCACGCACGGCCAGGAGGGTTTTTCCGGCTCGGCGGTGCAGATCGGCTGGATGAGCCAGGGCGGCCCGCAGCACCTGCCGGCCGATACAGGCGTGGTGATAGTGCATGGCCTCAATCCCTACGGCTTCGCGCATTTCACGCGCACGACCGAGAACAACGTCGATCTCAACCGCAACTTCATCGACCGCACCGGCGCTGCGCCAACCAACCCGCATTATGAGACGCTGCACGGCGATCTCATGATCCGGCAGTGGACCGACGCCGAGAATGCCCGCGTCGATACGGCGATGGCGCGCTTTACCGAGGCGCACGGTCGGGACGCCTTGTTCAACACACTGGCGAGCGGCCAGTACCTTCACCCGGACGGGCTGATGTACGGGGGCAAGGACCCCGAATGGTCCAACCGCACGCTCGAGACCATCGTCCAGGAAACGCTCGCGGGCGCCGAAAAGGTGGCCTTCATCGACTGGCACACCGGCATCGGCGACTACGGCAAGCCGTTCTTCCTCTGCTTCAACGAGGCCGCGGGACCGCTGTTCGCCAAGGCCTGCGACTGGTGGGGCAAGGAGAACGTCGACGGCGTGCGGCCGCATGGCATGGAACGGCCCAACTACACCGGCCTGGTATTCCACGGCGTACAACGGTTCCTGGGCAACCGCGAGATGTGCGGCGCCGTGATCGAGTTCGGCACCCGCGGCGTCAACATGCGTCGCGTGCTCAGGCTCGACCAGTGGCTTCGCCGCCAACATGGGCTCGATCCCGACGTGCGCGAGACCCTGCGGGCGGACATGATGGACGCCTTCTGCCCCTTTGACGGCCAGTGGCGTCAGGACACACTCGCTTCGGGCCTAAAGCTTACCGACCAGGCACTTTCGGGACTTGCTGCATGGTGACCATCAAATACGACAACCAGGGCGATGCGATCTCCCGCGACGTGCCGCGCGACGCGCTGGCGCTGATCGATGCCGGCGGCAACGGCACCGACCGCAGCTATACCTACGGCGACATCGTGCGTTTGAGTGGCGCCGTGGCGCGCGGCCTGCAGAAGCGCGGCCTCGAACGCGGCGCCCGCGTTGCCATACTGTCGGCCAATCGCGCCGAGTTCCTGATCACCTTCCTCGGCACCCTGCAAGCGGGCCTGGTCTCGGTGCCGGTCAATTACAAACTGCCGGCCGAGACCGTCGCCTATGTCGTGGGCGACTGTGACGCCAAGCTGGTGATCGGCGACGACGCCAGGTTGGTGCTGGCGCCCGACAGCGTGCCGAAGATCTCCTTCGACTCCGATTTTACATCGCTGCTCGATGCCGGACTTCAGGGGGAGGCCCCCTTCACGCCCGTGGAGATGCGGCCCGAGGAACCGGCGATGTTCCTCTACACCTCGGGTTCGACCGGGCGTCCCAAGGGTGTGGTGCTGTCGCACTATTCGCACCTCTGGGCGATCAGCCAGCGCGTGCGCCGGCCGGTGCCGATCGGCCAGCGGTCGCTGGTCGCAGCACCGCTTTACCACATGAATGGCCTGGCCATGTGCCAGACCACCTTGCACCAGGGCGATACCATTGTCCTACTGCCGCAGTTCACCACCCGGGGCTACATCGAGGCTGCTGCCAAGCACCGCGTGGCATTCCTCACCTCCGTTCCGACCATGATCGCCATGATGCTGCGCGAACGCGAGCTGCTCGCCAGCAGCGACCTGTCGGCCGTCGAGGCCGTGCGCATGGGCTCGGCCCCCATCACCCAGGCGCTGATCGACCAGGTGCGTGCGGCGTTTCCCAAGGCGATGATCAGCAACGGCTACGGCACGACCGAGGCCGGGCCCGTCGTGTTCGGACCGCATCCCAAGGGAATCCCGCAGCCCGAACTCTCGACCGGATACCCGCATCCGGACGTGCAGCTTCGCCTGGTCCGCGACGGCCGTGAAGTCCAGGACGAAGGCGAGCTGCACATGAAGTGCGGCGCGTTGATGACGCACTATCACAAGCTGCCCGAGGTCACCGCCAAGGCGATAACGCCGGACGGCTACTACCGCACCAGCGACGTGTTTCGTCGCGACGAGAACGGCTTCTTCTATTTCGTCGGCCGCGTCGACGACATGTTCGTGTGCGGCGGCGAGAACATCTATCCCGGCGAAGTCGAGAAGATGCTGGAGCGCCATCCCGGCATCCACCAGGCCGCCGTCATCGCCATTCCCGACGAACTGAAGGGCCACAAGCCGATCGCCTTCGTAGTCAAGTCACCGGGCGCCGCCGTCGACGAGCAGGCGATAAAAACCTACGCGCTCGCCAATGCGCCAGCCTACCAGCATCCGCGCCGCGTTTTCTTCGTCGATGAGATGCCACTCGCCGGCACCAACAAGATCGACAAGCGCGTGCTCGCCAAACAGATCCCAACGGGAGGGGAAATCTAGAGATGAAAGCAGCAGTCGTTCGCGAGCATGGCGGCCCCGCCGTGCTGAACTTCGAGACCAACTTCCCCGATCCCAAGCCCGGCGAGGGCGATGTGATCGTGGCGGTGAAGGCCTCGTCGCTCAATTACCACGACGTCTTCACCCGCCGCGGCATGCCCGGCATCAAGGTGCCTATGCCCTGCATCATGGGCCTCGATGTCGCGGGCGAGATCGCCGAGGTCGGCGCCGGCGTCACCGGCTGGAAGAAGGGCGACCGCGTCCTGATCGATCCGATCAACCGGGTCGAGGGCGGCCTGATGGGCGAGACCATCCATGGCGGCCTGGCCGAACTCTGCCGCGCCCGCGCGCATCAGCTCGTCAAAATCCCCGACGGCGTGTCGTTCTCGGACGCTGCCGCCTTGCCCGTCGCCTACGGCACGGCGTTGCGGATGATGACGACCAACGGCCATGTCGCGAAGGGCGAGAAGGTTCTGATCCTGGGCGCATCGGGTGGCGTCGGCGTATGCTGCCTGCAGCTCGCCAAGCTGGCCGGCGCCGAAGTGATCGCCTGCGCCGGCACCGATGCCAAGGCCAAGCGTCTGGCCGAACTCGGCGCCGACAAGACCATCAACTACATCGAGAAGGACTTCATGAAGGAAGTCTTCGCGATGTACGGCAAGCCGACGCGGCGCGGCTCGGGAACGGACCAGGGCGTCGACGTGGTGGTGAACTACACCGGTGGCGAGACATGGGTGAATTCGCTGAAGTGCCTGAAAGTCGGCGGCCGGCTGCTGACCTGCGGCGCTACCGCCGGCTACGACCCCAAGGAAGATATCCGCTTCATCTGGACGTTCGAACTGAAGGTGCTGGGCTCCAACGGCTGGGCGCGCTCCGACATCGTGACGCTCCTGGAACTCGTCCAGCAGGGCAAGCTCAAGGTGCTGGTCGACAAGATCTATAAGCTCGAGGACGCGCGCGCGGCCCTGAGCGTCATCGAAGACCGCCAGGTGTTCGGCAAGATCGTGGTGGCGCCATGACCGACGCACCGAAGCCCCTCACCGGGGGCGAGCTGCAGGCGATGCTCGATCACTCGCCCTTCATCGCTTTTCTCGGCCTGAAGGTCACCGAGGCCGACCCGGCCAAGGAGCAGGTCACCATGACCTGCGCCATGCGGCCGGAGTTCGAGCGCGGCAAGGGCACCGGCCAGTGGCATGGCGGCCCGATTGCGGCGATCATCGACACGGTTGGCGACTATGCGCTGATCATGGCGCTGCGCCGCGGTCTGCCGACCATCAACTTCCGCGTCGATTATCTGCGGCCCGCGATCAAGACGGCGCTCACCACGACGGCGCGCGTGCGCCGCGCCGGCAAGAGCGTCGGTGTCGTCGACGTCGATGTGTTCAACGACCAGAAGGCGCTGGTCGCCATCGGACGCGCCACCTACTCGACGCTCCAGGGCTGAGCGCGCGCCTTCACATGGAACGCAATTTGCTTCGATTACGTCGGGGATGAGTTGGGGCTAACGGAGGGAATCATGAGCAGCAGCAATCGCGTTACGCGTCGTGTCTTCGGCGCGGGCGTCGTGGCGGCCAGCCTGGCCGGCATTGCGCCGGCGGGCGCACAGGGAACCCCGAAGCGTGGCGGCACCCTGGTCGCGACTTGGGGCGGCGGCGAGCCGCAGGCCTGCTACGTGCCCGCGGGCGGTGGCTCGAGCCCGACTTTCTCGTCGTCCAAGCTGTTCGAGCGCCTGGGCAACCGCACCATGGAGGGCAAATTCCGGGGCGAACTGGCGGAAAGCTGGAAGCCGGCCGCCGACTTCAAGTCGTACACCATCAAGATCCGCAAGGGCGTGAAGTTCCACGACGGCAAGGACATGACCGTCGACGACGTCGTCTACTCGATCTCGGAGATCTGGAAGAAGTACGCGGCCGCCTCGGCCTTGACCGACTTCGCTGGCATCACGGCGCCCGATGCCGACACCGTGGTGATGACGTTCAACACGCCGATCCCGGAGTTCTTTTTCGCCTCGCTGCTCTGCGGCAACGTGAACTACATCGTGCCCAAGCACGTCTATGCCGGCAGCGATCCGGTCACCAACCCGGCGAACAACGCGCCGATCGGCACCGGCCCCTGGAAATTCAAGGAATGGGTGCGCGGCAGCCACTTCGAGTACGTGAAGAACGACGCCTATTGGCGCAAGGACCTGCCCTACATGGACCGGCTGATCATCCGCTACGTGCGCGATCCGGCCGGGCGGGCCGCCGCGATGGAAGCGGGCGACATCCATATCGGCGTGTTCAATCCCGTGGCGCCGCCCGACATCAAGCGGCTGATCGGCACCGGCAAGTTCGTGGCCACGCCCAAGGGCTACGAGGAAAGCGTGTGGTCGACGACGCTCGAATGCAACATGCGCAATCCGGTGTTCGCCAAGCGCGAGGTGCGCCAGGCGATGTTTCACGCCATTGACCGCAACTTCCTCGCCAAGACGATCTACTACGGCTATGCGCGGCCAGGCACGAGCCCGATCTATTCGCCCAACAAGGAATTCTACACCACCGACACTTTCAGCACGGCCTTCGATCCCAAGAAAGCGGCGGCCCTGCTCGACGCGGCGGGCTATCCGAAGAAGGCCGATGGCAAGCGCTTCGCCGTCAATCTGCTGGCAGCCGGCTGGTTCACCGAGAACGGCAAGATCGGCGCCTATGTGAAGCAGGCGCTGGAAGACGTCGGCGTCGCCGTCAATCTTTCGGTGCCCGACCGCCCGACCTCGATCAAGCGCATCTACACCGACTACGATTTCGACATGGCCATTTCCAACCAGGCCAATCCGTCGGAGCCGGTGCCCTCGACCACCCAATACTTCACCACGGACGGCATCAAGAAGGGCGTGCCCTTCCGCAACGCCAACGGCTACTCCAACCCCGAGGTCGATGCCCTGGTCGAGAAGATCAAGGTCGAGACCGACCCCGCCAAGCGCAAGGCGCTGGTGTTCCAGTTCGAGAAGATCATCACGGTCGAGGCACCGCTGCTGCCCATACTCGAACTCGAGTCGATCACCGTGGCCAGCACCAAGGTTCAGAACCACTCGAACGATCCCAACTACCTCGCCGCGACCTGGTACGACATATGGCTGGCGAGCTAGCCTCGCCTGCCGCTCCGCCGCGCATCGCGCGCGGCTCCTCGCGCCGCGTGGCGGCGCTCCGGCTCCTGCGGCGACGGCTGATCCAGGCCGTGCCGCTGATGCTGGGCGTGGTGGTGATCAATTTCGTCCTGATCCAGCTCGCCCCCGGCAGCTTCCTCGAGCTGATGACGGCCGAGAACCAGGTGAGCGATCCGGCGACGATCGCGTTGCTGCGCACGACCTACGGGCTCGACGATCCGGTGTGGCTGCAGCTGGTGAAATACATCTGGGCGCTGATGCGGTTCGATTTCGGCTTCTCCTACCGCCAGAACATCCCGGTGATCGACGCCATCTCGGTCCATCTGCCGGCCACCCTGCTGCTGATGATCTCCAGCATCACGCTCGCCCTCGCCGTCGGCGTGGCCGCCGGCGTCGTCGCCTCGATGAAGGTCCGCACCTTCTGGGACACGCTGGTGTCGGTGGCGGCGATGTTCTTCTTCGCTGCCCCCAGCTTCTGGCTGGGCATCATGCTGATCGTGCTGTTCTCGGTGAAGCTCGGCTGGCTGCCGGTCGGCGGCATGGCGACCATCGGCGGCACGTCGGCCGGCGCGGGCGGCGTGCTCGATATCCTGCATCACCTCATCCTGCCGACCCTGGCGCTCGGCCTGTTCTATGCCGCGATCTATGCCCGCGTGATGCGCTCGTCGATGCTCGAGGTGGCGCAGCTCGATTTTGTGCGCACCGCGCGCGCCAAGGGTCTCTCCCGCAACCAGGTCACGATCAGCCACGTGCTGCGGAACGCATTGCTGCCCGTCATTACCATCCTCGGCGTCCAGATGGGCACGGTGCTGGCCGGCAGCGTGGTGATCGAGAGCGTCTTCAGCTGGCCCGGCGTCGGCTCGCTGCTGTTCGACAGCGTGTCGTCGCGTAATTATCCCGTCGTGCTCGGTATCATGGTGCTGGGCTCGCTGGTGGTGATCGCGGCCAACATCGCCGTCGATCTCATTTACATGTGGCTCGATCCCCGGATCGAGATCCGCTGATGCAGCGCTTCGAGTTCATCGGTCGCTTCGCCCGCAACCGCGGGGCCCTGATCGGCGCGGTCCTGATCCTTGTGGTGGCGCTGATGGCGTTGCTGGCACCGCTGGTCTTCCCGGTCGACCCGTTGCGCATCGTCGGCCAACCGGAGCTGTGGCCGGGTGAGGACCCCGACTTTCCGCTCGGCACCGATTCGCTCGGCCGCGACATGCTGTCGATGATCATGCACGGCGCGCGCGCCACCCTGCTGATCGGGCTGTTCGCCTCGGCGGTCGCCACCCTGATCGGTGTCAGTGTCGGCGCCATCGCCGGCTACTTCGGCGGCTGGATCGACGAGATCGCCATGCGCGCCGCCGAGCTATTCCAGACCATTCCCAACCTCATTTTCGTGCTCACCATCGTGGTGATCCTGGGCTCGACCCTGACCAACATCGTGATCGCCATCGGCGTGGTGAGCTGGACGCCGATCGCGCGCATGACGCGGGCCGAGTTCCTGTCGCTGCGCGACCGCGAGTTCGTCCAGGCCTGCCGCGCCATGGGCATGGGCGATCTAAAAATCATCGCGGCCGAGATCCTGCCCAACGCCCTGCCGCCGGTGATCGTGCTCTCCTCGCTGGTCGTGGCCGGTGCCATCCTGTTCGAATCGGCCGTGTCGTTCCTGGGTCTCGGCGATCCCAATGTCGCGAGCTGGGGCCGCCTCGTGGGCGACGGCCGCCAGCTCATCCGCAGCTCCTGGTACATCTGCGCCATTCCGGGCGTGGCCATCATGATCACCGTGCTCTGCCTCAACCTGATCGGCGACGGCCTGAACGATGCGCTCAATCCCAAGCTCCGGGACCGCTGAGCATGGCGCTGCCCCTGGAAGTGCGCGGGCTCTGCACCACGCTTTTCACCCGTCGCGGCGAGATGAAGGCCGTCGATGGCTTGAGCCTCTCGGTGGGCGCCGGCGAAACCGTGGCGCTGGTGGGCGAGTCGGGCTGCGGCAAGTCTCTGTCGGCGCTCTCGGTCATGCGCCTGCTGCCCGACCCGCCGGCCCGCATCGTGGGCGGCGAAGTCCGGCTGAACGGGCGCGACATCGTGCCCCTGCCCGAGGAAGGCATGCTCGCCATCCGCGGCAAGGAGATCGGCATGATCTTCCAGGACCCGATGAGCTCGCTCAATCCGGTGGCCACGGTCGAGAAGCAGATCGTAGAAGTCCTGCTCGCCCACACCGACCTCGGCCGCTGGCAGGCCCGCGCCCGGGCGCACGAGCTCCTGGAACTGGTCGGCATGCCGGATGCCGCGCGCCGGCTCGACGAATACCCGCACCGCCTGTCGGGCGGCATGTGCCAGCGCGTGGTGATCGCCATGGCGATCGCCTGCAGCCCCTCGGTGCTGATCGCCGACGAGCCCACGACGGCGCTCGATGTCACGGTGCAGGCCCAGGTGCTGGCGTTGCTCAAGAAGCTGCAGGCCGATGCCGGCATGGCCATGGTGTTCATCACCCACGATCTCGGCGTCGTGGCCGAAACCGCCGATCGCGTGGTGGTGATGTATGCCGGCCGCAAGGTCGAGGAGGCCACGGTCGACGACCTGTTCGAGACGCCGCTGCACCCCTACACCGCCGGCCTGATCGGCGCGACGCCGGTGCCGGGCGCCGCCCGCGCCGAACGGCTGGCCGACATTCCCGGCATGGTGCCGCCGCTGAACGCCCTGCCACAGGGCTGCGCCTTCGCGCCACGCTGCAACAGGGTGATGGAACGCTGCCGTCAGGAACGGCCGGAACTCACCCAGCCGGCGGCCGGCCGGCTCGTCGCCTGCTTCGCGGCCGAGCGCGGGTGAACACCATGAACGACGCCAGCGACACGGCCGTTCTGCTCTCGCTGCGTGACGTGCATGTCCATTTCAACACGCCCAACGGCGTGGTGCGGGCGGTGAGCGGGGTCAGCCTCGACCTCGCCGTCGGCGAGACGCTGGGGCTGGTGGGCGAGTCGGGCTGCGGCAAGTCCACGCTCGGCAAGGCGATCATGAAGCTGGTGCCGATCGCCGGTGGCGAGATCCGGATCGAGGGCAGCGACATCGCCCCGCTCGACCGCAAGCAGCTGATCGACATGCGCCGCAAGGTGCAGATGATCTTCCAGGACCCCTACGGCTCGCTCAACCCGCGCTCGACCGTGGGCCGCAGCGTCGCCCAGCCGCTGGCGCTGGCCGGCTGGAAGCCCGAGGCCATGGCCGAGCGGGTAGAAACGCTGCTGCGCTGGGTCGGCCTGCCGAGCGACGCCAAGCAGCGCTACCCGCATGAGTTCTCCGGCGGCCAGCGCCAGCGGATCGGCATCGCCCGCGCGCTCGCCCTCAGCCCCAGGCTGATCATCTGCGACGAGCCGGTCTCGGCCCTCGACGTCTCGGTGCGGGCCCAGGTGATCAACCTCCTGGAAGACCTGAAGGGCCAGTTCGGCGTCTCCTACCTCTTCATCAGCCATGATCTGAGCGTGGTCGAGCACATCGCCGACCGGGTGGCGGTGATGTACCTCGGCATGCTGGTCGAGACCGGGGGCCGCGACCAGATCTGGCAGCGGCCGCAGCACCCCTACACCAAGGCCCTGCTGGCGGCGGCGCCGATCGCCAACCCCAGGATCGCCCGCAGCCGCCAGCGCACGGTCCTGCAGGGCGAACTGCCGAGCCCGCTCGATCCACCGGCCGGCTGCCCGTTTCATTCGCGCTGCCCCATCGCGCAGGCGCGCTGCCAGGCCGAAAAGCCGGTGCTGCGGCCGGTCGGCGGCGGTGCGCTGGCGGCGTGCCATTTCGTCTGAATTCGGTATGATCGATGCCATGCTGATGCGCCTTTCTGTGTTCGTCCTCGCCGCCGCCCTGTTCCCCGCCGGTATCGCCACCGCCCAGACGATGGAATTCGCCTGTCCCGACCCCGGCACCACCTTCACCTTCGACAGCGGCGTGAAAGTGATCTCGCGCGGCCGCGACGGCATGGACTGCAAGATGGACAGCGTCGGCGGTGCGCCCTTCAAGCTGCGCGGCCTGCTGATCGCCAACCCCGCGCCCGACGGCAACGACACCTCGGCCTATATCGCCGCCCTGCGCCCCGAACGCCTGTGGCCGCTGGAAGTCGGCAAGAAGATCGAGGCGCGCTACAGCGTCGGCGGCCGCACCTGGACCTATATCTTCACGGTGCCGCGGACCGAGAAGCGGACCGGCCCGGGCAACGCCATGATCGACACCTTCGTGGTCGAGATGAACGAGAGCGGCGACAAGGGCGAGCGCTCGGTCTCGCGCTGGTGGATCTCGCCCGCCGACAAATATGCCATCCGCTTCGACGCCACCAACTCGAACGGCATCGCCAACCGCGCCGTCGTGACCGAGGTCACGCGGTAGCGGCTCACCTTCCGGAAGTTCTGAATTCTTCTCCCCCGTCTCACGGGGGAGGTGCCGCACATTGTCATCCCGAGCGAAGCGAGGGATCCTTAATGCCAGCGATAAAGATCCCTCGCTTCGCTCGGGATGACAATTTTCCGTAACTAACGAGGTGCGCCGTTTTCCCCGAACGTCCCTGCGTAAGGCGGGGGAGGAGAAAAGGCGATCGGCGCATTTACCGCCACTCTATCAAAATTTATAGCATTTTCCTGCTGAATCTGCAACTTTATTCTTCGCGACTCCTCCCCCTGTCATACGCGCCAACGCTCCCTATATTCTCCAGACCGAGAAAGGGGATCTACCGACATGACCCGAGGCGATCCGCGCGACTGGATGTGGTCGGAAGCACTGCACATGCTGTCGCAGGCCGACCGCCTGCACCGGCAGATGTTCCGGCCGCAGGCGTCGCCGCAAGGCGTCAACTGGGAGCCGCCTGTCGACATGCTGGAGACGGATGACGCCGTCCTCATCCTGGCGGCCCTGCCCGGCGTCGATGCACAGCAGGTCCAGGCCGTGATCGACAACGGCATCCTGGTCATCTCGGGCGTGCGCCTGCTGCCGGACGAACTGCGGACCGCCAAGATCCATCGCCTCGAACTGCCACAAGGCCGTTTCGAAAGGCGGATCGAGCTTCCGGCCGGACGCTACGAGTCCGTCCGGCGGACCGAAGTGAACGGCTGCCTGGTGGTGAGCCTGACCAAGGCTGGCACGCGGAGGAGCAGGCCATGACCGCCCCCGGCGACATGAATACCAATAGCGTTTCCAGCACTCCGGGGCAGCCGGTGCCGCCGCTGCCGTCGGACGCCCTGATCGTGCTGCCGACGCGCAACCTCGTGCTGTTCCCGGAAATGGTGTTTCCGCTCGCCATCGGCCGGCCGGCCACGATCGCCGCGGCCCAGCAGGCGGTGCGCGAGCAGCGCCAGATCGTGGTCGTCCTGCAGCACGATCCCGACAAGGCCGAGGTCGGCCCCGACGATCTTCACCGGGTCGGCACGATCGCCAACATCGTGCGCTATGTGACGGCGCCCGACGGCACCCATCACGTGATCTGCCAGGGCGTCCAGCGCTTCCGCATCACCGAGTTCGTCGAGGGCCACCCGTTCCTGCTGGCGCGCGGCCTGCACGTGGTCGAACCATCCAGCACCGGGGCGGGCACCGGACCGGAGATCGAGGCGCGCTTCCTCGTGCTGCAGGGCCAGGTGCGCGAGATGATGGACCTGCTGCCGCAGGTGCCGGCCGAGCTGCGCCAGACCATCGAGGCCACCAGCGCGCCCGGCGCCCTGGCGGACCTCGCCGCGACCTATCTCGATTCCAAGCCGATGGAGAAGCAGGAGGTTCTCGAAGCCGTCGAGCTCGTGCCGCGCCTCGACAAGGTCTCGCGCCTGCTCGCCCAGCGCCTGGAAGTCCTGAAGCTGTCGAACGAGATCGGCCAGTCGACCAAGGCGTCACTCGACGCGCGCCAGCGCGAGATGCTGCTGCGCGAGCAGATGGCGGCGATCCAGCGCGAGCTGGGCGACGACAGCACCAACAAGCAGGAGATCGCCGATCTCGACAAGGCGATCACCGACGCCAAAATGCCGCCGGAGGTGGAGGCTGTCGCGCGCAAGGAGCTGCGCCGGCTGCAACGCACGCCTGACGCGGCGGCCGAATACGGCATGATCCGCACCTACCTCGACACGCTGATCGAGCTGCCGTGGGCCATAGCGGACGCGCCGCCGATCGACATCGCCGAGGCCCGGAAGGTGCTCGACCGCGACCATTACGGACTGGAGAAGATCAAGCTGCGCATCGTCGAGTACCTGGCGGTGCGCAAGCTGGCCCCCGAAGGCAAGGCGCCGATCCTCTGCTTCGTCGGGCCTCCCGGTGTCGGCAAGACCTCGCTCGGCCAGTCGATCGCCCGCGCCATGGGCCGCAAGTTCGCACGCGTCAGCCTGGGCGGCGTGCACGACGAGGCCGAGATCCGCGGCCATCGCCGCACCTACATTGGCGCGCTGCCGGGCAACATCATCCAGGCGATCCGCAAGGCGGGCTCGCGCGACTGCGTGCTGATGCTGGACGAGATCGACAAGATGGGCTCCGGCGTCCACGGCGACCCCTCGTCGGCGATGCTCGAAGTGCTCGACCCCGAGCAGAACGGCACCTTCCGCGACAATTACCTCGATGTGCCGTTTGACCTGAGCCGAGTCGTCTTCATCACCACCGCCAACATGCTGGACACCATCCCCGGCCCGCTGCGCGACCGCATGGAAATCATCGGACTCACCGGCTACACCGCCCGCGAGAAGCTCGAGATCGCCAAGCGCTACCTGGTGCGACGCCAGCTCGAGGCCAACGGGCTGAAGGCCGATCAGGCCGAGATCGACGATGCCGCGCTCCGGCAAATCATCGCGGGGTATACGCGTGAGGCTGGTGTCCGTGGCCTCGAACGCGAGATCGGCCGGGCGTTGCGCCATGTCGCCGTCGAGATCGCCGAGGGCACGGCCACCAAGGTCCACATCGGCATGGCCGACCTGGAGAAGCTGCTGGGCCCGTTGCGGTTCGAGTACGACGTCGCCATGCGCACCAGCGTGCCCGGCGTGGCCACGGGCCTCGCCTGGACGCCGGTCGGCGGCGACATCCTGTTCATCGAAGCGGCGCGGTCGCCGGGCGGCGGACGGCTGATCCTGACGGGCCAGCTGGGCGAGGTCATGCGCGAGAGCGCCCAGGCGGCACTGACCTTGGTGAAGGGACAGGCCGCGTCCCTGAACATCGATCCGGCCCTGTTCAAGGACAACGACATCCATGTCCACGTCCCGGCCGGCGCCACGCCCAAGGACGGCCCGAGCGCCGGCGTCGCCATGTTCATGGCGCTCGCCTCGCTGCTGACCGGCCGCACCATCCGCAGCGACACCGCCATGACCGGCGAGATCAGCCTGCGCGGGCTGGTGCTGCCGGTGGGCGGCATCAAGGAGAAGGTCGTGGCCGCAGCGGCGGCCGGCATCACCCGCGTGATGCTGCCGGCGCGCAACAAGCGCGACTACGACGACATTCCCGAAGAGGTCCGCAAGGCGCTGGAGTTCGTCTGGCTGGAGCGCGTCGAGGACGCGGTGGGGTCGGCGCTGGCGGTGGCTTGAGTTTCTTCTCCTCCCCCGTCATCGGGGGAGGTGGCGTCGTCTTACGACGACGGAGGGGGAGAGCCCCAGTCGCGTCGCCCATGAACCCCTCCGCCCGCTGCGCGGGCACCTCCCCTGCGCGGACTCCGCGCAGGGGAGGAGATGAGGTTTAGCCCAACTCCAGACTCGTCACGCCAAACATCCCGGCCATCTCGATCGCCGGATCGGGGCCGGTGTACATGCGCGCCGTTTCGAACGCGGGCTTCAGGCCCATCTGTTCGGCGAGCCTGACCGCTGTTTTGTTGCGGTCGGGAACGTCGATGGCGACCGATATGGCGCCGGTCTTCATCGCCAGCGCACCGACCAGGGCCGCCGCGATCTCTGGTGAGTCGGCGAACAGCGGCCCGACTCGCGAGGCGGCGCGGCAGGCGCGCATCACGGCGAAGCCCACGAGCCTGCCATCCTGCACGGCCACCATCGACGCGCGTTCGGGCAACGAGATCCATGCCGCCAGGAATGAGTCGCGGGCCTCGGGAAAGAAACGGCGATCGAACGCCGCCAACCTGTCGAAGCCGATGCCGCGGGCATCGACCAGGCTGACGCCGGCCGGCGGCGCGACCATCGGCGACGGGCCTTCATGGCGGATGTTGTTCCAGGCCGCGCGAAAACCCGATTTCCTGTAATTGTGCTGCTGCGCCACCACGCCATCGAGGCCGACATTGCGGCCTTTCAGCCGCGCCATGCCGGCGTCCCAGATTTTTATGCCGTAGCCTTTGCCGCGCACCGTGGGGCGGGCGATGTAGAAGCCCAGGAACCCGAAACCCGGCCCGTATCTGTTCACCGAAATGCAGGCGACGGGCTCGCCGTCGAGGTGGCCGATCAGGAAGGCGCCGGGATCGTTGGCGAAGAAGGCATGGGCGTCGGTATTGCCGGGATTCCAGCCCTCGTCGCCGGCCCAATTGGCCATGCGTTGCACGTCGTCTGCACTGGCAACGTCGATCGCGAAGGTCGGCATCAATCTCTCCCGCGCCGCAACAAGGCAGAGCGCTTGCAAAGGTCTCGTGTTGGTCCCCAGACTGCCCACCAATAACAAACGCTCCGGGAGGATGTCGATGAAACGACTGAGCCTGCTTCTCGCGATTCTCGTTGTTCCGCTCCTCGCATCAGGCCCGCTGCAGGCGCAGCAGTGGGTGGCGAGCTGGACGGGATCGGCCCATGGCCCCTACCCGGTCGGCAATCCGACCGCGCAGCCGGAACTCAAATTTGCATTCCCCGTTCCCGCCGAGGGCGCCAAGGACCAGACGTTCCGCCTGATCGTCCGCCCCGACGTCTGGGGACAGCAGGTGCGCTTCAGGCTCTCGAACGCCTTCGGCACCAAACCCGTCACCTTCGATGGCGCCTACGTCGGCCTGCAGGAAAGCGGCAGCGCGGTTGTCGCCGGCACCAACCGGCCGGCGACGTTCAAGGGCCAGGCGAGCATCACCGTCGCCGCCGGCGAAAGCGTCGTCAGCGACCCGGTGGTGTTGCCGTTCGTGAGATCGACGACCGATCCGCTGCTGCGCGGTCGCAAACTCGCGATCAGTTTCCACGTTGCCGGCGACAGCGGACCGATGACCTGGCACGCCAAGGCGCTCCAGACATCCTACGTAACGCCGCCCGGCGCCGGCTCGAAGGGACTGGGCGAGGGCGAAAGCGCGTTCCCGCTGTCGACGACCTCCTGGTACTTCCTCGACGAGGTCGACATGCTGGTGCCGAACCAGCCGAAGCTGATCGTGACGTTCGGCGATTCGATCACCGACGGCACGGCGACCACGATCAACGGCGACGACCGCTGGCCGGATGTCCTGTCTCGCCGCCTGCACGCCGCCTACGGCGACGACTTCGTCGTGGTCAACCAGGGGATCGGCGGCAACCAGGTTGTCGGCCCCGCCGAGTACAGCCCCGCCAAGCCTTTCGCCGGCGGTCCCAATGCGCTGTCGCGGCTCGACCGGGACATCACCAGCCTGCCGGGCGTCACCACCGTGATCTGGCTCGAAGGCATCAACGATTTCGGCTCGGCCGACGCCACGACCGAGGCGGTCACGGAAGGCTTCACCAAGGGCGTCGCCCATCTCCGCCAGAAGATTCCGGGGGTGAAGATCTATGTCGGCACGCTGACATCGGCGCTCAACAGCACGCCGACACACGGACGGCCGGAGGTCGACGCCAGGCGAAAGGCGCTGAACGACTTCCTGCGCACCTCCAAGCTGTTCGACGGCGTGGTCGACTTCGACGGCGCCACGCTCAATGTGGCGACCGGCGAGGTGAAGCCGGAATTCCAGCCCAACTCCTCGACCGGCGGGCTGGGCGACAAGCTCCATCCCAATCGTGCCGGCTATGCCGCAATGGGCAATGCCATCGACCTCTCGACAATCACCGGCCGCTCACCGCGCTAGAGCAATGCCCCAGAATAGTTGCCGATTGTGATCGCCCGATCTTCGCTGCTCACGCTGTTCCTTCTCGCGAGCCTGCCGGTGTGGGCACAGACGCCGCCGGCAAACGGTCGGCACGTCGAAGACGTGACTTCGACGTTCCTGCGCGAGCACTATGAGGGCGGTTGGAGCGACGGGCAGCGCAATGGGCAGGGCGTGCTTCTCGTCGCCGGCAACCGCTACGAGGGCGAATTCCGGGACGGCAAGCGCAACGGAAAGGGCGTGCTGCTGCGCGCCGACGGCGCGCGCTACGAGGGTGATTGGAAGAACGATCGCATGGACGGACAGGGCGTGTTCTGGCGCCCGGATGGGAATCGGTACGAGGGCAGCTTCGCCAAGGGCCGGTTCGCCGGTACTGGCGTCTACTTCTACCCCAAGGGAGATCGCTGCGAGGGCCAATGGGCGTTGAACCGGTTCGACGAGGTCAGCCTGGAGAGCGGCACCTGCCTGATGGCGAACGGCGACCGTTATGAAGGCGTGCTGGACGATTACGGCGGATTCGACCTCATTCCGAACGGCCTCGGTGTCCTCACGCGACGAGACGGCAGCGTACACAGCGGCATCTGGAGCGGCGGCTGCCTGAAACCGGACGACACGATTTGCGTGCTGAAGCCCGTCTCCTCCGGCGGCCCCACGCGATGAATTGGGGGCCGATGAGTTGGGGGGCGCTGAGGCTTCTGCCGGCAATTCTGTTCTTGCTCTACGGCGTGGTCGCCAGCGTGATCATCAAGGAGGCTGCTGCGTGTGACGTCACATTCGCCGATGAAACAGCCTTCAAGACCAACTGGGAGGTCGGGCCGAACCTCGCCTGGGCGAAGCCGGACGAGATGGGCCAACGCCTGTTCCTGGCCAAATGCCGCGACTGCGTGCCCAACCTGTCGCTGAGCGTGCGCGTGACCGACCTGTCGAAGGGCGCCGACCCGCTGTCCCGGATGATGCAAGCGCGGCCTCTCGACCAGATCCTCGACGATCCCAAGGCGCGGGAGGAATTGCTGCTCGCCTACCAGTGGGACCAGGGCGCGATGGACGGCTGCCCCTTCGGGTATTTCAGCGGGCGCCGGAAAATCGACGGCGTGACGTTTGCCGTTCTCTCCTCACAAGGCACCTGCTGGCCGACCGGCAGCTTCCAGACCGTCGAATATCTCGGGACCAAGAATGGCTGCGGCTATCGGGTACGGTTCACCTGGCCACACTATGACCCGCTTCCGAAAGAGTCCTTCGAACGGGCCCGCCAGCTGTTGCAGTCCATCAGAATATCGCCGTGACGCCCCGTCGTCGTGCTCTCAAGGGACGACGCCGCCGTCCCTGATATCGAGAGCCTGCTGCGCCGCCCGCGATCCGGCGTACTTGCGCCGCAGCGCCACTTCCGCGGCGTCGAGCTGGTCGCATTTCAGCCCGGTCACCGCCTTGTTGATGGTGGCCGCGCGTTCCTTGTCGTAGGGCTCTTCGCCGCCCCAGTGCGCGCAGCCCCTGGCGCGCGACACGAACGCCCTGACGTCGGCCGGCGCCGCCGCGAGCACGGCATCGAGTCGTTCCCGCGCACTGCCATCGTCGATGGCAACCGCCGGCGCAGCGAGGCCGAGCAGCAGACCGACTATGAGCGACAAGGAGCGAAGACGGGACCGGCAAGACATGTACAGCAACCTACGTCATACCAACCGACAGAACTCATGACAGTTCAGCCCATCGCCGGCTTGTGATGGATGCGATCCTTTGCGGGGTGGCGAGCAGGTCAGTCCAAGCCTTG
>Ga0194051_1000622_pt1 | contig 19975 bp, 21 predicted proteins | sample SepL2320m_MetaG_FD_161275 | JGI IMG/M metagenome (GOLD analysis project Ga0194051, IMG submission 161275) | Anoxic zone freshwater microbial communities from boreal shield lake in IISD Experimental Lakes Area, Ontario, Canada - Sep2016-L239-20m | ecosystem: Environmental > Aquatic > Freshwater >... | reverse complement strand
ATGAATTTTTTGGCAAACTTGCCTCTTCAGATTCCAACATCAGTATTGCTAAAATGATTAGCCCTGAAGGTTGGTCTGAACCGGGCCAAACACCTGAATTCGATGAATTTACCCTCGTATTAAAGGGGTGCATGCATGTTGAAACAAAAACTGGCTTTAACATTATAAAGGCGGGGCAGGCAATCCAAACTTTTGCAGGAGAATGGATTCGCTACAGCACCCCGGAAAAAGATGGGGCAGAATACATTGCCATTTGTATTCCAGCTTTTACCCCTGAATCAGTCAACCGCGACGAATAATTCATTTTTTAATCCATTACAATTTGGTAAACTATTCTTGGTATAGTTAATGAACAACCATTCTATTGGTTAGCCATCTAGGAATCGCTATGGATAGTCTTCTGCATCATAACCTGTCCGAAACTCAATGGGTTTCACTTATTACCCTTTTGGTAATCGGCCTGCCTGTTTCTGCATACATCTTACGAACCTGCCTCAGCCTATTTAATGAGGAAATGCCTTCTTATCGAAGAGCGATGTTCATTGTTCCCGTAGTGGCGCTAGGAACTTATCTTGCATTTGATGTGCTTTCTTATTTAGTGCTGTTAGCTATCAGAGATAGCAGAGTCATTCAGCGTACGCCTTATGGGCACCCCAGCTTCGGGTTTCAACAATGGTTATTTACTGCATTACCGATTAAATGGGCCGTGGTTTCTTTCATCCCACTAATCCGATACACGCTCGTATTTATTGTGATAGCAATTGCAGGGATCCTGCAGGTTTTCTTTCTTACGATTCCATTTAGGAAAGCGCTATTCATATTTGTAGCACAATGGAGCGCCAACTTCTTTGCCTACTTCATCATCAGCAGTGCGTTACATTTCTTCTCAGGAATTATGGGGCATTCCACTGGTTTGCATATTGATATGCAAACTATTCATGACAAGTATGAATCAGTAGTTTCCAATGATAAAGCAAAAGAGGTTGTAAAAGATGCAAATGAAACCGTAAAAACCGGGCTTCATGCTGTGCATGAAAGGGCTGATCCAATACTCAAGGAACTAAAAGAAAACCTAAAACCAATAACAGATAGGTTGCCCGCATCTGTAAATCATTTTCTAGATTCTGGTGGCTGGTGGTTAGTAATTGGGTTGTTGAGTGTAGTGTTTTTCTTTTGGGCTAGATCGCTCTGGAATAAGCTCAAACGATCGTTTAGAAAAGGTAATCCCAACAAGAAAAAGCTTTTAATATCGTCTGAAAAATGGGCGGCAGGAGAACTGGTCGAAGATCTTTCTAAAATGACGCCACCGATCAATAGGCCTGGAAAAGATCGTGTCACGGTAAAAGGAATTTCTTCTAGAATTTTCCTAATCATCATGGCAAAGGCAGGTGGTGCTGGCCCTGATCTAAGCGAAGACCAATCCGAGGCCATTTTAGATTATGTATTATCAGGTCTAGGCGAAGTTTCGAGCAGAGATTATCCACGAGTGCGAGTTTGGGAACCTCAGTACAGCCCAGAAGGATTCACCCAGATATTCAATCAAAATGTAAGAGTACCAGAGCCCAAAGGAACTAAATCGAACTGGATATTAGCCAATGGCGCAGTGAAAATGGGTCGTGATAAAATCTATCTAGGCATCGCCTTTTTTGCAGATGAGCCAAACCTTATCCGAAGTATTGCGATTACCGATGAGCAATGGCTTGATGTATTACGGATTGAAACGACTGTTTAAAATCAATCAACGGTTTCAACTGCATCATCAGGCGGGTTACGCCATTTGCAAAACGACTCAATGCTGTAGGAAATAACTCCGCCCATAATTAAACAAACCAAGCTCATAAAATGCCAGCCTGTGATCAGATGTAAAAAAGAGACGATTAAAAGGCTAAGCACAGAACCCAAACCTAAAAATGTCAAATCCCTTATATCAGGATTAAATTCTGCAATAAGCTTCTTGATTGAAAATTCTTCGTCACCCTCAGGAACATCAGGCCGCACGCTTGAAACTTTTTTAACTTTCGGGCTTGCAGGTTGAGTCGATTCAATATTAGCCATGGTAGGCACATAAGGAACCGCAATATATTCTTCATTGCGGGCGGAAACCGCTTCTTCCTCAGCTGCCAAGGAAACGCGCAGGGCTTTAGCAGCATGAACAATTTTCGCAGGCCTATCTGAAACATCCGCAGAAACCATTTGGTCAACTAATGAGGCCAGCTCTTCAGGAGCCTCAGGCACAAGAGAACTCAGAGGCGGGAAAATCCCGGATCCTTCCACTTCAGCAGATAATTTACCTGCTAACGAACTGTACAGTAACTTCCCCACTCTGAAATTTTCTTCGACTAAAGTCAAATCTTTCACTCCTGATATTCCTGCACCAGCACTTACAGGAACAATATTTCCTTCAGGAGAAACCTTGACCTCAGAAGCAATCATACTTGGAGAAATCAAAGCGCTTGCAAGCTTGACTGTTTTTGGGCCTTTGGGTTGGTTTTTGTTCGTCGCAAGTATTAAATCAGAATTCGAAAGGTTGCCGCTTGGTAAGCCTTTTTCCTGCGCATGTGCCACCGCAGTCATTACGATTGCCAAGATTTTTGCTGCATTTTGGTGAGGTATTTTTCCCCTTCGGGAGAGAATCATTTCCAGGCTTTCGCCCTCTAAGAATTCCCGAACGATGTAACTATGCCCGTTTGATACCCCTTTATCCACCAAACCTGCAAGATGCGGGTGCTTTATTTCTAACCCTATTTGCAATTGCCCCTGAAACTTCGTATTTAGCGCGGGGTCTTTAATCACTTCATCTTTTACAAACTGCAGGGCAAACTGTTCACCCAGAGGGTTTTGGACTTTCACCCCACCGGCGTATGCTCCACTTTTAATAATTTCAATCACATTATAACCTGCGATTTTAAGCGCGGACACTTTACCAGAAACCAGAACCGCTGCTTGAAATTCACTCAAAAACTTGTTCAATACCATCCATTTTAGAAACAATTTAATATCGGAAGATTCAACCCGGTTTGCTTGAAACCAGCGTTGTTTTGCGCTTTCAACTTCCCGGGAGGAAAGCAATTTCTTCTCTGCAATCAACTGAATTACTTGGTCAACATTCATTTCTGCACCTAAATCTTGTTTATTAATAATCAACTGCTTTTTTTACATTGCTAGATGTTATGACATTTGCAATGCTATTTCACAATAAAAATACTCATACTTATTGCTAAAATCACAAATTCTTAATATACCTACCCTATTACTTTGGGAGATATTTTTATGCGTCATGTGCTTTCTGCTTTAGTCCAAAATCAACCCGGTGTGCTGGCCCATATCTCTGGCATGCTTGCCTCGCGTGGTTTTAACATCGAAAGCCTTGCTGTTGGCGAAACCGAAGACCCCAACCTTTCGAGAATGACTTTTGTCGTTCATGGCACAAACGCCGAACTTGAACAGGTACGAAAACAATTAGATAAAGTTGTTACGGCTGTTCGTGTTGACGATATTAGTTCAGAAAATTTCATCGAACGCGATCTAATGCTAATAAAAGTTCAGGCAATGCCAACTCAAAGAGTCGAAATTTCTTTGCTGGTTGAAATGTTTCGGGGTAAAGTTGTTGATATAGGCACCGAAACTTTAGTTATTGAAATCAGCGGACAAGAAACCAAAGTTGTTGCTTTCATTGATCTCATGCGTCCCTATGGCATTATTGAATTAGCCCGAACAGGCAGAATTGCTTTGGTTCGGGGTAAAGGTAGCAAAGAGGTTCGATCCTAATGAGCAACCAAGAACTGATTCAATCTTCCACACGGGCTCTTAATCCCAAAATATCAGAAGTCTTAAACTCCCTTGTTAAAGGGCAAAGAATCAGGGTTACTCTCAAGCTTCGGGTAGGCAGCACTGCAACTTGGATGGCTCCCATTGAAGGCATCTTCAGGCATTTTAATTTCCTCTCCACTGGAATTGCAACCGATCGTATTCCAGAAGACGATATCGTCGTTGTGTGTGTCCATTTCACCAAAGACAACGGCGAATTAAGTAGTTTCACCGTGGATGATCATACTACCATCGAAAAGATTTAGTGTTATCTACTGCGCCACACTTTTTCTTTAGTAAGGCCCAACGCAGCAGCTTTATCTTTGATTAATGCGTAGAATCGTGGAGCATCACCGGGGTAACCTGCGGTTGGTACAATTCCTGGAACCTGTTCTGCCCAGTAAGAATTAAATTGTTTCATCAATCTTTCCCGCATCCATTTTGCGAGCATACTCGCAAGGCCCACCATGGGGTATTTCACATCAGCCTTGGGAAGAATTTTAAAGTTCCAGTTTTGATCCGCACCAAACGATTTATAATTACTTTCGCTTAAGCCTTCCTGCCCAGCAAGAATCAAACCTTTGTTCAAAATGTTCTGTAATGTTGCAGAGTAATTGTTTTTCCCGCCATGCTTGTCCACAAATCCGTAAATGGAATCATCCTGCGAAAAGTTTGAAGTGAAATGGCTGAAGATATTAATCATACCCTTGGAAAGCACCGCACCTTTGTTGTCTTCTTTCTCAACAACTTCATTGAAAAGCAAGGAAGGAAGGATGAAAAATCTACAATCGAAGGAATCAAACCCACCTTCAATAAAATTCAAACTGTTCGTGGAATGAAGAGTCGGGGCGTCAATAGTTGGAAGGAAAGTTTGTTCATCGGGTTTAAACCAAGCCTCCTGGCTTAAGTCACTAATTCCAAAAACAGATTTTTCTTTAAGCCAATCTCCGAGCGTTTCCTTGGTATCAAAGAATGAAGCGACCGTTTTCTCCAATCCCTCGAGCCCTTCTTTGGCATACGCTTTTTTCGAATCATCCACCAAGGGTTTGGGGCTTTGCTTTTTCTTTGCAGTGCGAGAAAGATCAGTAAAAGCTTCAACCCAATCGCCCTTCCCCTTCCATTTCGCCAACACTCCTGCCATCACAAATGGCCCAAGATTTGGCCCGTATCCTGCCTCATCCATACCAACCACCCATGGCGTTGTTGCATCTTGAATTTCGGTCATAAAGTTCTCGAAGTCTTTCGTAAATTTAGTAGTTTAATCTTTAACACAAGGGGGTTAGCAATGCTTAGTGAAAACATATTCTTAAAAATCATCTCGAAGGCTATTCCAGCAAAAATAATTCATGAAGACGATGTATGCCTGGCATTTAACGATATAAATCCGCAGGCACCAACTCATATTATCATTATTCCAAAAAAAGAAATTAAAACCCACGATGACCTTATGCCAGAAGATGCCAATCTCATGGGGCATCTTCATCTGGTTGCGACCAAAATTGCAAAAGATCTTGGTCTGAAAGATGGATATAGACTGGTCATTAATTGCAAAGAAACCGGCGGGCAAACGGTGCCACACATTCATATGCATTTGCTTGGTGGAAGAAATCTGGGTTGGCCACCGGGTTAAGTCGCCAATAAAGCTTCGATTTTTTCTTGAGCCAACAATCCGTCCTTTTCCAAGAGCATAAGAGATTCCACAATCTTTTCCTGATACCCTAGCTCTGTTTTAACAATGTCATTCATCTCTAAAATGTCGTCAGGCAAAACAAAATACTTGATCATGGGGTCTGATTTATCAAGTGCTGAGGGCTTTAAAAAATAAGCTCTGGAGCTTGTCCGTATCACTTTTGAGCCCGTTCTCGAATCATGCGTGTAGGCGAATTTTCTGCCACACTCTTCCACATACTTCGTTTGCATGATTGATCTTCCCCCATACTCCACGTAGGGAATGCCACAAATATCAGCCAGGGTAGGCGCCAAATCAACATCCTGAAAATACCCCATGCGCCTTTGCCCGCCCTTCCCTGACTTAGGCTGATAAATCAAAAAGGGAAGATGAGTGAACTCACGATACAACCATTCCGGCTTAGTGCCAAAAACCTCATGCTGCGAAGTTGCACTGCCTCTATCTGCGGTTATTATGAAACTGAAATCTTCTTCGCCAATCTTCTCTTGAATTGAAGCAACCATGGCGCCAAGCATATCGTCCACCGCAGCCCAAACTGCTGCGCACCCTGAGGCCAATGCAAGATACTCTTTATCGTCCTTGGGTATAAAGCCATCGGCTGGATTAAGGATGGGTTCGGGAAATTCCTCGTCTTCCGCAATCTCTTCGCGATTTAGGAAATAATCCTGCAACTCTTCCTGAACGGGGCCTAAAAAATCTTTTCCTGCATCCCACGGGGGAAGTAAAGAAGGGACTTCAATCCAAGTAAGGGAATTTTGGTTATGATTCATAAAACCGTTTGATTCAATCATTGCATGGTGATAGGCAAGCGGGTTCGAAGAATCAGTTTTAAGAAGTGTTTTGCATGTAAAATGTGAAGCAAAGATCAAGCTGGAAGAATCTTTTTCGGCACCAATGAACTCGGTGTGCCAACCATTATTTTTCAAAGTTTGAGGCCAATGGGGGAAATTGTTTGGCAAATGATTAGGGGTTTGAAAATCGCCCTTAAGCCAAACCTTTCGTATTTCAGTTTCATCATAACTACTGCAGTAATAGTGATCCAAGACCAAGCTTTGTGCTGCGATGACATTCATATTTGGCATTTGAGTCCAATTGTTACCATAGCAAGGCAGAAACGCTGTATTTGCCCCTTTTAAAACAATGATGAAGACTTTCATAATAATCGTTAATAACCACAAGAAAAAAAGTTAAGTGTAACACCAATCGAAACATACAATTACAATTATAAGGGCTTTCGTACCTTAGGGTGAAAAGCATTCTGAGAGGATAGATTTAAAAGTATCACAATAACGAACTTATTGAGCTTTAAGAATTCAAAGAAAACGAAATGGAAAACTGGAGATAAGAGTTAATACGGCCTTGTACTTTCTCTTTATTTAGGTGAAAACTTTTATCACAGTAATTGATGAAAAAATTCAACATTTGATCAGGGGTAAAATGCATTGGTTCAGGATCCAGCACTACGCGAGATGATTTTTGATGATCTTAAAGGCATCATCACGGGAAAAATCCTGATCGATCCCCTTTCCCTTAAACTATATTCCTGTGATGCCTCCCCTTTTGAAGTTACGCCTCTTGCGGTTGTAATTCCTAACAACGAAGAAGAGGTAAGTGCCCTCGTAAAGTACGCATTTGAAAAGAAAATCCCCCTGATTCCCAGGGGAGGCGGAACAGGAACCAGCGGCGCTGCTCTAGGCAATGGGATTATCATCGATCTATCTCAAAATTTTACGAACATCATCAGCCTTGACGACGAGATTCTTCACGCTGAATGCGGTGTAACGATCAAACAGCTTGGCGATTTTATTGCGCGCACTCAATTCCGCATCCCATCTGCACCTTGGAATGAAGAACGCACGCTTGGCGGCTGGTTGTCCTCTGATGCCTCCGGCCCTTTCCTTCTTGCGGACAAACATCCGAGGCATTATGTCACTGCGTTAAAAGTTGTTTTAGATGATGGTTCAGTAAGCTGGTTTGAATCAACAATCCAAGGAAGTGAACCTACAAAGGAAAAGGTATCGCGAGCAGAAATTGTGCAGGAGCGTTTTTCTTTTTTCTTAGAGGATCAAAAAGACGAACTGCTTTCAGCTACTTCAACCTTGCCTTACCCTCATGGGAACTACAACCTACGCGAAACAATCAAATCAAAGAATAAAGATTTGCATCAAGTTTTTTTGGGGGCAGAAGGCACTCTGGGTATTATTCTTGCTGCCAAAATTAAACTGGTCGAAAAACATGCAAACCCTCAATGGGGCCTTTATTGCTTTAACACCCTTCAGGAAAGTATGGAAGCTTCGCACTATGCGTTACAGCATTCCCCCGAGCTTTGCGATATTCTTGAACATCGTTTTTTCAGCCTGGCTAAAGCAGGAGACAACCTTTGCGCTGAATGGATTCATCCAAACACCAACGCTGTTTTACTTTTGTGCTTTTCAGGTGCGAACCAAAACATCTCTCTAAATGCATTTGATAAATCCATTTCTGAGGCAGGCATTATTCCCATCCGAACCTACCATTGCCTAGATGCTCAAACTCCCAGTCCCTGGAGGCTGAGGGAGGTTGCGTTAAAAGCCCTTGCACGAGTCAAAGGCCCTGAAACATTCCATCAGTTCATCGACGATTTGGTTCTGCCTAGAGAAAATCTAGGGGCGTTTCTTGAGCAACTTACCACCGTACTAAAAGAACACGAATCGACTGCCGTTTACGCCATTTGCCCCGGTACTGGCCAGGTACAACTTAGAGTCTTGGGCACGCCCCAAAAAAGCAAGGAGAGTGCCAGGCTTTGGTCGTTGGCAGATAAAGTCTATGGATTGGTGCAAGATTTTGGCGGAGCATTATCCTGTCAGGAAGCATTAGGTTTATCGCGTTTACCTTGGCAGGCAAAAATATCTGCAGGGATTTTGCCCTCTCTTCAAAAAATTAAAGATTTGTTTGATCCTTACAATCAATTCAACCCAGGCAAGGTTGTGGGTACCTCTTCTGAAATCCCAATCTGGCCCTTTCGAAGTTTGGGTGACCTTGAAAATCCATCAGAGCAAAACAAAAATTCTGCAGCTACCATTCAACCCATACTCAAATGGAAAGACAATTCGCCATTAATTGAAGCCTCTCATTGCAATGGTTGCGGGCTTTGCAAAACTCAAAGTAGTACAAAACGAATGTGCCCCACCAACCGGGTGATTAAAAACGAGCATGCCACCCCGAGGGCCAAGGCCAACCTCGCTCGAATGCTTTTAGGTTCACCTAAAGACCAACAATTGTTCAGCTCCGAAGAAATGCGGGACATTTCCGACTTATGTATCAACTGCAGAATGTGTGCCACCGAATGCCCTTCGCATGTCGATATTCCTGGCCTTATGCTCGAGGCCAAGGTTGCCAATGTTGAAATGCATTCCATCGAAAGATCGGACTGGGTTTTATCCCGTACCGAGCTTTTTTCTTCTTTAGGCAGCATGCTTGCACCACTTTCTAACTTGATGCTAGGCAATTTCTTTTCAAGATGGCTCATCGAAAAACTTTTTGGAATTTCGAGATCCAGAAAGCTTCCGCCTTTCGCCAGAGCTAACTTCATCAAAAGGGCCAAGAAAAAAGGCTGGACTAAAAAACCCAACCCTGCAAAAACTAAGGTCGCCTATTTTGTCGATATCTTTGCCAATTACCATGACCCTTCCGTTGGTGAAGCCATTGTTGCAATTCTGCATCACAACGGCATCGAAGTGCATGTCCCTGAAGGTCAGGTGGGATGTGGTATGGCGCCTTTGGCCCAGGGGGATGTGGATTATGCTCGGGCAGCTCTAAGGCAAAACATAAGGGTATTTGCTGATTTAGCTCGTGAGGGTTATCCCATCATTTGTTCAGAGCCCACTGCTGCGCTTTTTTTCAAACAAGATGCTGGGCGACTTTTAGAAGATCCCGATGTTGATCTGGTTGCTAGCAAGGTGGAAGAATTTACCAGTTTCCTTTGGAACCTTCATGTACAAGGATTGCTTAAAACAGATTTCTCCCCTGTAAACTTACAGGTCGGGCAACATGTGCCATGCCATCTCAAGGCTTTAGGCCAACCTCTTGTTACTGCGCAACTTCTTGGATTGATTCCCCAACTTCAACTCGAGGCGTTGACTGATTCTTGTTCAGGGATGGCGGGAACCTACGGGCTAAAGGCTTCTAATCTCAGCCTTTCCAAGAGCATTGGCCAACCCATGCTTAGTCATCTTGAAAAATCAAATTTGGTTTTGGGAACAACGGAGTGCAGTGCCTGCAGAATCCAGATGGAAGATGTTGGTGCCAAACAAACCGTGCACCCTGCACAATTGCTGGCATTCGCGTACGGTTTATTGCCTCAACTATCACGAATGATGCCAAAGATGGTGAAAAAGAATTAACAATGATAAAAATTTCTGTATTATTTTTTGCAGGGGCGCGGGAAATTGTAGGGCAAAATCGCTTGGAAATGGAATTACCTGCGCTTACAAGCATTGCAGAACTGAGGGGGATATTAATGGTAAGATTTCCCCGGCTTGAAAGTCTTGCAAGCAGGGCCGCTTTTGCTGTAAACGAAATATTTGCGCTTCCGGATACTCTTCTTGCCCAAAACGATGAAGTGGCATTTTTACCCGCAGTGAGTGGCGGATAAGGTAAAATGAATATGCGAATCCAATTAACGAATGAGCCAATAGCGCATCAGGATATGGTTGAAAATTGTCGATCGAAGTCTGCGGGTGCGGTCGTGCTTTTTCTAGGCACTGTCAGAGAAATTACGGGCAATGAGCAGACATTGTTTTTGGAATATGAAGCCTTTGCGCCCCTTGCAGAAAAGGCACTGGCTGAGATAGCAGAGCAGGCTAAATCCAAGTGGGCCATTGAAAAACTCGAAATTATTCACCGCTTGGGCATCTTGCAACCTGGCGAAACTAGCATTGCGGTTTGTGTCAGTTGCCCCCATCGGGCCGATGCATTTGCAGCGTGTCAGCAAATTATGAATAAGATAAAGGAAGTGGTTCCGATTTGGAAAAAGGAAACCGGCCCTAAAGGTGTCTCCAACTGGATTCACCCTGCGAATTAATCCGCATAATTCATGAACTTTGGAACCTTATGAAGCACCTACCAATACAAGAACCTCTCATCAAAAATGACCTTGCTCAAATTGGGGCAAGTTCGGGCAACCTCATCGACACTTTTGGACGGGTCCACAATAATCTTCGTATCAGTGTTACCGACCGGTGCAATTTACGCTGCGTTTATTGCATGCCTGAAGATGTTCAGTTTCTCGATAGCAAAGAACTGCTTTCGTTTGAGGAAATCAACGCCTTTGTAAAGATCGCAGTCACCCGGGGCATCAACAAAGTAAGGCTTACAGGCGGAGAACCTCTTTTACGCAGAGATCTATCAACTTTAGTGGGGTTTCTATCCCAGATCGAGGAAATCAAGGATCTCAGCATGACCACCAATGGGATGCTGCTAAAGAGCCAGGCTATGGCTTTAAAACAGGCAGGTTTAAACCGTATCACCATTAGCCTCGACACCTTGATCCCCGAGCGCTTTTTGGATCTTTGTAAAAGGGATGGCCTTGCGCAAACCCTGGAAGGCATCGATGCGGGTATTCGTGCGGGCTTCCAAAGCATCAAATTAAACACGGTTAGCATCAAAGGAATCAATGATGATGAAATAGTAAGCTTGGCGAAATTTGCCCGCGAGAAACAAATTGAGATTCGATTCATTGAATATATGCCCATAGGGGCCAACCCATGGGAAAAGGCAAAAGTAATGCCTGCGCACGAAATCCTCGAAAAAATTGATAAAGAAGTTGGTGCGCTGGTGCCCGCAACCAACTACGACCCGAGGGCACCCGCCATGGAATTTGTTTATGAAGATGGCAAAGGAAAGGTGGGGATAATTGCCTCGGTATCCAAACCCTTCTGCCAAAGCTGCAATCGGATTCGAATCACCGCAGAAGGAAAGTTGCGAAACTGCCTATTTGCCTTGGAAGAAATAGATATAAAGCCATTTCTAAGACCAGAGGTGGATACAAAGAGCATATTAACGATGCTAGAAAACAGTGTTGTTTCTAAATGGGCTGGGCATCAGTTTAATACAAAAGAATTTATCAAGCCTACAAGAACCATGCACGCAATAGGGGGCTAATTACTAGCGCCTTTGCCATGATGATTCTGCTAATGTTTTATCCCAAGTTGTTTCAAGATAAGACTTTACCTCTTCAGAAGCAGCGACCACTTTATCCTGATCACTTTGAGTTCTAAAGTCAGCTTCGGAAGGTGTTGCTGCAAGGTCAAACCATTGAATCTCGTTTTCCGTCATCGTATCCAAGCCTAACCATTCGACAACTTCGACTTCATCTCGGCCAATTTGGGTAACTACGGAAGTTGGGGTGCCATCAAAAAAATGAACTCTTCCTGCATTATCTTGGCGATGAAGATAAAATCTTCGAACCCTATAGCCCGGAAGCCGCGTTAAGGGGTCGTCCTTACCTTTAAGGGGGAAGAACTTCATGTCAATCATCTTTTCATTACAACCCTGTAAGTACTTACCCAAACCAAGCAAACGCTGGCCGTGCTTACAAAGTGCGTCAATTGCTAGTTCAGCAGCAGTACCATCGGGCCATAATATGTTATAGCCTTCAAATGGTATCTTTTCTTCCAAACGATCTTTGGAAGGATCTCTGCGAAACATTAGGGTTAGCGTTCTCGCCATCCACATCTCTCTGATAGACATTAAAAAATCAGCTTGGAACCATCTCCAAGAAAACTGAATCCTGATTACTAGGTCATGATAACCAACTCGATAACATGTAAACAAGTAATCTTTACATTAAATCAATTAGCACAACAACATACGCAAATTTTATGTTGAATAATTGAAATGACTAGTAAATTCCGTTTTAAATGCCCGAACTTTTGGACATATGTACACCATAGCTAAAACAGGGTAGATTGCGAGGGGTTGTCATCCTCTTGGTTTTCTTTGATCGGTACTTCCTTGCCTAGAAGATTATAAGCCTTGCTTGTTGCGATGCGACCTCTCGGAGTCCGAATGGTAAATTGCTCCCGCAGCAAATACGGTTCGATTTCATCACTAAGCGTATCCACCGGAAGATTCATGGTAGCGCTCAAGGCTTCGATACCTACGGGGCCACCCGCAAAAACTCCAATGAGTGTTTCCAAATACCTACGATCTTGCTTATCTAAACCCGCTCGGTCAACCTCTGCCATTTCCAACGCCGTCTTGGCCAGAGCCAAATCAATGCTGCCATCCCCTTCGCTTGCAGCAAAATGCCTAGTCCACCACAGCCTAGAATTAGCGATTCTGGGGGTACCGCGGCTTCGAATAGCAATTTCTTGGGCGGCTTCTTCGGTGATGGGAGTATTGAGCTTCCTTGCGTTGATGATCAGAATTTCCGCAAGTTCCGCAGGAGAGTAAAACTCTAAATGCTCATGCATTTTAAAGCGGTCACGCAAGGGGCTCGAAAGCATCCCACTGCGGGTGGTTGCGCCAATTAATGTGAATCGTTTCAACTTTAAGCTGATGGTTCGGGCGTTCATGCCCTCGCCCAAAACGATATCCACCCGAAAGTCTTCCATTGCGGGATAAATAAATTCCTCTACCGTTCTGGGAAGGCGATGAATTTCATCAATGAAAAGAATCGAACCCTCTTCCAGATTGGTTAAGAAAGGAAGAAGATCTGCAGGTTTGGTCAAAGCGGGCCCAGAGGTCAGCTGCAAAGCTGTCCCCATTTCATTCGGCAACACCGTCGCAAAGGTGGTTTTTCCCAATCCCGGGGGGCCATCAAACAGCATGTGGGAAAGAGGCTCTTTCAGTTTCTTACATGCTTTCAACACAATCTGTAATCTTTGCACCACTGCCTTTTGACCAATCACCTCCCGTAACCAACGAGGCCGCAACGCCGAGTCGTATTCTTTCGGGTCCTTAGAGGCATCAGGTTGAAGAATTGGTTGACGAGCCATGAATTAATCTTTCAGTATTAATCTTTCAGTTCCAAATCAGGAACCTTTGAAAACAGCATTGATGGCATCCTCTACAGAGGCAGGCACCTTGCCCGATGCAATTAATTTATCGATGCGTAATCTCGCCTCAGAGGGCCCCAAACCAAGGGCCATTAATGCGTTGAACACATCTGCAAAAATCTTGTCATTGCCTGTATCCGGGCCCCCAGATATCGCTTGCAACCCGGCATGCGCCATAGCAAAGGTAGCAACTTTTTTCCTTAGCCCCGCTACAATTTTTTCTGCCATCGCCGGCCCTATCCCGGGCAAAGTCGTTAACCATTTGGTATCTGAACGCTGGATCGCATCAGCAATCTGATTAACAGGCATGGCAATGACCCTGATGGCTTTACGGACACCGATGCCATCCACGGTGCAAATAAGTTCAAAAAAGCTCATGTCAGATTCATGAAGAAAACCCAACAGCCTTGGGATCATTCGGCCTTGCTGAACGGGATTGCCCTCAAAAAAATGAAGCGTATGAAGAGATATTTCCTGACCGACACGATCTTGGATTTGTCTGCGAACCAGTTCAGTCACCAACACTTGATACTCGAAGGCCCCAACTTGAATTCGAGCATCCTCCTCTTCCGCCTTGTTCAAAATGCCGGTGATCTTGCTAATCATAAAAGCTCCGGCTTCTCTAGGGAAATTGCATGAATGTGAGTAAGTCCTATGGCCATGGCATCTGCAACATCGGATGGCTCGGGCAATGCAGCCAAGCCTAATTCTCTTTGAATAGCCCATTGCACTTGCAACTTTCCTGCCCTGCCACTGCCTGTCAAAGTTTTTTTAACGCGGGTAGGATTATAACTGGTGACCGACAATTTATATTGGGCAGCAGCAAGGAGAATAACGCCTCGGGCATGGGCCATTAAAATTGCAGTACGAGGATGTTTATAATGGGAGAACAGTTGCTCGACTGCCATGGACTGAGGTTTAAACTGTTCGATAATTTCCATCAAACTATCGTAAAGAGAGGCAATACGAACTTGAAGTAATTTACTTCCCGAATCTTTGGTGGAAATGATACCGGCTTCAAGGAGCTTGGCGCCTTGCCCAACTTTCTCCAATACCGAATACCCGGTAACCTGCAAACCAGGATCAATGCCCAGAACTCTTTTAAAGGTCTGGGGTTGTAGTTCCCGAATGTTTGAAGAGGCAATCGCCATGAGTTCTTCCATGAAAAGTCAAAGAAGGCTGTATTAAGGCCCAACACGCCAGCCGGTTTCTCCGGGCCTGTCTTCCAAAGTGATGTTAAGCTCGGTCAGCCTTTTACGAACCTGATCAGCCAAGGCAAAATTCTTAGCCTTCCTAGCATCAGCCCGAATATCTATAAGGAGGCTCATTATACCATCCATCAACTGGTTATTAGCTTGGTTGTTTGCAGTTTCTTGTGGCTCAAGAAACAATCCAAGAATCTGTGTGATTTCCCTGAAAACACTAACAGCAGCAAGGAATTCAACCTTGGCTTCGGGATTGGCTTCGGGGGTATCAATCTTCGATTGATCAGCAAAGCGATTAAGGGCATTAAGAAACTCGTGGAGGGTGCCCAGGGCACCGCCCGAGTTAAAATCGTCCGAGAAAGCATCGAGAAAAGAATCTCGATGCTTATAAATCTCTGAAAGAAAAGCGGAAAGCCCCTGAGGCGTAGGCTGGTGCTTTATCTTCCCAATAACCTGATAAAAGCTATTACCACTGATGCGTTTAACCCGGTCAAAGAACCGATAAAAGGAGTCAAGCGACCTGCGAAGTTCGAGCAAGCGATCTTCGCTATATTCAATGGGGCTGCGATAATGCGATGTTAAAAGCAGATACCTGAGAGTTTCAGGGTGATGCTTTTTCAACAACTCGGTGACTACGATTTCGTTACCTTCGCTCTTCGACATTTTCTTATCGCCCGTCTTCATCAATCCATTATGAAGCCAGTATCGTGCAAAAGTCTTTCCTGTGAAGGATTCGGATTGCGCCAGTTCATTTTCATGATGGGGAAACTGTAAATCTAAACCTCCCCCATGCATATCGAAGGATTCGCCCAACAATTTCATGCTCATCGCAGAGCATTCGATATGCCAACCGGGCCTTCCCGAACCCCATGGGCTTTCCCACATCGGTTCGCCTGGCTTGGCACCTTTCCACAACGCAAAGTCACCGGGGTTCCTTTTTCGTTCGTTTATTTCAATCCGAGCTCCTGCCTCAAGTTGTTCCGGGTCTCGGTTGCAAAGCTTTCCGTAATCTTCATCTTTGGAAACATCAAAATAAACATCACCCATCGATGCGTAAGCAAAACCCTTTTCGATCAAACCGCTGATCATCGATTGAATTTCGCCAATGTAATGAGTGGCTCTGGGAAAATGATCAATGCCGGTAACTTGAAGTTTCTTAAGATTGGCAAGATAATCCGCAGTCACTCTTTCTGCGAGTTCCGTCACCGTGGTATTTTGTTTTTTTGATTCAACAATAAGTTTGTCATCAACATCAGTGATGTTCACAACAAAGTTCACTTGGTAATCAAGATAAGAAAGAAACCGCTTGATGGTATCAAAGATAACGGGGCCTACCATATGCCCAACATGGCTAGGTTTGTAAACTGTGGGCCCACAAACATACATGCCCACCTTCTTAGGTTGGAATGTTTGAAAATCTTCTTTTTGGCGAGTAAGCGTGTTGTAAACTTTAATCTGCATCTATAATCCTTTACTTAACAACCCGTTCCACTCTAGGAACGACCCAAAAGAACCACCGCCTGGCAACTCATTGCCTCGGCCCTTCCAATAAACCCGACTTTTTCGCCTGTCTTCGCTTTTACATTCACACACGAAGCATCCAAGGAAAGCAACCGGGCCAGGTTATCTCTGATGCGAGGTTTCACCATCCCCAATTTTGGCTCCTGAGCAAAAATAATGACATCTACATTGATAAGATGCCAGCCCAGACTTGCAATTTGAACCAGAGAATGTTGCAGAAAGATTGAAGAATCAACATCTTTATTGGCAGCATCCGTATCGGGGAAAGCATCGCCTATATCCCCAAGGCCTGCAGCCCCAAGGATGGCATCGGTAAGGGCATGAAGCACAATATCCGCATCACTATGGCCCGATAATCCACGCGGGTAATCAACTAAGATTCCACCTAGTATAAGCTTTCTTCCTGCTTCAAGCCTATGCGTATCGTGGCCAATTCCAACCCGATTCATTACGGGGCTCCATCCTTGTTAGTTGTCAAAAGGCACGCCTACTGCAAAGCTCTCAAAGCGCATCATATGTTTGTTGAAGGTCAGGGTGATGTCGCCTATGGGCCCGTTACGCTGTTTTCCGATGATCACTTCGGTAAGGCCTTCGTGCTGCCCCGGCTCAAATCTTTCGGGCCGGTGCAAAAGTATCACGGTATCTGCATCTTGTTCGATGCTCCCCGATTCACGCAAATCCGAAAGTCTCGGCTTGTGATCTTGCCTATCTTCAGAAGAACGATTCACCTGTGCCAATGCGATAACGGGGATGGAAAGTTCCCGTGCCAGCCCTTTTAACCTACGGCTAATTTGAGCCACCTGCTCCTGCCTTGGGTCCCTACGATTTTCTGGCTCGATCAACTGTAAATAATCGATCACGACCATTTTAAGATCATTTCTTAACTTCAATCGCCTAGCGTTTGCTGCTATTCGAAGCATACCCTGGCCAGGCGAGTCATCGATGAAAATCTTCGCATTTCTCATCACACCGCTGGCTGCAATCAGCCTTTCCATATCTTCAGCATTCATCACACCTTTACGCAATTTCTGGGCATCAACTCGGGCATGAGAGCATAAAAGTCTCTCGACGATTTCCACCCGCGATTGTTCCAACGAACAAAACAACACCGTCGATTTCTCGTCTACAGCAATATTGCGAATCAAGTTCAATGCAAATGCAGTTTTCCCAACCGATGGCCTCGCTGCGATGATGATCATTTCACTATTCTGAAACCCCGCGGTTACTTCGTCCAAGTCTGGGTAGCCACTGCTTATTCCACTTATTGACGAACCACCCCTTGTTTGACGGTGATCAATTCGATCAAAGGTTTCTTCCAGAATTTTTTCCATGCCATAGACACGCCCAGTTACACCTCGCTCTGCAACATCAAGCATTTTTCCCGTGGCCTGATGCAGCAATTCATCAGCAGGACCAACTTGGTCGTAAGCATCCCGAAGGATTTCATTGCTTACATTAATGAGCGAGCGTACGATCGATCGATCGCGCACAATATGTGCATAGTGCACCGCATTGGCAGCGGTGGGTGCAGCGTCCCAAAGCTCGGCCAAGGCCCCATAGCCTCCGACATCATCGATTTGATTCGCTTGTTTTAGGGCTTCGGTGAGAACGACTAAATCAACAGGTTTGCCTGACTCGTAAAGAACGAGCATAGCTTTGTAAATTTTTTGATGGGCATCGGAATAGAAGTTATCAACATTAAGGATTTGAACGACATCGCCAATGACATCGTTGCTTCTGAACATACTACCTAGAACAGATCGTTCAGAATCGAGGCTTTGGGGCAAAAGTCGCCCCGAGCCTGAAGTATCATAACTGGCAGAAGCCATGGGAATCCTCCCGGCAAGTGACTTCCCGGGAAGAAAAGCGCCCCGGTTTATGAGGGCTAATCTAAATTACTTTCCGGGAATTACAGCAACAGTAAGTTCTGTTTCGATTTCGTAACCAAGATTCAGCTTAACAGCATAGATGCCGGTTTCTTTGATGGCACCCTCGAGACGAATCATATCTTCTTCGATCATAAGATTCTTCGCTTTGAGAGCCTTCAAAATTTCCGCTGCACCCACAGAACCGTAAAGATGACCTTCTTCATTGACTCTGGATTCAATATTCACACCACCAAGGCGAACAATTTGCTCAGCCATGGCTTTAAGATCGGCGTGACGAGCATCTCGTGCTTGCTGAAGTTTGACTTTGAATCGGTCAAGGAGGCGCAAGTTATGTTGGGAAGGCGCAGTTGCAAGGCCCCTGGGCAAAAGAAAGTTTCTGCCATAGCCATGGCGAACTTCGACGACTTCGCCTTGTTTGCCTACATGAAGCACATCCTGAGTAAGAACCAGCAGCATGCCGCCGGATTTACCTTTGATGACCTGAGCTCTTTTTCGTTTATTCGGTTCCATGGTAGTACTCATCTTTTTAACTCCCTAAGCCCTTCTATTTAGAAGGGAAGTTCTTCATCTTCACGAGGAGCAGGGCGATTGCCGCCTTCTTCTGCAAAATCCTCTGCACCAAAATCATAAGCGTCGCCACCTGAAGATGCCCCACCTTTACGAGGTGCACCTTTGGACTGGCCACCACCACCATCTTCTGAATTACCTCGGCCATCAAGCATTTGCAGGCTATCAACTACTATTTTGAGAGCTTGCCTTTTCTCGCCAGCCTGAGAAGTCCACTGTTCCAAAATTATATGACCTTCAAGGTAGCATTGCTTGCCTTTGGTCATCATTTGTTCAACACGGTCAGCAAGTTTGCCGTAATCACCACGATTAAAAGCCTGACAATCAAGAAAAACCGGCTCATCAACCCACTCGCCACCTTTTTTAGTCCGATTATTAACCGCAAAACCAAACTTTGCAACTTTGCCACCATTACTAAAGGTTCGAATCTCAGGATCTCTGGTCAATCTGCCAATAAGCATTACTTTGTTGAGGTTCGCCATGGTGTCACTACTCCTGTGAAATTAACGGTACTTTTTGCCAACTGAAAGCTTGTTACAAGATAAATTAGAAATCCGACAAAGCAAGCCTAGCAGCAATAAAGTTACAATGAAAACCCGCGTTAATCTTTGTTGTCATAGCGACGACCACCGCCACCACCGCCACCACTACGGCGAGGGCCACGGTCATCTTCTTGGAAATAATCTTCACCCGTAGGATCTTGTTGAACCGTTTGCAATGCAACAGGCCTGTCTTCACGGGCCAGAGAAACCATAACATCCACAAGCTTAGGATCAATTTTGAGGAAAAGAAAACGAAGGATGTTTTCATTAAGGAGACAATCCTTTTCGACTTCCACCAAATTTGGCCCTTCCATTTTGATATAAAGCAAATAATAAAGGGCTTTCTTTTGGCCCTTCACGGTGTACGCCAATTTACGATCGTCCCAGGGGCGGGAGATCAATACTTCTGCCTTGTGTTTTTCAAGGATGGCATGAATCTGGTTCGATAATTCTGTGGTATTTCCAGCAACCTTGTTCGTGTCGAGCAAAAACATGCATTCATAAACATTCACATTCACTGCCATGATTTACACCCTATCCTTGATAAGAAAACTACAAAACTTTTATTACTTTACCGGGCCATTGAACCGATTCATGCAAACATGAATCCCATCCTTAACCCAGCTCCAAACCGCATCCACCGCATCATCTACCATCATTTTCGCTTCGGTCATCTCGTGAGGCCTGAATTTACCCAATACATAACCAGCTAAAT
>Ga0194051_1000621_pt1 | contig 19999 bp, 14 predicted proteins | sample SepL2320m_MetaG_FD_161275 | JGI IMG/M metagenome (GOLD analysis project Ga0194051, IMG submission 161275) | Anoxic zone freshwater microbial communities from boreal shield lake in IISD Experimental Lakes Area, Ontario, Canada - Sep2016-L239-20m | ecosystem: Environmental > Aquatic > Freshwater >... | reverse complement strand
GGCAACCCCCCGGCGATCAACCCCCCAGCCGCTAGTCTCATGGCCGTGGCAGAACCGATCCGGGTGCCCCCCAGTGCGCCGGCGCGGCTGGTGGTGCTGGCCTCGGGAACGGGGTCGTTGCTGCAGTCGCTGCTCGACGCGGCCGTCGGAGACTATCCGGCGCGGGTGGTAGCGGTCGGAGTGGACCGGGACTGTCCGGCCGAGCGCATCGCCGCCAAGGCACGGATCCCGTCGTATCGCGTGCGCCTTGGTGACTATCCGGAACGGTCGGCCTGGGACGCCGCGATCGCTGCGGCAACTGCACAGCACGCACCCGATCTGATCGTGTCGGCAGGTTTCATGAAAATCCTCGGACCGGTCTTCCTTTCGCAGTTCCTCGGCCGCGTGGTCAACACGCACCCCGCGTTACTGCCGGCCTTTCCCGGTGCGCATGCGGTGCCCGAGGCGCTCGATTATGGCGTCAGGGTCACGGGCTGCACCGTCCACCTGGTTGACGCCGGAATTGACACCGGACCGATCCTGGCCCAGCGGGCTATCGAGGTCCTCGACGACGACGACGAACAGACGCTGCACGAGCGAATCAAGGTTGTCGAGCGACAACTCCTGGTAGACGTACTGGCCGCGCTGGCGACGCGCGGTGTGGACTGGACCGGACGAAAGGCGACCCTGGGAATGGTGGAAGCATGACGGCGCAGACTTCGATCGGTCGCAAGCCGATCCGGCGCGCACTGATCAGTGTGTACGACAAGAGCGGACTGATCCCGCTCGCCAAGGGTTTACATGAGGCCGGGGTGGACATCGTCTCCACTGGATCGACTGCCAAAACCATTGCCGATAAGGGTATTCCGGTGACTCCGGTCGAGTTCGTCACCGGCTTCCCAGAAGTGCTCGATGGCCGGGTGAAAACGTTGCACCCACATATTCACGCGGGGCTGCTGGCCGACACCCGCAATCCCGAGCACGTCGCGGCACTGGCGAAGCTGAAGATCGATCCGTTCGACCTCGTCATAGTCAACCTGTACCCCTTCAGCGAAACGGTGGACTCCGGCGCCGAGATCGACGAGTGCGTCGAGCAGATCGACATCGGTGGTCCGTCGATGGTGCGCGCCGCTGCCAAGAACCACGCCAGTGTGGCGGTGGTGGTGGAACCACTGGGCTATGACGGTGTACTGGCAGCGGTGCGTGGCGGCGGTTTCACGCACCAGGAGCGGAAGAAGCTGGCGGCGTTGGCTTTCCGGCATACCGCCGAATACGACGTCGCGGTGGCAAGCTGGATGGGCTCGACCCTGGCGCCGGAGGACGGTAGCGCCCCGGCATTCCTGCCGCCGTGGCTTGGCCGTAGCTGGCGGCGCACTTCAGTGCTGCGTTACGGCGAGAATCCGCATCAGCAGGCGGCGCTTTACAGCGACGACATCGGCTGGCCTGGCCTTGCCCAGGCCGAGCAGTTGCACGGAAAAGAGATGAGCTACAACAACTTCACCGACGCCGATGCGGCATGGCGCGCGGCATTCGATCATCAGCAGATCTGTGTGGCGATTATCAAGCATGCCAACCCGTGCGGTATCGCGATCTCATTGGTTTCGGTGGCCGACGCTCACCGCAAGGCGCACGAGTGTGATCCGCTGAGCGCATTCGGTGGTGTCATCGCGGCCAACACCGAGGTGACTGTCGAAATGGCGCAGCAGGTTTCGGAGATCTTCACCGAGGTGATCATCGCGCCGGCCTATCAAGAGGGCGCGGTGGCGATTCTGGCCGCCAAGAAGAACATCCGGGTGCTTGTGGCCGGTGAGCCGACCATCGGCGGGGTGGAGATCCGCCAGATCGGCGGCGGTCTGCTGATGCAGGAACGTGACGCCGTCGACGCGCCGGGCGACGACCCGGCGAACTGGACGCTGGCGGCCGGCGCAGCAGCCGATGACGCCACCCTGGCCGATTTGAGCTTCGCCTGGCGCACCTGCCGTGCAGTGAAGTCCAATGCGATCGTCATCGCCGCGCACGGTGCCACAGTGGGCGTGGGGATGGGGCAGGTGAACCGGGTCGACGCGGCCAGGCTGGCGGTGGAACGGGGTGGCGATCGGGTTCGCGGCGCGGTAGCCGCCTCGGATGCGTTCTTCCCGTTCCCCGACGGCTTGGAGACCTTGACCGCAGCGGGGGTCAAGGCCGTCGTGCACCCCGGTGGTTCGATGCGCGATGACGAGGTCACCGCCGCCGCCGCCGCAGCCGGCCTCACGCTGTATCTGACCGGGGAGCGCCACTTCGCGCACTGATTTTCCCAGTTTGCGAATGCGGACGAAACTCGTCATGAATCGGTCAGCGGGACTGGCGTGGTCGATACTCGCTGACCGTCTAGCGTGGTCGCCATGACTGCTCCCCTTACCGGCTCCGAAGACCTTCCCCGCACCCTCGGCGAGTTGCGGGCCTCCGGCCACTGTGAGCGCACCGTCAAGGCGGAGATCCGGGAGAACCTGCTGACAGCGCTGGCCCAGGGTCAGGACATCTGGCCTGGGATCTTCGGGTTCGAGGACACCGTGCTGCCGCAACTCGAGCGGGCGCTGATCGCCGGGCACGACTTCGTGCTGCTCGGCGAACGTGGCCAGGGCAAGACTCGGCTGCTGCGCTCGCTGGCGAACCTGCTCGACGAGTGGACCCCGGTGATCGCCGGCGCCGAGCTTGGCGAGCACCCGTACACACCGATCACCCCGGAGTCGATCCAGCGGGCCGCTGAATTCGGTGACGATCTGCCGGTGGCGTGGCGGCACCGCAGCGAGCGCTACACCGAGAAGCTGGCCACCCCCGACACCAGCGTGGCCGACCTCGTCGGTGATATCGACCCGATCAAGGTCGCCGAAGGCCGCAGCCTCGGCGATCCGGAGACCATCGCCTATGGACTCATTCCCCGTGCGCACCGAGGCATCGTGGCCGTCAACGAGCTCCCCGATCTCGCCGAGCGCATCCAGGTGTCGATGCTCAACGTCATGGAGGAGCGCGATATCCAGGTGCGCGGCTACACGCTGCGGCTGCCACTGGACGTGCTCGTTGTCGCCAGCGCCAACCCGGAGGACTACACCAACCGCGGCCGTATCATCACCCCGCTGAAGGACCGGTTCGGCGCCGAGATCCGCACGCACTATCCGCGCGAACTCGATGCCGAGGTGGGTGTTATCAGCCAGGAGGCGCACCTGACCGCGAAGGTGCCGGACTACCTTCTGCAGATCGTCGCCCGCTTCGCCCGCTACCTGCGTGAGTCCAATTCGGTGGATCAGCGCTCCGGGGTGTCGGCGCGCTTCGCTATCGCCGCAGCCGAGACGGTGGCAGCTTCAGCCCGCCATCGCGGTGCGTTGCTGGGCGAACACGAGCCGGTAGCCCGGGTTGTCGATCTGGGTACGGTGGTCGAGGTCTTGCGCGGGAAGCTGGAGTTCGAGTCCGGCGAGGAGGGCCGCGAATTGGCGGTGCTGGAACACCTGCTGCGTCGCGCCACCGCCGACACTGCGCAGAAGGCACTCGGCGGCATTGACGTCGGGCCGCTGCTGGCCGCCGTCGAGGCCGGCTCGGCGGTGACGACGGGCGAACAGGTGCCGGCTAAGGATGTCCTGGCAGCCCTCCCCGGCCTGCCGGTGATCGATGCGATCGCCGAACGGTTGAATGCCGGTAATGACGGCGAGCGTGCCGCCGCGCTGGAGCTGGCACTCGAAGCGCTGTATCTGGCCAAGAAGCTCGACAAGACCACCGGCGAGGGCGAGACCGTCTATGGCTAAACACCCCAACGCCCACGACTTGCGATATTCGGGGTACACCGGCGGTCCTGATCCGTTGGCGCCCCCGGTGGATCTGCGTGAGGCGCTCGAACAGATCGGCCAGGACGTCATGGAGGGCACGTCCCCGCGTCGTGCACTGGCGGAGTTACTGCGCCGTGGCAACAAGAATATGAAAGGCGCCGACCGGTTGGCCGCCGAGGTCAATCGCAAACGGCGGGAACTGTTGTCGCGCAACAACCTCGACGGCACGCTGCAGGAGATCAAGAAGCTGCTCGACGAGGCGGTGCTGGCCGAGCGCAAGGAATTGGCCCGGGCACTGGATGACGACGCGCGCTTCCAGGAAATGCAGATCGAGTCCCTTCCGCCGTCGCCGGCCAAGGCGGTGCAGGAGCTTTCCGAATATCAGTGGCGCAGCGACGAGGCGAAGCAGAAATACGAACAGATCAAGGATCTGCTCGGCCGGGAGATACTTGATCAACGCTTCGCCGGCATGAAGCAGGCACTCGAGAACGCCAGTGACGAAGACCGCCAGGCGGTCAACGAGATGCTCGACGACCTCAACGATCTGCTGGATAAGCATGCCGGCGGCGAGGACACCCAAGAAGATTTCGATAACTTCATGGCCAAGCACGGCCAGTACTTCCCGGAGAATCCGCGCAATGTCGATGAGTTACTGGACTCACTGGCCAAGCGGGCGGCGGCCGCGCAGAGGTTCCGCAACAGTCTCTCCGCTGAGCAACGCGCTGAGTTGGATGCGCTGGCCCAGCAGGCGTTCGGCTCACCGCAGCTGGTGAACGCGTTGAGCCGCCTCGACGGCCACCTGCAGGCGGCCCGGCCGGGGGAGGACTGGAACGGCAGCTCGGAGTTCTCCGGCGACAACCCGCTGGGCATGGGCCAGGGTGCACAGGCGCTGGCCGATATCGGCGAACTCGAGCAGTTGGCCGAACAACTTTCCCAGAGCTACTCCGGGGCCACCATGGATGACGTCGACCTCGACGCACTGGCCCGCCAACTCGGCGACGAGGCCGCCGTCGATGCCCGCACACTGGCCGAGTTGGAACGTGCGCTGATGAATCAGGGCTTCCTGGATCGCGGTTCCGACGGGCAGTGGCGGCTTTCCCCGAAGGCGATGCGTCAACTCGGACAGGCTGCGCTGCGCGATGTGGCCCAACAACTTTCGGGTCGGCACGGCGAGCGGGAAACCCGTCGCGCCGGGGCTGCCGGCGAGCTCACCGGTGCGACGCGGCCGTGGGAGTTCGGTGATACCGAGCCGTGGAACGTCACGCGAACCATTACCAACGCAGTCCTGCGTCGCGCGGGAACGGATCAACGCGACGGCCCAGTCCGGATCGCCGTCGACGACGTCGAGATATCCGAGACCGAGACCCGCAGCCAGGCTGTCGTCGCGTTGCTCGTCGACACCTCGTTCTCGATGGTAATGGAGAACCGGTGGCTGCCGATGAAGCGGACCGCGCTGGCAGTCAGTCACCTGGTGAGTACCCGGTTCCGCTCCGATGCATTGGAGATCATCGCCTTCGGCCGGCATGCCCGCACGGTGAGCGCGGCCGAACTGACCGGGATGGAGGGTGTCTACGAGCAGGGAACGAACCTGCATCACGCACTCGCACTGGCGAGCCGTCACCTCCGCAGACATCCCAACGCTCAACCGGTGGTGCTGGTGGTTACCGACGGTGAGCCGACCGCGCACCTCGAGGACTACGACGGCCAGGGCTCGTCGGTGTTCTTCGACTACCCGCCGCACCCGCGGACGATCGCGCACACCGTGCGCGGGTTCGACGAGGTGGCCCGACTGGGTGCGCAGGTGACGATCTTCCGGTTGGGTGACGATCCCGGCCTGGCGCGGTTCATCGACCAGATAGCCCGGCGGGTGGAGGGCCGGGTGGTGGTGCCCGATCTCGACGGACTGGGTGCGGCGGTCGTCGGCGACTACCTGCGTTCACGGCGCCGGCGGCGGTGAAGGGGCCGGGGCGAGCAACGACTGGTCCGGGGTGTGCCCCGGCGGTTCGGCGAAGCCTGGAGCTATGGCGGCCGATCGCGCGTGTCGTGGGTGGCGCATGGTCGTGGTCAGTCAGAGGAACCGATGCGCGGAGCCGTGGCTGGTTGCCCAACGGCCGTTACCTGACTGTTATGACCTGCTCACGGCAGGTTGAGGTCGGTATTCATGTTTGCCAGGGGCGAATGATCATCGATCCCGTTTCGCGCAGGGCTGAGGGCGTGTTTCCCATCTCTGGCAAACATTCCTAGGATCGTTCAACCCTGAGAGCAAACTGAGGAATGGATTAACTTCAACCGGCAGGTCATCGCTGGCTACCCCGCAGATGCAGGTTGGTGCCTATTGACTAGCTGGCATAGCAAGGAATGGGCCATCCGCCCAGAGCGGATTTTCCGGTTTCGTTTGCCGGATGGCAAACTTGCCCGTACGATTGTGTCGTCCACCCAAGATGGGTGTCAGCAAACCAACGCGTTCGCTGCGACCAACGCGGACCCGACAGATAAAGGGGAACCACCGTCATGGCGACTCAGACTCGACCGTTCTTGATGACCGGAGCGGCGCTCGCGAGTGCGGCCGCAATCGCCGTCGCCTCTCCGGCGCTGGCACCGAACCTCACCCCCACGCCGGCCGCGCTGTCCATGGCACAGGTGGAACTGACCACGATCTCCGACGTTTTGTCCATCCCCGGCTACGAGTGGTCCGATGTTCTGTTCGGCCAAAATCCGTGGGGCGGCGCTGTCAATAACAGCAACCCGATTCCCATTCAGCCCTACGCCAATACCTGCACCGACTCGAACGGCGACGGCACCTGCACCGTCGCCGGGCTGTCCGGTGTGGTCTACCTGGCGCTTGATGCGCTGTTCAACGGTAACGGCACCGGCTGGACGCCGAGTCCTGACGGGTGCACCACTGCGTGCACCGGCGGCTACAACACCTGGCCGCAAGGTACCTACATCAACTATCTCTTCGAGCCGCAGTACTTCACCGCGCTCGGCAGCGGCTCGATCTTCTCTATTGAAGACACCTTGGCCGGCTTCAGCGCCTCGACCCAGTACCTCCTGCAGTCCACCATCGGTCAGGCCTACCCGGCACTGCAGCCGGTGATTTCAGCGATTTTCTACGGGCCTTATGACCTCACCATCATTTACGTGAGTGCATTGACCGCCATCGCCGGTGCGGTGAGCACGGTTCCCCTGGTGGGCGGGTTCGTGTCGAACAGCCTCTACGCCTACCTCGGCCAGCTGGTGACACCCGGCGGGGTGCCCTACCAGGAGGGCTTGTCCGGGATCCTGCAGTACTGGGGCAATCTGATTACCGGAGTGGAACCGTTGCCGACCGCTTCGGTAGCCGCCGCCGCTTCCTCGCGGGCCGCCGCACCCAAGGCCACCGCCTCGGTTGTTGGCACGGTGGAGGCCGTCACGTCGGCAGCCGCCGACTCCGTTTCGGACACTTCCGACTCGGCCGAGGCCGAGGTTGGGGCACCCGAGGCGGGCGACACCACACCGGGCGAAACAGGTGAGGACGTGACCCCGGTATCCTCGGGATCTGGCGAGAGCACCTCGACCGATCCGGTTTCGGACACGACGCCGGCCGAGACCCCGACCGAGACCCCGACCGAGACCACGGTGACGGTCGACAGCCCGTCGGACATCATGGAGTTATACAGCACAGCTGACTCCACCCCGGTTGCCACCAAGCTGGCCGGGGCTGCGTCCAAGGTCGGCAAGCGGCCGGTGCGCGCCGCGGCGCAGCGGGTGGCCAAGAAGATCACGTCCGCCCTCGGTGGCGCGAGGGCCGCGGCTGACGCCGGTGCGAGCAACAGCGGCAGCGAGTAGCGACACGCAGAACAACTTCGGCCCCCTCCCAGCCAGGAGGGGGCCGAAGTTGTTATCTATCAGCCAGTTTCGGAAGAATTGCGCTTGCGGCGCTTGATGCCGACCCCGCCCCATAGCGAGAAGCCGCGAATGGTGATCGTCGGCGCACCCGGGATACCCCCGCCGTCGACATTGTTGTCGAAGCCGCCCATCACCCCGACTCCATGCACTTCCACATTGACTTCCGGTGGCAGCAGAATAGTCTGCCCGCCCAGGATCGAATAGGCGTGGATCTCGACGTCGGGAGAGGTGAAGTCGGCGTAGCGCAGGTCCACCACGCCGCCACCGAAGAGAGTGAACGTCGTCATCCGGCCGGGGACGTTCCAGCGTCCACGGCGCTCAAATCCACTGAGGATCGCCATCAGCATGGTCGACGGTGCCGGGCGACTCTTCCGACGTCGATACTCCATCGCCTCGGGCAGGTCGTCGGTGAGCCGTTCCAGTTCCTCGTAGCTGGCGGCGCCGTAGGCCTTCGCCAGCCGCCCCTCGTACTCATCGAGGGTCAACCGGCCGCGCGCGGCGGCCTCGGAGAGCAACTGGGCGACCTGAATCCGGTCATCGTCGGAGGTGCGCGGCGAGGTGTCGCGCGGCGTCGGGTTGCTCATAACACCCTGAGCGTACGACCCGTCAACACCCGCGCGAAAGTCCATTCACCGAACCGTCACAACGGGGGCGCCCAGCGCGGGGGCCGCTTTTCGAGGAACGCGAGCATTCCCTCGCGCGCCTCCTCGGAGACGAACAACCGCGCCGAATCCTCGGCCAGTCGCTGCGCATCGCGGTCGAAACCGGCCAGTAAGGCCGCAGTCGTCAGCGCCTTGGATGCGGCCAACCCCTGCGGTGAGGCCTTGGCCAACTCGGCGGTCACCGCATCGACGGCACTGGCGACATCCTCGGCCGCCGCAGTCACCAGACCGATCTCGGCAGCGCGCTGTGCGCTGAAGGTCTCACCAGTCAGGTAGTACCGGGCGGCCGCTCGCGGAGTCAGTTTGGGAAGCAGGGTCAGCGAGATGATGGCTGGCGCCACTCCGAGGCGCGCTTCGGTCAGTGCAAAGGTGCTCCCCGGGCCGGCGATCGCGATATCACAGGCTCCGACCAGACCCATTCCGCCAGCCCGCACGTGGCCGTCGATCGCGGCGATCACCGGTACGGGGCACTCAACTATCGCTCGCAGCAGCGCCGCCAGTGCGTTCGCGCGCTCGGTGGCGGCCTGCTTCGGGTCACCGGTCGTCGCTTCGGAGAGGTCGGCGCCGGCGCAGAAGGTTCCGCCGGTGTGGTCCAGTACTACTGCCCGCACCGCCGGATCATCCGCCGCGCGGGTCAGGCCGGAGCGCAACTGCCCCACCAGAGCCGACGACAGCGCGTTGCGGTTGTGTGGCGAGTCCAATGTCAGCCGGACTGCCGCACCGTCGGTAGCGAAACGAACCAGGGATTCAGTCATGTCAGCGCGCCCTCGGGAGGCCCAGTGAGGTCTGGGCGATTGCGGATTTCATTCTGGAGTTTCTACTCGGGCCAAGACCGCTCCCACTTCGACCTGCTGGCCGACGGCGACGTTGAGTTGAGTGAGCACACCGCCGGCAGGGGCGGTGATGATGTGCTCCATCTTCATCGCCTCCAGCCACACCAGCGGCTGGTCGGCAGCGACGGTGTCGCCCAACTCGGCACCCAGTCGGATCACCGATCCGGGCATCGGCGCCAGCAGTGATCCCCGCTCCACCAGCACGGCGGGCTCGGGGAATCGGGGCACCGCGGTGAACGCGACAGCGCCCAACGGTGAGTCGATGTAGAGCTGGTTGCCGTACCGGGCGACTGCGAAAGCACTGGACACACCGGCGTCGTTGAGCACGACTTCATCAGGGGTCGCCGAGATCAGGCCGACGCCAGGATCATCGGGCAGATCCAGCCCGGCGCGAGTGAACCGATAGCACACCCGGTGCTCCGCGCCGTTGGGATCGCGGAAGGTCTTGCGCTGGTGGCCCGAGACCACATTGCGCCAGCCGGTTGGCAGTCTGGCCAGCACTCGGGCGGCGTGGCGATTGCGCGCCGCGTCAGCCAAGGCAGCGGCCACCGCCGCAAGTCGCACCGCGTGGCCGTCGGCCAACGGTCGCGCCAAATCGGCCACACCGTGGGTGTCGAAGAACGCGGTGTCGGTTGTGCCGGCTAGGAACGCCGGGTGGCGCAGAACGTTGACCAGCAGATCGCGATTGGTGCGCAGACCGTGTAGCCGGGTGCGGGCCAGCGAGTCGGCCAGAACCGCTGCAGCCCGGGATCGGGTCGGCGCGAACGAGATGACCTTGGCCAGCATCGGGTCGTAATGAACGGACACCACCGAGCCGTCGGTGATTCCGGAATCCAGCCGGATGCCGGTCCGGGCCAGTAGCCCGAATTGTGTTGTGGTACCGGGCACGTCGAAGTGGTAGACGGTTCCGGCCTGTGGCTGCCACCCGGTGGCCGGGTCTTCGGCGTAGAGCCGGGCTTCGATGGCGTGCCCGGCGGCACCGGGTGGCTCGGTGGGTAGTCGCTCACCGTCGGCAACGGCCAGTTGCAACTCCACCAGGTCGAGTCCGGTCGTCAGTTCGGTGACCGGATGCTCGACCTGCAATCGGGTGTTCATCTCCAGGAAGAAGAAGTCGCCGGCACCGTCGGCGAGGAACTCCGCGGTGCCTGCTCCGGTGTAACCGATCGCGGTGGCAGCAAGCCGCGCCGCCTCGAACAGCCGCTCTCGCATACCCGGGATGCGCTCGACGAGCGGTGAGGGCGCTTCTTCGATGATCTTCTGGTGGCGACGCTGGATGGAGCACTCTCGCTCGCCCACCGCCCAGACGGTGCCGTGCTGGTCGGCCATCACCTGAACCTCGACGTGATGCCCCATCGGCAGGTAGCGCTCGCAGAAGACAGTCGGATCGCCGAACGCCGATGTGGCCTCGCGCCGGGCGGCTTGAATCTGTGCCGGTAGGTCGGCGAGGTCATTGACCACCCGCATACCGCGTCCCCCACCACCCGCGGAGGCCTTGACCAGCACCGGCAACTCGGATTGGGTGACCGACTCCGGGTCAAGTTCGGCGAGCACCGGCACCCCTGCGGCCGCCATGATCTTCTTGGCCTCGATTTTGGAGCCCATCGCGGTGACCGCCGCTACCGGCGGTCCAACCCAGGTAAGGCCCGCGTCGATTACCGCTGTCGCGAACCCTGCGTTCTCAGAGAGGAATCCGTAGCCCGGGTGCACGGCGTCTGCACCGGCCGAGCGGGCTGCTTCGACGAGTTCGGCCGCATCGAGATAGCTGTCGATGCGAACGCGGGCATCGGCCTCGGCCGCATGCGGGGAATGCGCATCGGGGTCGGTGTAGACGGCGACGGTGCCGATGCCCAGCCGACGGCAGGTGGCGAATACCCGGCGGGCGATCTCGCCGCGATTGGCCACCAGGACGCGGGTAATGGACATGCGGCCCTACCTTCTGCTCATCGCGCAAGCGCTCATCGCTGCCTTCTGCTCTTCGCGCAAGCGCTCATCGCTACCTTCTGCTCTTCGCGCAAGCGCTCATCGCTACATCCGGAAGACGCCGAACTTCGACGTCCCCTCGATCGGGCCATTTGCGATGGCGGACAGGCATATTCCAAGTATGGTCCGGGTATCCCGGGGATCGATCACCCCGTCGTCGTAGAGCCGGCCGGATAGGAACATCGGCAGCGACTCCGCCTCGATCTGCGCTTCGACGGCGGCGCGCAGCGCCGTGTCGGCGGCCTCGTCGACCTGCTGCCCGCGCGCCTCGGTGGCGGCCCGGTTGACGATCGACAGCACCCCGGCCAACTGTGCCCCGCCCATCACCGCCGACTTCGCACTGGGCCAGGCGAACAGGAACCGCGGGTCATAGGCGCGTCCGCACATACCGTAGTGGCCGGCGCCGTAGGAAGCGCCGATCAGCAACGAGATGTGCGGAACGGTTGAGTTGGATACGGCGTTGATCATCATCGCGCCGTGCTTGATCATGCCGCCTTCCTCATAGGCTTTACCGACCATGTAGCCGGTGGTGTTGTGCAGGAACAACAGTGGGGTGTTCGACTGGTTGGCCAGTTGGATGAACTGGGTCGCCTTTTGCGACTCCTCGCTGAAGAGCACGCCGCGGGCGTTGGCAAGTATGCCCAGCGGGTAACCGTGCAGACGGGCCCACCCGGTTACCAGCGAAGCCCCGTAGAGCGGTTTGAACTCGTCGAAGTCGGAGCCGTCAACGACGCGGCCGATTACCTCCCTGGGGTCGAATGGGAAGCGTAGGTCCGACGGAACGATTCCCAGCAACTCGTCCGGATCGGCTATCGGTTCGACGGCCGGATGCGGCGAGGGTCCTTTCTTGATCCAGTTCAGCCGGGACACGATGCAGCGGCCGATGCGGATGGCATCGAGTTCATCGGCAGCGAAGTAATCGGCTAATCCCGAAGTGCGCGCGTGCATTTCGGCCCCGCCCAGCGACTCGTCGTCGGACTCCTCACCGGTGGCCATCTTCACCAGTGGCGGACCGGCCAGGAACACCTTGGAGCGTTCCTTGATCATCACCACGTAATCCGACATGCCAGGGATGTAGGCGCCACCGGCGGTGGAGTTGCCGAACACCAGCGCAATGGTCGGAATGCCGGCAGCCGACAGTCGGGTGAGGTCCCGGAACATCTGCCCGCCCGGGATGAAGATCTCTTTCTGGGTGGGCAGGTCAGCCCCGCCGGACTCCACCAGTGAGATCACCGGAAGCCGGTTCTCCCGCGCGATCTGGTTGGCGCGTAACACCTTTTTGAGTGTCCAGGGATTGGAGGTTCCGCCCTTGACGGTCGGGTCGTGGGCAACCAACATGCACTCGGTGCCCTCGACCACGCCGATCCCGGTCACCACACTGGCACCGACATGGAAGTCGGTGCCGTAGGCGGCCAGCGCACACAGTTCCAGGAATGGCGAGTCCTCATCGACCAGGAACTCGATGCGTTCGCGCGCGGTCAGCTTGCCGCGGGCATGATGGCGCTCACGGTATTTCGGCCCGCCGCCGGCCAGCGCCTTGGCTAGTTCCGTATCGAGCTCTGCGAGCTTTGTGGTCATCGCCCGCGCGGCCTCGACATGGGCCGCGCAGGACGGGTCGACAGCAGTGCGCAGTGCCGTCATGCCGGGTATCCCAGCGACTCGGCGGTCAGACCGGCGGGGGCGGCTTTGCGGCTCACTGGAGAAGCTCCTCGGGGATATCGACGTGACGGCTGCGCAGCCACTCACCGAGGCCCTTGGCCTGGGGATCGAACCTGGCCTGATACGCCACACCCTTACCGAGGATGCCGTCGATGACGAAGTTGACGGCGCGCAGGCTCGGTAGGAGGTGGCGCGAGATCGGCAGATCCCTCGCCTCAGGCAGGAGTTTTCGCATTAGTTCGACGGTGAGGGTATTGGCCAGCCAACGCCAGTGCGCGTCGCTGCGGACCCAGACGCCGATGTTTGCACTGCCGCCTTTGTCGCCACTGCGTGCGCCGGCGACGGTGCCCAGTGGCACTCGCCGCGTCGGACCGTCGGGCGAGGGCCCGGGCATCGGCGGGGCTTCGACGTCGGCGAGGTCCAGTGTCTCAGTGGCCGGAGGAATTGCTACCCGGCTGCCGTCGGCGTGTATGGCGACATGGTGGACCTCGGTGGCCGGCACGTATCCGGCGGTGAACACCCCGTAGACCGCGCCCTCGGACGGCGGGGCGGTGGTCTGGAATCCGGGATAGCTGCTCAGGGCGAGTTCGACTGCGGCAGAGGAGAATCCACGCCCGACGGCTTCCGGGTCCGGATCGCGAACCGTACAGGTCAGCAGTGCGCTGGCGGTCTGTTCGGTATCCGCATCCGCACGATCGGTCCGTGCCAGATCCCATTGCAGTTCAGCCGGTTTGACGGTCAGTCCGCCTTCGAGCTGACGCCGAATCAACGCGGCCTTGGCGTCGATGTCCAGGCCGGTCAGGACGAATGTCGCGGAGTTGCGAAATCCACCGATGCTATTGAGAGAGACCTTCAGAACAGCCGGCGGCGGCTCGCCCCGCACCCCACTGATGCGCACCCGATCAGGACCGTCATCGCTGAGCGTCACAGTGTCGAACCGGGCGGTCGTGTCCGGGTTGGCGTAGCGGGCCCCGGTGATCTCGTAAAGCAATTGGGCGGTCACGGTGCCGCGGCTCACCTGCCCGCCGGTTCCGGGATGCTTGGTGATCACCGACGAGCCGTCGTCGTGGATTTCAGCCAGCGGGAAGCCGGCGTGACCGAGGTCGGGGACCTCGGCGAAGAAGGCATAGTTGCCGCCGGTGGCTTGGGTGCCGCATTCGATCACGTGCCCGGCCACCACCGCGCCCGCCAGCCGGTCGTAGTCCTGTCGCCCCCACCCGAAGTGCGCGGCCGCCGGGCCGACCACCACCGAGGCGTCAGTGACCCGGCCGGTGATCACGATGTCGGCCTCGGAGCGCAGGCACTCGACGATGCCCCAGGCACCCAGGTAGGCATTTGCGGTCAGCGGGGAGCCCAGATCGAGCTCGGCGGCCCTGGGCAGCAGGTCATCGCCCTCGACGTGGGCCACTTTCACCGGGATACCCAGCTTGTCGGCGAGTGCACGGACCGCCGTCGCCAGACCGACCGGGTTGAGGCCGCCTGCGTTGACGACGATCCGTACTCCGCGGTCCTGTGCCGCACCCAGGCACTGCTCAAGCTGGGTGAGGAAGGTCTTGGCATAGCCGCGGTCGGGACTCTTCAGCCGGTCCCGGCCCAGGATGAGCATGGTGAGTTCGGCCAGGTAATCGCCGGTGAGGTAGTCCAGATCACCGCCGGTGAGCATCTCCTGCATCGCGGCGATCCGGTCGCCGTAGAAGCCGGAGCAGTTGCCGATCCGCGCGGGGCGCTTCACCGATTCGGGGACAGCGCGCATGCTGTGACTCCCTCCCACGATTGGGTGGGCCGATGACCAGGCCTACCAGCCGGTAGGTTATCCGCAGAGTCCGGCCCCGTGTCAACGCCCGGCCCGCTTTGGAGAAGGCGGCGGTCAGCGGCTATCCTGATGCAAGCGCGCGCGCTCGTCTGCGCGGCAGCACCCACTAAGGAGATCTGCATCATGGCTGTGCCCAAGCGCCGGATGTCGCGCTCGAACACCCGCAGTCGGCGGTCGCAGTGGAAGGCCACCGCGGTCGGGCTCGTGACCGTGTCCGTCGGCGGCCGTCAGCACAAGGTCCCGCGCCGGCTGCTCAAGGCCGCCCGCCTCGGCCTGATCGACCTCGACAAGCGCTGATCCGCTTAGCCGGGAGCGAATTGCCTGCTCCTGCGGCGCGTCTCTCAGACGAATCTAAGCAGATTGGTTGACACTGGTCACCGTGCGCATACTTGTGGTCGATGACGACCGGGCAGTGCGGGAGTCGCTGCGGCGTTCCCTATCCTTCAACGGATATACCGTCGACCTGGCCGAGGATGGCGTAGAGGCGCTGGAGGCGATCAATAATGAGCGGCCCGACGCGCTCGTGCTCGACGTGATGATGCCTCGATTGGACGGCCTGGAGGTGTGCCGCCAGTTGCGCAGCACTGGAGACGATCTGCCGATCCTCGTGCTCACCGCCCGCGACTCGGTGTCCGAGCGGGTGTCGGGCCTGGACGCCGGGGCCGACGATTACCTGCCCAAGCCATTCGCCCTCGAGGAGCTTCTGGCCAGACTGCGGGCGCTGCTGCGTCGTACCGGTCCGGAGGACGCCTCGGAGGGCGCGATCATGACGTTCGCCGACCTGATGCTGGACCCGTCGACACGCGAAGTGCACCGCGGCAACCGTTCAATCAGTCTGACCCGTACTGAGTTCTCACTGCTGGAGATGCTCATCGCCAACCCACGCCGGGTTCTTACCCGGAGCCGGATTCTCGAAGAGGTGTGGGGTTTCGACTTTCCAACCTCAGGCAATGCGCTTGAGGTGTACGTCGGTTACTTGCGGCGCAAGACCGAGGCAGAAGGAGAACCGCGGCTGATCCACACCGTTCGTGGTGTGGGTTATGTGCTGCGTGAGACACCGCCCTAATGTCCCGACTGAAACGACGCGCGAAAGCAATGGGGGTGCCGGGAAAAGCAACCACATCGCTGTCACTGCGATGGCGGGTAATGCTGCTCGCGATGTCGATGGTGGCGATGGTCGTCGTTCTGATGGCCGTCGCGGTGTACGCGGTGGTGTCAGCCGCGCTCTACACCGACATTGACAATCAGTTGCAGAGCCGCGCCCAGTTGCTGATCGCGAGCGGCTCGCTGGCCGCCGATCCGGCGAAGGCTATCGAGGGGACCGCCTACTCCGACGTCAACGCAATGCTGGTGAACCCGGGCAGGTCCATCTACACCGCCAATCAGCAGGGCCAGACGCTTCCGGTCGGTCAGCCGGAGAAGGCAGTGATCCGCGGCGAATTGTTCATGTCCCGGCGCACGGTCACTAATCAACGCGTGTTGGCGATCCACCTTCCCAATGGCAGCTCGCTGTTGATCTCCAAGAGTCTGCAACCCACCAACGTCGTGATGAACAAGCTCAAATGGGTGCTACTGGCGGTCGGAGGCATCGGAGTTGTTATTGCCGCGGTGGCCGGCGGCATGGTTGCTCGAACCGGCCTAAGGCCCGTGGGACGACTCACCGAGGCCGCCGAACGCGTGGCCCGCACCGATGACCTGCGCCCCATTCCTGTGGTCGGCAGTGACGAGCTGGCCAGGCTGACCGAGGCCTTCAACGCGATGTTGCGGGGGCTGGCCGAGTCGCGCGACCGGCAGTCCCGTCTGGTGGCGGATGCAGGCCACGAGCTCAAAACGCCACTGACGTCACTGCGTACCAATGTCGAGTTGTTGATGGCCTCCAGCACGCCGGGTGCAGGGCCGATCCCGGAGAGTGATCTGGCCGAGTTGCGCTTCGATGTGATCGGTCAGATCGAGGAATTGTCCACTCTGGTGGGGGATCTGGTGGACCTCACACGTGAGGACAACGCGCACGGCGCGGTACTCGAGGATGTGGAGATGACCGAGATCGTCGAACGCAGCCTTGAGCGGGTTCGTCGCCGTCGCAACGATATTCACTTCGACGTTGACGTCATCGGTTGGCAGGTTAACGGAGATGCTGCGGGTCTATCCCGCGCGGTGCTCAACCTCCTCGACAATGCGGCAAAGTGGAGTCCGACTGGCGGGACGGTTGGGCTGCACCTGAGCCAGGTCGATACGGCGCACGCCGAACTCGTCGTTTCTGATGAGGGCCCGGGTATCTCGCCTGATGAGCGCGGCCTGGTGTTCGAGCGGTTTTACCGGTCGACGTCGGCGCGAGCGATGCCCGGTTCAGGGCTGGGTCTGGCGATCGTTAAACAGGTTGTGGTCAAACACGGCGGCATGATCCGGATCGGTGAGACCATCCCCGGCGGTCAGCCCCCGGGAACGACGTTTTATGTTCTGCTGCCAGGGCAGCCGACCGTCTCGATGTACCGGCCGGAGTCTGCCCATAGCGAAATCGTGCCGAGAATCAGTGATTTCGGCGCTGAAGAAGGTAGCGCATCACCCTTCCCGAGTGTCATCTCAGTGGATTCTTAGTAGTACACGGCAAACTGGCCTCAATACGACGTTGACCTCAACACGACACCGCGTTCGTGCATCTCTATCGAGAAAGAGCAATCAAGCGATCATGACAGAGGACCCGCGCTACTCGTCGCCGCAGCAGTCCGGCCAACGAGTGCCGAATCAGCAAGTGACGCCTGGCTATAACCCGCCCGGGTACTCCCAGCAGTACGATTGGCGCTACGCGAATACCCAGGCGTACTACGGGCAGGGCCATGATCCGTTTCACGCTGCACGGTCGGGCAGTGTCGGTGTGATGCAGTCCGCTGCCCCGGCCCGCAAACGGTCCCGGGCAATTGCGTTGACGGCCGGCGCATTGGCGATCGCCGCTGTGTCGGCAGGCGTGGGCGGAATGGTCGCGGTGACGGCACGGACCGAGAGCCGGCCGGCCATAACGATTGCCACCGCGGTGCCCGACGGACGCAACGTTCCCACCGCCAACGCTCCGATCGGTTCAGTCGAGCAGGTGGCGGCGAAGGTCGTGCCCAGCGTGGTCAAGCTGGAAACGAAGATGGGCCGCGCATCTGAGGAGGGTTCAGGCATCGTCCTGTCCGAGGACGGCTTGATCTTGACTAACAACCACGTCGTCGCGGCGGTCAAGGATGCCGCGGCCGGCCGGCCCGGTGCACCGGGTGCACCCGGTGCACCGGGACTCCCCGGTACACCCGGAGCGCCCGGCGGTCAGGGTGAACCCGGTGGAAACCCCGGTGCCGCAATGACTTCCGTGGTGACCTTTGCCGACGGTCTTACCGTTCCATTCACCGTTGTGGGTGCTGACCCGGCCAGCGACATCGCGGTGGTGCGGGCACAGGGAGTCTCCGGTCTCACGCCGATCAGTCTGGGCTCATCGGCCAACTTGCGCGTCGGTCAGGACGTGGTGGCCGTCGGATCCCCGCTGGGACTTGAGGGAACTGTCACCACCGGCATCATCAGTGCGCTGAACCGGCCGGTCGCGGCCGGCGGTGACGCCAACAACCAGAACACTGTGCTGGATGCGATCCAGACCGATGCGGCGATCAATCCGGGTAACTCCGGTGGTGCTCTGGTGAACATGAGCGGCGAATTGGTGGGCGTGAACTCGGCCATCGCGACGCTGGGTGGCGACTCCCCGGATGCCCAGAGTGGCTCAATCGGGCTGGGCTTCGCCATTCCCGTCGATCAAGCCAAGCGCATTGCCGATGAGCTGATCAGCACCGGAACCGCATCGCACGCCTCGTTGGGCGTGCAGGTCAGTAATGACGTGACGTCCCATGGCGCCAAGATCGTCGAGGTGGTCAAAGGCGGCCCCGCGTCACTGGCCGGTCTACCCGGCGGTGTCGTGGTCACCAAGGTCGACGGCCGAGTCATCGCCAGCGCCAACGCTTTGGTGGCCGCTGTTCGGTCCCGACCGCCGGGGGACAAGCTGACACTGACCTACGTTGACGCCGCGGGTGCTAACCAGACAGTTCAGGTGACGCTCGGTAAGGCCGACCAGTGATCTGCGCTGTCGGTCTGGGTGGTCGTCGCGGCAACGGAGGGCGTTCGCAGCGCCCGCACGAGTCGTGATTGAGCGGCCCCGGATGGTAGCGGTCCGCGACTCCTCGCGGCCATCGTCGGACAGCGATACGGTGTCACTCATGGAACAGCCTGAAGGGTTGGCCGGTCGCGCCCTCGTCGTTGTCGTGGATGACCGCCGAGCACGTGGTGTCGAACGGGACAGCAGCGGTCCGTTGGTCACCGAACTACTCGCTGAGGCGGGGTTCTTAGTTGACGGTGTGGTGGTGGTGTCGGCCGACGAGGTCGAAATCCGAAACGCGCTGAACACCGCGGTAATCGGCGGGGTCGACCTGGTGATCTCGGTCGGCGGTACCGGGGTCACGCCGCGCGATGTGACCCCGGAGGCCACCAGGGCACTCCTCGACCGTGAATTACCCGGTATCGCCGAGGCTCTGCGCGCCTCCGGCCTGGCGGCCGGCAGTACGGAGGCCGGTCTGTCGCGTGGTCTTGTCGGGATCTCGGGCAGCACGCTGGTGGTCAACCTCGCCGATTCCCGCGCCGCGGTCAGGGACGGTATGGCAACCCTGGGCCCCCTGGCGACGCATGTGATTGACCAACTCTCCAACCTCGAGATCTGACCCGTTGACACCATGTTTCAGGGCCGCGACAAGCAGAAACGTCGATAATGTGATCTCCGTCACACCTCAGGGAGCGGCCGGTGACTGTTCAGCGCCCCGATAAGGCCGCGGTGGACAAGATATTCGGTGCCGAGCTCCCGCGATCGTCGTCCGATGAACGCGATCCCGATGCCACCGTCGAGGACAGTGAGCGCGACCGCTGGTTGCGGGATAACGTTCCGCCGCACAGTGTTTGACGCGTTTCCAGGCTTGTTATCGACTCGGGTAGCCGCGGCGCTTACCGGGGCCCCCCAACGCTTCTGAGTTGCTTTCCGCGGCCCGGTTGGCATCGCTCGGACCGGTCAATCGGCGTCCAGCTAATGGCCATCCGGTCCACGTGGCCAATTGGGTCTATCTGTTCGCGTTGCTCACACGGTGCCGTACCGATATCTTCCACAAGACACTGAAATGCAGCCGCCGGGCTCTGAAGAACAGGTGCTGACGGCTGCCCACGCTGGTGAGACTTGCGGATCACCGCCGAAATCTAGGGAGACCATGAAGGCAGTCGGTCGTATTCTGGTGGCATTGGTTGCCGCGTTCTCGGCGTTGTTCGTCGGTGCGGGGACCTCGCAGGCGGGGATGGACAATCAGATGAGTCTGGTGGACGGCAAGGGCC
>Ga0194051_1000619_pt1 | contig 20004 bp, 30 predicted proteins | sample SepL2320m_MetaG_FD_161275 | JGI IMG/M metagenome (GOLD analysis project Ga0194051, IMG submission 161275) | Anoxic zone freshwater microbial communities from boreal shield lake in IISD Experimental Lakes Area, Ontario, Canada - Sep2016-L239-20m | ecosystem: Environmental > Aquatic > Freshwater >... | reverse complement strand
ATGTTTCCAACGGGCCCAAGGCAGACATCAAGCCAGGCAATGCGTTGCCATTGCGCTACATGCCTGTTGGTACCGTCGTGCACAACGTTGAGTTGCGCCCCGGTCAAGGTGGCAAGATGGCGCGTTCGGCTGGTGTTGGTGTGCAGTTAGTAGCCAAAGATGGCGATTATGCCACACTTCGTTTGCCTTCAACAGAAATGCGTCGCGTGCTGATTGACTGCCGCGCCACTGTTGGAGAAGTCGGCAATGCCGAACACGAACTCATCAAGATCGGTAAAGCTGGTCGTAACCGTTGGAAGGGCGTTCGCCCACAAACCCGCGGTGTCGCCATGAACCCGGTTGACCACCCTCTTGGTGGTGGCGAAGGTAAAACCTCGGGTGGTCGTCCTCCCGTGTCGCCATGGGGCAAGCCAGAAAGCCGTACTCGTGACGGCAAGAAGGCATCACAGAAGTTGATTGTTCGTCGTCGTCGTTCCGGCAAGGGCCGCCGGTAAAGGATTGGTGCATTAGATGTCTCGTAGCTTAAAAAAGGGTCCGTTCGTTGATGACCACCTCGTAAAAAAGGTGGACGCGTTGAACGCTGCCAATGAAAAAAAGGTCATCAAGACCTGGAGTCGTCGTTCGACGATCATTCCCGACATGGTGGGTCACACCATCGCCGTGCATGACGGTCGTAAGCACGTACCGGTTTATGTCACTGAATCAATGGTTGGTCACAAGCTTGGTGAGTTCTCACCGACTCGTACCTTCAAATATCACGCAGGTCAAGAGAAGAACGTGAAGGGTCGCAAGTAATGACTGGTCCCAAGCTAAACGAGCGCTCCTTCATTGCCGGTGAGCGCACTGGAACTCGAGCCAGCGTGCGCGGCTCGCGCATGTCGGCATCCAAAGCACGCGTTGTGCTCAACCTTGTTCGTGGACGCGATGTCGTCATTGCCGATCAGGTTTTGCAGTTCACCGAGCGTGAAGCAGCCCGTGTTATTCGCAAAGTATTGGCATCAGCAGTTGCTAACGCGGTGAACAACGATGGTCTTGATGCCGACACCTTGTACATCAAGGCCTGCTACGCCGACGAAGGTCCGACCTTGCGTCGCTTTAAGCCACGTGCCAAAGGTCGTGCTACTCGTATCAACAAGCGCACCTGTCACATCACGATTGTTCTTGGTGTGATTGATAGTGAATTGCTGCAGGTTGTTCAGGCTCGCCGTGAGCGTGCCGTGAGCGGTCGTCGGGCAACTCGCGGTGGTGGCGTTGCTGATCGTCGGGCTCGCGTTCAAGCAAGCCGAACCAAGCGTTCCGATGATGCGGTTGACACTTCAGCTGGAGAAGTGGCGGCTGAGGAATTGAATATCGAAGAAACCACGATCGAGGTAACTGCTGTGGAAACTACGTCAATTGAAACTGCAGCACCCGAGGCCGAGGAGACCAACTGATGGGCCAAAAAGTCAATCCGTACGGCTTCCGCCTGGGTATTACCACGGACTGGAAGAGTCGCTGGTTCAGCGAGCGCAACTACAAGGAATATCTCACCGAAGACTGGAAAATCCGTGCCTATGTCATGGAGTCACTTCCAGATGCAGCGATTTCGCGCATTGAAGTTGAGCGCAAGCGTGGAGAGACCCTCAAGGTTGACATTCATACTGCTCGTCCCGGAATCGTGATCGGTCGCAAGGGCGCAAAAGCTGATGAACTTCGTCTTGGTTTAACTGCCCTCACTGGCAACATTAAAGTGCAGCTTAATATCGTGGAGATTAAATCTCCTGAACTTGATGCGGCTCTGATCGCGCAAGGTGTAGCAGATCAGTTAGTCGGACGAATCGCATTCCGTCGTGCCATGAAGCGAGCCGTGCAGAACGCACAAAAGGCTGGAGCACTTGGCATTCGTGTTCAGTGTTCGGGTCGTTTGGGTGGCGCTGAAATGAGCCGCACCGAGTGGTATCGCGAAGGTCGCGTGCCGTTGCATACACTGCGTGCAGACATTGACTACGGATTCCGCGAGGCTCGCACTGCGAGTGGTCGTGTTGGCGTCAAGGTATGGATTTATCGTGGCGACATCTTGCCGTATAAGCCTGTGATTGACGAAAAGATTGTTCGCGAAGCAACAAGCGCCCTCGGCGAAACTCCTGGCGTACCTGGTGCACGCAAGGTTGTGTCGTCAAGTGGTCGCCGTAAGGCCGAAGAAGCTCTTGAAGCAGCCCAAGTGCCGCTCGTGAAAGAAGCCGATCCAGAACTCGAGAAATTACTCGATGAGGAAGAAGAAATCGCCCGCCGCACCCACGATGGGCACGAGACCCCGCACTTCCGTGCACAGGACTGATTCACCATGTTGATGCCTCGCAAAGTTGCCCATCGTAAGCACCATCGTGGTCGTACCGGAGGTATGGCCAAGGGTGGAAGCGAACTGGCTTTTGGTCAGTACGGAATCCAAGCCCTTGAGCCGTGCTGGTTGACAGCTCGTCAGATTGAAGCTGCGCGTATTGCTATGACACGTCATATCAAGCGTGGTGGCAAGGTGTGGATCAATGTTTTCCCTGACAAGCCCGTCACCAAGAAGCCAGCCGAAACCCGTATGGGTTCGGGTAAGGGCAACCCAGAGTTTTGGGTAGCCGTGGTCAAGCCTGGCCGTATTTTGTTTGAACTCTCATTTCCAAGTCGCGAGCAGGCAATGGAGGCCCTCAACAAGGCCATCCAGAAATTGCCGATTAAGGCTCGCATTATTACCCGCGAGGAGGCGATCTGATCATGGCAACTCAAGCCGCCAAAGACCGCGCTGAACTAGGCGAACTCGACCTCACATCATTGGTCGAGCAACTTCGGGCTTCGAAGCAAGAGGCACTCAACCTCCGCTTTCGTAGCGCCACCGGTCAGCTCGACACCCATAGCGAATTGCGCCGAGTTCGTCGCCGTATCGCTCGTATCAACACCCTTATCCGTCAGCGTGAAATCGCTGCCGCTGAGGCCGGAGAGTGAATCAGATGTCTGAAACAACACCCACAACAGAACGTGCACCGCGCAAAGTCCGCGAGGGCATTGTGTCTTCTTCAAAGATGGACCGCACTTTGGTGATTGAAGTCATTGAGCGAGTTCGTCACCCGAAGTACAACAAGTTCGTCACACGAACGAAGAAGCTCTACGCCCACGATGAGGCCAACGACGCCAATGTTGGCGATCGCGTGCGCGTCATGGAAACCCGTCCACTATCGAAACTGAAGCGCTGGCGCCTCGTTGAGATTCTCGAGCGGGCCAAGTGAGCCTGGGACCGACGGAGGATAAATCATGATTCAGCAAGAAAGTCGTCTTCGAGTTGCCGATAACAGTGGCGCCAAAGAAGTTTTGTGTATCAAGGTTCTCGGTGGCACACGTCGCCGATATGCCTCGATCGGAGACATCTTCGTGGCGGCTGTTAAGGATGCGATTCCTGGTGCAGGTGTCAAAAAAGGTGACGTCGTGAAATGCGTCGTCGTTCGAGTCAAGAAAGAAAAGCGCCGTCCCGATGGCAGCTACATCCGTTTTGACGAGAATGCTGCGGTCATCATCAAAGATGATCTCACACCTCGTGGAACACGTATTTTCGGACCAGTTGGTCGCGAACTACGTGACAAGAAGTTCATGCGAATTGTTTCGTTAGCGCCGGAGGTGCTGTGAGATGAAAATCAAAAAAGGTGACAACGTGGTAGTGATCTCCGGTAAGGACAAAGGCAAAGAAGGCACCGTTTCGCGTGTTATGCCTCGTTCAAACCAGGTCCTAGTCGACGGAATCAATGTTGTAAAGAAGCACCAGAAGCCCAGCGGACAAAATCAGCAGGGTGGAGTGATCGACCGTGACATGCCTCTCGATGCATCAAATGTGATGTTCGTGCATAAAGGCAAGCCAACACGCGTTGGCTACAAGGTGCTTGCTGACGGCAAAAAAGTACGCATCGCCAAAACCACAGGTGAGGAAATCGGATGAGCACCATAACAATGCCCCGTCTCAAGTCTAAATATCAGAGCGAGATTCGTGCCGGCCTTCAGGCCTCGCTCGAATTGAGCAACGTCATGCAGGTTCCCCGCCTTGAAAAAATCGTGGTGAACATGGGCGTTGGTCGCGCCACTCAGCAACCTTCGTTGCTAGAGGGCGCAGTAGCTGACATGACTCGTATCACCGGCCAGAAGCCAAAGGTGACTAAGTCCCGTGACTCGATCGCTAACTTCAAACTTCGTGAGAACCAGGCCATCGGCTGCATGGTCACGCTACGCGGTGACCGCATGTGGGAATTCCTGGATCGTTTGATCTCGGTTGCGATTCCTCGTATTCGTGACTTCCGCGGTCTGCCTTCCCATTCATGGGATGGCCGTGGTAACTACACGTTCGGTCTCAGTGATCAGACTGTGTTCCCCGAAATTGAATATGACAAGATCGATGCCCCTCGTGGTATGGACATCACCATCGTGACGACCGCAATGACGAATGATCAAGGTCGGGCTTTGCTCGACGCATTCGGATTTCCGTTCAAGCGCGGCGCTGAAGCAACTGTTTCGACCAAGAAGAAGAGCAATGTTCGTGGTCCGCAGTTCTCAAAGAAGAAGAAGTGAGCGAGAGGTACTGACTCATGGCGAAGAAATCGTTAATTAATAAAGCTGCTGCGCAGCCCAAGTTCAAGGTCCGTGGCTATACACGTTGCCTGAAGTGTGGTCGCGCACGTTCCGTTTACCGAAAGTTCGGTCTTTGCCGCGTGTGCCTTCGTGAGATGGCCCATGCTGGTGAAATCCCCGGCCTAACAAAGTCGAGTTGGTGAGGCACTTATGTTGACTGATCCCATTGCCGACATGCTGACCCGCATCCGCAACGCCAATACGGCGATGCACGATGAGGTGAAGATGCCGTCCTCCAAACAAAAAGTTGCTTTGGCCAAGATTCTTGAGCAAGAGGGTTACATCTCTGGTTTCGCTGTGACAGCGAATACCAAGGGCCCAGGCGAGATTCTGAATATTGCGATGAAGTATTCCGCTGAACGCCGTCGCACCATTGCGGGCATCAAGCGCATTTCAACACCAGGACTGCGCGTGTATCGCAAGTCCGGCACCGTACCTCGCGTACTTGGTGGTCTAGGTGTTGCTGTCCTATCCACCAGTCAGGGACTGATGACCGACCGCGAAGCGCGTAAGCGCAAAGTGGGCGGCGAAGTTCTCTGTTACGTGTGGTGATCAGGAGACAATATGTCACGTATCGGTAAAGCACTTATCCCGGTCCCAACCGGAGTTGATGTGAGCATCAACGCAAACTCAGTGACTGTTAAAGGCCCGAAGGGTTCCTTGAGTCGTGATCTCGTTGGTGGTATCACCGTTCGTCAAGATGAAGGCAACCTCGTTGTCGAGCGTCCCAATGACGAGCGTGAGTCACGCAGTTTGCACGGTCTAAGTCGTGCACTGTTGAATAACATGGTCGTCGGCGTGACGACTGGTTTCGCTAAAGAACTTGAAATCGTCGGCGTTGGTTACCGAGCAGAGTTGAAGAGCCCCACGCTCATTCGTCTCAACCTTGGTTTCTCACACCCAGTTGATGTAGAAGCTCCTGAGGGAGTGTCTTTTGAAGTGCCAGTGCAAACTCGCGTCATCATCAAAGGCATCGACAAAGAAGCAGTCGGTCAAGTAGCTGCAAATATTCGTTCCATTCGTAAGCCAGAGCCTTATAAGGGCAAGGGTGTGCGCTATCAGGGCGAGAAGATTCTGCGTAAAGCCGGTAAAGCCGGCAAGAAGTAATGCCGAGAAAAGATTCCGTTAGGGAGATGTCATGAGCAAAATCAGTAGAGAGCGCCGCGAGAGTCGTCTCGTACGCCACAACCGAGTTCGCAAGAAAATTCACGGCACCGCCGAGCGTCCGCGCTTGTCCTTGTACCGTTCAAATAATCACCTCATGTTGCAGGTCATCAACGACGATCTTGGCGTGACGATCACGTCAGTTTCCTCCACAGAGGCAGGCTTGCGCGCATCTGGCGGACGCACCGTTGAAGTCGCTAAGGCTTTGGGCACGACAGTCGCTGAACGCGCTCAAGCAATCGGTATAAAGAAAGTTGTTTTTGATCGTGGTGGATACCTCTATCACGGTCGCGTCGCCGCGGTTGCTGAAGCCGCTCGTGCAGCAGGTCTGGAGTTCTGATGACGAACAATCCCAATAACCCCAATAATCCGAACGCTCGCCCGGGTGGCAACAATGCTCCGCGACCTGGCGATCGTCCGCCCCCAGGCATGGGCAATACACCTGAGGGTGGCCGCGAATCACGCGTGATTCACATCAACCGCGTGGCCAAGGTTGTCAAGGGTGGTCGTCGCTTCTCCTTCACCGCACTTGTTGTCGTTGGCGATGGCAATGGTCGCGTTGGTCTCGGCTATGGAAAAGCCAAAGAAGTTCCATTGGCTATCCAAAAAGGAACCGAAGACGCTAAGCGCAATATGTTCTCCGTGGCCCTTGCAGGCAGCACCATTATCCATCCAGTCATTGGTGTGTTAGGTGCTGGTCGCGTGATGCTCAAGCCTGCGGCACCGGGTACCGGCGTTATCGCTGGCGGTGCAGCACGAATTATTCTTGAAGAAGCTGGCATTCATGATGTGTTGGCCAAATCGCTCGGTTCGTCGAACGCCATTAACGTGGCTCGCGCCACCATCAATGGTCTGCAATCTTTGCAGCGCCCGGATGAAGTTGCGGCTCGTCGTGGCCTTCCAGCCGACAGTTTCGTACCCAAGGGCTTGCTCAAGGCATACAACGAGACCAAGCGTGCAGTTGCAGCAGGAGAAAGTCACTGATTATGGCCACTTATCAGACAGTCGTTCATACTGGTCCCACCATTACGGTGAAGCAGATCAAATCCAGTACCCATGCCAAGCCGAAGAGCCGTGGAACATTGCGCGCCCTTGGTCTTGGTCGTATCGGCAAGAGCAATGTGTTGCCTGATCGCCCAGAAATTCGTGGCATGATCGCCCGAGTTCCGCACCTTATCGAAGTCACATCTTCGACAGATTCGAAGGAGAGCTGACCAATGCGCGTCGATGAACTAGCACCAGCACCGGGTTCAACCCATCCAAAAAAGCGCGTAGGTCGCGGTATCGGTGGCAAGGGCGGCAAGACTGCCGGTCGTGGTACCAAGGGTCAGCAATCTCGCGGCCGTGGCAAGGTTGCTCGCGGTTTCGAAGGTGGACAGATGCCCCTCAAGCAGCGTGTTCCAAAGTTGAAGGGCTTTAATAACCCGTTCCGCGTGGAATACCATGCCGTTAACCTTGATTCACTCTCCGAAATTGATGAGCCAATGGTTAATCCAGAAATTCTCTTTGCTCGTGGTGTTCTGCATAAGGGTGCATTCGTCAAGGTGCTTGCTCGTGGACAAATGACGCGTGCAGTTGAAGTTCATGCCCACGGCGTTTCCAAGGCAGCTCAAGCGGCCATTGAAGCAGCCGGTGGATCAGTCACCATTATCCCGTTGCCGTACAAAGTTCGTCCTGCGGCCAAGGGTAACCAGTTCACCAACCGCTGATATCGGGCTGACCGATTATCGCTCCGAGATAGAACCCGAGGAACCCACGTGTTGTCAAACCTGAAGAACATCTTCAAGGTGCCTGACCTTCGGAACAAGATTTTGTTCACTTTGATGATGGTGCTTTTGTATCGTCTTGGAGCACATATCCGCGTCCCTGGTATTGATGATCTTGCAGTCCGACAATTGCGTGAGTCAGCACGTCAGCAAGGTGCTCTCGGTTTCTTGAACTTGTTTTCTGGTGGAGCATTTTCTTCTTTCGCGATTTTTGCATTGGGCATCATGCCGTACATCACCTCGAGCATCATCATGCAGGTGTTGACAGTCGTCATTCCCAAACTTGAAGAATGGCAACAAGAGGGTGCCACGGGGCAGCGCAAAATTACGCAATGGACTCGTTATGTGGCGATGGCCATCGCGCTATTGCAGGCTGCTGGTTTGACATTTATTTTTGGTCAAGGACGTGGTTCGGCATTCTTCACGGCTTCTCGAAACGCTCCAGACATTGTGTTACTACCTGATGGCATGTGGCCTCGAGGTCTGTTGGTGATTCTTTCACTCGTGGCTGGTACCGCCCTGTTGATGTGGATGGGCGAGTTGATCAGCCAGCGCGGCATCGGTAACGGTATGAGTATCTTGATTTTTGCATCAGTGGTGAGTTCGTTGCCTTTTAGTTACTACTCAATTCTGCAAAGTAAGAAGTGGGTCGTTTTCGCCATTTTGATTGCTATCTCAATCGGTATTTTGATTGCTGTAGTTCGTGTCGAACTTGGGCAGCGCCGCATACCTGTGCAGTTTGCGAAGCGAGTAGTCGGACGACGCCAGTACGGTGGACAAAGCACTTACATTCCGTTGAAGGTCAACCAGGCTGGCATCGTGCCAATTATTTTCGCGAGTTCGGTGATGTTGCTGCCCGTACTACTCACCAACGTCATTGGTTCTGATACTGGTTGGCGACGCTCAGTGACTGTTTGGGTGGATCGCAACTTGGTGTCTTCTCAAGGGTTGCTATACATCGTGTCGTTTGCTTTTCTGATCGTTGCATTTGCGTACTTCTATAACTCCATTGCCTTTGATCCAATTCGTCAAGCCGATCAGATTCGTCGTCAAGGTGGATTCATTCCTGGGATACGTCCCGGACCGCAGACCGAGCGCTACTTAGGCAAGGTTGTTAACCGAATTACTCTGCCTGGCGCATTATTCGTAGCATTCATTGCGATTTTGCCGTACATCGTGTTGTGGGTGGGTGACGTTCGATCCTTCCCATTTGCTGGCACAACGGTGCTCATTGCCGTGGGTGTTGCACTCGACTTAATGCGACAAGTAGACAGCCAATTGATGTTGCGCAACTATGAGGGATTTCTGAAGTGATGTCATCGCAGCTGTGGTTGCTGCGGCAGGGCTAAGTCATGACCGCGGGCGTACGTCTGATCATCATGGGTCGTCAGGGAGCGGGAAAGGGCACGCAGTGTCAACGGATCTCGCGACACTTCGTCGTTCCGCATATCTCAACAGGTGAAATTTTGCGTGCTGCTGTTCGAGAAGGCACGGAGATTGGCAAAATGGCCAAGCAGGTGATTGAGGCTGGACGTTTAGTGGGCGACGAGATCATGATTGAAATCATTCGCGAACGACTTGAACAAGATGATGCACGCACACGCGGATACATCTTGGATGGCTTTCCTCGAACTGTGGCTCAAGCAGTGGCTCTTGACGGCATTGCAGCCGAGCGACCCATTCATGTCGTGCTTGATCTTGACGTACCCCGCGATCTGGTTATTCAACGCATTTCTTCTCGACGGGCTTGTCGCGATTGTGGAACGAATTATGTAGCGACGGCTCAAAAGAGGGACCCCTGGACCTGTGATTCTTGTGGGGGAGACGTCGTCATTCGTGATGATGACACCCCGGAAAGCATCAGTCGGCGCTTGGATCTCTATGAAAGCCAGACTGCTCCACTGCTTGAGTTCTATGGTCGGGATGCTCGTTTGGTTGTTATCGACGGTTCAAAGAGGCCAGACGAAGTTTTTGGCTTATTGACCGCCGCTATCGACTCCGCCCGAAAGAACGACTAAATGAGTTCTGTGGATAACTCGACTGTGGCCTGTGACGGCAAAAATGAGCTCCTGATTTCCCAACTTCATGACTTGGGCTGGACTATGTTGAGGGGTCACAAAGAGTCTCAACTTTCCTGCCTCGGGCGATTGGTTGGTGTAACTCTCGGCGGTAGCATTGCCAGTCGGTCCAATGGCCAATCCTGCACGCGTTTTCGTGACGCATCGCAGTTTGCAATATCCGCCCTGTTAGGAGTCAGTTCTGTCCAAGCCAAAAGACGATGCCATCTTGCTAGAAGGCACGATTCTCGAATCCCTACCGAACGCAATGTTTCGGGTGGAGTTGGAGAACGGCCACAAAGTTTTGGCTCATATCTCCGGAAAGATGCGCATGAATTACATTCGTATTCTTCCCGGCGACAAAGTGCAAGTAGAACTCACCCCATATGACCTCACACGAGGTCGCATTACCTATCGCTATAAGTGAATGACATCCATCTAACGAAAAAGAAGTGAGATGACCATGAAGGTCAAACCGAGTGTAAAAAAAATCTGCGAGAAGTGCAAAGTGATCCGTCGGCATGGCCGCGTCATGGTCATTTGCGAGAACCCGCGTCACAAGCAGCGTCAAGGCTGAGAAGAGAATAAGGAAACAGCATGGCCCGTATTTCTGGAGTAGACATCCCACGCGAAAAGCGTTTGGAGATTTCTCTTACCTACATTTTTGGCATCGGCAAACCGACTGCTCAAAGGATGTGTGCCGATCTTGGCATCAGTCCCAACACTCGCGTTCGCGACCTCACCGACGAAGAAGTGAACAAACTTCGTGGATGGGTTGATCAGAATGTCACTGTCGAAGGTGACCTTCGCCGTGAAGTCCAAACAGATATCAAGCGCAAGATCGAGATTGGTTGCCTCCAAGGAATCCGTCATCGTAAGGGTCTACCAGTACGCGGTCAACGCAGTAAAACAAACGCACGTACTCGTAAGGGTCCAAAGCGCACAGTTGCTAACAAGAAGAAGGCAGTGAGGAAGTAATCATGGCCAAGCCAAAGCCAGGCGGTCGCCGCCCCCGTAAGCGTGAGCGTAAAAATATCAGCGTTGGTGTGTGCCACATCAAGTGCTCGTTTAACAACACCATCGTCAGCATCTCCGACACCGAAGGCAACGTGCTTTCGTGGGCATCGGGAGGTGGCGTTGGATTCAAGGGTTCACGTAAGAGCACTCCATTCGCAGCACAGATGGCTGCTGAGAAGGCTGCGAAGGCCGCTTTCGAACAAGGCATGCGTCGTGTTGAAGTTCACGCTAAGGGCCCGGGCTCTGGACGTGACACAGCGATTCGTTCGTTACAGAACACAGGTATCGAAGTGACCGGAATTAAAGACGTCACACCGGTGCCTCACAATGGGTGCAAGTTGCCCAAGCGGAAAAGGAACTAAGCGATGGCCCGTTACACCGGACCCAAGGTGCGTTTGTCGCGCCGTCTCAACACCAACATTTTTGACAACGAAAAGGGTCGAAAGGCTCTTGAGCGTCGTCCATTCCCACCAGGTCAGCACGGTCGCACGCGCCGTCGTTCAGCCGGTAGCGAGTACTTGGCTCAACTCCAGGAAAAGCAAAAGGCGAAGTACATCTACGGTGTGCTCGAGCGCCAGTTCCGCAAAACCTATGATGAAGCCAACCGTCTCCAGGGACCAACTGGTGAAAACCTCTTGCGTCTTCTTGAATTGCGCCTCGACAATGTGGTTTTCCGCGCGGGCTTTGCCAGCACCCGACCCCAGGCTCGCCAATTCGTGAGCCACGGCTTGATCTTGGTAAATGGCAAGCGTCTTGACATCCCGAGCGCTCGAGTCAAGAAGGGTGATGTCATCACTTTGGCCATAAAAGCCCGAGAAATGATCGTTATTCAGCACAATGTCGATACCCTTGACCGTTCGTTAGTGGGTTGGCTCGAAAGCGGTGATGGTGGCAAGCAAGTCACTGTTCGCAATGAACCAGCTCGCGAGAACATAGATGTACCAGTACGTGAACAGCTCATCGTTGAGCTTTACTCTAAGTAATTCCACCACCCCGACGAACGGAAGAGACAAATGCTCGTCATCCAACGCCCCACAGTCGAAGCAATCGGCGAACCAAAAGATAACCGTCAGAGTTTTTCTGTCGGCCCTCTCGAACCCGGTTTCGGTCACACCATAGGTAACTCGCTTCGCCGCGTGTTGCTGTCCTCTATCCCCGGAGCCGCCATTACGACGGTGAAGTTTGAAGAGGCTCTGCACGAGTTTGACACCATTGCTGGTGTCACTGAGGACGTCACTGACATCATCCTCAACCTCAAAGACATTGTGCTGACATCTCTGTCCGATGAGCCAGTGAGCATTCGCATCGACGTCCGCGGCGATGCAATCGTGACCGCTGGCGATATTCAGTGTCCAGCAGATGTGGAGATTTTGAACAAAGATCTCGTCATCGCCCATGTCAACTCAAAGGGTCGTCTAGCTCTTGACCTGACGGTTGAGCAGGGTCGTGGTTATAACTCAAGTGACCGTGAGCGCGACTCAAGTGTTCGCACCATTGGTGTTATTCCAATAGATGCCATCTTCTCGCCAGTCCGCCGCGTCATGTTCGACGTTGTACCGACACGAGTTGAGCAGTCAACCAACTACGACAAGTTGGTGATTGATATTGAGACTGATGGAACAACCACACCACGTGACGCACTCGCTTCTGCTGGCGCAACGTTGCGTTCATTGGTTGATCTCGTGGCCAACTTGTCCGAAGAAGTCAAGGGACTTGAACTCGGTGAAGTGATTTTGGCTGGTTCATCTAGCCCAGATCTCGATATCGCCATTGAAGACCTCGATCTTTCGGAGCGTCCTCGCAACTGTCTCAAGCGCGCTCAGGTGAACACCATCGGCGAACTTCTCAGCAAGAATGAAGATGACTTGCTGAACATCACCAACTTTGGCCAGAAGAGCCTCGACGAAGTCAAGCAAAAGCTTGATGAGCGTGGCCTCACACTTCGCGGCTGAGCCGACGAACGTTTAACGAAGGAAACAAAACATGCCCGCAACCCCACGCCGTGCCAGAAACTTTGGTGGTAGCTCACAGCACCAAAGGTTGATGATGGCTAACCTCACTGCTTCACTGATTGCAGCCGAGGCTATTGAGACCACTGAAGCTAAGGCTAAGGCACTTCGCCCGATCGCCGAAAAACTGATCACCAAAGCCAAGAAGGCTCAAGATGGTGACGCTACAAGTATTCACCGCATCCGTCAGATCCAGGGTTACCTCGGTGACAAGGAAATGACCCACAAGTTGGTTGCTGAAGTTGCGCCTCGCTACCTTGAGCGCAATGGTGGCTATTTGCGTATTCTCAAACTCGGCCCACGTCAGGGTGACAATGCCCCGATGGCACGTATTGAACTCGTCTGACGAGTTCTTCACTGCAAGCTAAAACTTTATGAGTACTTCCGGGCCCGCCACCAGGCGGGCTCGTTTGTTGGTGGCCTACGAAGGTTCGTACTTCAATGGCTTTGCAATCAACGAGGGTGTGCGCACGGTTGCCGGAGTGATAGGGGATGCTCTTTCGCTGATCTCGCGTTTTCCAGTACACATCACGGGAGCTGGTCGCACTGACGCAGGGGTTCACGGTTGGGGACAGGTGATTAGTTGTGACCTGCCCGTTGATATTGATCTAGAGCATCTACCGCGTCGTTTGACAAAAATGTGTGCGCCTGGAATCGTGGTCAGATCAGCCGAGTGGGCTGCCGAGGATTTTCATGCCCGTTTCTCTGCGCAGTGGCGGCACTATCGCTACACGGTCCTCAATGACGCAGTGGCTGACCCCTTTTCGGCGGCCAGCGCATGGCATGTGCCTGAGCGGTTGGACGTGCAATTGATGTATTTGGCCTGTGATCCGCTGATCGGCGAGCACGATTTTTCCGCTTTTTGCCGTAAGCCCAAACCCATTGAGAACGAACCCACTCCCAGCATGTTTCGCCTTGTTACTCAGGCTCAGTGGACTGAACAGGTCAGCGAACGAGGGTCCCGGCTTTTGCGCTTTGAGATTCGGGCCAATGCGTTTTGCCACCAAATGGTGCGTTCCATCGTGGGTACCTTGGTCGATGTCGGGCTAGGCAAAATCACCCCCGGGTCAATGTCGGCTATTTTGCACTCCCGAGTTCGCACTGAGGCTGGTCAAGTTGCCCCTGCCCACGGCTTATGCCTGTGGGAAGTCGGCTACCTTGAACAGATATTTGAGTGATCTCCCCGTCGTTTTCACGCGTAATGCTCGTATCATTGAGCAGTCCCTGCAGGCTACGAAGCGTCAGGCACCTTTTCTGAAAGAAGTATCTATGAGCACCTATTCGCCAAAAGCCAGCGAGATTTCTCGTGAGTGGCATGTTGTTGACGCTGAAGGCATGATCCTCGGTCGTCTATGCACCGAAGTTGCGCGTTTGTTGCGCGGTAAGCACAAGCCGACTTTTGCTCCGCACATGGACTCAGGTGATCATGTCGTGATCATCAACGCCGACAAGATTGTCTTGACATCTGGTAAGGCCGAGAGTCGCATGGTGCATAACTACTCCGGTTACCCCGGTGGTTTGAAGAGTGAAGCATTCGGAAAATTATTAGCTCGCCGGCCAGACGAAGCAATTCGTGGATCAGTGCGCGGCATGTTACCTAAGGGTCCGCTTGGTCGTCAGATGATCAAAAAACTCAAGGTATATTCCGGCGCACAGCATCCGCACGGCGCACAGAACCCAATCGCAACTACATTCGCACACGCTAAAGCTCGCTGAGCAGACGATCCAAGGATTACACAATGACGAAGCCACTTACTCAGACAACTGGTCGCCGCAAGGAAGCCGTAGCCCGCGTGCGAGTTCGCCCAGGTACGGGTACTCACACCGTGAACGGCAAGCCGCTCAATGTGTACTTCTGCACAGCCACTCAGCAGAACGCGGCGGTTGAAGCACTGCGCGTGACGAATACGACAGAACAGTACGACGTCGACGCAACCATTCATGGTGGTGGCGTTACTGGTCAGTCAGGTGCAATGCGCATGGGTCTCGCTCGTTCACTCGTCGAGCTTGATCCCGATGCTCGTGGTGCTCTCAAAAAGGCCGGCTTGCTGACCCGCGACTCACGTCGTAAGGAAAGCAAGAAGTACGGTTTGCGCAAGGCCCGTAAGGCCGGTCAGTACACGAAGCGCTGATCGCAGCATTCATGTCGGGCGCCAGCAATTCGCCCTTTGTTTATCCCGCCTTTGGCACCGACGGTGTCCGTGGTGTGGCGATATCTGAAATCACTCCTGAATATGTGATGGCTCTAGGGCGCGCCGTAGCGCGGGTGTCGGGTGCATCGCGTCTAGTGATTGCACGTGATCCGCGAGTTTCAGGTCCAGTTTTGGAATCAGCCTTTTCTGCTGGAGCGGCGGCACAGGGTGTCCGCGTCGAACAACTTGGAGTTTTGCCGACTCCAGCAGTAGCGATGATTTCGGCACATGAAAATGTTCCAGGTGTCGTGGTGACTGCCTCACACAATAAGTTTTCTGATAACGGCATTAAAGTTTTTGCTGCCGGTGGGCGCAAGATGTCGGATGCCGATGAAAAACGCGTCATGGCCGAGTTACTTTTTTTACTCAGTCATGAATCTGATGTACCCGCATTAGATGGAGAAGTCGGTTTCGTTATCCGTCGCTCTGATGGAGTCTCACTGTATGTCGAACATTTAGTGGGATTATTTGGTGAAGGTTCTTTGGCTGGACTGCGCATTGTCATTGATACCGCAAATGGGGCTATGAGCAATGTGGCTCCATTGGTGTTACGTCGCTTGGGTGCAGATGTGATTGTTATGAATGACGCGCCCAACGGAACAAATATCAACGAGGCTTGTGGGGCGACGTCACCACAAGCCTTATGTGATTTCATTAGTGGTACTGGCACCGGCATTTCTGTAGATATGGGGTTCGCGTATGACGGTGATGGTGATCGCCTCATTGCCGTGGACGAAAACGGTCACATCGTCGATGGAGACCGACTCATTGCACTATCGGTGATGGATCGACGCGATCACAACACTTTAATTAATGACACAGTAGTTGTGACGGTGATGGCAAACCTTGGCTTCCATCAAGCGATGCGTGATGCGGGAGTCCGAGTTGTGACGACAGCAGTGGGTGATCGCTATGTCCTTGATGCGATGGAATCTGGAAACTTCGTCATCGGTGGTGAACAAAGTGGACACATTATTCATCGTGATCTTGCGACCACTGGTGACGGATTATTGGCATCGATTGTCTTAGCCCAATTGGTTCGCCGCCGTCAGGAAGTAGGTGTCAAGTTCTCAAAGTTGGCCGGTGACGTCCTGCACACTTTTCCGCAGGTACTGAAAAATATTCAAGTTGCCGTACGACCCGCTGATGTTGCGGCATTGTTATCGGCTGAGATTGCTCGTGAAGAAGCGAATTTAGGTGACCACGGCAGGGTGTTGGTGCGATCCAGCGGCACGGAGCCGCTCATCCGAGTCATGGTTGAAGCGGATTCATTAGAGCGCGCCAATGAGATCGTAGACCGATTGGTTGCTGTGGCCCTAGCAAAGTGTGTCTAACTGCAATCCCGACGGGTAGGCGGGCGAGTGGTTCGGTAACCTGATCCTTATGTGTGGCATTATCGCTCTCGTCAGTCGGCCGTCATTACGAGTACCACCAACGCCGATCGAGATTCTTGGCCATTTAGATGCAGCGGTTAACAGCGAAAGTGATATTGATAAGGTCACTGGCCATTTGCTGATTGTGAATGAACTTCTTAAGGGTGTACCTGGCGTTTTGGCTCTGATTGAAAATCATGAACTGACAGCCGCAATCACAAGCCGACTTGACCAGGTTGCTGGTGTCGTCGCCCAAATAGACGCAACTCTAGAGAAAGGCGAGGTTGATGCCGAGCAACTAGAAGTCTCAGCCGCTGCCATGATTGCCTTGCGCGATGTGCTGTGGGCTATTGGGCAAGACCGTCTACGTACGGCTTCGTTAGTTGGTGAACTCGTTGGCCGCGAAGCTGGAGTGGCGGCAGTCGCCGGATATTTGACAATTCAGCAGGCGTTTTCCGCACTTGATCGCTTAGAGGTACGTGGACGCGATTCTGCGGGAGTCCATGTTTTTGTGTGGGGTCACGGATTGTCACACAGTGATCCTGCGGTGCAGTCGGCGATGTCGTCTCGTGCCAAGGATCCACTCTTTCAAAATCACTCTCTGCGTCTTGTCGATGGCACTCTGTCGTTCGTCTATAAAGCCGCTGCTGAGATTGGTGAACTTGGTGACAATACGCGAGCGCTACGACATGCTGTTCATGGGGATCAATTATTGCGCTTGGCGCTTGCTCACCCGAATGCTCGTTTGTCTTTAGTCGGTCACACGCGTTGGGCGAGTGTGGGGATCATCAGCGAGCCCAACGCCCATCCAGTGAACAGTGAACGCGACCTTAACGATGATGTCACGAGCCACCCATATGTCGTAGCAGCGCTGAACGGCGATGTGGACAATCATGGCGACTTACGGATTGCCCACGGCTTGTCTTTTCCTGGACAGATCACAACCGATGCCAAAGTCATCCCGGCGATGATCAATATGCACGCCAGAACCTGTGGGGACACGGTCGAGGCTTTTCGCCGTAGCGTTTCGTCTTTTGAAGGTTCGGTAGCCATCGCTGCGGCAGCGAGTGACAATCCCAATCGCCTGATGTTCGCTTTGCGCGGCAGCGGTCAAGGACTTTATGTCGGTCTCGCTGAAGATCTATTCATCGTGGCTAGCGAGCCATACGGTGTTGTCGAGGAAACGGCAACTTATTTCCGTCTCGATGGTGAAGGAACAAGTTCGTCGCATCTCACCGACAGCCAAGGTCAGATTGTTGTCCTTGATGGTAACTCTGCTGGTGAAATTTCTGGAGTCACTCGTTTGGCCTATGACGGCACAGAGTTCTCCCTCCAAACCAGTGAGTTGGTGACTGCTGAAGTCACGACTCGTGACATTGATCGTGGCGATGCTCCGCATTTCTTGCTCAAAGAAATCGGTGAGGCACCCGAGAGTTTCCGTAAAACTTTGCGCGGCAAGATCATTGAACAGGATGGCAATTTCAGTGTGGCACTGAGTCTGCGCACATTACCCACACACATCATTGATCAACTCTCATCTGGAAAAATTCGTAAGGTGCGTGTGATCGGTCAGGGGACTGCGGCTATTGCTGGGCGTAGTTGCGCGATGGTTCTTGAAGAACTATGTGCCGGTGGTCTTGATATTGCAGCGATAACAGCGACTGAACTGAGCGGTTTTCATTTGCAATTAGATATGAGCGACACACTCATTATTGCTGTGAGCCAAAGTGGTACAACAACTGACACAAACCGCACCGTTGACTTAGTGCGATCACGTGGCGCACTCGTGATCGCAATTGTGAATCGCCGTGGAAGTGACTTGTGCGATAAGTCCGATGGCGTGTTGTTCACCAGTGATGGACGCGATGTTGAGATGAGTGTTGCTTCCACAAAGGCTTTTTATGCTCAGGTCGCAGCGGGTGTTTTGCTGGCTTGCGCTGTGAGCGTGGCGGCTGGTCTAGGAAGCAACTCACGGCGCCATGATCTTCTGCGAACGTTGCGTGACTTGCCCGGGGCGATGCGCATGGTAATCGCCTCGCGGTCTGTTATTGCCGATGTAGCGCATCGTTACGCTCCCTCCAAGCGCTACTGGGCGGTGGTTGGCAATGGCCCTAATGCCATCGCCGCACATGAGGTACGAATCAAACTGAGCGAGCTTTGCTATAAGAGCATTTCCTGCGATATCACGGAGGATAAGAAGCACATTGACTTGTCTTGTGAGCCCTTGATCCTCGTATGTGCTGCAGGCCTCGTGGGAAGTAATGCCGATGATGTAGCCAAAGAGATAGCTATCTTTCGCGCTCATAAAGCTACTCCGATTGTCATTGCCAGCGCATCCGAGTCACGGTTTTCGAGCGCCATTGCAGTGATTGACGTCCCTGATGTGGATCCGTCTTTGGCTTTTGTTCTGAGCGCAGTAGTTGGTCATTTGTTCGGCTACGAAGCGGCGCGGGCCATTGATGAACTGGCTCGCTCGTTGCGTCAGGCTCGCGAAGTGATTGAGAATGCGGTGTTACATCATTCTGATGGCGAAAGTGTTCTGCGCGTTGTTCGCATTGGGTTAGTAACTGCCGTTGAGCGATTCAACGACACACTTCGTGCCGGTACCTACGATGGTCATCTAGAAGCCAGCACTGCAGTGCGCTTGGCAGCGTTGTTGCGAGTGGTGCTTGATGTTTCGCCGGTGGAGGCGTATCAGAATGAGACGGGCAAAGTCGGCAGTCCTGTGGCACTACTTGATGATCTCACCTTGGCTTTGACTCGCGCCATCGAAGAACTGACTCGCCCGATTGATGCGATTAAGCATCAGGCCAAGACTGTCACGGTTGGGATTAGTCGCAGTGATGAAGGCGTCATGAACCGGGCACTTGTGCAGGAGGTCTTGGCAACGGGTGCTGGCCGTGATGTGCTGGCTTATCGCACGCTCAAGGTTTTGGCGGATCTCGACCCCGCCGTCAAATCTGTTATTGGCTACACGCGTTACAGCATGACAGGAGACCCAGCGGGCAACAGTGCCACGATCGCGATTGTTGATCGTGGGGGTCTGTCGCGCGATGTGCCCAGTCGTGTTGAAAATAATCCGTTACTCATTGGAACAAAACGCCGAGTCGCTAATGAACGCGAAGTGCTAGTGGCACGAGGACGCAGTGATGGTCGCACCGTCATATTCATTCCCGAAGTAAAGTCTGGTCAGACAGTTGGTATCACGTTGTTGCATGTGAGTTTTCGTGAGCGATTGAGCGCAGCAGTGATGCGCGGCGTTTTGCAAGGTTATGACAGTCGTTACGACCGCTTGGTTGACTGGGTGTCGGAGACCGAAGGGGAGATGCGCGATGATCTTCTCGGCGAGATGTCGGTCGCCGATCTGTTGATTTTGCCGATTAGCGAGATGGCCGACCGCTGGCGTCGGGCCTCTTCGTAACTGAATGAGTTGAACAGTTGTGATCATTGGCATTGGTATTGACGCAGTGGAGATTGAGCGCTTTCGCCAGTCGCTAGAACGAACGACGAGTTTGAAAGACCGTTTGTTTACTGCTGATGAACTCTCTTATGTGCAACCCCAAGTTGATCCAAGTGCGTCTTTGGCCGCACGATTTGCGGCCCGCGAAGCAGTCATGAAAGCCCTCGGAGTCGGTCTTGGTGCATTTGATTTCCACGATGTTTCAGTCTGCCGAGCATCATCAGGTCGGCCAGATCTGTTGGTGGTCGGTCGAGCTCGAGAGTTAGCAATTGCTCAGGGGATAACGCACTGGCATCTCTCACTGACCCATACTGAATCCATAGCAATGGCC
>Ga0194051_1000618_pt1 | contig 20008 bp, 16 predicted proteins | sample SepL2320m_MetaG_FD_161275 | JGI IMG/M metagenome (GOLD analysis project Ga0194051, IMG submission 161275) | Anoxic zone freshwater microbial communities from boreal shield lake in IISD Experimental Lakes Area, Ontario, Canada - Sep2016-L239-20m | ecosystem: Environmental > Aquatic > Freshwater >... | reverse complement strand
CATCCGCAACATCCGTCATCGCCGTCTCCTTCTGATGAATCAGAACGAGACTCGTTCCTCGGCAGTAGCGGCGGAAGAGGGATATCCAATGGGGCGTAGACGGCGCTTACGCTAATGACCGGCCGATCTCCGGCACGCGCCTCATCCGCGACTACCAGGGTGTCGAGCACTGCGTGACGGTTCGCGACAATGACTTCGAGTATCAGGGGCGGCCCTACAAGTCCCTGTCGGCAATTGCGCGCGCCATTACCGGGACGCAGTGGAATGGCGTGGTCTTCTTCGGGTTGAAAAGTGGGAAGCGTGCATGAGCAAGCCTGCTGCCCGCAAACTGCGTTGCGCGGTCTACACCCGCAAATCTTCCGAGGAAGGGCTCGAGCAGGAGTTCAACAGCCTCGACGCGCAACGCGAGGCCTGCGAAGCCTATATCGCCAGCCAGCGCTCGGAGGGCTGGGTGCTGATCCGCGACCAATATGATGACGGTGGCATCTCTGGCGGCACGTTGGAGCGCCCGGCCCTCCAGCGGCTCTTGTCCCACATCGATGACGGGCTCGTTGACGTTGTGGTGGTCTACAAGATTGACCGCCTGTCACGCTCGCTCATGGACTTCTCGAAGCTGGTCGAGGTGTTCGACCGCAACAACGACACTTTCGTATCAGTCACCCAGTCCTTCAACACCACCACCTCGATGGGGCGCCTAACCCTCAATATCCTCCTGTCCTTCGCCCAGTTCGAACGTGAAGTGACGGCGGAGCGCATCAGGGACAAGGTCAAGGCAAGCCGGATGAAAGGAATCTTCATGGGCGGCAACCCGCCCTACGGCTACAAGCCGAAGGACCGGAGGCTCATGATCGATGAGGAGGAAGCGAAGAACGTGCGCTGGATCTTCTCCCGATTCCTCGAGATCGGCTCCGCCACGGAACTGGCACGGGACGCCACCAGGCGCGATATCCGTACACCGCGTGGTAACGCCATGAGCAAGAACTTCCTATACCGGATACTGAACAACCCTGTTTACATCGGAGAAGCGGTTCACAAGGGCACCGGGTACGCCGGCGAGCACCAGCGCCTGATCGACCAGAAGACTTGGGACCGGGTGCATTCCATCCTACAGGAGAGCCCGCGGCTGCGTGCCGCAAATACACGAAGCGAGACACCTGCCTTGCTGAAGGGGCTGCTCTACGGAGAGGACGGCGCCGCCTTCTCGCCCACCCACACCCGCAAGGACGACCGGCTCTACCGCTATTATGTGAGCCAGACGGTCCTGAAACATGGTGCTGGCAAGTGCACTGTGGCGCGTGTGCCCGCCGCGGAAATCGAGGCCGCTGTCATTGACCAGATCCGCGGCATGCTGCGCGCGCCGGAGGTGGTCGTGGCGAGTTGGCGCGCCGCGCAGCCGGAACGTGAAGGCTTGCAAGAGGACGAGGTAAGGGAGGCACTGGCGGCACTTGATCCGCTCTGGACCGAACTCTTCCCCGCCGAGCAGGCGCGCATCCTTCAACTGCTGATCGAGCGCGTGGACATCAGCACCGACGGGCTGAAGCTACGGTTCCGGGATAAGGGCCTGATGCAGATGGTAGCGGAGGTTGGCATGATGCCCGGAAAGGGCCGAAAGGCTGCGGCGTGACCGAGCAGACCGTTACTCTCACAGTGCCCTTCGCCATCCGCAAGCGCGGCGGGCGGAAACTGGTCATCACGCCGGATGGCGTAGCGGCGGAACCGACTCCACGAGCACGGGTCGACAGCGCCCTGCTCAAAGCCTTGGCACGTGGATTCCGGTGGCGGAAACTACTGGAGACTGGCGACTTAGCAACGATCGAGGAAATCGCCAAGGCAGAGAACATCAACCCGTCCTATATCAGCAGAGTCTTACGCCTGACGTTGCTGGCGCCGGAGATCGTGGAGGCTATACTGGCAGGAAGTCACCCTGCTGGGTTGACTAGGGCAAAAGTGATGAAGCCGATTCCGATGGAATGGCAGCGCCAAGTATTCTCATGATGTCGCGACGCTACTGCGATCCAAGGCACTGAAACAGTCATCGCCGGCGATACCATTGAGATTCGAGGCGTATGGATCCGGCTTGGCGCCATCGACGCGCCAGAAAGTTCCCACCTCTGCCTGGATGTCGCCAGCAACCGAAGTCACTGCGATCAGAAATTGGCTATTACGCTCGACGACTTGATCGGAGGCTCCGTTATCATCTGTGGCCCAACGCCGCAAAAACCGAACTCAGATGCGAAAGATCCTCTCTTCGATCACGCACCCAAACGTCTCAAATTATCTGCCGAAGGACAAGTAAAGAACACGAAGATCAAGAAGCCTGTCGCGCTAGCGAGTCTGGCCTTCTGACAGACTACAAGGCTGCGTGGCAGCGATCGTTGTGAGTGCCAGCCGATCATTGCGGTCGGTATAGCCGTCCAAGTTCATGTCCCACCAAGTCGAAGCGCCCTTCGTCTTCCGCATCCAGTTGGCCTGGTTTCTAAGGTCCCGGCTATTCACCACAGCGTCCAGGTTAACATCTCCCGGGCAGTCCTTGTATGAGTTCAACGTTTCCGCAAGGACGGCGACCAATTCATCATAGTTCTCCTTCAGCGCACCCACAAGCTGCAGGGTCCCTGCGCCCGGTAGCGTGTTGGGCGTGAGCAAATTGTTTGCGAGTAGGCCGTCTGGGCGATCGATGGTCGGCACCACAGGCCTCTGATCAATACTGTAGAACTCGTCGCCCACGGTCGTCTTGCATGCATTTCCGAGATCGGGGAGAGCAGGATCATAATCAGTGACTGATTTCCGGATGAGCTTGTAGAGCCCATTCCTTACGGCATAGGAATAGTCAGACTGCTGGGAGACCAACTCCATGGAGCCATCGCCATCTACGGGCTTGTATTGCGCAATCCACTGATTGACCTGGCAGCACTGCGTGAAGCCATTAGCATTCTTGTATTCATCCGGAATACTCTCAGTTGTCCCGGTACCATACCAAGTCCCGCCATTGTCTTCGCACGGCTCCCGTGTTGGCATCAGCGTGATGCAGGTATTCACCGACTTAATCACACAGGTGCCGCTGACGTAATTCGACGATCGTGTGTTCGGTTCATACTGAGCAAAGTTGCCTGTTCTGATTGGAGAGTTATCCTGATCCGGATTGGTGAGGTAGGGAAGGAGCGGCATTGAGTCCAGCCCATGCGTGGCCGGCACGGCCTTACGCACATCAATGCCCGCGACATCGCCAAAAAACCCGAAGAGATCGACAACATTGGTCATCGACTCAACCCTGCGGTTTGGCGCAACCACCATCGGTCCTGCAATGATCATCGGAACCCACACACCGGTCTGATAGACGGTTCCCTTTGAAAGGGATGGATCGAAAGGTAGTCTCACGTCGCCGGCGAAGCTGCCATTGTCACCGACGACAACAATTACAGTGTTGGTCTTCTTCGGGTCGAAATTGACGGTGCCGTCGGCGTTTCTGGTTGCGAGACGCGTTTCCACGAGAACGCGCCCCAGCTCCTTATCCATTGCTTCAACCATCTGGGTCATGAGCAGGCGGCTGTCGACCGCGCTATCTGAGCAGTCATTTCCGAGGCCCGATATATCCGAGTAGACAAGCGACCGCGGAGCAGGCTGGTATGGCGTGTGGGCAGCCGAGAACGCGATTGTCGTCATCCATGGCGTTTTCTTCGGCTGCGACTTGATCCATTGAATGGCATAATTGGCTTCCAGCGTGGTGCGATAGCCACGGCTGGCTGGGCTGGACGGTTGCTTGATGATAGCGGCCCTGCCCCGCGCAGGGTCCTCAACCCGTTGTCCGACATAGTATCCGTTCTGCTTGCTGAAGTTCAGCTCTGGCGGCAGGCTGCCGCAATTCGCATCAGGCTTGAGGACGCCACCTGATGCTAGGCACGTCAGACCAGGCGTGGCATCGTTCAGTGTGCTGATGTAACGGCAGCTGCCGTTCGGTTGGTAGCAGGCTCCGGCATCAGCACCATTCACGGCGTCGATCACTCTTGTCGGGACATAGCCGCACTTATAAGTGTCCGCATCTTCCGCGCCAACTCCGCCGGCGGTGGTGTCTATCGAATTGGGGCCACCATCAAACCAGCCCCTGTAATAGTCCCATCCAAGTTGCGTTACTGCCGTTCCTTGGTAGGGGTCGGTCGACGGGACTTGCGGATTTGTCGGTGAATTGGTGACGTGCGATTTTCCCAGGAGCGCACTCCTGTAACCGGCAGACCGCAGTATGTTCGGTGTTGTTGTCTCGAAGGGCGATTGCTGTGAAATCGCCTGGTCAGGCGGTAGAAGCGCTGCCATCACGTGATGGCGCAGGGGATAGCGGCCCGTGAAGAAGCTTGCGCGACTGGGCGAACACTCCGGAGAGGCCCAGGTGTTGCGAAACATCACACCTGCCTCTGCAAGCGAGTCGAGCACCGGTGTCTGGGCTGGCGCCAGACCGCCACCATATCCAAACAGTTTCATTTGATCGACGCCCACATCGTCCATGACCACGAACAGGATGTTTGGCTTGGCGGCAGCTTCAACTGGCTGGACAAGGGTCGCCGTTAGCAATGCAATAAACAAGAATGCAGTCGTGATCAAATTTCTCAGCATCGTCCGGTTTCCATTTTTGTCAGGCGCTGGCTTTCAGCTTGAAGCTCGTTCTCATGCTGCAAGCAAATGATTGCAGCCATGTCCCGGAGTACCATTTCGCAACACTAGGGATTATTGGGTCGGCACTCACTGCCCATGTTGGCCAGGATTGTGGACCTGTCGCTGCCGTTCGTTATTGCATCATGGTTGAAGTCAAAGACGCTCGAACCTGACCAGGTCCGCACCAGTGCGTTATACTGCCTGAGGTCCCTAGAATCCACCAGACCATCGCCGTTGCCGTCACCAGGGCACGTCGGTTGAGACGCCAGTTCCTGATCGAGGTATTGGGAGATCGCCGCATAGGAGGCGGCCTCATTATTATTCATAATGTCCCGCGTCACGCTCCCATTGACGCTCTTGAAAATCTCCAGCCCTTCACGATCGAGAAGCAGGAGAGCTGGATTCTTACTCTCGTTGATCTTATAGAATTCTTCTGACTCATAATCGGTAGGACCATCCAAGTTGTCGTCGGGCGAGTAATCCTGCCAGAAATTCCGAACCAACTTAAACTGACTGTCTCGACCGGCATAGTAATTCTGAGGCAACTGGTCAACTTTCCGTGCCGGATATAGTTGAGCTCCGGCCGAGTCGTAGATAGCTTTGTTTACCTGCCAGCACTCTGCCACGCCATTTGGTGCCACAACCGACGGGTCGTCTGCACCTGGCCCCCAATAGATGCCGCTGTTGTCTTCGCAAACGCTCTTGTTCGGAGGTGTCTGGGAGCAAGCTGAGCCGATGACGCAAGGTGGGTTTCTGGCATCATTCTTCAGAATATTGTTGCCACCTTGGGTAAAATTGAATTGCCGGATGCTGGTTTGGCTTGGATTGGTAAGGTAGGAGAGCATCGGCTTGGAATCGATGGTTCGGGGGGCCGCGGCCTGTTGCGGATCGACACCGGCAATTTCACCGAATAGGCCGAACACATCCGTGGCGTTGATCATATGGGCTACATCGCGCCCCGGGTTTGCCACCAAAGGGCCGGAAACAGTAAGTGGAACCCACACTCCAGTTTGGTATGCGGTTGCCTTTGCACGGTTTGGATCAAACGGAAGCTGGACGGTATTGCCGAAACTGCCGTTGTCACCGATGATCACGATGACTGTGTTGGTCAGTGCGGGGTCATAGATAAGTCCCCCTGCTCCATCTGCCCTGGCGAGACCCGTCGACACGAGAAGGCGCCTGAACTCGGTATCCATCGCCTCGATCATGGCATCGGATATGACGCGACCTACCGCAAAATTGCTGCAGTCCGAGCCGAGCCTGCCACGTTCTCCAATGGTCCGCTTCAGCCTTTCGCGGGTAGCCGCGGACAGGAGGTGACCGGGAGGCGTTTGAAGTGGCGTATGGTCATCGGTGAAGGCGACGGTAGCCATCCAAGGCCCGGTCTGGCGTTTCTGCGCGTTGATCCACTCTATCGCTGCGTCGACTTCAATCGTCGCCCTGTAAGCCCTGTTCCGAGTGTCACGCGCAGGTATCTTCTGTACCGAAGACCCATTGTTGATAACAATCTGGGAAACGTAATGGGCATTCTGGACGTTGAAGTTCAGGTTCCTCGGTCGGCTCTTTTGGCAGACGTCGTTTGGCACCAAGACGCCGCCCTTGTTGAGACAGGTTAGGCCCGGTGAATCACCGAGGGTTTCGGTAAGTATCATCGAACAGCTTGAACCACCGGATTTTTTCGGTACGTAGCATGCTCCCCAATCGGCCCCCTCATCGGCCACGGCACGCGCTACGGATGGAACGTAGCCACATTTGTACTTCGCCTCGTCTTCAGAGCCTACACCACCAGCCGTCGTATCAATTGAAGCCGGAACGCCACCAACCCAGCCATAGAAATAGTCCCAGCCCATGCTCGCCGGGGCGCCATAACCCGCCTTGTTGTTGGACGGTCCCCCAAGGTGATATTTCCCGAACAAGGCGCTCTTGTAGCCCGCAGGCTTCAGCATACGCGGTACTGTGAGGTCGTAGGGCGAAACCTGCGAATTGGCGAGGTGATCCTCAAACAATGCCTGGCGCACGTTGTTGCGGAATGGATAGCGGCCCGTCAACAATGCCGCACGCCCGTTGGAGCACTCAGGCATCGACCATGTATTTCGGAACATGATGCCTTGGGCCGCAATGGTATCAAGCGTTGGGGTAACAGGAGGAGCAAGCCCGCCATATCCAAAAGACGACAGTTGATCGATGCCAACGTCATCCATGATCACAAACAGGATGTTAGGTTTTGTCGCGGCCGTGGCCGGCAAAGCGACCAGGCTAGACAACGCAATCGTCAGGGTCGTGATAGTAGCCCAAACCTGCTTCAACATGGCCCCCCGAGCGATCTTTGTGATGATCTCAGGAATCTGCCCAGAAGTCGATTGGTAGAAACCTCATCTGTCGCGCGCGGAGGAAGTGCGCTGAATGGCTCACCTGAGATGGCGGCGTTGGGATCTTCTGGCTTGTTTGAGGTGCGCCGATGTCCGTCATCAGGTAATTTGAGATGTATGATTGCATGATCAAAGAGAGGATCTGGCGCATCTGTGTTTAAGGTTGCGCGGTCTTGCCCCAGTGGTAAAGACGTCGGGCTTTAACGGTCTCGCACGCATTATAATAAATAGAGACCTCACTCGGGCCTCGGATACCGTCCGCCAGCGTCCGTCACCATCGCACCGCAACCCGCACTCGACGAAACCTCTAACATGCAATAGCCTCTAACTGCGTCTGTTGTATAATGTCAGTCAGGTCAGAATGAACTGTATCCTAACTTTTCGAGCAGCGTTTACCGCTTCAGTTTGCATGCTGCTGTTCGCATGTCTAGCGCTCCTGGTTCAACCCGCGAAGGCCGGCTTCGACGAAGCCACCGCAGCTTTTGCAGCCGGCGACTATCCAAAGGTACTGGCAGAACTCACGCCATTGGCGAAGCAAGGCGATCCACGTAGCCAATATTCAATGGGTCTACTCTATGAAAACGGCTTTGGGGTTGCGATTGACCCTACAGTTGCTGCAACCTGGTATTTGAAGGCGGCAGAACAGGGCAACAGTGATGCCCAATACAATTTAGGCGTAATGTTAGAACGTGGTGTGGGCGTGCCGGTGAACCATACTGAAGCTGCACGCTGGTATCGACCCGCAGCTGAGCAAGGCGACATTGATGCGCTCAACAATCTGGGCGTTCTCTACGAAACTGGTAGAGGAGTTCCGCAGGACAAGATCCTAGCCATGGCTCTCTACAGTGTTTCAGTGTCATTTTCCGATAACAGCTCAGCCAGGGCACAGCAGAACCGTCAGTTGCTGGCCAAACAGATGTCACCGGAGGATTTGAGGGCGGCGCTGGTGCTCGCAGGTGACATGCTCAAGATGAGTAACCTAAAACCAGCCTTGCAGGCTTATTTGAAAGAGTCGACACCCTGAGCCCCGTCTTCTTGCCCCACCGTTGAAGTGCACCCTTGTTCAAGGCAAACGCCATAGTGCCTCACGTTCCCCGGCTTCTTCAGCAGCAGCTTCTATCAGAGCTAAGGACGGGCCATTCAGCCAAAGGGCCGCGCGAAACCTCTGGATGTCTATTGGTGGAGCAGGGCTCGCGCATTCAGCGCTCATCTTCTGCAAGCTTTAAAAATATTGGATCATCCACCTTCCACCATCCACCAGCAGACAACGGTGGCGCGATCCACGAGATTGGGTATCACGGCATAACCGTGCTGGTTGAGGTGCTCGAGAGCATTCTGGACGTCTGCTGAGGTCGTGGTGGCCATGGCGTTGTTCTCCAGGATTCAGCCACGATGATGGATCAACCAAGGCGAGTATCCAAGAACTCCTCAGCCAGGTTGCTCCAGACCAAGAATAGCATAGTAGCCGCGCGGCAGAGGCTTGCCAAGTCGACCAGCCTCAGCCTCTATCCCCTGCTTGAATTTCGGCATTACATGTTCGGAAGTCATCAGCCGGTCATTCCTGGCCATGGTCACTCTTTCGAGTCCTATTGCCCCACCTCCATTGTGCGGCACAACCGGCTCGACTCCGACTTCGGCGATCTCGATTTCTGCGCCATTCGACATCAGGTATTCGATTGAATAGCTCGCGTAAGCAGGATTATTCGGGTGTCCCTTCGGTTCAAACCACCCTGATCCTGATCCGTCAGCCTTGGCCTTCTCTAGAGACTGCATCCGAATTTGTGCCAAGCCTATTCCGAAGCTGTTGAATTCGGGGAACAGCGGCCGTGCGAGATCCGTCGTCGTTATCCGCAAGCGCTTTGGATCCAGGCCAACCGTGACAGTCATGAATGTGAGCAAGTCCCTTGTGCGGCGCTGCTTTGCTGATGCCTCTGCCGGGCAAAACCCCAGAACGGTGAACAGCGGCAGAGTTCCAGGTTTGTTTGGTGCCAAAGCGTCTTCTACTCTTGCGCAAGGTTGAACGACAAAGACAGAGCGGGTCGCAACCGAGCCTATGCCATCCTCATCATAGTTCAGTCCGCCATTGAACTCCGCATCACTTATGACCGGTCTTGGCTTCACCTGAGAGTAGCCGAGATCGGAAAAAAAGCGAACAGCCAACGTTGTCATACCCTCAACAGTCATGTCGCCTGCGGAATCTCCGTGCGCTAGGGATACGCCAGCGCTGTTCCACATTTGGCTGGCCGCGCCCAGCACAACGGTGGCCTCAACAAAGGCCCGCCGATTGATCTTCATGTCATTACTCCGCATGCTTTCACCCATATGTATCTGGCTGCTGCCCTTCAATTGTAGGGTCAGTTGCGTTTTCTCTGCCGTCGACTCGTCAGTGTCGTCTTACACCGCTACACTGGAAAATCCTTGGAATGCTCATGAAGCTTCCTTGCTGCTGAGCAAATTCATAGAGGGCGCCTGAAGTAGCCTGGAGATTGTCGGATGTCTCCAACCCACTCTTAAGCGCGGAGTCTGCAATTGCATCGAATGTAATGGCGGCAATGAGCTTCACTTCCCCAGAAATGCCGGAAGGCTGAACAATTTTGACACTCACATCGGAGAAGCCAGCCGAACCAAGGAGACTTGGCAAGCGTGGCCCGATACAGGGATCACATCCACGAGCCCGCGCGGACCGAGAGTAAAGCTCAACATATTTGTCAAACGCGGCTGAAGGCGGATAGCAGACATGACCGCCGAAATCGATGTCCTCCACAGCGAGCATGCCGCCCGGCTCGAGCTGGTCAAAAAATCGGCTCAGAGCTGCGTCGGGATCACGCAGGTGGGTAAGAACAAAGCGGACGTATATGAAATCATACCGATCATCCGTCTGCGGGCGAACCGTGACATCCTCCGCTCTGAAGTCGACATTCTCAATTCCAAGGCTCTTTGCTTCCTGTTGGGCGAGCAAGATCTTCGAACCATCGAAGTCGATGCCGGTCACATGGCCACGCGGTACCATTCGGCTGAGCGCTACAGTCACGTCACCACCACCACACCCAACATCGAGGCATCGTGCATCAGGGGCAAGCGAAACGCTTTCCAGAAACTCAAGCGTGGTTGGCGACATGACGCGGGCAAGAATTCGCAGCCGCTCTCGACCTTCAATTCCGCCCCTAATCAAATAGTTGTCAGACAAAGTCACCGGCGTGCTCCCACTGAATTCTCATTCATGCTCGACGAGACGTTATAGAAGCCGCGATTGTTAGCTAATTTGTATTTATACTGAGACCTGCTCTCATGTCCTTCATCTCACCTTACGGTGGTCGCGCCGAGACCATGAGAGCCTCCTAGCGATGAATACCTAATCTCACATCCAGACTAGACCCATCGATGCTCTTAGAAACACAGATAGTCCGGTCAAAGTCGGAGTTGCTGAAGGAACTACAGGGCAACCCTGTCGCGAAGGTCGTCATCCATCGCAACGTGGATAGGACGGCTTGGGAGCAGATTGCCAAGGATAATCAAGAGGCGACGATTTTAATCCTGGCTGACTCGCGATGAATGGCTTCCGTTGCTGGCCGCAAAGCAGATGGGGACCTGAATCATGGGTCATCGACCATGATCGCGCATACACCCGTCAAGAAGTGGCAGACCCGCGTTTAGCGTGGTCCGAGGGGGCAATATCCAATTTGATGCCCGCATCCGAGCGAATTAGGTAGTTCTGCGGTTGCTAGCGCGATCAGTTGGCCTCACCAATACCCTATGGGTACAGCCTTGGACCAACTGCTGGACGTTGGTGAGCTGTCATCGTGCCCATCGCTATTCCCCGCCCATAGGACAAACATATGAAAACCGCAGCTACGCTTGTTCTTTTCTTGAGCGCAATCGCAATTCCTGCACATGCCGAATCGACGTTCACCGTAACTCACGGACCGGTTCCGAACCCGACCTACATAGATTTGGGTGAACCAGGTCAATCCGTAGGTGACCAGAGGATTTGGCACTATGATGGTCAAGATGATAAAAACGGCAAAGTCACGATGGACTGGGTCATGACGACTACAGCAACTGCGAACAAGACTGAAACACTCGAGAGCAGAATCACGCTTGGAGCATTTTCACTGTCCAGCGAAGCAAAGGATCGAATTCTCATCGAAGGCATCGGACTTTACCCCGCATCGGGATCCACCCTCAAAGCAGATGCAACACTCGAGCGAGCAATAATCGGGGGTACAGGACGATTTTCCGGAGCCTCAGGAAGTGTAGTGTCAACCCATCTTGATGACGGAACGTGGAAACACGTATTCCATATTGAATGACACCTCCATTCTCGGCAACTCCCGCTCTCCCGATAAGGGGGCATTCAATCTGCAGTACTGCGAAGGGCTGGAGAGACGGTTTGGAGACATCAGAAGAATCTGTCGAAGTACCCTGCATCAGCGCTCCGCAATCAAATCAGGTGACTTGAGCAAGGAAGGCTTTCTGGCTCATCGTGACTCTTAGGAGAGCGGCCCCGCCAGTCAACTCACGAAAGAAGGATGCAATCGTCTAGGTCTGCCTGGCGTCAGACTTAAATCAAGTCATGGCCGCCGGGACGATAACGCCTATTTAGAATTTTGAGCGCCTTCTTTCACTTTACCGCAACCAAAGGGTACCCCTCATGGGTTCAATCGAAATCACTCTGATTGCTTGGGGGTGCATGTTCTGTGGCGTGCAGCTTGGAAATGTTATCCGAAGATATTCCCCGGAATATCATCGGAATGGAGATTCAAAGGATGCGATCAGGGCGGGGTCGGCCGTCATTGGAACGCTTGCGGCACTGGTACTTGGATTGATGGTCAGTTCTGCTTCAAAGAACTTTGATGCACTGAATGGTGGACTAACAGAGAATGCTGCATCCTATATTGATCTTGATCGGATATTGGCCCAGTACGGGCCCGATGCAAACCCAACACGCGATCTGTTAAAGCGTGGCGTTGAAGCTGAAATCCAGCGCATCTGGCCGAAAGACAGTGCTGAAGTTCCCTCCATTTCTTACTCTCCTGAACTCGAGGCTGTCGCTAGATCATTGAGAGAACTCAATCCTCAAGACGACAGCCAAACAATTCTGAAGGCACGAGCATTGCAATTGCTAGGCGACGCACTAGAGCAGCGGTGGCAAGTGGTTGCACAGGCTCACACCTATGTCCCAACGGCTTTTGTGGTCATTGTCGTGTTCTGGTTTACAGTACTGTTCGCCATATTCACGCTGCTCTCACCCAGCAATGCCACAGTAAACTCGTTCATGCTGTTCTGCACGATAGCTGTAGCCGGAGGAGTGTTCCTCGTTCTCGATATGAGCCAACCATTTTCGGGGCTCATCATCGTAAATCGTGGGCCAATGGAGGCGGCACTCAATTTGCTCGGCCACTGATGAGCGAAAAGTATCGAGGAATGGTGGCGTGTAAGCCTGACTTGCAAGCTCCTTCGACTATGCCAGCGCCGCGGCCAGAAATCGCAGTAACGTTCAATAAAGTGCACTTCGAGAATGACAGACAGAACTCAAATGGAGACGTTTCCATGCTCGGAATAGCCAGTTCGAATCCGAACACTTCGCCTATGAATTCTCGGCGCTCGTTTACAACTCGCGTCAGCAGATCGATCGCTTTCGATACTGTGTTCTGGGCGGTCGGTGTCATGATGGCGCTTGTCTTGCTAATCGTGCCAGCCATGGCTGTGGATCTGCCCGAATCAGTTGCTCTCGTTGCCTCCGATGCCCCACCGCCCACTAAGGAGCAGCAGGCTTTCAACAATATCTATCAACTGAACAAGTCGATGCAGACAATTTTCAGCTCGGATCTTTCAGTTACCCAGGAGAACATTCGCAACCGCTTTCCATTGATCATGGGTCTCTTCAGTGATTCAGGCGGTCGGTTCATTCTTTATCGCCCCGGTCAGCCGCCGCTTGAGGCGCCACCGGTGGCGCCGATATATCAGATTGCCAAGGCTGCAGCTCATAGCTCACTGGCTGCCTATGGGCTTGTCGTGCCAGCGCTCAGGGACCCGAAGGCTAATCAGTCGTGGGTCGCGCCCATGCTCACGTTTCGCACCCAAGTGCAGACCGCCAGAGACAGTCTCGACAATCTGTCTATTACACCGGACGAAAAATCTGCCGTGCGAGCCGTGCTTGATCGCGTGCAGTTGTTTCTCGATACCTGCCTGAAGAATGGCACGTTCACATATGTCGAAGTGGAAGAGTTTGCCCGGGGCGTCGAGCCTTTCGCCGAGAGGTTGATAGGGCTCGCGGCAAAGGCTCAGGTATCACACTGGTACGAAGTCCTGGCAGAATGGAAGGCATTGCTGGGCACTGACTGGGATCACACTTATGCACTGACCAATTCGCTGTTTCCGACGCGGCAGAACAATATTCTCTTCACCATCATGGCGCAGTTCATGGGAGAGGGAAAAATCAACCGGCAGCTCTTCATGTTCGAAACCACAGATTTTCAGACAACGCCCGAAGAAATGTTCACGCTCTATTCGCGTTATATAAATGACCGGGGCTTGAGTAAGGTGTTCTTTAACTACGAATACCTAATGAGCCACGAACTCCTTAATGGCGGAGCGCGGAAGGTTATCGCCAGTGAATCCGAGCGCCGTGGCATGAAACTCATCATGCCGCCTTTGGCTCCCTTGAACAGCAATGAATGGCCTTGGATCGTAAACCAGGAAAAAGGATCAGGTCCGCGCTCCCTCGAAGACTTACACTCGGGAGGATATCTTCCACCGTTGCCCAATTGAAGTCGAGACGGCATTGCCATATCCCAGCATGCAAATTGAAGGGAGTTGATTTGGTGTGAGTGCCTGTGGACATAAATTTGATGCTCCCAAACATTGATAGCCACCTGATGTCATGAACAGACCACACCTCTACCGTACGCTGTGGCTACACGATCGCAACTCCATGAAGGGCATCGCTCACTGGTTGAACATCAACTTCCCAAGCTGCATGTGCGACCTGTGACCAAGGCCGTCATCCACTGTAACCTCGAGCGCAAAACGTCGGAATATATCCCTAAATGACATCAGGGGCACACATTTAGCAGCGGTAGTTACTTGATGGAGTGTGTAGACTGAGCCGGCGGGCGGTGTTCCGTAGAACAAGGACATCGAGCAACCACAGCTCGGCGATGATCGTGTCAGGCGTGTATTTCCCCTTTGCGTGTTCTGATGCTCCTTGATGCAATCAGTCATACTTCACGTCGAACCACTTTAGTGGGTATGGATGAGCTCTCCATTTAGAATTGAACATCCCGATCCTAAGGTTCGAGGGGAACAACGCCAAGCTCACTTAGTATTTCTACATCGACCGGGACATCCCCCGGTCTGTTCTTGCGAAAGATACAGATTTAACCCAACATACCGCCAACAAACTGGCGTTCAAATTGCAACGCATCGAAAATCAGGGCAGAAATAGGCCCTCAGGAACCGCAGGAACAAAAAGCAAATGGCTGAATTTTTTACCTTTGAAACACAGGCACCATCTGCGGCGATCATTGGCATGGGGTTTGCCGGAACCTGGCTGGAAATTTACATGATTGACCGGGCGACAACCGACTTTACCATCTACGAGATAGAAACGCACGCGGTTCGCAGAGGCGGTGGAATTGCTTATGGAGAGTGTGATGCCTCCCATCAAGTTAATCTTTCTCCGTCGCGCCAGTATGGTGCCCACGACAATGATCAAGATTACATAGACTGGTTGAATTCCTCTGACCGAGCAAATTGGCCTGAGCCATTTAAGACGCGGGTTGCACAAAAGAAATTTGGGCCTGGAAGTGGCGAATATCCGAGGTCGTTGTTTAAGTTGTATTCTACGGATCGCCTTAATGAGGCGAAGGCGCGGGCCGCGGAGCGGGGGTTGAACCTAAACTATGTGCCCATCATGGCAGAGGCTGTAGCCGTAGATGAAACAGGCGCTCGCGCTGTCATCGACCTGAGCGCAATGCTGAACACCTGCGGCAACCCCTTGCATGTCATGAACGCCGATAACGGCCTAGGCAACAAGGTGGTTGCTGACGTTTGGGTTGCCGCAACCGGACATGGCCCCGCATTAGTGCCGCCGTTCATGCGCAATCTCGCTGCGAGCGAGCGCGTCGCCCTCGACCCTTGGTGTCCACTCGTTTCCAAGAGGATGGCAGAAAGAGATCAGAGCGAAAGCATCCTGTACGTTGGCACAGGTATGACCACCTACGACCTGATCATGATGGACGAGGCTCGCGGCCACAGTGGCAAAACCGTAATGGTTTCGCGCCACGCCGATATGCACCACGTCTACGAGGAGGGTCAGGTGTACCAACCTGTCCCCGTTGAGACGCCGGAGGCATTTGCCAGGGCTACGTCCAGCAGCGAGTTGCTGTACGGGAAGGCCGGATCTTATGTTGGTGCGCTAGAAGTCTACAGGCGGTTAACAAGCCCCGTAGCCGATGGAGGGCAGGGGTTGAGCTCAGAGCATGTACTGCTTGGCTGGCAGCGCCACATACCCCAACTCCTGCATCTTTTGCCAGACGACGAAATCGCGAAGCTGTTTAGGGAAAAGACACCGCTGAATACCCGGGCAATCGGCATTGCCCCCAATGTCGGCAAGGCGATGGACAGGGCATTTTCCCGCGGGCTCGAAATTTGGGCGGCAGATATCCATGATATGGAAGAAAGACCTGATGGAATTCACGTTCACCTGACGCGGCGCGAAACCACTCCCGGAGCGAGGGAAGTTGTGCGTTTTGATCGAGTCTACTCCGGGCTCGGAATGGCCAATGATTTTAATTATATCAAGGACAAATCTCCACTGTGGGAGAACATCATTGAGAAAAATGGCTTTACATCACCGCATCGATTTGGAGGCGTCGTGGCGCAATCTGACGGCAAGCTCCCCGGCTCGAGATGTGGTTACGTCATCGGCATGCCAATGACAGGCATGCGCACCGAACGAGGTTTTGCTCCCACTATTTCCGGTGCTGTCGTGAGTATCCGCACGGACTTTCCTGCTGTGTCCGAGGGCGTCATGAGCCAATTGAAGGTGCTCCGTTGAATATTTCCAGAATAGCCGTGCCGTCATCATTCTTCGGTATGGTGTTGGGTCTGGTAGGCCTTGGTGATTGCTGGCGTGTGGCGACCAAAGCTTGGAACTTTCCAACTGTGATAGACGAATTCGTCATGGCGGTGGCCTTCGCAGTCTGGTTGCTTGTAATGTGCCTCTATGTCGGCAAATGGTTCTGGGCTCGAGAAGAGGCCATCGCCGAACTGAACCACCCCGTTCAGAGTTGCTTCATAGGCCTTAGCGGAGTTGCGACCATGCTCGCTGCAGTCGCCATCGCACCTCCACATGCCTCGGGGCTGCCCGTAGTTCTGGCCTTGGCGGGTGGGGTGGTAACGCTCGCCTATGGTGTGTATTTCACTGCACGCCAGTGGACGTGTCAACGCGAGTTGGAAGCCGCAACACCGGCGCTGTATCTTCCGACGGTGGCGGGGAACTTCGTCACTGCCTTTGTGGCGGGATATTTTGGTTATGAAGCCCTCGGCGAGTTGTTCCTGGGTGCGGGCATTCTATCGTGGTTGGCCCTCGAGTCGGTGATCGCGCACCGACTGATGTTTGCCAAGACAATGTCACCGCTTGTAAGACCCACCATGGGCATAATGCTGGCACCGCCCGTGGTGGGTTGCCTGGCCTATCTTTTCGTTACTGGTGGGTTGACGGGCGGCAAGCCAGATTTATTTGCACAAGCCCTGTTGGGATATGGTTTGCTGCAGGCGGTGCTGCTATTGCGATTGCTGCCGTGGATAGCGGAGCAGCCTTTTGGAGCATCCCATTGGGCTTTCAGCTTCGGCGTGACGGCGCTAGCCTTCGATGCAATTGTATTCAAACTGCGCGGCCAGACGGGTTACATCGAGTGGCTGTCTCTCTTGCTGTTCGTGCTGGCCAACGTGACGATGGGGATCCTGATCGTCGGCACTCTGTGGCGTTTGGGTCAGGGAAAGTTGCTGCCTCCGCGTCTCAAGCCACTGTGACCAACGAGCGCAATTTATTTTCAACCATATAACTTGTCTCACCGGCACGGTTCAAAATTTTCAGTCCGCTCTGGATATTGCGATCCGTTGTAATCATAGAAGCCATCCCAATTCATTGAGCCGCGGAAACTTCCGGATTAAGCTATGCAGCTTATCTAGATAATAGTGATACTGCTAATAAACCAAATGTTTAGCAAGTTCGCCGACCCATAGTTATGCTGCCTGCTTACATTCGTCAGTATGATGCAATAAACCCACCGGAGGAATCTTCAATCATTAACGTGGATTCGGAGCGAGACAACCCTAGCCCGACACGACGTTTGGCGGCTAATACTGACTTGTAAACCAAACAGATAGCTTGAGACGGATAGATAAGTGTCATGGCAGACTCTCAGTCTACGGTTGGTGATTTCACGATTGCTAGTCTCCAATCGATCTTTCAATTCTTTGATCAGAATGGTGACGGACAAGTCTCTGCAGATGATCTGGAGCAGGTCATAAATGAATATTTGAAAAAGGGTCTGAATAGAAAAAGTGTCTTGGAGTTATTCCGAGAAGTCAGTGCGGAAAGCAGTAACTATGACGGAGGTACTTTCAATTTTTTAGATTTCACGACATATATTCTATCAAAGCGCATTGACGCGGCAGACCAGTTACAAGAGGCCTTTGTGCTTTTGGATCGGAATGCAGACGGGAAAGTAAACTCGGATGACTTACGTGTCGCAATGGCCGGCCTAGTCTGGACTTCTGCCATTAAGGACATCGACAAAGTTTTCCTCGAATTAGATCTGAACGGAGACGGTGCTTTAGACCTAGCAGAATTTTCAAAGCCGATTGTAGATTTCTACCTCTTAAGAAAGCGATCGGAAAATGACGCGAGCGCCACTCTCTTTGACCTTGCTGTGCCGCCGTCAGGGATATTTGTCAGTGAAGATGACACCGACGAAATGCCTACCGCGCAATCACATACAATGCCCGAAAACGAGCTAGAGCGAATGCGAGGATTGCTAGCGCGGCATTCAACTGCAACACCCGAACATGGAAGCTCGGTCCTGCAAATGCAGATCGGTCTTTTCCGACTAATTCAAGGTGCAGCTTATCGGTGTTTTAGGGCAAGTTTTTCGGCAAATCACGAAACTCACTTGCCGGTCCGAGATCTGCCTTACCGTATGATGGATCTAGTACCGTTCGTGCGGTCCGCGATTCAATTATACAAGGAATTGAGGATTGTAAGCGCTGATTGCCATCAGGTGTTGGATGCAGTTACGAGTTCCCTCGAAGCAGAGTATGCGCGCCTCCTGGCTCGCGTGAAGGGATGGGATAATGTAGATAAAACAGCTGCGATGCTCGCTGAGGCTCAGCAGATGACTAACTCTGCGAGTTCTGCTGAGGCAAACCGATTATGGTTTGTCATGTTTGTAGAACAAATTCTTAGCCAACGTAAGCCAACACTCGAATTTATAGATGTAGCGAATGAGGTTTTCTCAGCCCTAGAGATGCAGAGCTTGAATCTCAGTGAGATCAGCGACTCCAGTCCTGAGGTTACCCCTGCTCATTCGGAGTCGCCGCGTGATTATCTTGCGCGCTGGAATCGCGTCATTTTGGTGCATGCTAACGAGTCTATCCCTGGCGCGATGATGCCGGTGGCTTATTGGTATGAAGATTTCATGCCCAAGTTGCTGGCTGCATTCTCGGTGACGTCTGCTTCGGAGATTGCTGAAAATACGAGCCCTGACGAAGTCGCCCTGATGAAATGGTATGAAGAGGCCTCAGCAGCTGGTGAGTTTATGCGTCATGGCCCGTATATACCTCTTGTGTTTCCGCAAGCTATTCCGGCCGAGAAATTACGCATCAAGCAGGCATGGCGCCTGGCTAGGCACTATCTCAATGGCGTTCAAAAGCGGCGCGAGCGTTTTGAGTTTGGAAGGGATAGTGGGGCGCTATCGCAGTATGTGGCATTTATCGATGTGTACTTGGGACGCACGTTCATCCGCGATGCTGACATGCGACTTTCTTTCCCTTACTATATAGGGCCTGCTGTCTGGCGTTTCTTGCATACCACGGGAGAAATCGCTGCAAGCAGATTGGCAGAAGAGCAGAAGGCTCTGGTAGCTCGCTTCAAGGAGTTTTTCCGCCTATTCGCTTCACTCTATCCTTGTCCGTATTGCCGCCATCACTTGAATGCGTATGTCGTAGAGAATCGTGAAGTTGATATGTATCCGATCGAATACACTTTGCTCGGACATAAGTTGTCGTCTACAAAATTTGAAAATTCTCTAGAAGACAAGCTCGCGACAATTACCGATGGTCGCTCACTCGGGTTGTTCCTATGGAAACTACATAACACGGTATCTTCCTCAATTAGCCGAAGCGAAGATTGGTATAAGAAGGACGAGGGGGCATTTTATACAACCCGTTTCTGGCCCAGCATTGATGCCGAGCTTGCTCGTGCTCGGGCACGAGGGCAGATCAGCATTAACACTGATAGAGTTTCAGCGCTTTACGATCTTTGGAAGCCGCTCTCGCGGCTGTCCTACATCCGAGATAAAATACAATTATACTTCACAGTAAGAGATGAAGTTCGCCTTCAAGAGGCAATCAGCGCCGCGCATGAGCATGTGGCGGCTCTTGAGATTTACATTCTTAAGGGCGAATTTTTGCAGGAAATCTATAGATTTGATCCAGAGCGTGGAGACCAAGATCCCTCTTTCACTCCGGAAGAAGAGGCATATAGCCGAAGCAGCATGTTTGTCTCTATCTAGCTGATCAGCAGGTAACGATTGACCTCGGCTCCGATGACGGCGGAGGATGTCCCGAACTCTGTTGAAAATGCCGAGACTGGCGTTGCTGTTTGAACGTTATGCGGCATCAGCGAGGCGGTCAACCGTCGGGGTGGTGGTCTGAGCGGTACGATGGCTTTGAAGTGCGGCTTTGAGCAACGGCAGATGCTTGTGGGCCTT
>Ga0194051_1000616_pt1 | contig 20128 bp, 15 predicted proteins | sample SepL2320m_MetaG_FD_161275 | JGI IMG/M metagenome (GOLD analysis project Ga0194051, IMG submission 161275) | Anoxic zone freshwater microbial communities from boreal shield lake in IISD Experimental Lakes Area, Ontario, Canada - Sep2016-L239-20m | ecosystem: Environmental > Aquatic > Freshwater >... | reverse complement strand
TCTCAGGCGCGCAGTGGAACGAAGCCTGGTCCGATGAGTAAGGCTGATGCCCCACAAAAAATAGTGGCACCCAAGCCCGTTGTCACTGCTCAAAGATCGAGCGATCCGTCGAAGGGAACTCCGACGCCCCGCACCGTTCCACCGATGCCGATCAAGCCGGTCAAGTCGACCGCGAAAGCCGATGCATCGGCCACTGAAGATCGCCGTGGGTTTCTTTCATTTGCTGCCGGGTCGTTCATGGCGATTGGTTTCACTTCGCTTTCGATTACAACTGGTTTATTCACACTCGGCTTGGCACGATTCATGTTTCCAAATGTGCTTGCCGAACCACCAAGTCGCTTCAAAGTCGGATCAAAAGAAGGTTTTCCACCCGGAAAAGTGGAAACGAAATACGTTGCTCAGTTCGGGGTGTGGGTGGTGAACAGCGAGTTTCAAGGCGTGCAACAAGTCTACGCCCTCAAAACTGTTTGCACGCATTTAGGGTGCACTCCCAACTGGCTCGAAGCTGAGCAAAAGTTTAAGTGCCCCTGCCACGGAAGTGGTTTTTACAAAGACGGCGTGAACTTTGAAGGACCTGCCCCAAGGCCACTTGAGCGTTATGCAATTCGATTAGCGGACGACGGTCAGCTTGAAATTAATAAGAGTAAAACATTCCACGAGGAACTTGGTCAGTGGTCTGATCCCGAGTCCTATATCGTTTCGTAATGACTGTCATTCCTCGCATCAAAAAACCCTTGTGGATTACACTGATTCAAGAAACTTTTTCGAGTCATTCGCACCGACACAATTTTTAAAACTCTGATTATCGAAATTACTGGATTTCTCTTATGGCTTCGATTGGCGAAACAATTCGCACTTCACAAATTTGGAAAAGCATTTTTCGGCATCCAATGCCGCTGGACCGACGCAATCGAATCGTCGTGATGCTGACCAATTTTTTCCTTCACCTCCATCCGGTCTCGATCAAAAAGCAGGGGATCGCTTTGTCGTTCACCTGGTGCATGGGTGGCGTAACGTTCTTTTTGTTTCTGGTCGAAACAGTGACTGGTGTGTTGCTGATGTTCTATTACCGACCGACACTGGAGTGGGCGTACAACGACATTCTTGCTCTCCGGGATGTCACGAGTCTTGGAATTTTGAGAGAATTGCACCGATGGGCTGCCCATGCGATGGTCATCACAACATGGCTGCACATGTACCGGGTATTTTTGACAGGAAGCTACAAGCCTCCCCGAGAATTCAACTGGGTTATTGGCGTGATTCTGCTTCTGTTGACGCTTCTTCTATCGTTTACCGGCTACCTTCTTCCCTGGGATCAACTGGCCATCTGGGCGATCACCGTCGGCTCAAACATGGCCAGGGCAACCCCGATTCTTGGCTATGAAGGTCCAGGCCAACAACTGCTCACGATCGGAGGCATCGACATGATCACCGATGCCTCTGACGCTCGATTCGGTCTTCTGGGAGCCCGATTCGTTGGCGAAGAAACGCTCAATCGATTCTACGTGCTTCACTGTATTGCGATTCCGCTGGCAGCTGCGCTGCTGCTGGCGATTCATTTTTGGCGCGTGCGAAAGGACGGCGGTATCAGCGGTCCGCTGTGAGCCAACTGCCATGCATTCAAACGGCCTTTTTCTTCAAGATGTCTCCGGGTTTCTTGGGGTGTATTACACGAGCATCGCCCTGATGAACGGCGTTGCTGCGGTCCTTCTCTGGCGAAATAGCCAGCAGAAGGGAGGTTTTCTGTGGTCTGTCATTTGGGCGATCACGGCGTGCGTAATGCTTGTCTTGGCAAGTTTTGCACTGTCTGGCGTTGCAGAGATGGTTCCCGCTTTGCCTGCTGTTGTTCGAGACATTGTCAACAAACTCTCCGGTCCTGTGATTTACACCGTCGGCACGATGGTCATGCTGACGGTGCTCTTCGTGTTCAGGGAGTTCTTCGTGAAGCCGATGGTCGCTTGGACCGGACTCAACATTTCGCTCATTGTGATGGGTCTTTCGATGGCGGACGAGAATTTTGCATCCATCGTCATGAAAGCCGATAACGTGCCGATTGTGGGTCTTGTTTTCATGCTGGCGTTCTTCACTTGGCTGGCGACCTCCCAGGCCGTCGTAAACGACAGGCGAATCGCTCAAGGACTTCCGCCCACTGAAAAGCTTCATGACGAAAAAGTGCTTGTGTGGCCCGATCTGGTCTACACGGAACTCATCTGCATGATCGCCGTGTCGGCATTTCTGCTTCTATGGGCTATCTATCTTCGGGCTCCGCTGGAAGAACCGGCATCGAGCGTCAAAACGCCCAATCCCTCCAAGGCTCCTTGGTACTTTCTTGGTCTGCAGGAAATGCTGGTTTATTTTGATCCTTGGTATGCAGGGGTGGTGCTTCCGAGTCTTGTGATTTTTGGGCTGATGGCTATTCCCTATCTCGATTTCAATAAAAAAGGCAACGGCTACTACTCGATTTCGGAACGAAAGTTCAGCTACATCGTATTTCAGTTCGGCTTTCTCGAACTCTGGATCACACTGATTATTCTCGGCACATTTTTGCGCGGTCCAAATTGGAATTTCTTTGGACCATTTGAGTACTGGAGTCCCTACAAAGTCGCTGTGCTGAACAACGTCGATCTCCCCCAGATGTTCTGGGTTGGGCTTCTTGATCAACCACTTCCAAAATCTCCCGCCGGTTCAAGTGGATTGATGCAGGCCGGCTACATCCTTCTTCGAGAATCTCCGGGACTGATTCTTTTGGGTTCGTATCTCGTGCTTCTTCCGCCCCTCTTAGCCGTCACGGTTTTTCGATCTTTTTACTCAAAAATGGGCCTCATTCGATATTTGGTGATGTCCAATCTCATGCTCTTAATGTTGTCATTGCCGCTTAAAATGATCCTGCGATGGACTGTCAATCTCAAATATCTGGTGAGCATTCCTGAGTTCGGCCTAAACTTCTAAGGTTCTTTTTCTGCTCTTCGAAAACTTGCAATTTTCTCACACACACTATGCCTGCCACAGAACAAACATGGCGTAATCTCAAGGCGCTCCATGTCGTCTTTGCGATCACGTCAATCCTGCTGTTGATCTCCACCATTGCGATGCTGGCGATCGATCACAATCGTCCCTGGAAAAAATACCAGCGCGAATTTCGTAACCTGGAAACGTGGTCTGCCCGCGCCGCGGTGGACGAGCAAGACTCGAGGTCTTACGAGGCAACGACAAAACTTCTCGAGGAAAAACTGACCGAGGCCCGAACGGCGCCCCTTGATTCTGCCATTGCGGCTCAATTTGTAATTCAAGCGAAAACCGATCCGGTTGATGCTGTTGCAGTCGACCGAGTTCAGCAAGACATCGATGTTCTCGCATCTCAGCAATCGGCTTCAGAACGACTCGTGCTTCGCGGAGACCTGCTTCAGCGGTGCCGGGATATTGCAAAGCGTGCCCGGTATCGGGAAGAACTTGCCGCCGGTCAACTCAAGTTGAGAAAGGCCGAATTCGATAAAGCTCGTGCCGATTACGAACTCGGGGTGTCTGATGACGCTGCGGAGTCAGAGCTTGCTCCATTACTTCTGATTGCCGATTCCAAGCGGGCGGAGGTCGCTGACGCAGGGTTGATCAATCAGGGAGCCAATTCCCATCGTAAAAATCTTGAAGGCCTTGTTCGACAAATGGTTGCTGCGGAAGAGTCGGCTGCAAAGCTGCTTGCGGATCATCGTCAGAAATTATCTTTGTTGGCAAAAACGGTCAAAGACCGTGCTCCCAATGTTGGAAAAAGCCTGCTCGAACTTCCTGTTCTTGACGCTTTTAATAGTCCGCTGCGACCCGATCAACTCTGGCTGCCTCAGTTAACGCTGAACAACAATTTTCGAGATGTGGCGAGATTCGATCGATGCACCACCTGCCATAAGGGAATTGATAAATCTGCACCTGGGTCGCCTGACGAACAGGCGTATCAAGAACAGGAAATCTTGGCGGTTTCTTTGCCAACACCTTCAAGCAAACCAATTGGTGAATCGGCCGGCAACGAAAACAATCGTCTCGAGGATGCCTATGGTTTTCAGTTTTCTCCCAGGGGTCTGTTTCATTCTGAAGACAGTATGGTGAGCGTCATTCTTCCTGGTTCAGTTGCTGCTGAAGCAGGACTCGCCGTGGGGGATGTGATTGCAGAAATTGAGGGCGGTCGAATACTTTCTCAATCGATGGCGTTTCAATCGCTTCTCGAAACGCTAACCTGGGGCAAGCCTCTGATGCTTTCGGTGCGCAGAGGAGTTCCTCAGCCATATACCAGTCACCCCCGACTCGATCTCTACGTGGGTGGATCGAGTCCTCATCCGATGCAGTCTTTTGGTTGCACGATCTGTCACCAAGGGCAGGGGAGTTCTACGAGTTTTGAGTGGGCTTCGCATTCGTCCAACACTCCAAAACAGGGTCTTGCCTGGCACAAAGAGTATGGATGGTTCAACAACCATCACTGGATTCTTCCAATGCTTCCGCAGAGATTTGATCAATCCAGCTGCTTAAAATGTCACCATCAGGTCGTAGATTTGGAACCAACCGAACGATTTCCAGAACCTCCCGCACCAAAGCTTGTCGAGGGTTATCATCTGGTCCGCCAGTATGGCTGCTATGGCTGTCACGAAATCAATGGATGGGCAAATCCTGATAAACGCATCGGCCCCGATATGCGTCTGGCTCCCAACTATCACGAGGTCGCGCAAAGCATTTCCATTGACCCTGGGCTGGCGAGTGCATCGGGCCCGGTAACACGATGGATTGACGAGGTCAGTTCCGCAACAGATGGCAAGCAGGCGAGAGAGCGGCTTCGCGAGTACATCGACCGCGATGCAGCCTCCGGCAATGCCACGCTTTCTCCTCGCACGCATCAGCTCGCTTCACTGCTGAAGGAACCGGAAACCCCTGGAACTTTTCCAAAAGTTGGCCCGAGTCTTCGACACGTTTCAAGCAAAGTGGGATTTGATTGGCTCTATGCATGGCTGCGAAATCCGACTGATTTTCGTCCATCAACCAAGATGCCGAGATTTTTCGGTCTCTGGGAACATCTCTCGGGCAAAGGCTTAGAGGAATCCAAACTCTACGAACCGATTGAAATTCGATCGATGATTACCTATCTGCTCAATGCCAGTCAGCCCTTTGAATACGTGTTGCCATTTGAGGGAATCACCGCAAAACCCGATATTGAGCGAGGAAAGAAGGTCGTGCAAGTTCGTGGGTGCTTAGCGTGCCACCAACATGCTGACTTTCCCGATGCCAAAAATAACCACGGCCCTCATCTTTCTCGCATCGGAGCAAAGTTTTCTGGAACCAAGCAGGGCAGTGACTGGCTTTACAGTTGGTTGCGTGAACCCAATCGCTATCACCCTCGCACGCTCATGCCCAATGTACTGTTGACGCCGGTAAAACTCCCCGACGGCTCGATCAGCGATCCGGCACTCGATGCCACCGTCTATCTGATGGGTTCGACTGAGAACTGGAAACCATCCGATATTCCAGCCGCAGATTCTCTCGTGGAACAAGAGCGACAATCGCTCAACGAACTGGCTCTTCTCTACCTGAAGGATCGCTTTCCTTTGGTTCAGGCAAAAGAATATCTCGAACATGGAATTCCGGCTGATGTCGGCGCTCTCATGCAGGGAGACGAGCGACTCCTGACCGGCATGATGGATGCCAATCGAGACGGCATTCTACTTGATTACGTTGGACGAAAGACCATTGCAAAGCTTGCCTGTGCCGGCTGTCACGATATTCCAGGCTATGAAGATTCCAAACCGGCAGGTGCCGCTCTTGCTGATTGGGGCCGAAAGGAATCCTCGAAGATTGCCTTCGAACAGGTTTCAAATTTTGTCCTTGGACAGATGAATTCTGCGAGTCATCACGCACATGCTTCTCACGAGACTTCGACCAAGCATGACGTTCACGGAACTCTCCACGATGCTGATGCCCATGCCTCTGATGCCGGGCACGCCGATGCGTTGCCTCATTCTTCCGATGTCAACAAAGAATCTGATGAAAATTCCGACACGCCTGTTGCTGCCGATCTTGCCTACGCCGCCGGCTCGCATGCCTCGCACACAACTCCGCACTCTGTTGATCCAGACACCGGATACTTTCTTGAAAAATTGCTCGGGCACGAACGAGAAGGATTTCTCTGGCAAAAACTTCGTGCGCCTCGCAGTTACGATTACAAAAAAACTGAGAATAAAAGCTACAACGAACGCTATCGCATGCCGAAGTTTCCGTTTGACGACAAGCAGCGTGAAGCGGTGATGACATTCGTACTGGGACTGGTTTCCGAGCCACCCGCTCCGCAGTTCATCAATCAGCCGTCAATTCAAGAACAGGCAAGGCTTCACGGTCTCGTGGTTGCCGAGCAGTACAACTGCGGCGGCTGTCATTCGCTCGAAATGGATCGCTGGGATATTCGGCATAAGCCTGGTTCGCTCGGCGAGGCCCCGACGATCAGCGACTATCCATTTCTGTCACCTCACTTCAATGAACAAGAAATAGCTCAATCTTTAATTACCGATCGGAAAGGACGAAGACAGTCCACGCTCCGAGGAGCTCCGGTACTCGATGAAAAAACAGGCACACCCCAGATGGTCGATGAGGATGGAGTTCCCCTTACCGCTGACGATACGGAATCGGTTCCACATCATCTCTTCATGCTCTATCGGGATGCTCTGATCGACGGAGAAGCTCGAAGAGTAGGAGCTCAAAACTTGCTGGTTCCAAAAGACGCGCTCTTGGCGGGAACCGAGTACCGCGGTCGAGGTGGAGATTTTGCACGGCTTCTGTTCCCGGTTGTGATCGCAGATGAAAAACAAATAAATCCGAATGTAAAGGCGGACGATGCATGGGGCTGGCTACCTCCGCCGCTGATTGGCGAAGGAAAGAAAGTGCAGTCAAGCTGGCTGCATCGCTTTCTGCTCAATCCAGAAATAATTCGTCCCGCGACAGTGCTTCGCATGCCGAAATTTAATCTCTCGAGCTCCGATTCTTCATCGTTGGTGGCCTACTTCGCCAGTGTTGACGGTGCAGATTACCCGTATGAATACGATCCACGTTTCGAAGATTCTCGACTGGTGGAAGCGGAGAAGTCACACCCGGGCCACCTTGAGGGTGCTCTTCGAATTGTCACCAACAATAACTACTGCGTGAAATGTCATCTGTTAGGAAACTATGCCCCACCAGGGAACTTGAAGGCACTTGCTCCGCAACTTGAACGAGTCCACCAACGACTTCGACCCGACTACGTCCATGGTTGGATTGCCAATCCCAGACGATTTCTTCCGTACACGGGGATGCCGGTCAATATTCCATTCGACAAGCCAGTGAGTCAGGATCTTTATTCCGGTTCAAGTGATCAACAGCTCGACGCTCTCACTGATCTCTTGATGCACTTTGACGGATTCGCAAAAAAGAATCTCTCTCTGGATGCCTATTTTAAGCAACAACCAGTTGCCCCCGAACCGCCACCATCCTCTGCGGCAAATGTTCAGCCCGCTCTGGGCCTTTCTGCGATTGAGGAAAAAAGAGTAGATCTTCAGGAATTGATTACCACCCCGCCGTCACCATCCTCACCCACTTCGGAGAAACTTCCATGAACAAATTTCCCGGCATGTTTCAAAGTTCCTCACTCACGTTTTGTTTTTCCGTGGTGTGTGCTGCACTTTGCCTTGTAAATTCCTCCGCCTCTGCCGACGACTGGGGTACGATCAAAGGACGTTTCACGTTTGGCGGAACACCACCTGCTTCTCTTGAAATAAAGGCTGACAAGGATATTGAAGTCTGTGGAAAGCATAAACTTTTAAACGAGGAGCTTGTGGTCGGTGCCGACAAGGGCATTGCCAACGTCGTTATTTTTGTCAGAGACAAGAATGTCAAAGTTCATCCTGATCTTGCCAAGACAAAATCTGAAAAAGTGATACTCGACAACAGGGATTGCCGTTTTCATCCACACGTGGCAGTTCTGCAAACTGGCCAGGCTTTTGTGCTCAAGAATTCAGATACTGTCGGACACAACAGCAACGTTGCCACAATTAAAAACCCTGCGAGCAACAATCTCATTCCCAGCGGCGGGGAAGTCTCGCAGACACTTTCCTCCGACGAAGCGATTCCCGCACAAGTGAACTGCAACATTCATCCTTGGATGAAGGCTTGGCTGGTAGTGCGTCCTAATCCTTATGCAACGGTCACGGCAGCTGATGGAAGTTTTGAAATTAAGAATCTTCCTGCTGGAGAACTTGAACTGCAGTTGTGGCATGAGAAGGCTGGATTTATCCAGGAATTCACCGTTGGTGGAAAATCTGAAAAAGTAGCCAAGGGTCGCAAAAAAGTGACCATCACACCTGCCGGAATCGACCTCGGTGAAATGGTGATTAGTGCTGGTGCGTTCACAAAATAGTTTTTTCCGGAGTTGTTTGATGGTTCGTCCTGTTCATTTTATTTGCATTTCTGCAATTGTTCTAGGCCTCGCGGGAGGCTGTGGGCCGTCGCGGATTTCTTCTCCTAGCGCCGATGATGCCGCTGCTCAACAACTGCGTGTCATGCTTGGAAGTACGGCTGCCTCCGGCAATTCCTCGGGCGACTTGACCTCCGCAGAGTCCACGGGAACGGGCTGGGGATCGCTCTCGGGAAGGTTCGTATTCACAGGAACGCCTCCAGAAACAAAGGCTTTGGTGATCGACAAAGATACCGAAATCTGTTCGAAGGATGGACGTAAATCGCTCGATCGTTCGCTCCTTGTTGACGCATCAACAAAGGGGCTGGCAAACGTTGTTCTCTTTGTGAGAAAAGTCAGTCGAGTCAAGGAGCCTTCAGAAACTGTTGCGGCGAGTGCTGCGGTATTCGATCAAAAATGGTGCGAGTTTCTCTCCCCTGTTTTTTCGGCAAAAGTTGGACAGGCTGTCGACGTTCGCAACAGTGATCCGATTGGACACAACACCAACATTTCAGGAAGTAGTTTTAATCAGTTAATTCCGGCAGGGCAGGGTACTACTTATACTCCCGACAGAGAAACCGGAATGCCTTCGATGGTAATCTGTAATATTCATCCTTGGATGAAGGCGTATGTGCTCTTTCGAAAAGATGGTTATGCAGCGATCAGCGGTACCGACGGATCATTTCGCATTCAGAATCTTCCCGCTGAAGAACTACTGGAATTTCAAGTCTGGCACGAACGCTCAACCGGCCCCAACGGATCGCTCGGCTTGGAAAAGCCGGAACTCAAATGGACTAAAAAAGGCCGCTTTCAGATAAAACTTGTTCCCGACGAAGAAAAAAATCTCGGTGATATCGAAGTCCCCGCTGGAGTCCTTGGGGGCTAGAATTCTAAGGATTTTCTCTCTGGAGTCTGCGGGCTTTTGAGTCTTTTAATCAGAAATGTTCCTCCTTCAATATTGAACACAACTTTTGCATCATGACACCTCTTTTAAAATCAACTCTTGGCAGTAATCGACACGGCTTGAAGAAGACCTATTCGTTGGTCCTCTTCTGTGCGCTGCTCGGTTGCTTCTTCGTCTCGAGTGGATGCAACAAAACTCCTCCAGCTTCTTTTCGCTCAAACATGATTGAGGCAACCAAGCAAAGGCTCACTCAATCTCAAGAAAAGCAGGTTGCAACAGTTCTTCTGGCAATGTTTGGGACTCCCGACAATCCGGTGGTGCTGGCTGAAACAGGTCTCGATCTTGAGAAACTGAGGCTCTGTGCCGGACCGGTGCGCAGCGACATTGTGGGGCGCAAAAACGGACTTTACCGCGAACACTGTGCCCATTGCCACGGTATTACGGGAGATGCAATGGGCCCCACGGCTGCGTTTCTTAATCCCTATCCTCGCGACTATCGACCGGGTGTTTTCAAGTTCAAGAGTACCGAACGCGTCGAGAAGCCAACGCATGTTGATCTTGTACGAATCCTGCACAACGGGATCGCAGGAACCTCGATGCCTTCTTTTGCATTGCTGAGCGAAACTAAAATCGATGCCCTTGCGGAGTATGTCAAGTACCTGAGCATTCGGGGCGAAACTGAACTATCGTTGATGCGCGCATTCTTTGAACTCGACGACGATGCAAAGGGAATTCTTCCCGAAACAAGAGAATTTCTGATCGGAGAAATGCTGCTGCCGGCATCTGAAAAATGGTTGGCCGCCAAGGAATCTCAGATTCCGGTGCCTCTGATTTCAGAAGGAGTTGATTTGGTCGAATCAATCGCCAAGGGAAAGGCTCTCTTTTATGGTGATAAGGCCAACTGTGTGAAGTGTCACGGAGTGACCGGGCTTGGGGACGGTCAGGCCAATGACTACGACGATTGGAACAAGCCGATTGTGGAAATAGACAAAGAACTTCGTGGAACTCGTGAACGCATCAAAGTCACGGCCACGGCAAGCATGAGCCCGGAAGAACTCGCAGAGCATGTCGCTTTGCAGGATTGGGTTACAAAACTCTCTCAGGTGCTTGACGGTGATTCTCTTAAGCCACGTACTGTTGTGCCGAGAAACCTGCGACACGGCGTCTATCGTGGTGGCCGTCGTCCACTCGATCTCTACTACCGCATTTACGCTGGGATCAATGGAGCTCCGATGCCAGCAGCCAAGGGAGCCGTTTCTCCCGAGGACATATGGCACATTGTCAATTACGTGCGTTCACTTCCATACGAGTTTGACGGCGAACTTGGCGCCGATCGCCCTCTGATTGCCCGGGAACGATTTTGAATTTTTGAAAGAGCACGCTGCACTCGGTCGTATCCAAGCATGGCCAATGAGCAGCGGGGAGAATTGATGTGGGAAGATTTTGGAGTTTGATGTTTTTGGCTGTACCGGTTCTCGGTGTGGGAACGTTTGCAGTTGCCCCTTTTTTTAACATTTGGCTTCCAGCCGATGTCTCAGAACATGGCCGATCGGTCGACAGTCTTTTTATGTTTATCCTCTGGCTGACCGGCGCCGTATTTGTCATCACCGAACTTTTACTTTTCTGGTTCATGTGGAAATACGATTCTACGAAGTCAAAAACACCTGCAAAATACGTCCACGGAAATCATGCCCTCGAGGTGGTTTGGACGATTCTTCCTGCGGCTACGCTTTTGTTTTTGGCGATTTATCAGATGAACACATGGGCCGACATCAAAATGCGGCGGCCCGTCATGGCCCCCACAGTCGAGGTCGTTGGGCGTCAGTTTGAGTGGCGTCTGAGATACCCTGGACGAGATGGTTCACTCGGGACCCCCGACGATCTCTTTCTTGTCAACGACCTGCACGTTCCTGTGGACGAAGATATTCTGATTCAACTCAAGACCATGGATGTATTGCACAGTTTTTTCCTGCCGAATCTTCGCATCAAACAAGACGCGGTTCCCGGCATGAAAATTCCGGTTTGGTTTAAAGCTCTTGAAACCGGAGAGTTTGACATCGTCTGCGCGGAACTCTGCGGATGGGGTCATTATAAAATGAAGGGCCGCATAACAATCGAGTCTCGTGCCGACTTTGACGCGTGGCTAGAGAAAAAATATGCCCTTCAGGAGCAAACGGCTCCTCCTCCCGAGGAAACAGAAACTGCTGGTTTGTGACCTCAGCAACAGTGTTTCGAAATAAAAATCGGTAGCTCCTACAGCACAGTTTACTTCTTTTTGAAAAATACTTTCCAGAGGCCTTTCGGCACAAAACGTACGACAGGAGAATTCGCGATGAGTATCGCCAGCCCTCAAAGGCCACACAGCCACATCCTCGAAGCCACACACGTAAGACATTCAAAGTCTTCCCGTCCGGTGCTTGAATTTCTTTCTCATTACGTCTTTTCAAAAGACCATAAGGTCATCGGATTGCAGTTTCTTTTTTCGACTCTGCTCTGGTTTTTGATCGGCGGGCTCTTGGCTCTTGCCGTGAGATGGCAGGTCGCTTGGCCGTGGTCAGACGTGCCTGTACTCGGAAAACTTTTTGAGCAGCAGGGCGGACAGATGGCACCCGAATTTTACACGATGCTCTTTACGATGCACGCCACCGTCATGATCTTTCTTGTAATCATTCCCATTCTGGCAGGAGCTTTTGGAAACTTTCTGATTCCACTCATGATCGGGGCCGATGACATGGCCTTTCCAACGCTCAACATGCTCAGCTACTGGTTTATGTGGCCCGCCTTCATCGCCTTTGGTTCAAGCTTTTTTGTCGAGGGTGGTGCTGCTTCGAGCGGATGGACGAGCTATCCCACGCTTTCTACGAATGTTGCCGCATCGCCGGGCAGTGGCATGGGACAAACCCTCTGGCTGCTAGGACTCACATTTGTCGGAGTGTCATCGATGCTCGGCAGCGTTAACTACATGACAACCATTATTCTGATGCGTGCTCCCGGAATGACGATGTTTCGTCTTCCGATGACTATCTGGGCAATGTTTATCACGGCCATTCTCCAGGCATTCGCGCTCCCTGTGCTGACAGCCGCAGGTTTCATGCAACTCGCGGATCGCTTAATTGGAACCGGTTTCTTTTCGCCAGAAGGCAACATCGTCAATAACACACTTACCTCTACTGGTGGAGGACAGCCGCTACTGTGGCAGCATCTCTTCTGGTTCTACAGTCATCCAGCGGTTTACATCATGACCTTGCCGGCGATGGGAATGGTTTCTGACATTCTCACTTGCTTTTCTCGTAAACCACTTTTCGGCTACCGACCAATGGTCTATTCGATGGCCGGCATTTCAGGCCTCGGTTTTATTGTCTGGGGCCATCACATGTTCATTTCGGGAATGAATCCCGCATTAGGCACTACGTTTATGGTGTCGACCATGCTGATTGCGCTTCCGAGTGCCGTGAAAACATTTAATTGGCTCGGCACGATGTGGGGAGGAAAACTTCAGTTCACAACTCCGATGCTTTTCGCGATCTCTTTCGTTTCGATGTTCATTATCGGAGGACTCTCTGGAATTTTTATGGCGGCCACTCCTGTCGATATTTTTATTCACGACACCTACTTTATTGTGGCCCATTTTCACTACGTTCTCTTTGCCAGCACCGCCATGTGCGTCTGGGGAGCGATCTACTTCTGGTTTCCGAAGATGTTTGGCCGAACGATGAACGAATTCTGGGGAAAGGTGCATTTCTTTCTCACTTTCATCTTTTTGAATGGAACATTTTTCACGATGCACATCCTTGGAGCAGTCGGTTTTCCGCGACGTCTGGCCGATGCTTATCACTATGAGACATTTCATCACCTGCAACCTCTGAACGCGTTTATGACGTGGTGTGCGATTGGCATGGTGGCATGTCAGATTATTTTTGCGATCAATTTTTTCTGGAGCATCTTTTTTGGTCCCGTGGCTGGCAGAAATCCCTGGAATGCCAACGGACTGGAATGGACAACCCCAAGTCCACCGGGCCACGGAAATTTTGACTTTCAACCAATCGTGCATCGCGGTCCTTACGAGTATTCGGTTCCCGGTTGCGAGAAAGATTTTTTGATGCAGACCGATCCTCCCCGCGTGTTGCCGGCGGTGACTCACTAACCTTTCAGCACATGCTCGGAGCGAGTGGATACTTTCGATGAATATTTTGCAGCCCTGCCGTCGCTCGTTTTGGCCTCACTTCATTGCTTGTGTGCTTGTTGCCGTGACGGCGGTCCTGCTCTCCTTTGGAGCTCTGGTCACCACGTTCGATGCCGCCATGGCCGTTCCAGACTGGCCAAATACGTATGGCCACAACATGTTTCTGTATCCGCTTGCTGATTGGCTGTGGGGACCATGGGATCTTTTTCTCGAACATGGACACCGATTGCTCGGTGCGACCGCCGGAATGGTTACTTTAGCGCTCTTTGCGGCGGCGTGGTGGTGGCAAGAACGCGGTATCGTTCGGGCGCTGTGTGCTGCAGCTTTGGTGCTCGTCGTTGTACAGGGGATCTTAGGCGGAGCACGCGTGCTGCTGGATGATCGAACGATTGCCAAGGTTCATGCTTGCACAGGCCCGCTCTTTTTTTCGATCGCAATTGCAATCGCCACGCTGACAAGCCGCCTCGGTACGATCGTGCAAAAAACCATCCGGAAAGTCGCCAATCAAACTTCTTTCAAGGAGCCTTCGTCGCTGCCGGCGGTCAGTTCAGTCGCGCTTTTGTCGGCAGCTTATTTACAACTTGTGGCCGGCGCGCAGCTTCGACATTTGGATGCTTCCATTGAACCGGCCTCGTTTCGGTGGATGGTGTTCTTGCATCTGTCTGGTGCGGCGGTTGTAACACTCCTTGCAATCCTGACTGCGGCAAGCAGTTGGTCGAGACGTTTTATTCCCTCTGATCGGTTGCTTCGTGAAGACACTTCTTCAGAACTCGCCCTCTGCATCTGGTCGACATGTATCGTTGGGCTCGTGATTGTTCAAGGAATGCTCGGCGCGGGAGCATGGGTTGTGAGCTGGGGGGTGCCGACCGGATTCTTTTTCGAATGGATGCAGTGGAATCTCACGGAAGCCACGGTGGCCAGAAGTCCAACAGGTGCTGCTGTTGTTACCGCACACGTAGTCATTGGCATGATGATTCTCGGTGCAAGCGTTGTCATGGCGATTCTTGCCGGCACGCGTGCGGGCTGGTGTCGCACGGATGATCGACCAGAGGAGGCCGTGGCATGAATTCTCTGGAGCATGTTCACCCGGGCATCGATTCGAGAGAGTCTGTTCGCGCTTCTGCGATTCTCGCAGAAACTCGCACCTTTTCGCTTGCTGGCGATCTTGCAATGCTGACTCGCCCAAAAATTACACTCATGGTGCTTGCCACGGTTGCAACGACGATCTGGCTCACCGCTGGAAATACATTTGATTCAACCAACATGATGTGGCTGCTTGTGGGCACGGCCCTGGTCGCCGCAAGTTCCAGCATTGTCAATCAGATTCTGGAACGCGCAAGCGACCGCCTCATGCCACGAACGGCACAGCGACCTCTTGCAGCTGGCAGAATGTCGATGGCGGCTGCTTCAACACTTGCTGCGGTTTCACTCCTCTCAGGCTTGTTCATGATCGTGTCGGCAGGTGGCTGGTATTCAGCAACTGCCGCATCTCTTACGTGGCTTCTTTATGTCGTTCTCTATACACCTCTTAAGCGAGTTTCTTCCATCAACACTGCTGTCGGCGCGATTGCCGGAGCACTCCCTGTAGCCATCGGATGGCTCGCTGCCGATGGACCGCAGCGAATAGCCGGAGGCGATTCCTCGGGGGCGCTTGCGGTTGCAGCATTGGCAACGGTTCTCTACCTCTGGCAGTTTCCGCACTTTATGGCGATCGCATGGCTCTATCGACACCAATACGCATCTGCGGGGCTTCGAATGCTCGTCGTCGAAGACCCCAGTGGAATTCGCGCCGCAGGACAGTCACTTTCGGCAGCGATTGCCATGGTTCCAGCGAGCCTCATCCTCGCAGTGCCGTCGGAAAGTTTACGGCTTTTTGCAACAGCCGTTATTGCCTCGGCAGCCTATCTGGCAGCTGCCATTCGATTCGCGGTCCGGCGAGATGACGCCTCTGCAAGAACTCTGCTTCTGACATCGCTTGGGGTCTTGCTCGCATTGCTCTTGGCCGCAATGCTTTTTGGATCGCCACATCCCTTTCTCGGATAAGCTCTCATTTTTAGATTTTACATTTTTGCACACTGACACTTTTTTGCCCCACACGTTTTTTCAAAATCTTTCCCTGCGAAACCAGTCTGTTTCACAAAACACTTTATGAACGCATCAACAACTTTGACAGGCTCTGGTCATGGCATTTCCTCGCACGACGATTCGCATGGGGACAATGGGAATGATCCATCTGGCCATTCTTCTCACGGACTCGTACTGCAATATCAACCCGGGCTTCCGCTGTCTCGCGGCAAGCTGATCATTTGGCTTTTTCTTTCGACCGAAATTATGTTCTTCGCGGCCCTGTTAGGAAGCTACGTCGTGCTGCGATTTGGAGCACTCGTCTGGCCGAAACCGCATCATGTGCATTTGAGCGAACCGATCGGTGCCTTCAATACGTTTGTTCTCATTTGTTCAAGCGTGACGATTGTTCTTTCGCTTGAAGCTGCAAAAGGCAATCGTGCGTCACGAGCAAAATTATGGATGCTGGCAACACTGCTTCTGGGTTCTCTCTTTCTGGGAGTCAAGGGTTACGAATACTCAGCAAAATTTTCTCATGGAATCTATCCATGGTCACCCCGCAGTCGAGTTTTTGAAAAACCTGATTTGTACTACGGTTCGGCAGTTCGCGCGAGGCTCGGAGAACCAGAGATCATCGAACGGCTCAAAAAGCTTGACGAGACTCCGGAAAATCAACTCACGACCGAACAACTGCGTGCGCGAACAAGTCTCTCGCAGGTGCGAAAAATTGTTTTGAATACCGACCAGCAACCGTTTGATCTCGCCGTGGTTGCCGACCAAATCATGCCTCTGGCAACCGAAACAGGTCATGGCGAAAGTGGTCTCAACGACACCTTCACTTGGCTTCAATTGCCAGCGGTCATTCCTGGCGGAACGATGTGGGCAAGCACCTATTTTCTATTGACCGGGTTTCATGCTGTTCACGTTGTAGTTGGTCTGATCGTATTCGTGATTCTTCTTACCATGACGCTTGGACCAAAGCGGGCCGGCACCATCGAGGCCGCGGGCCTCTACTGGCACTTTGTAGATCTTGTATGGATATTTCTTTTTCCGCTTCTCTATCTATTTTGATTCCTTTTCATTGTTTCGAACTCGTTTCGCATCTTTTTCCACAAAATGCTTTGACAGGATTTCTCAATGCAAACACACGATGAAACTTCTCGTGCTTCGACTTCAGAAGACTCGCAAGGACATGGCCCTTTCACTTCTTCAAGTGGTCAACCCGTTCATGCAAAGCATTCTGAAGACAATTCCCCTGCGCACAGTGAAGAGCACCAGCACGGCGGAATAGCCAAGTACATGCTCGTCTTCTTTGCGCTTTGCATTCTTACCACCATGTCCTTTTTCACCTATTCTCCCTACTGGCCTTGGCGCGATCAGCCACATGTCGGTTGGATTTTTATGATGGCGGTATCCTGCACCAAGGCTCTGCTGGTGGTTTTATTTTTCATGCATGTGCTTTGGGAAGCAAACTGGAAGTACGTGCTCACAATTCCCGCTGCGATGATGGCCGTGTTTCTTGCAATTATGCTGATTCCTGACATCGGTCTTCGCAGTCGAATGGTTTCGCAGGAACGCCTGCTACACATGGCAAGACCATCCGACGAACGTCTGCTCGAAAAGGCTCATGCCCAACGCGAAGAGCATCCATCCACCGCCCATTGAGCAAAAATCTGTTCTTGATGCGTCACCATTCTTTTTGCTTTACCGCTACCTGATACGACGACGGGAGTTTTTGAGGTGCCAAGCGCCATCGATATTCGCGATGTGTCGCATTCGTTTGCCTCGCGACGAGCGCTTTACAACGTATCGGTCGAGATCCAACCCGGGGAACGATTTGCATTTGTCGGACCCAATGGTTCTGGAAAAACGACTCTTTTCCGTCTGATTTCAACGCTCTTTCCACTGTCGGCCGGTGAGATTGACATTTGTGGAGATTCCGTTGCAGCCACGCCTTCCCTCGTGCGGCAACATCTTGGTGTGGTGTTCCAGTCACCGTGTCTCGATCGATTTCTTACCGTGCGAGAAAATATTGAACTGGAAGGAAGTCTCTTTGGCTTGTCAGGTGCCACGTGTCGATCGCAAACGGCTCTTCTTGCAGATCGATTTGGATTTACCGACCGACTTTCGGACCTTGCGGCAAAACTCTCTGGTGGAATGCGACGTCGAGTTGAAATCGCCAAAACGCTGCTTCACTCCCCTGAAGTGATTCTCTTGGACGAGCCAACTGGTCCGCTCGATCCATCCGCTCGAAGAGCATTGTGGGAACTTCTCGATTGCGTACGCCGGCAAGACGGCGTAACGGTTGTCTTTACAACACATCTCTTGGAAGAAGCCGAGCAAGCCGATCGAGTTGCCATTCTTGATGAAGGACGACTCATCGCATGCGATTCTCCAGCTGCACTGCGATCTTCCCTCGGCAGCGATATTTTGTCGGTTCGTCCACTGGATGTTGCCGCCGCAACACAGTCGCTGCACGAAGCGTTCGGCATTCTGCCACAGTCTGTTGATGGCTCTCTTCGAGTGACTCTCAGTGCTGATCGCAATGCTTTGGCTCGGTATATGCAAAAGCCACATCCGGAAGTTGCATCCTTGTCCGTCGCCTCACCAACCCTTGAAGATGTTTTTCTCGATCGCACAGGTCGATGCTTTACACCGGTCGAACCGTCGGTGAAGGGGGCTTCTCATGGGCACCGCTAGTCCTTCGACTCGTCTATCATGTGCGACTCATTGCGGGCGCGGAATTCAGGCCGCTGCGGCACTTGCTTGGCGAGAATGGATACGATTTGTCCGGCAGCGAAATCGTGTGATCGGTGCGGCAGTACAGCCGGTGGTTTTCTGGTTACTGTTTGGTGCAGGACTTGGACCGAGTTTCTCATTGCCGGGTGAGGCCACCGCCGACGTCAGTTACTTTCAATACTTTTTCCCCGGCACGCTGTTGTTGATTCTGCTTTTCGCAGCCATCTTCACAACCATCTCGATCATCGAGGACCGGCGGGAAGGATTTCTACAGTCTGTGCTTGTAGCACCACTGCCTCGCTGGAGCATGGTGGCAGGAAAGCTTCTCGGAGGAACGATGATTGCACTCGTTCACGCAATTCCGTTTCTCGTCCTCGGTCTCGTCACGAGCGGAATTTTTATCAGCGTGTTTCAGTTGTTCGCAGTGCTTCTCTGGCTGGGTCTTGTCGGCCTGCAGATGGTGGCGCTGGGATTCTCGCTGGCGTGGCGTATGTCAAGTGTGCAAGGATTTCATGCGATTATGAATCTGCTTCTGATGCCAATGTGGCTCTTGAGCGGAGCATTCTTTCCAGTAACGACCGGACCGCTGAGATTCGTAGCGATCATCAATCCACTTTCATACAGCCTGTCGGTGCTTCGACGACTTTTTTATCTCGACGCGACGCCTGCGATCCGGGATATGATGACAGCGGGGCTTCCCACCATGACGCTCTCCATTTGCGTCACGCTGATCGTTACGTTCCTTGCCTGTGTGATGGCATGGATTCTTGCCAAGGGCCGCTCCACTGGAGAACAACCATGACACTCATGAACCTCTTGAAGGTATTCAATAAAAAGCATCGTGAGCACGATCGAAGCTCCGCGTGTCTGTTTGTCTTTGCGGTATTTTTCGGAATCGTTCTATCGACAGGCGGATGTGAAAGGGGCATTCGTGAAGGCTCTTCTTTACACTCAAGTCGCTCCGAGAAAGAAGTACTTCCAGCGCCTGAACGCGTAACACCCACGGTTCCTGCAGATCACTTTCAACTCACGCAAACCGATGGCGGCACGTTTGATTCATCAAGTCTTCTCGGGAAGGTCTGGATGGGAAGTATTTTTTTTGCCAACTGCCCCGGCCCCTGCTTCCGTGAAAATCAGGCCGTTGCTGAAATCCTACGGGAGTTGAATTCTCCGGACTTTATCGCCGTCAGCATCACGTGTGATCCCGATAACGACACGCCGGAAGTTCTTGGTCGATATGCAGACCGATTCGAGGCAAATCCGGAGAATTGGAAATTTCTTACCGGCCCAATCGAACAGATTCGCTCGATTGCCAATACGATATTTTTTCTTCCTGCCGAAGTGGGAGTTCACTCAGAGCGAGGTGTGGTGTTTGACCGGCAGGGGCGCCTGCGTGGCAGCTATCACCTGCTGCAAGCCGACCGCGTTGCTGCAATGAAAAAACTGATCGCCGAACTACTGGCAGAACCCGCCGTGGCGCAGACGCCTCTCACGAAGGAACCCGCTCCATGACAACGCCACTTTTTCTTCACATTATTCTGATTCCGCTCATGATTTCCACAACGACCATTCATCCTCTTGCCACGCTCAACGCAGTGTTAAACACACTTGCAACAATTCTTCTTCTCGCAGGCTGGGGGTTTATTCGTGCAGGACAATGGAAAGCTCATCGAGCGGCAATGATTGCGGCGTTTTTTGTTTCGACTCTCTTTCTCGTCTCGTATCTGACGTACCACTTTCTTGTAGGTCACGTCTCGTTTGGAGGAGAGAATCCAACCGTTCGAATGAT
>Ga0194051_1000614_pt1 | contig 20150 bp, 22 predicted proteins | sample SepL2320m_MetaG_FD_161275 | JGI IMG/M metagenome (GOLD analysis project Ga0194051, IMG submission 161275) | Anoxic zone freshwater microbial communities from boreal shield lake in IISD Experimental Lakes Area, Ontario, Canada - Sep2016-L239-20m | ecosystem: Environmental > Aquatic > Freshwater >... | reverse complement strand
ATGACGGGCGACTCGTCGGAAAACCTCATCGGCCTGCTCGAGCGTCGCCTCGATGTGGTCGTGTACCGCTCCAAGTTCGTGCCGACCATCTTCGCCGCGCGCCAGTTCGTGTCGCATGGTCACGTGAAGGTCAACGGCCGTCGCGTCACCATCTCGTCGATCCGCCTCAAGGCCGGCGACGTGATCGAGCTCACCGAGAAGTCGAAGGGCCTGGCCGTTGTGCTCGAGGCCGTGCAGCTCGCCGAGCGTGACACGCCGGACTACATCGAAGTCGACCACAAGGGCATGACCGCTCGCCTCGTGCGCGTGCCGGCTCTCTCGGACGTTCCCTATCCCGTCCAGATGCAGCCGAACCTGGTCGTCGAATACTACTCGCGCTAAGGGCTCCGGCCTTTCAGCGGATGAACATGGGGCTCTGCCATTGGCAGGGCCCTTTTTCTATGCAGCAGCGATTGATGAGGAACCAGTGATGGCAAAGACACCGACACCACCTCCGGCACCGGGCGCGGTCCATGAAAGCCTCAAGGAAAAGGCGATCGCCGAAATGAAGATCTACATCGCCATCACCCTTTACCTGTGGGTCGTGCTGGCACTGTTCGCCTTGTACAAGAGGGCGTTGCTGAACGAGAACGGCATCGACTACTGGCGTCAGGGCTACGCCATCGTAAATGCGCTGATCCTCGGCAAGGTGCTGCTGATCGGCGAAATGCTCAAGCTCGGCGACAAGCTGCGCAAGCTGGCGCTGGTCTGGGTGGTGCTTGGCCGGACGGTGTTGTTCACTGCGCTGCTGATGGTGTTCCACGTGATCGAAGAAACGATCCACGCCGCGATCAAGGGCCTGCCCTTCGGCGAGAGCATCATGAGCATTGGAGGTGGAAGCTGGTTTGGCATGTTTGTCTATGCTGCCATCATGTTCGTGATGCTGATCCCGCTCACCGCCTTCCGTGAACTGTCGTTCGTTCTGGGGACCGACGTGATGTGGAAACTGTTGACCAGCAGCGAAACCAAGGTCTGATCGGCAGTGGGGCCCCAGCCACATCGGATTGCGAGGGAATGAAGCGGATGGCAATGGCCGAAGGCGCTGCCGTGAAGAGGCTGGGCTGGGCGATCTATGTGCCCGCCGTGCTGCAGCACTTCGGGCTGGGCGCGGTGACGCTGGTCATTCCACGGCTCATCGCGCAGGCGGCAGGCCTTGATGGCACGGATGTCGAGAGCTATTGCCAGATCGCGATGATCGCGGTGGGCATCGCCACGCTGTTGCAGGCCTGGGGCTGGCGCGGCATCGGTTCGGGTTATCTTCTGCCAGCCTGCTTCACCGGAATCTATGTGGCGCCTGCGCTGGCAGTGGCAAGCGCCCACGGGCTTGGTGCAGTGGCGGGCCTCACCATCATTGCGGGCGCAACGCAACTCGTGCTGTCACGCATCCTGCGGCAGGTGCGCGGCTTCATTCCGGCTGACGTCATCGGGGTGACGGTGCTGATGATTGGCCTCGGCTGGGGCATCCTTGGCCTCAAGCTGATCTGCGGGGTGAGTGCCGGGCAGGTGGCGGCACCACTCGAGTGGCTGGCCGCAGCGGTGGCACTTGCTGCGATGGTGTCGCTTTCGGTGTGGGGTGGCAAGGTGTGGCGACGCGTGGCCGTGCTGGTGGGATTGTGCGCCGGCTGCCTGGCAGCGCTGCTGCTCTACTTGATGCTCGGCACGGAGGCGTTGGCCATGCCACGGTTCATGCTGGCCGTGCCGCAGTGGCCGTTGGTGCCGATCAGCTTCACGGGAAGCTACCTGCCGGGGTTCATGATTGGCGCGGTGGCGAGCTTCCTGCGCGTGGCGGGCGACGTGGTGGCGAGCCACCAGGTGTCGGACCAGAACTGGAAGCGCCCCAACACCAAATCCATTTCGGCGGGTGGCGTGGCCGAGGGGCTGGGCAATATCATCGCGGGATTGCTGGGATCGATGCCGATCAACAGCAATTCGGGCAGCGTGGGTCTGGTTGCTGCAAGCGGCGTATCATCGCCGAATGTGGCACGCGGCGTGGGGGTGATGTGGATCGTGCTCGGTCTGCTGCCGTTCGGGCCGCCGCTGCTGCTGCTGATCCCGGCATCGGTGCAGGGGGCTGCGGTGTTCTTCACCGCGGGCTTCGTGATGCGGGCGGGCTTCAACATGCTCACCCAGCGGATGATCGACAACCGCCGGGGCATTACCATCGGTTCGGCGCTGATCGTGGGGCTGGCCTTCGACGAGATCATCCACGCGCTGATGCTGCCGATGGTGGTGAAGACGGTGTTCAGCTCGGCGCTGATCACCTCGGTGGCGGTGGCCATCATCCTGACGGCGCTGTTCCGCATCGGCGTGAAGCGCAAGGTGGCGACGGTGTGGGAGCCTGCGCAAGGCGACGAGGTGCTGCGCAGCTGGGTCGAGACCAATGCCAGGATGTGGGGTGCACGCATGGAGCTCGTCGCCAAGGCGGAAGCCGTGGTGGAGGAATTCGCACAGGCGATGGACGTCCTCGCCAGAGGCCCCGTCGAGGCGGTGGCACAGTATGACGAGACGGCGTTGCGACTGGACTTCACGTGGGCGGGCGACGCGCTTCCCGGGGCTTCAAGCAGCCGGGTGGACACCGGTCACAGCGCCGCGGAGGCCGCGCTGCGGCTGGCGGCGATGATGATCCGCCACCAGGGGCGGACCACCTTGCCGAGTCACGCCTTGCCGAGGGTCGTCAGCGCCTGAGCGTCACGCTCGATGACGTCTAGCGGGTCGAGCCGCGGGAAGACGAGGCGGCCGGCACGCTCCAGCATGCGCTGGTCATCGACTTCGCACCACACCAGATCATCAATCCTCAGCGCGCCCATGGGGCAGCCGGGCAGCTGCTCGATGAGGCAATCCTCATAGAAGGCCATGGGCTGGGCCGTGGCCTTTGCCGGGGCAGCGGCGCGAATCCTGTCGGCCAGCGTCTGTCCGATCTTGAGGATGCCGACGTGCTCGCCGATCGGGGGATCGGGTTCATCCGTGAGCTTCTTTGACAGGCGGCGCACGGCGGGAAGCGGCAGGCCCGCCACCTCATCGGCCCAGGCATAATATTCATCGCCTGAGTCCGTGGTGCCCGAAACGAGGCCCGCATTCTCCATCGGGCAGTCGAGCAGGGCGGGTATTGCGCGGCGCTCATAGACGATGTCGGAATCGAGGATGAGGAAGGGCCCCTTCACCGCATCGAGCGCCACGGTGAGGCTGACCAGCGAGCCGTTGCTGGCATAGCGTTCGTTAAAGAGCGTGGTGACGAAGCCCGCCGACTGGCGCGCGAGATCATCGTAGAAGTCGGCGCAGTGGCCGGTGACGATCATCACCCTGGTGATGCCGGAAGCCCTGAGGATGGCGAGCGATCGCTGCACCAGTGTGCTGCCCTGGCAGTCGATGAAGCCCTTCGGACGGTCGCGGAAATCGTCGCCCAGGCGCATGCCCCGTCCTGCCGCCAAAATCACCGCCGTTGAAACATTCATTGAAAAATCCTTTTGATTCTATAGTGGGATGGGCAGCAGACGGAGTGTGGCACGGCATGAAGACGGTTTCTCTTTCCTCCATTATCGCCGATTACCGGGATCGGAAACTGCAGGAGGAAATCGCCACCGACTGGGGTTCCCTGGTGTTCTACCGCATGCCAGCCTTCCTTGTCGCCTGGGCCATGGTGCCGCTCGGTGTAACACCCAACCAGCTGACGCTGCTGGGCGCGCTGATGGTTCCCGCGATGGCGCTGGCCGCCTGGTTTCTGCCACCCGGCGAGGCGATGTGGGTGGTCACCATTCTCGCTCTTGCCTTCAATGTGCTCGATTGCGCCGACGGACCGCTGGCGCGGGCGCTGAACCGCAGTTCGCTGAGCGGGCGCTACATGGATTTCGCGGCGGACATCATGTACCGCAACGTGGCCTATGGCTGCTATGGCCTCATCGCTGACCGGATGTGGCCGGGTGCGGCCTTTCCGTGGCTTGCCGTGGGGCTGTGCTGCGGTCTGCTTGCGACCTATGCGCGGGTGAACCGGCTCTATGCCGAGAAGCTGTTTCCGGCGAAGCCTGAAGTGGCACAGGCGCCGCGCCGGTGGAGCGCCTTCGACGTGGGTTTCAGCTTCCTGTCCGGCCTCGATACGTTGCTCCCCATCATTGCGGTGCTGGCCTGGCAGGCGGGGATGCTGCGCGGGGCGCTGCTGTGGTTCCTGCTCTTTACAGCGGCGGACGCCGTGGTGGAGGTCGTGGGGAATTACATGAAGGCAAGGCGGCGCGATTCGGGTATTGGCGGCTAGGATTATCCGCGGCGACCCCGTTCGGGCGCATTTCTCGCGCCATGGCTGCCAAAGAAGCGTTTTGGGTTGTGGATCAGCAAAGGTTGCAATTGCCGCGATCAGCGGATAACCCCAAGATGCACAAGGGTCAAAGCCTGTTGCAGGCTGCCCGCAAGCAATGGGGGATATGATGGATATTGTTGGTTTGATCGTGCAGCTGGTCGCCGGTGCCATTGGTGGCAACGTGGCGGGCAAGGCGAATTCGAAGTTCGACATGGGTGGTGCTGGCAACTCGATCACCGGCGCGATCGGTGGTCTAATCCTCGGCCAGATCCTTGAGCGCGTGACAGGGGGCGCGATCCCGGCTGATGCGGCTGCGACCGCCACGCAGGGCCTCGACATCGCCGGCATCCTGACCAGCCTGATCGGTGGCGGTGCTGGTGGCGCCGTTCTCTCTGGCATCGTCGGAATGCTCAAGAACCGCTGATCGCAGATACCAAGTTCCGACTGGCTGCCGGCTTCAACCGGCAGCCTTTTTGATTCAGGGGCTATGTCCTTGGCAGGCTGGCTTGGTCGCGCGATAGTCGTGGCATGACACGCACCCCACGGCACAGGCCCTATCTGACGGCGGGCGCCGCCTTCGAGATCGGGCTCAGGCCGATGGAGATGGCACAGTGGCTGCACATCGGGCCGGACCATGCGACTTTCATGGCCGACAAGCGGGCGCGGCTCGCCGGGTGTCCGCCGCTTTACTACCGCACGCTGGAACGCTCACGCGATGCGCAGGCGGAACTGCTGCGGGTGGTGAATGCCAATCTGCGCGAATACCATGGCGAGGACTTTGCGGAAGAGGGGCAGGCGTTGACGGATCGCCGCGACGGCAGCCGGCATGATCTTGCCGATCCGGCACGCGAGCCGCTCGACATTCTGGGTGGGCTCGTCGAGGAGGATTTCGTGCTGTTCGACACGGAGGATGGGCGCGACGTCGTGACTGCAGCGTCCAATGCTTATACGAGTTCCGGGCGCATCGTGTCCTGCGTGGGGCGGGGCATACATTTCGCGCACGAGCCGGTGCCGGGCCTCAATGCCGCGCTGGCGGCCCGTATCGACCGGGTGATCGCCAATGTGCAGGCGGGGAAGCCCGTGGTGCGCTTCAACTGGTTCGTGACGCCGATTGCGAGCCGGCTGTTTCCCGAGGGTTCACATGAGGCTAACGTCGAGGCGGGTGAGGCGGCGGCGCGCACGCTGGCCGCCGACCATGACAAGGCGGGCGAGACGCTGTGGCTGCGCGTCGAGCAGCAGACATTCATGCGACTGCCGGAAACCGGCGCGCTGGCCTTCGGCATCCACACCTATTCCGATCCGCTGGCAATGATCGCCGAGGATGCTGACAGCCTCAGGGCACTGCATCGCCTGCTCGGCAGCTACAGCGACGAACGGCTTGCCTATGGCGGCATGCTGGCCACGCGGGGGCCGATCTTGCGCTGGATCGAGGACCGTCTGGCAGGCTAGTGCAGCTTCCACTCCGCGCCGACGTGGCGGAGTTCGACGGGGCCGACGATGCCGGCATGGGCGACACGCACCTGGGCCAGCGGGCCTTCGAGGTTGTGCGACCAGAAATCGAGGAACTTGATGAGGCGGGGGAATTTCGGGGCGAGGTCGTAGTCCTGCCAGATGTAGGTTTGCAGCAGGTTCCTGAAATCCGGCATGCGATACATGATTTCTGCCGTCGTCAGGCTCCAGCCCTGCAGCTGGCGTTCGAAATCCCGGTCGCCCATGTCGTTCCTCCGTGGGTGGTTGAGACTCACCCCAATGCTGCCAAGAGGATGCGGATGGCGTCAAGCATGACGCGTCACAAACCGCATTAAATCAATGTGTTAGCAGCCTAGTCTCAAGAGTGCTGCCAAGTTCACTGGGCGAGGTTGGCGACCTTGGCATCTGCAAAGGCGAAGCACCCGGCGATCACCGGGCTGACCGGGAGTTCGCGATAGGCGCCAAGCGCCCCTTCGCGCCTGAGCTTTCCCGCAAGGCCCGGTTCATCGCTGGAGACGACCCAGATGAAGGAGAGGCCGCTCGGCTTTACGATGCGGGCATCGGCACGGGTGAGGCTGGCGAAGACCTCGTCCTCTGGCGTGCCGGGCTCGAAGACCGCGAGCATGGTGCCGCTCGCCTCCGGTGGCAGTGCCGCGTGGCGCATGACCACCGCCATGCCCACAAGCCACAGGGCGATGACGCCGAGGAACAGCGCCAGTGCCAGCCTGTGGCCCGAGAGCTTCATCAGGCGGCGGCGAAGCGCGGCGCACGCTGCTCGCGGATCGGCAGGTTGACGAGGAAGGCGAAGACGCCCAGCCCCACGCTCATCCACCACACGATGTCGTAGGAGCCGAACTGGTCATAGAGGCGGCCGGCCAGCCACACGCCGAGGAAGGAACCCAGCTGGTGGCTGACGAAGACGAAGCCATAGAGCGTTGCCATGTAGCGCGTGCCGAACATCACGGTGACGAGGCCCATGGTGAGCGGCACGGTGGAGAGCCACAGCAGGCCCATGGAACAGGTGAAGATCAGCGTTGTCACCTGGGTGACGGGCAGCAGCACGAAGCCCGCCGTGATGACGGCGCGGATCAGGTAGATGAAGGCCAGCGGCACGTGCTTCTCGCCGCGCCCGCCGATGATGCCGGAGACATAGGAGCCCACCACGTTGAACAGGCCGATGAGCGCCATGGCCCAGCCCGCGAATTCACGCGAGATGCCGTGCTCGGCAAGATAGGCCGGCATGTGCACGGTGATGAAGGCGAGCTGAAAGCCGCAGACGAAGAAGCCCGAGACCAGCAGGATGTAGGAGCGGTGGCCGAAGGCCAGCCCGATTGCCGCCTTCATGGTGAGGTCCGCCTCGTCCGCCGTGGGGCGGCGCCCCGAGGTGTTCTGCGACAGGAGCGGGGCGGCGAAGAGAACGATCAGCAGCGTGAGCCCGGCCAGCACGGTGAGTGCCTGTTGCCAGCCATAGGCCGAGACGAGCATGGCGCCCAAGGGCGCGAAGATGAACTGGCCCAGCGAGCCCGAGGCGGTGGCGATGCCGAAGGCCCAGCTGCGCCGGTCAGGAGGCACAATGCGCCCTAGGGCTGCCATGACGATCGAGAAGGACGAGAAGGCGATGCCAACACCCACCAGCAGGCCGCCCGCCAGGTTGAACATGACGGGCGTTGCGGTGACGGACATCAACAGCACGCCGATTGCGTAGACGATGGCGCCCGCCATGAGAACGCGGGCCGAGCCATAGCGATCCGCCAGCATGCCGGCGACCGGCGTGGCGATGCCCCACACGAGGTTCTGGATGGCGATGGCGAAGGAAAAGATTTCGCGCGGCCAGCCATGGGCCTCGGAAATCGGCAAGGTAAAGAAGCCGAAGGTGGACCTGACGCCGAAATTGACGATAGCCACCAAACACCCCGCGATGATCATCACTGTGACGGTCTGGTACCAGGGAAGCGCGGCGTGGGCGGGGCGTGCGGGGCTCATGGAGCATCCATAACGGGGGCCCGCGGCGCACTCAAATGCGATTTGCTGATGGGTGCAACACGCCTGATGATGAGTGGGCCGAACTGGGCGATGGCCACGCCGAGGATGATGAGTGCGCCCCCTAGCAGCAGCGGCCAGGTGAGGCGCTCGCCGAGGATCAGGACGCCGCCGATCGCCGCCACCACCGGCTGCACGTAGAGGAAGACCCCGGCGATGGAACTGTCCATGCTTCCCAGTGCATAGTTCCACGCAGAGGTGGCGAGGAAAGTGCCGAATACCACGACGAAGCCGACGGCGGCCCAGGATGTGATGTTCATCGAGGCCAGTGTCTGCGGGAGGTCGGCCGATACGAACAGCGGCATCGGCAGGGCCGCGATGGCCATGGCGAGGCAGGCGACGGGAAGGGCGCCGTATTTGTTGGAGGCAGGCCGGATCACCACCGTGTAGATGCCCCAGCCCATGGTCGACAGCGTGACCAGCACGAGGCCAAACAGCGAGACATCACCGGACGGCGACAGCGTGCTGCCCAGCATCAGAGCTGCCGTGCCGAGCATCGAGACGAAGATTCCGCCGATGAGCCATGGCGTGAGCCTGTCGCCTGCGAAGGCCACAGCGAAGAGAGCGATGAACACGGGCTCAAGCCCGAAGATCAGCCCCGTCCAGCTGGCAGGCACTGACTGCATGCTGAAGGCCGCGAGGATCTGGTAACCGAGGTTGCCCGCGAGTGCGGCGATGGCAATGCGGCCCCAGTCGCGCCACGCGATCTGCCGCACGCCAGTGAACAGGCAGACGATGATGGCGAGGAGACCCGCCGGATAGAGCCTGAGCACCATGGCCGTCTGCGGACTGAGTTCAGTGATGAGGTAGCGCATGGCGACGGGGATCAGCCCCCACATGGTGACGGCGAAGAGCACGGCGGCCAGTGCGGCGAGGCTGCCGCGCAGTTTCAGCCTGTCGCCAAACTGCGCGATGGCGACACCGGCCATGATCAGCGTTCCGCCGATCACCATGCCGCCCGTCACCTTCTCGCCCAGCATGAGGGCGCCCGCGCCTACGCCGATGGGGGGCACGAGATAGAGGAAGGCGCCCGCCGCCGCTGCGGGAAGCCGCGCCGCGCCATAGTTCCACGTCACCATGGTCAGCGCGGTGACGAAGACCACGAGATAGGCCATCTCGCCCCAGGAGCGCGGGGTCATGGTTGCCAGCGTGGCAAAGGTGGAGGGCCGGCCGAGCAGCACCACGAGTGCGATGGACGTGATCACCACAGACATGGCAGTGACGGGGAGCGAACCATATTTCTGCGACAGGGGTTTGCTGGCCACCGCATAGATGGCCCAGCAGGTGCCCGACACGAAGATCATGGCGCAGCCGGTGAGGAACTGCGCTGGATCACCCGTGACGCCAAGATCGTTCCACACCAGGAAGACGATGCCGGCGAAGCCCACCAGCAGCCCGGCAACCACGGCGGGCGTGAGCCTTTCGCGCACCGCGAAAATGCCGATCAGCGCGATGAGCAGTGGCTGGGTGCCGATGATCAGGCTGCCCGTTCCGGCATTGATGCGTTCGAAACCGAAGGCGGAGCCGAGATTGTAACCGGTGAAGCCGACGATCGAGACGAAGATCATGCGCGGCCAGTCGGCGCGCGCGATGCGCCACCCCCTGGTGGCGACGAGGACCCCGGCGAAGAGGAGACCCACCAGCGCATAGCGGATGGCGAGATGGTCCGCTGGCCCCAGCGCCAGCGACAGGGACCGGAAGAATACGGGGCTGATACCCCACACGAGCATGGTGAAGAGCAGGGCGAGGATGGCGCGCAGGTCCATGACCTCAGCGCCTCGCCATCAGGGCCGGGCCGAACTGCGCGGCAGCAACGCCCGCCAGCATCAGCATGCCGCCCGCCACCACATGGACAGTGATCGCCTCGCCCAGCACAAGGGCACCCGCCGCCACGGCGACGACCGGAATCAGGTAGAGGAAACTGCCGGCCGCCGTGCTGGTAAGATGCTTCGAGCCATAGTTCCACAGCATGGTGCCGCCGAGGCCGGTCACCAGGACCAGATAGGCGACTTCGGCCCATTGCCGGGCGTCCAGCCGGGCGAAGAGCGACGGCAGCGGCTCACTCGCCGCGCCAATCATGATGGGTGCGGCGATCAGCATGGTGATGGCGGTGACGGTGTAGCTGTCATGCCGGGCCAGCAGTGGCTTGGTGGCAATGGAATATATGGCCCAGCCGACGCAGCACAGAAAAAGGTAGAAGATGCCGAGGGGCGATACGGCACTTTCCGTCTCGCTGCTGATGTTGGGCCAGAACAGCACCACGGCCCCGGCGATGGCGATGACGACGCCCAGCAGCACCCAGCGCGTCAACTTCTCCCCCAGCAGCATGGCGGCGAGGATGGCGATCATCAAGGGTTCGCTCATGGTGACCAGCGCGCCGATGCCGGCGGGCACCAGTTCGAAGCCGGCGTTGACGAACCAGTTGTAGCCAGCCATGCCGGCCACACCGGCAATCAGGAAGCGCGGCCAGTCGGCGCGCGGGATGCGCCAGGTGCCGAGCCAGGCGAGGGCGATGACGTTGATGACGGTGAGGCAAAGATAGCGCACGGCCAGCGAGTTTTCGTGGCTCAGCGCCAAGGCCAGCGTGCGCATGAATACCGACGAGAAGCCCCAGAACAGCATGGCGGCAACGAGGGCGAGAATGGCGCGTGTCTTGGTGCTGTTCATCAGGAATCCGAAAGGGATTCCATGCGTGCCCGATGTTCAGGCAGCGGTCAATCGGTGAGGCATGTGGGGGATGGGCGATTGCCGGGCGCAATCTCCTCAAGCTCCGTCATGCCAGCGAAAGCTGGCACCCAGCTTTAGGCGCCACAAGGGAAGCTGGGCCCCAGCTTTCGCTGGGGTGACGAAATGAGAGGGGTGCCCCAAAGGGATCGCCGGGGCAAGCCCGGCGATGATGTTGAGACAGTGGATGGAGGAGGCAGGCCTTACGCCACGCCCTTGTCGGTCATGAGCTGCTTCAGCTCACCCGACTGGAACATTTCCATCATGATGTCGGAGCCGCCGACGAACTCGCCCTTGACGTAGAGCTGCGGAACGGTGGGCCAGTTGGTGTAGTCCTTGATGCCCTGCCGGAGCTCGGCGGATTCCAGAACGTTGACGCCCTTGAACGGCACGCCGAGGTTCTGGAGGATCTGCACCGAGCGGCTGGAGAAGCCGCACATCGGCACGTCAGGCGTGCCCTTCATGAAGAGGACGACGTCGTTGGTCTTCACGTCATTGTCGATCTGGGTGGCGATGTCAGTCATGGTTCAGTCCTCTGGGGTGCTGGTCTGGAGTGCGAGGGCGTGCAGCTCACCGCCCATGCGGCCCTTGAGGGCGGCATAGACCATCTGGTGCTGCTGTACGCGGGATTTGCCCTTGAAGGCGGCGGAGACGACGTTGGCCGCATAGTGATCGCCGTCGCCGGCGAGGTCGCGGATGGTGATGACCGCATCGGGCAATGCTTCCTTGATGAAGCGTTCGATGTCGGTGGCGGACATGGCCATGGATCTTTCCCCCTAAAGCTCGCCCGCCATGTAGGCCGGGAACCAGCACTCATGGGCGACGCGCAAATCGGCCACTGATATAGAGAGACCTGACGCGATCTTCAATGTGGCCTCTGCGGTGACGGTTCCGACCGCGACCACGGCGACCCCGGCCTTGGCGGCCTCCGCCAGCAGGACGGCAGCGTTGTTGGGCGAGGTGGTGACCACATAGCGCGCCTGGTCCTCGCCGAAGTGCTGCTCATGGCTGACCGAAACGAGGTTGGCGCCGAGGCCGGAGGCCATGGCCATCTCAATCACCGCGAGGCCAAGGCCGCCGTCCGAGACGTCATGGACGGCCGAGACATGGCCCGCGCGGATGAGGCCGCGCACGAAGTCGCCGTTCTTCTTCTCGAGGGCGAGATCGACGGGCGGGGGTGCGCCTTCTTCCTTGCCCAGAACCTCGCGGAGGTAGATCGACTGGCCGAGGTGGCTGCCATGACCGCCCACCAGCAGGATCACGTCGTCCGCCTTCTTGAAGGCGATGGTGGCCATAAGGTCGACGTTGGGGATGAGGCCGATGCCGCCGATGGCCGGTGTGGGGAGGATGCCCTGTCCGTTGGTCTCGTTGTACAGCGACACATTGCCCGAGACGATGGGGAAGGAGAGCGCGCTACAGGCTTCCGACAGGCCTTTGATGGCGTGTACGAACTGGCCCATGATCTCGGGCCGCTCCGGGTTGCCGAAGTTGAGGTTGTCGGTGATGGCGATGGGGTCGGCCCCCGTGGCGGTGAGGTTGCGCCAGCATTCGGCAACGGCCTGCTTGGCCCCCTCGAACGGGTCGGCCTCGACATAGCGCGGCGTGACGTCGGTCGAGACGGCGATGGCCTTCTTGCCCCGGATGCGCACGACGCCTGCGTCGCCGCCCGGGATCTGCGCGGTGTTGGAGCCGATGAGGCTGTCATACTGCTCCCACACCCAACGACGCGAACACATGTCGGGTGAGCCGACGATCTTGAGGATCGCTGCCTTCAGATCCTTCGGTGCAGGCACGTTGGTGAGGACGGGCTGAAGTTTCGGCGCGACCCACGGGCGGTCATATTCCGGTGCCTCGTCACCCATCTGCTTGATGGGGAGATCGGCCATCACCTGGCCCTTGTGCTTGATGACGAAGCGCAGCGTGTCGGTCGTCTTGCCGACGATGGCGAAGTCGAGGCCCCATTTGTGGAAGATGGCTTCCGCCTCCTTCTCACGTGAAGGATCGAGCACCATGAGCATGCGCTCCTGGCTTTCGGACAGCATCATCTCGTAAGCCGTCATGCCGGTCTCGCGGCAGGGCACGTGATCGAGATCGAGTTCGATGCCGAGATCACCCTTCGCACCCATCTCGACGGCGGATGAGGTGAGGCCCGCCGCACCCATGTCCTGGATGGCAATGACGGCGCCGGAGGCCATGAGTTCGAGGCAGGCTTCGAGCAGGCACTTCTCGGTGAAGGGGTCGCCCACCTGAACCGTGGGGCGCTTCTCCTCCGCGTGATCGTCGAATTCGGCCGACGCCATGGTGGCGCCGTGGATGCCGTCACGGCCTGTCTTGGCGCCGAGATAGACGACGGGAAGGCCCACGCCCTTGGCCTTGGAATAGAAGATCGAGTCAGCACGTGCCAGGCCCACCGCCATGGCGTTGACGAGGATATTGCCGTTGTAGCGGGCGTGGAAGTTCACCTCGCCGCCGATGATGGGCACGCCGAAGGAATTGCCGTAGCCGCCGACGCCGTGGACGACACCAGCCACGAGGTGGCGCGTCTTGGGATGCGAAGGCTCGCCAAAGCGCAGCGCGTTCATCGCCGCGATGGGGCGGGCACCCATGGTGAAGACGTCACGCAGGATGCCGCCGACGCCGGTTGCTGCACCCTGGTAGGGCTCGATGAAGGAGGGGTGGTTGTGGCTCTCCATCTTGAAGACGATGGCATCGCCGTCGCCGATGTCGATGACGCCCGCGTTCTCGCCAGGGCCCTGGATGACCTTCGGCCCCTTGGTGGGCATGGTCTTGAGCCACTTCTTGGAGGACTTGTAGGAGCAGTGTTCATTCCACATGGCCGAGCAGATGCCGAGTTCCGTGAGCGTGGGCTCGCGGCCCAGCAGCTTCATGAAGCGCTCGTATTCATCGGGCTTCAGGCCGTGCTGCTTGACGAGGTCCGGGGTGATCTTGGTGTTGTGGGCGAGGGTCATTCAGCAGCCTTTGGTGCCTCGGCAGGTGTGGTAGGTGCGGTGGTTGCGACGCTCACGCCGCCAGCAAGCTTTCGAACAGCGGGCGGCAGTCGGTTCTGCCATGCAGCGGTTCGATCATGTTTTCGGGATGGGGCATCATGCCGATGACGCTGCCCGACTCGTTCATGATGCCGGCGATGTCGTTCAGCGCGCCGTTGGGGTTGGTGCCCTCGGCATAGCGGAAGACCACGCGGTTCTCGGCCTCAAGCCGCTTCAGCGTTTCGGCGTCGCAGATGTAGTTGCCTTCGCCGTGGGCGACGGGGCAGGAAACGACGGTGCCCTTCGCCACCTTGTTGGTGAAGAAGGTCTGGTTGTTCTCGACCTTCAGCTTCACCTGCCGGCAGACAAAACGCAGGTCCTTGTTGCGCACCAGAACGCCGGGCAGGAGGCCTGCTTCGGTGATGATCTGGAAGCCATTGCAGACACCAAGAACCTTGAGCCCCATCAACGCCTTGGCGCGAATATCTTGCATGATGGGTGAGCGCGCGGCGATGGCCCCGCAGCGCAGATAATCGCCGTAGGAGAAGCCGCCGGGCACGACCACGAGGTCGACCTTGGGAAGCTCTGTCTCGGTATGCCAGACGGAGACGGGCTTCGAGCCCGTCACGGTCTCGAGGGCCAGCATCATGTCGCGTTCGCGGTTGATGCCGGGGAAGACGACGACGGCGGATTTCATGGTGTCAGGCCAGCTCGATGTCGTAGTTTTCGATGACGGTGTTGGCGATGAGCTTTTCGCACATCGCCTTGACCTGTTCCTTCGCCTTGGCGTGATCGGTTTCGGCGATCTCGACCTCGAAATACTTGCCCTGACGAACCTCGCCGACGCCGCCGAATCCGAGGTGGCCGAGCGCCCCCTCGATGGCCTTGCCCTGCGGGTCCAGCACACCGTTCTTGAGCGTGACCTTGATCTTCGCCTTCATCAGTTCAAATCCGTCTTCACGAGCTTGGGCTTGGAGCGTTCGGGCTTCTCGCCCTCGGTGATGATCCCCAAGCGGCGGGCCACTTCCTGGTAGGCCTCGACGAGGCCACCCATGTCACGGCGGAAGCGGTCCTTGTCGAGCTTGTCCTGGGTCTTGATGTCCCACAGGCGGCAGGAATCGGGGCTGATCTCGTCGGCCAGCACGATCCTCATCATGTCGTTCTCGTAGAGGCGGCCGAACTCGATCTTGAAGTCGACGAGCTTGATGCCGATGCCGAGGAAGAGGCCGGACATGAAGTCGTTGATGCGGATCGCCATGTGCATCATGTCGTCGATCTCCTGGGGGGAGGCCCAGTTGAACGCGGTGATATGCTCCTCGGAGACCATCGGGTCGCCGAGCTGGTCGTTCTTGTAATAGAACTCAATGATGGAGCGCGGAAGCGGCTGGCCTTCCTCGATTCCAAGGCGCTTGGCGAGCGAGCCTGCCGCAACGTTGCGCACGACGACCTCGAGCGGCACGATTTCGACTTCGCGGACGAGCTGTTCGCGCATGTTGAGCGAGCGAATGAAGTGGGTTGGCATGCCGAGTTCGTTGAGGCGGGTGAAGATGAACTCGGAAATGCGCTGGTTGAGAACGCCCTTTCCCTCGATCACCGCCTTTTTCTGGGCGTTGAAGGCGGTGGCGTCATCCTTGAAGTGGACGATGATGGTGCCGGGTTCAGGGCCTTCGTAGAGGATCTTGGCCTTGCCCTCGTAGATCCGGGTGCGCCTGCTGTTCATTTGAAATATCCTCATCAAATCCCTAATCCACCTTCCGTGCTTTAGACCCGGAAGGGCATCTTCGCCAGTTTTGTTACGGATTCGGGTCGCAATTTCCCCAACCCTTTCAGGGGGCCTTAGCGCAACGTGGTGCGCTGCACAATGTCCCACGTCTGAGTGGTTGATTTGGCGGGGCGGGATGTCTATTTCAAGGCCTTGATCTGCAACGGGAGACAGGAATGACAACCTTCGATAAGCGCGAAGAAGGCTTCGAGAAGAAGTTCGCTCTGGACGAGGAACTGCTGTTCAAGGCGGGCGCCCGCCGGAACAAGCTTCTGGGCCTGTGGGCCGCGGAAAAGCTCGGGTTTTCAGGCGCCGAAGCGGAGGCTTACGCCAAGTCGGTCGTCATGGCCGACTTTGCCGAGTCGGGCGACGAGGACGTGTTCCGCAAGGTTCGGGCCGACTTCGACGGCAAGTCGGTGGCCCAGTCCGACCAGCAGATCCGCCAGACCATGAATGAGCTGATGGCCAAGGCCGTGGAACAGATCAAGGCGGGTGCCTAAGTGGCTTCTGCCCATTTCGACCTGAGATTGCGGCTCGCCTCTGGCGAGCCGTTTCTGTTTTCCTGGATGACAGTGCCGTCGCCTGCGCTGGCGGGGCAGGTGGCGCGGCTGCCTTTCGACGGCGTCTGCCTCGACATGCAGCACGGCATGATCGGGTTCTCCGATTCGGTCGGCATGATCGCTGCCATCAATGCTGCCGGGCGACCGGCGTTGGTGCGTTCGTTGTGGAACGATGCAGCGACACCGGGCCAATGCTTCGATGCAGGAGCTGCCTGCGTCATCGCGCCAATGGTCAATACGCGCGCCCAGGCCGAGGCGCTGGTGCGCGCTGCCAAGTACCCGCCCATGGGATCGCGCAGCTGGGGTGGCTACACCGCCCAGCAGACCTCGGGCCTGACACCTGCCGAATACCTGCGCGAGGCCAACCGCATCTCGCTGGTGTTTGCCATGGTCGAAACGGTCGAGGCGCTGGAGAACGTGGAGGCGATAGCCGCGACGCCGGGCCTCGACGGCCTGTTCGTGGGTCCGTCCGACCTGTCGATCGCGCTGTCGAAGGGTGCAGGGGTCGACAAGACGGGCAAGGAGACGCTCGCCGCCATGACCCGAGTGGCCGCGGCCGCCAGGAAGAACGGCCTCGTTGCCGGTGCCTTCGGTGGAAGCGCGCAAGGCGTCAGAGCCTATCTTGGGCTTGGCTTTACGTTCATCGCCGCAGCGGTTGACGTCGACCTCATGCAGTGGGGTGCTGCCGAACTCAACAAGGCGCTCGGCGTTTGACGCCTGCGGCGTTCCGCGCCAAGGTGCACAATCATGGATCAGCGTGCTTCCCTCATTCCCGGCGCTGAGGCAATCCTCGACCGCCTCATTGCCCTTGCCCTCTGCGCCGGCCCCGTGGCGGCGCAGACTGACAAGTATTTCACCAACACCAGCCGCATCGTCGGCGCAAATGGCGACGCAATCGTCACCTTCGCAGTGTTCATGCGCCGCCGCGTGGTGGCCGCACTTGAGCCCGCCATCCGGGTGATCCGCCACTTCGTGCCGGACGTCGAGATCAAGCGCTTCTATGCAGAAGGCGACATTGTTCCCTCCGAGTCGAAGATGCTGGAGATCACCGGCTCGATGCAGAAGCTCTCCGAGATCGAGACGCTGATGCTGCAGAAGATCGGCTTTCCCTGTGTCTCGGCCAACAATGCCTATGAGATGTGCCGGGCAATCCCGTCGGCGGCCTTCATGGACATGCATGCACGCCACGGTTCGGGTGCTGAAATGAACATCCTCGCCGCCTATGGCGCGGCGGTGGGCTCGGCGGCTGCCAAAAAAGCCGACCCGGCGGTGAAGGGCTTCATCGGTTCTTCGCAGGACCTGACGGCGCCGTTCTTCGGTGCCAGTGGTGGCATGGGGACGATGCCGCATGCGCTGGTCGGTTACACCGATGGCGACGTGCTGAAGGCGATGAAGTTGTTTGCCGACAAGCTGCCGGAGGTGAAGAACCTCACTGCGCTCGTCGACTACACCGGGCAAGAAGTGTCGGACTCGATCCGCTGCGCGCGCTGGTTCTATGACGAGGCGAAGCTCGACCGCGCGGGCAAGAGTTTTGGGGTCAGGCTCGACACACATGGCGGGCGCTTCGCCGAAGGTTTGGACTACGAGAAGTCAGTGGACACGGTTGGCCAGTGGCTGGGCGTGCACGGCGAATACAACATCGTCGAGCAGGTGCTGGGCGGCAGGGCGTTCCAACTCGATCCCAACAACATCCTGGTCGACAAGGTGCGCCGCATCCTGTTCGGCAAGGGCGTCTCCGCGGCGGCGATCATCCATGTCCGCCGCGCGCTGGATCAGGCGGGCTACGGACAGGCCACGATTGTAGGATCCTCCGGTTTCGACCCACAGAAGTGCCAAATCATGGGTGCGGCACGCGCGCCGCTGGACATGGTGGGGACGGGAAGCTTCCTGCCCGCCACCTTAACCGAAACTTACGCGACAGCAGACATAATTCGCTATGATGGGTTGCGTCGGGTGAAGGTTGGCCGCGAGTTCCTGCACGAGGATGGCGGCTGAGCACCGGGTGCTGCAGTTCGGGGGGAATGCTCCCGACGGGATGGAGACGGAGCGATGAAAAAGCTGATTGCCCTGTTCGCGGGGTTGCTCATGTTGGCCTGCACCGCAATGGGCATGAACGAGGCCATGGCCAAGACGAGGCCCGCGCCGGAGGTTGATATCTACGTCGATGTTTCGAACCAGACAATGACGGTGGACGTTGACGGCTGGACCTATGGCCGCTGGAAGGTATCAACGGCACGCGACGGTTACTACACGCCGCGCGGCACGTGGCGGCCCTTCATGCTGAAGAAGATGCATTACTCGAAGAAGTACGACAATTCGCCCATGCCGAATTCCATCTTCTTCCTTGGCGGCTATGCCATTCATGCCACCTATTACGTCAACCAGCTCGGCCGCCCGGCCTCGCATGGCTGCATCCGGCTTCATCCCCAGAATGCCGCGAAGCTTTATTCGCTGGTGCAGAAGCACGGGCTGAAGTCGACGCGCATCACCATCGGCAACTGACTGCGCACAATCGCTTCTGGACGGGGGGACGTAACACCGTCTCCCCGTTTTAATGTCTGCCATCAGTTCGAGTTTTCAAGTCAGGTTGTCCTGCGGCCCTCGTGAGCTTCGAGGTCTGGTGTTGATTGCCAAACAATTTGTTGGCGTCATCATCGTCCGTTCGTTAGCTCCCTGGACAAGTTGGGGGCTCGCTACCAGAATGGCTTTGCTTGACCATCTGCAGGGATCGGAATAGCCAAGCTCATGGCCGTGCGTGACACCAATCTCCAGCAGTTGCTCAACATCTCGCAGCGGATCATCGCGGCAAGCGCAAATTATCGGGCAGTTATGGCTGGCGAGCGTATCTTCGAGAGCCTGGCCCGGCCAGCCGGTTCGCGCGCTGCCGCGACGGTGCAACGTCTGCCGGCCTGTGACCACCCCCTCGCCGCAGCGCTGGCGGGCACTTCCGCGCAACACTCACCATTACCTGAACTGGGCACAGCATTCGGTGCGCTTGAGGGTGGACTGCACTGGTACCGGCGGAAAAATGCTGAGGCTCTGGGTCAGCCCTTTATCGATGGCCATGCCAATGCCGTGCTGATTGGGCCTGATGGGATCGAGCAGCGCGATGACGTGCTCGTGGGGGCAACGGTGATGGCGCCACATATCGTCTATCCGGACCACGACCATCCGCCGGAGGAGGTTTATATCGCGATGTCGCCCGGCGAATGGTGGAACGCGGAAATGAACTGGACCGAACCGGGCCCGGGCGGGATCATCTACAATCCGCCGGGCATTCTTCACGCCATGCGTTCGCACACAAAGCCGTTCCTGGCCTTGTGGTTCCTTCCGATCGACTGATCAGGCCTCGCCGAAGACGCGCCGGAAGATCGTGTCCACGTGCTTGGTGTGGTAGCCCAAGTCGAACAGGCTTTCGAGTTCGGCGGGAGAGAGCAGGGCGCTCACATCCTTGTCCTTCTTGAGAAGCTCAAGGAAGTTTCCTTCGCCGCGCCACACCGGCATGGCGTTCCTCTGCACCGCTGCATAGGAATCCTCGCGACTCATGCCCTTCTGGGTGAGTGCCAGCAGCACGCGCTGCGAATGGACGAGGCCGCCGAGGCGGTCGAGATTCCGCTGCATGTTCTCAGGGTAGACCAGCAGCTTGTCGATAACGCCGGTGAGGCGCTTCAACGCGAAGTCGAGGTGGATCGTGGCGTCCGGCCCGATGCCGCGCTCGACGGAGGAATGCGAAATGTCGCGCTCGTGCCACAGCGCCACGTTTTCGAGCGCCGGGATCACGGCGGAGCGGACAAGGCGGGCGAGGCCGGTGAGGTTCTCCGTCAGCACCGGGTTGCGCTTGTGCGGCATGGCGGAGGAGCCCTTCTGGCCGGCTGAGAAATATTCCTCGGCCTCCAGAACCTCGGTGCGCTGCAGATGACGGATCTCGGTGGCCAGCCGCTCGATCGACGAGGCGGCGACGGCAAGGGCCGCGAAATACATGGCGTGACGATCGCGCGGAATTACCTGGGTGGAGACCGGCTCGGGCGTGAGGCCCATCTTCTCCGCAACATATTCCTCAACGCGCGGGTCGATGTTGGCGAAGGTGCCGACAGCGCCTGAAATGGCGCAGGTGGCGACTTCCTTGCGTGCCATGACCAGGCGCTCGCGGGCGCGCTGGAATTCGGCATGGGCTTGCGCCAGCTTGATACCGAAGGTGGTGGGCTCGGCATGGATGCCGTGGCTGCGGCCGATGCAGACGGTGTTCTTGTGCTCGAAGGCGCGGCGCTTCAGGGCGGCAA
>Ga0194051_1000613_pt1 | contig 20168 bp, 14 predicted proteins | sample SepL2320m_MetaG_FD_161275 | JGI IMG/M metagenome (GOLD analysis project Ga0194051, IMG submission 161275) | Anoxic zone freshwater microbial communities from boreal shield lake in IISD Experimental Lakes Area, Ontario, Canada - Sep2016-L239-20m | ecosystem: Environmental > Aquatic > Freshwater >... | reverse complement strand
GAGGCGTGAGGGTGTCAACAGAGCGTGCTTCGAGTCGTTCGTCAGAAATGCCCTGCGACGTCGATTGGATTTCAGTGGTATCGTCAGCGAACGAAAACATCATAAAAGCCAAAGAGCAGCCGAGTGCTGAACTTATAAGAAATTTATGACGTGAATAAATAGAACCTACAAAATAATTTTTGATTTTCACAAGAAATCCTCCCTGATCAATGTGATCCCATGCAGACAACCCGCTCGATATTTTGGAGGGTAGTTCCCTATTTCCCCCAAGTCCATACCAGACTGCTTCTCAGAAAATTCCCACCAGAATTCCTGAAAATCTGATTCAGACTGCAGTCGCACTGAATTTCTTGTTTTCAGTAACTTTCACAACTTACCTAAACCTGCAATATCAGCCCGTGGACTGAAAATCAGTACAACGGGCCTGGGCTGGAGTCACTTTTTTCCCACAGAGGCATTCGGCGTAAGATTTTGAATAACACGACGTCTCTTATGGATGGTGCCCAAAGGTCATTCAAAAAGCGTGGCTGACTCTTGTGATCGATAGAACTGTTTTGTTCACGCGGCGGCAGTAGCGTTTTGAAGGACAATGTTCTTTGTATCCTTCGTGTGTGTTCGACGACTCATTCAAAAAGCTGAGATGGAAAAACTTCCCCATGTCGTTGTGATTGGTACCGGGGTAGCCGGGCTCGCAGCAGCAACGCGACTGCTTCAGGAACCTGCTCGCGCGACAGTGACACTTATCGATTCTCTCTCGCAACCAGGCGGCATCATCTCGTCGACGAGAAAAGACTCGTGGCTCATCGAACGCTCTGCGGATAGTTTTCTTGCCGTGCGTCCTGAAGGGATCGATATGGCAAAGCAACTTGGAATTGAGTCGGAATTAATCGCCATCGAACCGAGGGTACGACGTGCATTGATCTGGTCGCGTGGTCGACTGAGGAGTGTTCCAAAAGGATTTCGAATCGTTGCACCAGGAGAACGGTGGGCAATGCTTCAAAGTGACCTCCTCTCATGGCCGGCGAAGCTACGGCTTCTGAGCGAACCATGGATTGCCAGACGCATGGCAACAGGTGACGAAAGTCTTGAAGACTTTGCGGTGCGAAGACTTGGCCGCGAGGTATTCGATCGTATCGTGCAACCGCTTGCATCGGGAATCTGGACAGCCGATCCTCAGCGTCTCAGCATGTTTGCGGCATTGCCGGAGTTTGTTGCCATGGAGCAACAGCATGGAAGTCTTACGGTTGGTGAAGCAATTCGACGCAAGGAAACTGCGATGGCATTGCATACAAGTGGTGCCAATTCTCCTTTTATCGAGAGTGATCTCCCAAGTGGAGCCCGTTACGGACAGTTCGTAACTTTTCGTGACGGCATGGGACAACTCCCGCAGGCCATGGCACAACGTGTACTCACCGCCGGCGGATGTTTCGTCGTTGATCGCGTTGAGAGTATCGCACACCGTGACGGAAAAGGCTGGAATATTTCCACTCGCGCGGGTGCAACGTCGCTTCATGCGGATGCCGTCATTCTTGCGGTTCCGGCGTGGAGCGCCGGTTCTCTGATGCGAACGATTGATATGGAGCTGTCCAACGAATTATCAGGAATCGAGTATGCAGGATCGACTGTGGTTTCGATGGGATTTGAAAAATCAGATATTCAGCACGCACTTGACGCCTCTGGCATAGTGGTTCCTCGCAGCGAGGGACGTCGTGTTTTGGCGATTAGTTTTCTAAGTTCAAAGTTTCCCGGTCGCGCCCCTGCAGGGCATGCGCTTGTTCGCGTTTTTGTTGGAGGGGCACTCGATCCCGAGGCAGTCGCGATGTCGGATCAGGCGACTGAATCGCTCGTCATCAATGAACTTAAAACGCTGATCGGGGTTTCTGGACTTCCAAAGATTGTCCAGATTGATCGATGGAATCGTTGTATGCCGCAGTATCACGTTGGGCACGTTGAAAGAGTGAACCGTATTCGAAAACTACTTTCAAAAAATCCAAGCCTCGCGCTGGCTGGTTCTGCTTACCAGGGAGTAGGCATTCCTCAGGTGATCCGTTCAGGCACAGATGCTGCCGAACAGGTTTGTCAAAGCTTTGCAAATCAAGATTCAACACCCGGAAACAATTGAGATCGCATGTGATTTGAAAAGATGTCTGCGTATGAAAAGATGTCGAGCAAAACGAACAGTATTCACAACACTGTCATGAGTTGCATCACAGGATTCCGCGTTGATTCTTGGAGCGCAGGACGTTCCGATTGAACGGATCACTTCTTTTTGGGCGCGGCTGCCGTTTTTGATGGTGTGGCAGCGGTTCCAGCTGTAGCGGCATCTCCTTCGGCCTTCGGCTTCTTCTTTTTCTTCAGTGCCGTCTTTAAAACACGAACCTTCGGCAAGCCCAAAGGACTGCGGCCCGTAGTCCATCGTTCCTGCTCTTTGAGTTTTCCAATCCGTTCAGCACGAGTCAGAACATTACGTGAACTCGTAGATCCTTTGCGGACTCGCAGGCTTTTGTCCATGGTCATGGGAATGATCCTTTTAGAATCGGTGGTGTATGGAGAAAGAGGATTGTGTATTCAGTAAAAAAATGCCACCAAGGACTTTGATAGGCGTTCATTTTTACAGGATTGGGATCGTACCGATCGCAGAGCCTTATGATCAAGACTCCTTCCATTGTAAGCCTGATGTTGACAGGAGATGCCTCTGTGTAGAGCTGTTTAGAGCGTTACCTTCTCAATCATCGTAAGAACTTTCCCCATTGATCCTGGGCGGTCTTGAGGCTCCGACGAGAGACACAGCATGATCGATTGTGCCAGCGCTTCTGGAATGTCGGGCCACAAAGTGCGAATGTCGCGCGGTGGAGAATCATGGGCGAGAGCGGAAAGGCCAGAAGAACCTCGAGGCCAGGGAGTGTGAAGCGTGCAGATTTCAAATGCAGTGACACCAAACGAAAAAATGTCCAAACGCTTGTCGATCGGTCGACGCCGAATAACTTCGGGCGACATATAATTGGGCGTACCGACTCGATTTCCCGGTCGTAAAAATTCGGGTTTGTCTGGAACGGTGAGTCCGAAATCGATCAGTACCAGCCTCCCGTCGTGTGCCAGAATAAAATTTCGAGGACAAATATCCCTGTGCACAAAGCCCGCTTTGTGAACAGATTCGATTCCCATCGCGGCCTGTCTCACAAGATCGAGACGTTTGGGGGGCGGCAGCTGAGTGCCTGAAGAAAGCACTGAGTGCAAGTCGGTGCCGTCGATAAATTCAAAGACGATAAATGCTCGCTGCGTGGTTGCAATTCCTGAGCGAATAGTTCGAGCCACGTGTGGTCCCGTGATCCGACTGCCAATTTCTCCTTCGCTCGGTTTTGAAAGACCTTTGTACCGATTTTCAATCGGATCCACCTTCAGTGGATCGAGAATCTTGAGTCCCACAATCTTTCCTGTTTCCAGATCGCGAGCTTTATGAAAACTCGACATCGTTCCAGAAACGGCTTCACGCAACATTTCAAAATGAGTGGCAAGATCAACTCGATCACTTTCAAAAAGTCGCTTGAGAATGCTCAGAAAACCCATCGGGAACCTGTTTACGTTAAAAAGAAAGATGACATGTCTCTTACCATATTTTCAGCACGCCATCGCTCAAGAATCTCGCGAGAGAGCTTCCAGAGTGGCGGGATGATTGTGGCAGACAAAGAACTTGCGGGACTTCTATTTTCTCGATCACAAAAGAGTCAGATTGACTTCTGATCATACCCCCGAGCAGGACGCTCCCACCATTCGGAATGATCACCATCGTGTTGAGAGTGATGACATTCCACGAGGGAAACTGAAGAACCTGCAGGCAGGGGTCGGACTACTCCACAGATCATCGCGATCAAGCAGATAAGCCTGGAAATGAGTGCCTCTCATTGAAAAGCGATGAAAGAGGGCGAGAACAAAAAAACACCACGCATGCATCGCTTCGCAGGCATCATCACTGCGACTCCTTATCCTGAATCAGGTGGTGGAATGCTTGAGGCGTTCAATTTCATGTTCTGCCGCAGCAATCTCGCTTTCAAGTCGCGGAACATCGGCAGGATCATCAGGTTGTTTTTTTGCACCCACAAGCAGAAGTTTAAGTTTTGTAATTTTTACATGCAAAATATCGATTCTTTTTTTCGCCTTTTTGTCCATAGATCAAAGCCTCACTGTTATGCGCGCGTTGAGATATTCCTTGTCATACAAGAACCTGACAGGATCGATTAGGCCAAAAAAATAGTTACTTTGTCTCAGTTGATTCTGATGGAGCGTCTGGCACAGAGTCGGCTCCAATGCTTGGCTTTGCGACATCAGCGCCATCGCTTACGGGAAGTGCATTTGCATCAGATGCTGGTTTTTCATCCGGTGTGAGTGGCTGCACACCGGTATCTTGTCTGGGGGAACGTTCGCCTGAATCGCTCGATTCGGGCATCGATGCTCCGGCGTCGATTTGAGACGACTCATTTGGACCGGTGTGCAATTGGCGCATCCATCCTGAAACAAGCACCGTTGCCAATACCAGAAGCACCGTCAACGAAAGAAATGTTCGACGATTCTCGCGAACCCATGCAGTTCCCTTACTGCGACCAATGAGAGCGCTCGAAAAATAAAAAACTGATAGAGCAAGTAAAAATTTGATGCCAAAAAGAAGATGATAATGAGTCTGCTTCATCCAATCGCCACCACCCCATCCTTTTGCCCTTGCGTTCAAAACCAAAAAATTTGCCAGGCCACTCACGAGGAGAAAGAAGATCATTCCCCCGACCCATCTCAACCATTTCTTTCGAATGGCTTCATGCATTCGAACTTGTGACGCTTCGTCCAGCGCCTCTTCGATCGCCGGGAGGATCGCAAAACGAGAATAGAAAAGGCTCCCAACGGCAATAGAAGCAGCAAGAATATGAACCCATCGCAGCATGAGCGTCGAATAATCCATGTGTATTGATTCCACGAGAAAAGGTAGAAAATATTTCGCGTCACAACGAGGATTGTGTCTGACGTACGTACAAGAACAAAACCACAACATCCCGAAGAAACTCTATGAAGGAGTTTTCATACTGTAGCTGAATCGGGCGTTCTCAAAAACCAATCATTTCTAGGCAGGCAATTCCGGAGATCTTTCGCCGCAACAGATCTTAGAGTGGTTCGACAAACATATATTCCGGCTGGGAAACAACTGCTGATTGACGTACAGTACAAATGAGATTGAGCCGCAGCGAAAACCGTTGCTCGGAGAATGAATTCCGCAACTCGGTTGATCCGATTCTGTCACAGAAGCGGTATTTCGATTGCAAAGGAGTTGAGGATTACCTTGAACCCGGAAGAACTTCCTGCAGATCCATCCGAAACGGCTCGTCATGAACGATGGATGCGTCTGGCGCTGGAGGAGGCGCAGGCAGCATATGCGCAAGACGAAGTGCCGGTTGGCGCGGTGATTGTATCGGCCGGTCGCGTTGTCGCACGTGCGCACAACCAACGCGAGCAACTCGAAGATCCAACTGCCCATGCCGAAATGATCGCGCTTACGCAGGCCGCCGCATCGCTCGGATCATGGAGACTCAGCAATTGCACGCTCTATGTCACGCTCGAACCATGTCCGATGTGTGCGGGTGCAGTTCTACAAGCGAGAGTCCCAACGGTTATTTGGGGCGCGACAGATCCCAAGGCCGGAGCGGTCGAAACCCTCTATCAACTCTTCGACGATGCGCGATTCAATCACCGCGTCGATCACAGCGGCCATGTGCTGGAAAATGAGTGCGGAAGAATTCTCAGCGATTTCTTTCGGGATCAACGCAGCAAAAAGCTAAAATAACAAGCGATCTTAAAACCACATTTCGCAAAAATAAATCCGCAAAACGGGTTTAGGAGCGATTTGCAAGGGGTATAAATTCACGGAGCGTTTCTCCCGTGTAAATTTGGCGAGGTCGACAGATGCGACTTGTAGAGGAGTGGTGCATTTCAACCCAGTGTGCAATCCACCCCGGCAATCGCCCCATGGCAAAGAGTACTGTGAACATCTGCACCGGCATTCCCATCGCACGATAGATCACACCGGAATAGAAGTCGACGTTCGGATAGAGTTTTCGTTCGATAAAATATTCATCCGCAAGCGCAACCTCTTCAAGCTGCTGGGCGATGTCAAAGATTGGATCGAGCCGATGAAGTTTTGCCAGTAATTTGTCACAAATACCTTTGATCAATCGGGCTCTTGGATCGTAGTTTTTGTAGACACGGTGGCCAAATCCCATGAGTCGAAATCCGGACTCTTTTTTCTTTGCCATGTCAACGTATTTTTTTACGTTGCCGCCGTCTGCCACGATCATTTCGAGCATTTCAACGCAGGCCTGATTGGCCCCGCCATGCAGTGGTCCCCAGAGTGCAGAAATACCAGCAGAGATTGAGGCGAAAAGATTCGCATCACTGCTGCCCACCATGCGCACTGTAGACGTTGAACAATTTTGTTCATGATCAGCATGAACAATGAGAAGCGTGTTCAGTGCCTGCACGAAATCCGGATCGATGACATATGGCTCGCACGGAACAGCAAACATCATTTGCAAAAAGTTTTGGCAATAGGTGAGATCGTTTCGGGGATACATCAGCGGCTGACCGCACGACTTCTTGTGACTGTAGGCAGCGATCGTAGGAAGTTTCGCCATGAGGCGGTGCACGCTCACTTCGACTTGTCGGGGATCTCGAACGTCGAGCGAATCTTGATAGAAGGTTGAAAGTGCGCCGACGACACTTCCAAGAATTGCCATCGGGTGCGCGTCTCGAGGGAACCCATTATAGAACGCTCTCATTTCCTCATGGATCATCGTATGATGAGCCAGAGAGCCGCTAAATGACGCCAGTTCTTTTTTGGTAGGAAGCGTCCCATAGATAAGCAGATAGCTGACTTCAACAAAATCACATCGCTCAGCCAGCACTTCAATAGGATATCCTCGATAGCGGAGAATGCCTTTTTCTCCATCAAGATAGGTGATGGAACTCGTGGTTGAACCAGTGTTGACGTAGCCTTCGTCAAGAGTGATCAAGCCACTTTGAGCGCGGAGCTTTGCGACATCGATTGCCCGCTCGCCTTCGCTCCCTCGGCAAATCGGCAGCTCGAAAGATTTACCGTCGAACTCGAGCTTGGCGACACCTTCCGGGGCAGTGCGATTGTCTGTTGGTGTGCTCATAATCTGTGAATGCGCATGGAGAGAATAAAAGGAAGCACTTCAAATGGTTGGCCACAGTGGCCCTCTGCTTCTGTCAATCGACGCAGTCTACTGCTCAGAGATCGTTGCTACAACGAGTCCAGTTGAGGGAAATCAAAAAGCAAAGAGCACATTCAGTGCCGACACTCTTTTGGAAATCATCGTTGGAAAGCTCCGTCGGGCAATGAAATGGCGATCAAAGCTCATCGCAGCTGACGATCCTGACCGGCAACATTTTGCTGAACACGAGCAGGTTCATTGTCAAAGATGGTCCAGACCGGCGTGAGATTGCGCAAGCGAGTGAGATACTCATCAAACCGGTCGGCTCGTCGTTGTTCTCGAAGTGTTTCCTTGATGCCAACTTGTGCTTCTACAAATGGTACTCGGCCAGCTTCAACGCGTTCGATCACTCGGACAATATGGAGGACCGCACCATCATCAAGAATCGAACTCAAAGTGCCAACCGGGAGAGTGAAAATGGATTCATCAACGGCTTTTGATACGAGGCTCCCTTTTATTGTCCAGTCATAGGTTCCTCCTCCAGATGCTGTAAGACCCTCAGAGAAGGCCTTGGCAACATCCGAAAACGGTTCTCCGTTGATGACTCGATTTCCCATGCCAGCAAGTTTCTGCCATGCCTGTTCACGCGATTGTTCTGGGGTGATGCGAACCGTGAGTTGTTCAAATCGGGTTTTTGCCGGGAATTCATATTCTTTCAAATGGGCTTGGTAGATGGCAATCATTTGAGCATGAGGAATTTCTTCTTCAGTGGAAACTTTTTGTTGGATCCATTGCGCCGCAAGTGCACGCTCAAAGTAAGTCTTGCGAATTCTTTCAAGCGACTGTCCACGCGCCCGCAAGTACAAGTCGTACTCTCCCTGCGTTGAGACCCCTGCTTCTTGGACTAACTTAGGAAGCTGCTGTTGATCGAACGCTTCCCGTACTTTTTTCTCAATTTCCGGAAGACGTTCTTCGGGAATCGTACGGCAGGCATCGACGTAGACGAGCATCGACTCGATATGTTGTTTGAGCAATTGTCGATAAATTTGCAATTTGAGTTCACGGACCTGTTCTGGCTTGAGTCCCGGAGTCACTTTCGCAAGCCATGCCACAACGCTTGGCGTCAGCAGGTCAGTTTCCATCACAACTTCGGAACCGACACGTGCCACAACGAGAGCATCTTCAAGTGAAGTCGGTGAGCCAACAGGTGATTGAGGAACAGCAGGAGGCTGAGCCACTCCTGGCAACGCTGTGCTGGGAGGTTGGAACGCAGGTTCTTCGAAACCCACGGTGACCACACCCTCATCGTGAATGATGTCGAGCGGACTGCCAGGCTTTTGACGGATGCTGCTAATGACACTGTGAGGCGTTTTTTTCTTGGAACTCGGCCATCCCTCGGGACGTGAAATGTGCTTCGGAGTTGTTGGAATTTGTTGCGATTGTGTGGCAAGTGGTCGAATGGATTCGGTATCAGTCACGGGAATTTCATCGGCCGCAGGATCGGCCAGCAGAGACGACAGAAATGAAAAAGAAAAAAAGAAGATCGAAATAATCAGGATGGAATCTGTGCGTGATTTCAACACAAACGCAACGGAAGATGTTCTGGGCAGTGCTCGACGCATCGTTGGTTCCGTGAGGATGCTTTCCAAAATTATATTGACCGTACGCCACGCGACTGGCCACCTCGCCGGTCACTCTTCACCCCAAACATCTTTCCACGTCATCCGTTCATGATCGCCTTGCGGGAACGGAAGGAGGGGGACTATAGGGAAGGTTCTCGCGCGGTCGCAACAGCGTTTTTACCACGTCCCAGATGCGATTTGGGGTTTCTTGAACGCGGGAATCCAGCGGTAAGCAGGCGGAACGACCATCAATGATCCGCAAACGAGAACCGCGTTCCCGTCGAAGACGTTCGAGAGGAAGAGGATCCCGATAGCGGATCATGATCAGACCATCCTGGCAGCCGATTGAATGGATGCTCCATAAGGATGCTGCTATGCGCAGGCGACCTCGTTCAATAAGTCGCTGTGCGGTCTCTGGCGGTGGCCCGAAACGATCAGTGAGTTCGGTCGAGATCTCATCAAGTTGTGAGTCAAGCGTCGCCCTCGCAATACGTCTGTAGAGATCAATCTTGGATCGAAAGTCGCTGATGTACTCTCTGGGTAGCCACGCATCTCCTGGCAGATCGATCTGAACTGTTGGTGGCTCCGAGGGAGGCAACGCTTTGAGACGCCGCACGGCCTGTTCCAAGAGTCGGCAGTAGAGTTCGTATCCCACCATCGCGATATGTCCGCTTTGCTGGGTTCCTAGTAGATTTCCTGCACCACGAATTTCTAGATCTCGCATCGCAAGCGAAAACCCTGCGCCCATGCTGGAGAACTCCTGGATGGCACGAAGTCTTCTCGCCGCAGTGCCACTTAAATGCGTCCCGGAATCAATGAGCATGTAGCAGTACGCACGATGGTGTGATCGACCAACGCGTCCACGAAGTTGGTGTAGGTCGGCGAGACCGTAGTGATCGGCTTCATCAATAAAGATCGTATTAGCGCGTGGAATATCCAATCCGCTTTCAACAATCGTGGTTGCTAACAAGATGTCGATATTGCCTGCCACGAAGTCGAGCATTACGTGTTCCAAATTGTCCTCGCTGAGACGACCATGCACGATCCCAATGGTTGCCTCTGGAGCAATTCGCTCAAGTTTGTGTTTCACAAGATGAATGTCATGAATTCGATTGTGAATAAAAAAGACCTGTCCATTCCGAGCCAATTCGCGATCAATCGCTTGTCGGATGAGAGCCTCGTCCCAACGCGCAACTCTTGTTTCAACTGCGATGCGATCCATGGGTGGCGTTGCGAGGTTTGAAATGTCACGAATGCCAAGCATCGACATATGAAGTGTGCGGGGAATGGGTGTGGCCGTCATGGTGAGAACGTCGACGGAGGCACGCAGTGCTTTGAGACGCTCCTTTATTTCGACTCCAAAACGCTGTTCTTCATCGATGACGATTATGCCGAGATTGGAAAAGTGGATGTCTTTCTGAACCAGTCTGTGAGTTCCGATCACAATGTCAATTTTTCCAGAGGCAAGTCCTTCGAGGGTTTCGCGTTCTTCGGAGGGACTCGAAAATCGTGAAAGTGATGCAACGACAAAAGGAAACTCCGCAAAACGTTTTATAAAAGAACGTCGATGCTGATCGGCAAGCACAGTTGTGGGGACGAGCACTGCGGCTTGAAACCCAGCCTCTACGGCTTTGAATGCTGCCCGCATCGCCATTTCAGTTTTCCCAAATCCAACATCTCCGCAAAGCAGGCGGTCCATAGGACGGGGTTGCTGCATGTCGGCTTTGATCGCTGCTGAAGCAGTCACCTGATCCGGAGTCTCTTCAAAAGGAAATGATTCCTCAAACTTTTGTTGCCACGGAGTGTCAGGGGGAAAAGAAATTCCAGGGCGGTTGTCTCGCCTTGCCTGAAGCGAGAGCATTTCTGAGGCCATGTCGGCAACGGCTTCGCGCACGGATTGCTTTTGTTTCTCCCAAAGCGTGCTGCCAATTTTTGCTAAACGTGGTGCATTTTTGTTGCCGCCGACATATTTCTGCACCATCTCAATACCAGATGCCGGCACGAAGACGATTGTCGACAAAGCGAATTCGATTTCGAGAAATTCTTCCGTGCGACCATGTTGCTCCAGAAGTTTGAGTCCTCGGTATCGACCGATACCGTGCGCGACATGGACCACATAGTCCCCTTCATGCAGATCGAGAAAGGTATCAATCGCGCGGACAAGAGATCTTCGTGCCGATCGTCGTCCGAGCGTTTCGCGGTGAAACAATTCTGATGCGCTCACAAGCACAATGCGCTTGGGTACAATCCGAAATCCAGCGGTAAGTTTTCCGAGTGCAAAGTTCAATTTTCCTGAGCGAGCAGGTGCGCAGTCGGAGAGAAGTTCGGTGAGGCGATCAATCTCGGCTGATGTTTCGGCGATGATCCACACCTCTTGGTCACGCCCGATCGAGTCGAGTTCTCCTCGCACCCGATCGATGGAGCCGGAGAATCGTTCGATGCTTTCGAGAGAAAGTTCGGCAGACGCCTCCAAGCTGGATGAGGCAATCGAAGAAAGCGTGACGGATGGAAATTTCCAGATCCCGGAAAAAATATCTTCGGGATCGGTGACCTCGGTGATACCGGAAAGTCGTTGGTAAATCTTGCGGGCTTCCTCGGTGACTTCTGCCGGTTCGACGATCCCCCACCAGGACTTCTTGGAGATCAGTTCGGCCAGTGTCGTACGCCGCTGCGAGGAATCATTTCCAAGTGCGGTGAGTTCTATGAAATTAAGTGTTGAAATGCTTCGCTGAGAGACTTGATCAAATGAACGAATCGATTCGATTTCATCTCCGTCAAGTTCGATGCGAATTGGACGATCCCAGTCGGGTGCAAAAAGATCGAAGATGCCTCCACGCCGAGCAAGAGTTCCCGGAGTCTCAACGGTGGCTGTTGGCTCCCAGCCGCGGGCAACCAGCCACGAGGTAAGCTCACTCGATTCAAGTCGATCTCCGATTCGGAGAGTTCGAGTTCCCTCAAGAATGTCGCGCGGGTCAGCAAGCGGAATCAATAAAGCATGCGCACAGGTCACAAGAATGCGTGGCCCATTTCCGGCGATGAGTCGTTTGACGAGTCCGAGACGCTCAGCAATGGCTTGATCGATCGCCAGAGATTCACCACGAACTCGATCAGGAACCGAGAGCAGTTCAGCGGCTGCTTTTGAAAAAATGGACAGATCATCCAGAAGTCGTTCAGCGTCATCTGCGTGGGCTGTAAGAACGACCAACATACCGTCTGCTGGACAGGCTTTTTCCAGAGAGGCCGCCACCAGCGCAGAACTCGACCCCCAGGTTCCGCCCACTGTTGCGCCATGTCCGCTTTGCAGACTAGCGATCACTTCGGCGAACCCGCGATGTTCTTCAAGGGTACCGGACAGCTCGAGTAAACGATCGGCTGAACGATGAACTGACGACTCTGGCACAGGGCCTCGCTAGAAAAAAGACTCAGAACCAAGTCTAGCGAATAGGTGGGATCGCATCGATTTTTTTGAGGTTGTATTCAGAGGAATGCTCTGAATTCGGGAGACGGCGGCGTCGATGGGTATTGGAAAATGTGGTTTCGACCGTATCGATTGCATCTATTGACCGGGGTTAGGGTTGCTTTTGGGAGTTCTGGAGGGAGCTTTTTCAGGTGTGAATTCCTTGCGAGGAGGTGGTGTGACACGTATTCTTCACTAAGATTCTAAAGCGAGGGCCGGTGGCTCACGATCGCTGTTGGCACGGTGGTTGCGTGAGACGGTGGCAGACGATATCAGTTCCTTTTTTTTGGAGTATTTTTCCCAATGACTACGGTTGCTCGTCCCCATACAAGTGAAACGTTCGTGTCGGGGGCCGATGTGGTTATCGAGTCATTGGTGCGACATGGAGTAGACGTAATCTTTGCCTATCCAGGCGGTGCGAGCATGCCGCTGCATCAATCTCTCACGCGCTATCGAGATCAACTCCGTACTATTCTTCCTCGGCATGAACAGGGAGGAGCCTTTGCCGCGCAGGGATATGCGAGAACGACCGGACGACCTGGGGTGGTGATGGCCACTAGCGGCCCAGGTGCGCTCAATCTGGTAACAGCCATTGCCGACGCGCGACTCGATAGCATTCCAATGGTTGTATTAACTGGTCAAGTGGGAACTTCTGTGATTGGCACAGATGCATTTCAGGAGACCCCTATGGTTGAAGTCTGTCGGGGGATCACGAAGCATCACTATCTTGTCACCGATGCAAATGACATTGCGCGCGTCATGCGAGAAGCCTTTCATATAGCAACGACAGGCCGGCCTGGTCCTGTGCTCGTCGATCTTCCAAAAAATATCCAGCTCACACAACTTGTTCCAGACTACAACGCACCGATGCGCCTTCCGGGCTATCATCCCGAGAAGCGAACCGTGCGACCAGAACAAATTGCGCAGGTGGTTGCCGCAATCAAGCGATCCAAACGCCCAGTGATTTATGCCGGAGGTGGCGTGATCACGGCCAATGCATCAGCTCAACTTCGTGAGCTTGTAGAAAAAACAGGAATCCCTGTCACGATGACGTTGATGGGGCTTGGTGCTTTTTCTGCGGATGAGGATCTCTGCTTAGACATGCTTGGCATGCATGGAAGCGTCTACGCGAATTACGCCGTCGATCAGGCCGATTTGCTCTTGGCGATCGGAGTCAGATTCGATGACCGAGTGACTGGAAAAGTGTCTGAATTTGCTCAGCACGGATTTATTGTTCACATCGACATTGATCCATCTGAAATCAATAAGAATAAGATCGTTCACTTGCCGATTGTCGCGGACATCAAGGAAGTTCTGCAGGAGTTGGTCAAATCGGTGGAGCCTCCCACGGCGAGCCTGCACGACTGGCATACACAGATTGCACAGTGGAAAACCGAAGATCCGTTTTCCTACGACACCACTTTTCCGGGCATTCTGCCACAGCATGCAATCGCGGAACTATCACGACTTTCAGCAGATCGAGACACGATCGTCACCGTCGGTGTGGGGCAGCACCAGATGTGGTCGGCTCAATTTTTCAAGTTCCGAAATCCACGCAAATGGCTTTCGAGCAGTGGATTAGGCACGATGGGATTTGGACTTCCTGCGGCGATCGGTGCGAAAGTCGCGCATCCAGAATCATTGGTCGTTGATATCGACGGAGATGGCAGCATTCTGATGAACATTCAGGAAATGGCCACGTGTCACTGCGAACAGATTCCTGTAAAAGTACTTTTGCTGAATAACCAGCACTTGGGAATGGTCGTACAGTGGGAGGATCGATTCTTTAAGGGAAACCGTGCGCACACCTACTTAGGACCGGTGCATCATCCCGAGGCATTCGGCAAGGGAGATGGCATCGGGCCCCAAGATCGCTATCCAGACTTCGTTGAAATTGCCAAAGGTTTTGGCTGGCATGCACAAAGCGTTTCCAAGAAAGCCGATCTTGAAAGTGCGATTCTTGCACTGATCAATGCTCCAGGACCGGCGATCCTCGACGTGCAGGTGCCTTATCAAGAGCATGTACTGCCGATGATTCCATCCGGCATGACAGTACGCGATTTGATTAAGCGATAGATTCAGCCGTTCAATAGATTCAAACGCAGATCGACACAAGAAAAGTCTTTGTCTCGTTGCAAAAGCAGAGGCCGATTCGAGTGCCGTTGGCTTTCATGGTTCCGACTTTTTGGGTGAAGGCTTTTTGACGGCTGGCTTTTTCGCGGGTTCCTCTGTTTCTCCAGGAGCTGAGGATTCTTCAACCGGAACGGTTTCTTCTGGAGAAGCGTCCGTCTCGGTTGCATTCTCTTGAGCGGCCATAGCTGCTGCCTCGGCTTGTTCTGCGGCCTCTCGTTCCTCGATTCGTTCGGGCAGAAGTCGATCAAGGCATTTGCTGAGTGCTGCGAAATCAGCGTACTCGGTCATATCAAAAGCGCAGTCACGAAGGACGGTTGCCAGAAGTGTGACATCTTCAGCCAATTGCATTTCTGTGGCGGGAACGAGTTGCAAAAGTCCCTTGCCTTTGGATTTGGGATCTTCGGCTTCGAGAGCTTCTGCAAGCACCGAAAGTCTCCAGGCTTGGCGAACATAGGTCTCATTTCGTGGCTTTTCTGAGCCCATTCCCATTCCCATTCCCATAGCACCAGGCGGCCCCATTCCACCCCCGAAATTAGATCCTCCGCCCGTGCCGCCGAGATACTCTTTTTCGAGGATACGTTGTTCCAAAAATTGTTCATCGTTTAAAAGCGAAGTAGTCGCAAGAACTTTGATCGATTCAACCAGAGCAGAGAGGTCAAGCTTTGTGTCTCGATCTGCCAAAGCTCCTAGCAGTGATGCAGAACGCACCCGCAGATTGAGGCCCGCTTGAGAGTTATTGAGAGCGGCAAGTATGTTCGTAGCATCGCTTTCAGTGAGTGGACTTCCAATCACGCGGAGGCTAGCCATGGCCTTGGACTGAAGCCACTCATGAGCTGTCTGCTGAGTGTCAGGAGTGGTTTCGGCAATAATTGTAAATGCTGCTGCAGTAATTGCTTTGCGACCTTCGGGATTGCCAGCACTGGACGCATGCCGAAATAATCCAGGCATGGCACTTGCCCGAATTGCCAGTGGCAGATCGATATTGGTGGCGATTGTCACAATCGCGTCTACTGCAGAGGGCCATGGCTCCTGCTTCGGAGTGCGAAGATCCCCGATCAGCAGCACCGCATTGACTCGCACAGCCATGTCAAAGTCATCGGATGCGGCGGCTTGTGAGGCATACAGAACAACGGCGGCTTGAGCAGCATCAAATGCAGCAGGGCTTGTAATGGGGACAAGAAACACGTCGCGAATGCGTTTGCGGACCCGTTCGATTTGAGGTCGATTGCTTTGGAGCTCCAACTGTGGAAGAACATTTTCGAGAAAATGGGCTTGGTGTTTGCCGTCAAATGCCCCGCCAGCTTTGAGGGCATCAGTATATGCTTTTGTTTCTGGGGAAGATTCAACCTTCGTCCACGTTTCAAAGAGTGCAGCATCTTGACCATAAAGAATCGATGGTGCCCCGCACACCAAAAGAATGACACCAGAAAATACAGCGACGAGAAAACGTTTCGCAAAAGAGAAACCTTTACGATCAGTACAAGAAACAATTAGTGAACAGTGCATGCGTGATTGACAAAAAAACATTTGAGCAGACCTCATTTTGACTGAGAGTTTGGGAAAGAGCTGCTGCCAGACCCACCAGACGAGGAACCTGAAGATCCTGGTAGACCTAAAGCAGCGGGTTTATCCGTTGCTTTAGGATCTGTTGGAAGCGTGGCTTTCCACTGCATGACAAGCCGCTCTGAGTCTGCCAGCGAGATAACATTAAGTTCGCCGCTGGAATCGAGCAGAAGCATTTCAAACGGCTCAGGAGGGATTTTTAGCTTCTTACTTGCAGCAGCAGCGTCTCCTCCAACGTCCTGTTTTCCATTGGTATCGATAAGAATGGAATCTGTTTCAATATCTTGACCCAGAAAACGAGTGTCGTTCGCTTTTACGGAAGACTTGTCGATATTTGCCAGGCTGCCAAGTTCGGCCACGAGAGATCGCAAGGAAAGGTTCCCAGTTTTTTTATCCTCGCCGAGAATTGCGAGCTCAAAGGTTCCTGTTTTGACACGTTTCATGTCAGACTTTTCAAGCGCCCGAACGAGCATCGTTACGGGTTTTGAGACCTGAACAGAAACCGTAACTTCACTGAAAGGCGACGTCAGTTTTGGATCATCTGCGATATCGGGGCTCACAAGATGGCTTGCTTCGACTTCAAAATTTGGATTCCACAGTCGCAGTTCCACTCGGTAGCGATAGCTCTGACCAGGCTGAACATCAAAATCAGCAAAACGAAATAGCTGATATTCAACTGGTGCAAATCCTGCTCCGGAGTCTCCGCTCATACCGCCGGAATTCATCATGCCTCCCGGTGGCATCATGCCGCCAGACGACCCACCACCATCAGACGGATATCCGGAAGATCCTTGCATGGCACTCCCCGATCCGAAAGACGATCCCGATGGTGGACCATTTCCTCCGGACGACATGCCTGGAAATCCTCCGCCCGATTGTCCGCCAAAAGCCAAATCGCTGTTGGCTCCAGAATCTGACTGGCTTTTTATCTTTTTGATACGAAACTCGAGCGACTCCTTGATCGCAGTTTGAAACCAAGGATGAAGAGCGTTAAGGCCCCACGGTTCGTTTGCCAAACTTGGAAGTGGCATGACGAGCGGAAACACTCTTTGCTGCGAGGGGCCACCGGATGAAGCGGTCGCCGGAATGTACTTTGGATCGAGAAGTGTTACAGATACCCCCGACCAATCTTTCGCCTGCTTGGCAACTGATTCAAAGTCAATCGTCTTCCAATCTCGCTCGGCAGGTTCCCGGCCCGGCTGTACAAGAGACCGCTGAATTCGATAGTCGCTCCACATCGGTATGTCTCGACGTGGATCTTGAAAACTTGCGGTTGAAAAACAATCGATGTACTGGTTGATCTGTGCTGTGAAGGGAATCAATCCTGTCACCATGACGTAGGGTTTGATAATGCCTTTGGCACCACCAATCTGTCCGGATGGCATCATGCCCGGGCCCATCATGCCCGGCGCCATCATGCCGGGAGGTGTCATTCCAGGCCCAGAATCTTTGTCGGAGGCCGGTTTTTTTTTGGGTTTGGGGTCGGGCTTTGTCGATCGCGTAGGACGAGAGTCATCTTGTCCGCCGGACGGGGATGGGTTTTCCATCAGATCCGTCATACCGGCATTTTGAGTTTTTGCCGCAATCACCACGAAGCCGGCAACCGCATGAATTTTTTCAAGGGGAAGAATTTGTGGACGAATTCTTTTCGTGGATTCTTCGCGTAGCGGCTTGTCAAAAGAAGTGACCAAAGATGCTGCGGCGATCTCCGGTTTCCGCCACGCCGAGATGGTCTGAGAAAGGTCGTCTACTTTGGAAAGCATTTTTGCTGGTACGTTTTTTTCAGCATCAACGTGTTTGTCGGCGGTGTCGGCTTTTGAAGTAAGAACGTCTGGCAACTCTCCCGGGGTTGCACCCTTAGAACGAACTGCGTCGAGCCCTGCCAAAACCAAACCACACGCAAGGGCGACAAAGATCCCGACGACCAGTTTTTCGCCGTGATTGAGCAAGAAAGACATCGGATTGAATTTAGATCCAGACTTCATGTTATTTTCTCCGGTCGATCAAAAACAGAAAAGCGGATTACAGATTCAGGCTTTCGATAAAAACTGCACACGTTTTGAATGATCGTACGAGTTCGCAGCCGATCATAAAAAGCTCCATCCGTCGGGCTGGGCTTCTTCGCAGCGGGGGGTTCGACCGGCGTATCATTTTCAGGAGCACTCACGGGATCTTCGCTGACAGGTGGCTTTTCTGCCGGCATCTCTTCTGTATTTGGGGTGGGTTCCAAACTTGGATCGCTTGCGGGATTCGCTTCAGCGGTCGGTTCTAGAACGGTCTCTTCGGCGGTCTCTTCGATGCCGAGTACGGTCTTATCGGGTGACTGCATGAGGCCTATCAAGCCTCTCAGTTCGAGCGTAACGTCGTGCTGTCGTAAGGAAAGGTTGTCACTCGTGCCTGATCCTGCCGCGCCACCCATGCCGGAACTAAGCTGCATCGACATCGGTTGTTGAGACATGCCTGCGTCTGATTCACTTCCACCGCCGCCGACTGCGGCGCGAGCATTGATTCGTACTTGGCGTACATCGATCGGCAGTGCAGCGCGAGCCAATTCAACAAGAAGAGAATCGATTTTACGTTGATCAATTCGTACTTCCATCTGAAAGGGCATCATGCGAAACATCTTTGAATCTTCCGACGATTCAAGCTCCTCGGCAGTCAGTGGCTTGCCAGAAGAATCACAATAAACCCAGTTCAAAAGTGCCGAGTCATCCGCAGCACCGCTTGCCGCAGGCGCTCCAGGGCCAGGAGGTCCTGAAGAAGAACCGCCGGGCATCATGCCCGAACCTCCCCCTCCCGCTCCTGATTCACTACTAAAACGAGGATGCGCCGGACGACCCGCTGACGCAGTGGGACCACCACCACTTCCAGGACCACCGGGGCCGGATGGCCCTCCCGAAGGCATGCCCATGCTCCCCATGCCCATGCCACCGCCACCCATGCCACCGCCCGCTGCTGCAGAGACAGTTGCAATGCGGCCTTCTCCAGATCCACCAAGATTCGCTTCGGCCGCCGGATAACCGATCGAAAGCCGAATTACGATTGGCACCGGCGAGTTGTACATTCCCAAAGAACCCGTATTTGTTTTGGCGATCACATCACACAACAAGCCATACACCCAGAGCTCTTCTTGTGCCAGAAGGACCTGCCTGGTCGAAGGCGTGGTGCGCCAGTTGAACGACGCATAGATCCTTGCCTGATCCTGCGCACTCCAATCAACAAGATTTCTTTGGACTGGACCCTTGGCTATCGGCAATCCACCACCCGGTGGCCCTGCCATGCCCATGCCTGGAGGCCCTCCCATTCCCTGCTGTTGGCCCCGAGCTTCGAGCATTTGTTCACGAGAGCCCATTCGTTTCGGAAGTTCTCGAACCAGTTGACGAACTTTGTTTTGATACTGCTCGCGCAATGGTTTTGACAATGGCTTTGATTTGAGCGATTGCACGTTCTTTACAAAGTCAGGGCCGAGACTTTCCGACCATACATGAAGCACAGCTTTCTGGTCGTCATACATTTTTCTCCAGACCGCAAATGTATCCCGTTTGATCTTCATGGTCTGAGCGTTCATCTGCTTTGACCATTCTTGATTTGGATGCGGCGACAATCCTGTTACTTTTCCCATCGCATTGAGATGAGACTGGATTTTCGTTTTACTTTCTTCCCGAGCCTTCGCGATTTTTCCCTGAGCAAGAAATAAAATTGGTACGACCACAAGCGGTACGACTCCTGCAAGCATCCAAAAATGATGCTTCTTTACAATTTCAAGGAACGGTTTCACCTGATCCGGAAGCTGCATTGCGTCACCCTAGAGAGAAAATCAATCAGATAGAAGAAGTTGATAATGTGTGAATCGTTCAGAAAGTCAGGTCAAAAAATGAAATCGAACAACAAACACTGAATTAGTTTCCACGAGCAAGAGACGCTGGATCATTTTCATCCACTTCCGGCGTAGGCTTTCCAAGTATCGTTGGTTTCCAGCAAAACTGTACTGTGAATTCATATCGCTTCAGTGTTAACTCGTCTGGTCTGTCAGGGTTCCCCGATTCTAAATCTGGTGGAACAGTGCCAGGCGCAGCGCCCGCTCTGGGATTGCCAGGAGGTCTTCGACCGCGCCCACCCGGCGGTCCACCCATTCCCGGCGGTCCACCCATACCCGGTCCACCCGGCGGTCCACCCATACCC
>Ga0194051_1000611_pt1 | contig 20197 bp, 21 predicted proteins | sample SepL2320m_MetaG_FD_161275 | JGI IMG/M metagenome (GOLD analysis project Ga0194051, IMG submission 161275) | Anoxic zone freshwater microbial communities from boreal shield lake in IISD Experimental Lakes Area, Ontario, Canada - Sep2016-L239-20m | ecosystem: Environmental > Aquatic > Freshwater >... | reverse complement strand
ATGCTTGTCGTGCTTTTTTTCATGCACGTCTTCTGGGAGGCCAACTGGAAATACGTCCTCACGATTCCAGCCGCCATGATGGCCATTTTTTTGGCCCTCATGCTCGTGCCCGACATCGGACTGCGAAATCGAATGGTATCGCAGGAGCGAGCGCTGTACATGGCCCGCCCGTCGGATGTGCGTCTTATGGAGCAGGCAGGCGAGTCCCAGTTGCTTACCAATCCCACCACGCACTAGGGCTTCAGGACAAGAGATCGCATGCAAGAGTTTCAGACTTTTTGGCGATCCAGGCCGCTGCGTGCCCTCTGTGTCGGATGGATTGCGGTGGCAACGCTGGCCGGTTGCGAACGCTCCCCACACAGTACGGTCGCAATCGATCGGGATACAACGGCCCCCGCAGCGGTATCTGGAGCCTCGGTGGTGGTTCCATTCACGCTTCTTCAGCCAAGCGGGGAGCCATTCGAGTCGTCCAGCCTGCGAGGGAAAGTCTGGTTGGCCAGCGTGTTCTTTGCCAACTGCCCAGGCACTTGCTTCCGTGAGAATCAGGCCGTTGCCGACATGCTGCGAGCGATACCCGATCCAGACTTTGTGGCCGTGAGCCTCACCTGCGATCCGGAGAACGATACGCCCGAGGTGCTTCGCCGATATGCCGAACGATTTGATGCCCAACCCGACCGCTGGAAATTCCTGACAGGCGACATGGCCATCATCAAGGAAGTTGCCAATAAAACATTCCTGCTGCCAGCGGAAGTGGGCGTGCATTCAGAGAGGGGCGTGGTATTTGATCGCCAGGGCCACCTGCGCGGTAGCTACCATCTGCTGCAGTCCGACCGCGTCAAACTGCTCGAAAAACTCATTCGCGAAGTGCTGGCCGAAACGGACTCCACAGCCCCTCACCAGCGCGATTCGCAGGAGCCGTCCCCATGAACTCCATGAACTCCATGAACTCCATGAATGTTCTCACCGTGGATGGTCTGCCGATACATTCTGTGGCCTGCTCGCTCTTGGCCGTGCACCCACTGGCGACCACCAATGCCGTGCTGAATGCCATTGCCACGGTGCTGCTCGTAGCTGGCTGGGTGTGCATCTGCCTGGGCCACTGGCGGGCCCATCGGGCGGCAATGGTCGCTGCATTTATTGCCTCGACCATATTTTTAGTCTGCTATCTGACCTACCACTACCTCGTCGGCCATGTGCCGTTTGCCGGGCAGGGCGCCGTCCGCAGCGTCTATTTTGCGATCCTTATCACGCATATCATTCTGGCTGTGACTGTTCCCTTTCTGGCGATCGGGATGTTTGTGCTGGCCATCCGTGGGCGTTGGACGGCCCACCGCAGGCTGGGTGTCATCACGCTTCCAATCTGGCTTTATGTCTCGATCACCGGAGTGGTGATTTACCTGATGCTCTACCAGATCTACCCCCAGCCCGTGCCACCAACTATAACTATGTGAGAATCCACGGCCCGCACGAGACACTGTGAGGGTCTGGGTCGAAAAACCATGAATGGCATGAATCGCATGAATGGCATGAACCGAAAAGCTACACGAACACAAAACGTCCACGCCCCATCGACCGTGCCGCGTGCGGTTCTGCTGGCCGTGCCCATCCTGCTGGCCATCGCGGTGCTGACAGCCGGGGATGCATTGGCCTGCCCCAACTGCAAGGATGCGATGTCCGACGGCGACTCCGAGGGCGCGAATCTGGCGCGAGGCTACTTTTACAGTATCCTTATCATGCTCGCGATGCCCCTCACGCTGGTGAGTTCATTCGGCGTCTATGTGTGGCGTGAGATGCGCCGGCAAAAGCGAGCTGAAACCAGCGGGATCAATCCGCCAATCCATTGAGCGAGTTTCCATCAGACACAGATCTGCCGCTGGCACCGGAACCCAAGCGGGCCTCCGGCCAATCGCGATCTGGTTCGCCCGCCTCGCCTCGCAATTATCTGGCTCGAAACGAGAGGCAGCGAGTGTTCTGGCGGCTCATGCCGCCCGCCTTGGTGATTCTGCTGGCGGCTGGATGGCTGGAGCGGGTCTATCTCCAGCCGCAGCCGGTTGCCGAGCCGCCACAGATCGATACGGTGGTCAAAACGGCGATGGTCACTCGCACGGTGGAGGATGCGGTAACCATCGAAGCCGACCCAGAGCCAATCCCGTCGGACTTTGTATCGGAGGCAGAATCGATCGGCGCTTCGCTGAACAGCTTGTCGAAGGTTCGCGACGACACGGTGTTTCGGTCGGGCGACGATGAGGCGTGGTTTAGCATATGGCAGACGCTGCGTTCCAGCGACATGCCGGCGTTTCGCAAGGCGGGTGTTCGGAACGTCAGCTTTGCTGAATTATTTGGGCAACCCCGAAGCTTTCGCGGCAGGCTCGTACGGTTCAGCGGCACGCTCCACCGGCTCCAGAAAGTGGAGGCCCCAGCCAATCAGTATGACATCACTGGCTATTGGCAGGCGTGGATCCAGCCCGACGACGGCCCCGCCTCACCCATTGTCGTCTATTTCCTACAGCTCCCGCCCGGCCTGCCGCACGGCATGAAGATCAACGAGCCCGTCGAGGTGATCGGCTACTTTTTTAAGCGATGGGCCTACGAAGCCACCGATGCGATCCGCACCGCCCCGCTGGTGATGGCTCTGGAACCGATCTGGAAACCCCTCAAACCGGCGCCCCCAGGGGGCACCTCGATTGGAGGCTATGCGCTGGTTACGATGGGGCTCCTTGTGGCGATCACGCTTTTGGGCATCCGGTATGCCAATGGCACGGCCCGCGTTCGCTCCACTCCCTCTGCGGTTGATCTTTCTGCCACACTGTCCAATATCGAACTCTTCTCTCCTGGCGAAGCCTTGCGTCAGCTCACTGCTTCAGAAAAAGAAATCGATGCGACAGCTGCCCACACCCACTCGACCGAAAGACCGCCCACATGAATTCCCTGCGTGCGTTTTCTGCGAGGCTCCTGCCTGTTGCCTTCCTTGTACTTTCAGTGATCTGGCTGGCGTGCGGATGTCTCGCAGCCGCACCAGGCGATAGCCCAGAACCAGCCGTTGGAGCTGCGGTGCCATTTGTGCCGCCTGACACGTTGCGAGCGTATCTGGAAACGTTAAAGATCGATCGCGCTTCTCGGGCACTGCTGGAAGAGCCCGCTGGCTGGACTGCGGCCCAGCAGCAGTTAGCCTTGCGGGTTGTAGCAAGGCTCGTGTTGGCGCCAGCGGATCGGTCTGCACAGTGGGTCGAGCGAGCCGCTGACGGCTGGCCGGCCGGAGAGCAGCCCGTTGTGGCAGACCGCTTCATGCTTCTGGAGGGCCGCGCCACGTTTGTGGCACCGCAGACGCTCTCCCCCGCGCAGGCCGAGATTGCCGAACGCACATCCATTGATGTCGTTCGCATCACCACAGCCGACGGGGCCATCGTGGATATTCTCACAGACACCGCCCCGATCGCGTGGCCTCGCTGGAAAGCGATCGACGAGCCAGCCTCCGTGGTTGGCCTCCCGCTTTCTACGGCTGCCGCTCCCAAGCCCGTGCCTTCCGCCGCCGAAGGACCCAAGGACAGTGCCGTCGACGCTGGCCAGACCAGCTGGCCGACCCAGCCACCGAGCTTGCTGCTGGCAGCCACGCGAGTGGCTTGGCATCCGCCCACGCCGCTAGGATCAATCGGGATGAATTACGGCCTCTTCGACACCGTCGTGGACGGCCAGAAACTCGTTGCCGGCGACACCGAGGCATTTTACGCGATCCTAGCAGCCGTCGGCCGCACCACCGAGGAAAGCATCGAGGTGGCGGCTGGTCCGCCTCGGGATGTGGTGCCCATGATCGACCCGGCACAAAAATGGTTTGCCACGCACCGTGGAGATCCCGTCACGATCGACGGCACGGTCCGTCGGGCCACCCGCATCGAGGTCGACGATCCTTTGCGTCGCCGCCAGATCGGGGCTGACCACTATTGGGAGCTTTCCATCTTCGTGAAAACATCCCTCATCAAGATCAATGGCCGTCTTCAGGAAAACTACCCGCTGGTCTGTTGCGTGCGGATGCTGCCGGAAGGCATGCCGACTGGCCAGTCGATCAACGAGCGCGTGCGGGTCAGTGGGTTCGCTATGAAGCGATACGGCTATCCGTTGCCCACCATCGAAGGATCAGACGCTCAGGACAACGAGCGACAAGAAACTCCGCTAATCATCGGCAAGCAGGCGATCTGGGTGCCCGATCCATCCACGGCCGAAACAACCAGCGTGCTGGGGTGGATTTTCACAGGGCTGGCCGCCGTCATCGGTCTCCTGATGGCTTTTGGTGCGTGGCGATTGGCCCGCGATTCCAAACAGCAGGAGAAGCGGCAGCGGACAGAACTTCCCAAACGGTTCACGTTGCCCGGCGAGTAAGAGTCAATCCACTGCGTTTTGCTTCAGTCCCTTTTTATCCTCCTGCTACGAAAGACCCTCCCACATGCGACGTGCCAAGATTTCGATTATCGGTGCCGGAAATGTCGGTGCCACCACAGCTCACTGGTGTGCCGCTGCAGAACTGGGCGATGTTGTCTTGCTGGATATTCCAGCCACCGAGGGAATGCCAGCCGGCAAGGCGTTGGATCTCTTTCAGGCCTCACCGATCGTGGGCTTCGATGCTCGGATCACTGGCACGAACGACTGGGCTGCAACGGCTCACAGCGATGTTGTTGTCGTCACAGCCGGCATCGCCCGCAAGCCGGGCATGAGCCGCGACGATCTGCTCTCCACCAATGCCAAGATTGTCGGCGATGTCGCCTTGCAGGTCCGCGATACGAGCCCGCAGGCGGTGGTGATTGTTGTCAGCAACCCGCTCGACGCGATGGTGCAGCGAATGTTTCAGGTCACCGGGTTTCCGCCGGCCCGCGTGATTGGCCAAGCCGGCATTCTCGACACGGCGCGCTACCGGGCGTTTCTGGCCCTGGAGTTGAACGTCAGTGTGGAAGACATCTCCGCGATGCTGCTCGGCGGCCACGGCGACACCATGGTGCCAATTCCCAGTTGCACCAGCGTCGGCGGCATCCCCGTGACGCAACTCATCGCCCCCGATACGCTCGAAGCCATCGTTACTCGCGCCCGCAACGGCGGTGCTGAAATCGTGAGCTTGCTCAAGACGGGCAGTGCCTACTACGCCCCTGCTGCGGCCACCACGCAGATGGTTGAAGCAGTCGTGCGAGACAAAAAGAGGGTCGTTCCCTGCGCGGCCTATTGCGACAAGGAGTATGGCGTTGGCGGTTACTTTGTGGGCGTGCCAGTCGTTCTGGGCAGTGGTGGCGTGGAAAGAATTATTCAACTCAAGCTCCTCCCCGCAGAGCTTGCGGCATTTGACAAGAGCATTGCCGCGGTGAAAGAACTCGTGAGCGTGATGAATCGCCTCACCGCATAACCAACGCGTCCTGCCCGTCTTACCCACTCCCTCTCAGAGGAGTTCTGCGAGGCGTGCGAACGAGATTTTGGGGCCAATCCTGACGTTGTTGGGGCAGCGCGGTTTCGCTACAACCCCCGTGCCCGAACCACTTTTTGATTGGTGCGCGGGCGATTTCTGTGTTCCGCTTCCGCGCGAGGTGCCCCATGAAAAACCGTCTTTTGCCACACGCCCTAAGGCCCTCCATGCGCATGCCATCGAGTCTGGCCATGCAAGCCGATCCATTCCCTGTGATTCAGGATTCCTCGGCAACGTCTGCCACGCCGTCAATCGATCGGGCGTTCACACCTCTTGGCTACGAGCCAGGCTACGAGTATCCACTCATTGTTTGGCTGCCTGATCCGTGTGGCCGTCGGTTCGATCTGGGCCGCGTGATGAAGCGAGTCAGCCTTCGAAATTTTCTGGCCGTCGAGCCAGCAATGTGGGTTCCAGAAGACGGTGGCACCCCTCCATTGCACCAGAGCCACGCGAGCATCGATCACGGCAACGGTCCAGAGGATGCCGTCTGGCGGGCAATTGAACGCATGCAGGACAATGCCAGCGTGCACCCAAAACGCATCTACTTGGTGGGGCAGGGGGCCGGTGGCACCGAAGCATTTCGCATCGCCTGCCGTCACCCGAAGGCTTTCGCCGGAGTCATCTCGCTGGGCGGCCCATTCCCGCTCGCGGAGTCGCTTTTTTCGCAACTCGCCGCAGTGCGGCAACTCCCCATGCTGCTGTGCTGCCACCGCAACGCATCGTCGCTCGCAGCCCGACACACCGATGCGACCCTGCGTTTGTTCCATGCTGCCGGTGCGATGCTCGCCATGCGCATCTACCCTGGAACCAACGAACTTTCCAAAGCGATTCTGTGTGATGTCAACCGCTGGCTCATGGATGAGGTCTGCGGCACGCCTGCAGCCCTTCAATCGCAGTGCGCCCGCGACACATAATCCCAATCGCAAGCCTGGATCGCCCACATTTCTTTCGGTACCAAAGCCACGAGGTGCAAGACAATGAATTCCCGATATGACACCGCCTTGGGGAACGAAGGGAGCAATGGCTCTGGCATGGATTCCGATGCGCCCCGCATCCTGTCGCTGGCAATGGTCTCACCAAGAGATCTCTTGGAATCAATCCTCGCGGATTTGATCGACGAACGCTGCGAGCGAGGCTTGCCACCATCGATTGTTACGCTGGATGTGTCCGACAAGCATCTGATGCAAGCCAATCCTGTCATGGTGCGGAGCGTCTTCACAATCCTGCTGGCCAACGCGTTGGAGTCGTCCGCTCGGCCCTCCGGTGCTCACGAGTTTCCGGCCGTGCGGGAAGTCGTTGTGACGAGCGTCGGCTATCCAGACGCGATCGAAATCGAGGTGGCAGATTCGGGCCCCAGTACGATAGCGGAGAACTATTTTCTCAAACCTGCTGGGCCGCTGGCACTCGCTGACGTACACGGTCTGGAATCGCGTGTGTGGCAACTGGTCGTACAGCTCGGCGGTACGCTCACGGCGATCAACTGTCCTGAAGGCGGCACGGCCTTCACGCTCCGTCTGCCACACCGGTTGAGGCAGCGCATGGCTGCCTGAGACCTTGTCAGCTCACGCCACACTTCGGAATCGAGCATGGAAGCCACGCATTCAACACCGTCCCGGAACCGCTCGACGTTTGTCAGCCCGTCGCAGATCATCGCATTAGGGCTGGTGGCTGCATCCATCGGGTGGGCCGTCTGGCTCCTGCGAGATCGCCCCAGCAGCGAGGAAACAGAACTGCTCTCTGGGAGCGTATTGCCCTCCTCCGAACTGGCAATCATGGAAGCCGCCTTCGATCGCGCGCAGCTCACGGACTACCGCACTGAAAGCGGTCGCCTCTATGTGCCTCGCAGCCGCCACAGCGCGTTCATGCGGGCGCTGGTAGATGCCGAGGCGCTGCCTCGCGAATTTGGCGGCAGCCTCCGCAGGGCGCTGGCCAACAACAGTCCGTGGCAGAGCAAGGCTGTGCAGGTGGAGTTGCTCCGCGTAGCGACGCAAGATGAACTGTCGCTTGTGCTGTGTTCAATGCCTGGGATTGAGCGGGCTGCTGTGCTCTACGATGTCGAGGCTCGAACAGGTCTGGAAGGTGGCACCGTCAAAACCGCTAGCATCAGCATTCGGACGGCTCCCGACACGGAGCTGGATCCTATGCGAGTGCAGGCCATCCGCGTGCTGGTGGCCGCATCCATTGCGGGCTTGTCGGCAGAGCGTGTGGCCGTCACCGATCTGCGGAGCGGCCGTGTGTTTGCCGGGCCGTTGGAAGACCCTGCCGCAGCCCTCGCGGCCGATCCGGGGCTGGCACGCACGCTGGCCTACGAGCGGGCGCTGGCCACGAAGTTGCGGCAGTCACTCTCGTTTATCAAAGGGGCGATTATCGACGTCACTGTTCAGTTTGCCCCCACGCCGTCAGCCCCCACGCCACTTGCTTCTATCGTGGCTGCAGCTCCAGCACCGCCCCATCCCCTCCGCAAGAATCACGCCGTCGCCGCAGCGAATGCGCCTGCCGAGATCGAATTGCAATCCCAGCCGCTCACTGCCCCCGAACCGGCCCCGCTGGCACCACCGGCCCCCGAGCCGGTTGCAGCGGCCCCCGTCGAGCAATCGCGTCTGGCCCGTGGCGACATGCTGGCTTCGCTACACGTTTCGATTGCCGTTCCCGACACGTACTTTCAAGCGGCTATTGAGGCGACAATCCTACGGGAAACCAACGGCTCAAACGCTGCGGTCATCGCTCCCACCCGCGCCGATGTGGAAGCCGGTGAGATTCAACGCATCCAAGATCTTGTCGCGCAGATGATTCCTCCAACGGCCGACCCCGAGAGCCGTCGCATCGTGGTTGCAAGGTTCCCGGTCGTGGGCTCCTCGCCGGTTGCGGTCCTAGAAAGTCTGTCTCGTGGACGTGCACCCAGCACCCCCTTAGCCGACCCTTCGAGCCAGAGCTGCACGGCAGGTTCTGAAAGCTCGCTGCCTGCGAAGGTCGGCGAACTGTCGCTGGCCAGATTCCTTGCCGATGCCTCGACAACGGTGGCCGGTTGGCACTCGTCGCGAGACGTGCCCCGGGAAGTCTGGCTGGCAGCCACCAGCGTGGGCGTTGGATTGCTGGCTGGTTTTCTGTGGTGGGCTGGAGCCCGTGGCCGTGGACATTCCTATGCTGAGCCCTCGGTGCGTCCGGTCTCGCGTCGAGGCCGTCAACAAGCCGGCCATCCTGCAATCGACTGGTCGAGCGTTCGCGCTGCTACCGAAGACTCGCTGTACGACGACGAGGAAGCGACTCGCAGTCCAGAATATTCACAGCCCGACACACACGCGTCGCTTCCTTCAACAGACCGCAGGGCCGCAGCATGAGTCGGTGCGCATCGATTCTTTTACGAGTTGTGCGGGGAGGCTGCTGTGCAGATGCCGGCTCGCTTCGCTTCCGACGATCCGCGGCGTTGGCTTTCGTGCTCAGTGCGGCCTGCATGGCTCATGCCATGCGATGTCCATTCCTTCTGGCCGACGAAAACAAAAGTGCTCTTCTGGAACCCGCTCCTGCCAATCACACCGGGGTCGCTGCCATACCCATTGCGGCGATTGCGCCTGGGGCCGCCGATAAACTCCTGGCACCGGTAGCCCTTCAACGTCCCGTGGTGTCTCGTCCGATCGGCTCGGCCAGCGGGCCTCTGCAGCATTCCTTTGATTGGAAGGTGATCGGCGTGGTGGCCGCTGTGTTTGCTGCTGTGGTCCTCCTCAAGATGTGCGGAAAGCGGCGAGCGTTGACGCTCCCCCCCGATGTCTTCGATGTGCTTGGAGAGGCCTCGTTGGGCGGACAACAGACTGTTCGAATCGTGCGTTTTGGCCCCAAGACGCTTCTGGTCAGCGTGTCGTCCGCCGGGTGCCACACGCTCTCAGAGATCAGCGATCCGCAGGCCACCGCCTGCATCGCGGCTGCCTGTCGAGGCGTTCATCCGCCGCTGCGTCCGCGTAGCCTCGCTCGCGTTGGGCCTCGCTCGCTGCCCACTCCACTGGCCAGGCCAACAGCAGAGCAGGAGGTGGCATGAGTCTGCTTTCTCGCACCGCCGCTGTGCTGGCTGTAGTCCTTTTGCTGGATGGTTCGCTTGGGATAGCCGCCGAACCTGCTGCCGAACAACCTCCGGCAGAGGCTTCTTCTCCTCCGCTGGCCACTCCGGCGGCCATTGCAGGGGCGGCCATTGCAACTCCGATCCCTGCTGACAGTAGCACCGATGCCAGTTCGAGAGTCGCTGGAATGGTTGGCAATTTGATCGGCAACCGCTCCCTCGATGCGACGCTGTCGGCAGCCCTTCTTTTCGGCGTGGCCAGCCTGGCTCCGGCCGTGCTGCTGATGACCACATCGTTTGTGCGGATGTCGGTCGTGCTGTCGTTGTTGCGGCAGGGGCTTGGCACACAACAGCTCCCCTCGAATCAGATTGTTACATCGCTGGCGATATTCCTTTCGGCCATGGTCATGTGGCCTGTCTGGACCACTGCCTATCACGAGGGCGTCGAGCCCTACCAGCAAGGCCGCATCGAACTCTCTGCGGCTCTGGACAAAGGCACGCTGCCGATTCGCCGCTGGATGGCCACGCAGATTGAACATTCCGGCAACCGAGACACGATGCTCCTCTTTCTCGAACGCCATCCGTCAGCTCCCAAGCAGATCAAAACGTACGACGATGTGCCAATCGAAACACTCCTGCCCGCCTTCCTTGTGAGTGAACTCGAAACGGCTTTCTCGATCGGCTTTCGGCTCTTGCTGCCTTTTCTCGTGCTCGACGTGTTGGTGGCAACGCTCGTGGTTTCGACGGGGCTGGTGATGCTGCCGCCCACGCTCGTGTCGCTGCCGCTCAAACTGCTGGTGTTCGTGATGGCCGATGGCTGGTCGCTTGTGGTGCAGTCGCTGCTGGACAGCGTGCAGGCCGTGGCAACGTAATCCTGCATTCGGCATGCGAGAGAGCAAAGGGAGACTCATCCAATGGGCGACAGCGATCTGGTGGAAGGCGTGCGGCAGGCAATCCTTTCGGGTGTGCTCGTCATTGCACCGCTGCTCGTGGTTGGCTTTGTGGTTGGCACGCTGATGGGCCTTGTGCAGGCTGCTACGGGCATCCATGAACCGCTCGTGGGGCTGGTGCCGCGTCTTGTTGCAATGGCCGCGGCACTCGTTTTTCTGATGCCATGGATGTTGGAACGGATGGTGGATCTGGTGCGCAGTGCTGCCAGCTTGCCCTAACAAGATTCTTCTCTCAACTCTTCCCAATTGATCCCGATGGATGTTTCGATGCTGCCCTCTGACTCAACTGCGCTGGTGGCTGCGGGCGTCTGCGCGCGCGTGGCGACTACCGTGGGCGCAGGCGGCTTGTCGATCTTTCCAGGCGTGTCGTTCCGGATCCAGTTGACGCTCGTCGCAGCGCTCTCGATCGTTGCGATGCCCGCAGCGGTAGCCGCCTCAACCACGGCAGCCCATCCGGCAACCATGCCGTTGGTGCTCGTCCTCGCGGGCGAGGCACTCGTTGGACTGGCGATCGGCACGGCAGTGGCATTGGTTGTCAACGCCGGGGCCTGGGCCGGTGGAATGCTAGGCAGCGTGTCGGGACTATCGTGGGCCGACGATTTCGATCCCGATGGAGACGTCCAGTCGGCTGGCATGGCGAGGCTGGCGTGGTGGATCGGATTGGGAGCGTTTCTGGCAGCCGGCGGTCACCATACGATTGTGGCCGGCTTGATCGACAGCGTGCGGCTTGTGCCCATTGGCACCGTGTGGGGCGATGGCGTGCTGCCTGGAAATGTGTTTCCCGTCGAGGGCTCATCGCTGGCATCACTGCTCATGCTGATCGTGCGGATTCCCTCTGTCGCGCTTTCGCTCTCGCTCTCGCTGGCGATTCCAGCTCTGGTGGCAGTGATCGCCTTCCATCTTACCAGTGCCATCTGCCTGCGCACGATTCGTTTCGCACCCGGAACTGGACTCTTACAAGCGTTGGCGGCGCTGGTGCTCTTAGGGGCAGTCTATACAGGCGCTGATGCGTGGGCAGGCGGGTTTGGAGCATTGATGCAAGGCCCGATTGCAGACTGTTTTGATTGGTAGAGAGATTCCACGATGACACGTTTCACGCACCGGCCCATTGCCTGCGCGGCCCGCACCGGAAGGAGCGAGCAGCATGCCTGACGCTTCCGAACGTTCGATTCCGGCCACGCCTCGCCGGCGTGAGGCGGCGAGACAACAGGGCTCCATGCCGATGGCCGCGATCTTGGCGTGGGTGGCCACAGTCGCCGCAGCCCTCCTGTTGCTGCCGCACTGGCTGCGTACCGCCCTGCCGGCTGCGGCCGACCTAATGCGGCAGTCGCTCGCTGCAGCTATCCGAGATCCTTCTGATCTTTCCATCGAAGCGATCTCCCCCGCTGCAATCCTGCCGGTGTCACTTGTGCTCCCCACGGCGGCGTTGGTGCTCGTAGCTGGCAGCGTCGGCCTGGGCGTGCGTTTTTTTCTGGACGGCTCTGCCTGGAGGCTTGGCCGCGCGGCGCCTGCTTTGGATCGCATCAATCCACTGGCGGGTATTGCTCGAATTGTCTCACTTCAAACGCTCTGGTCGATTATTGGAAATGCATGCGGTCTAGCGGCCTTGGTCGCGGTGGCCGCATGGTCGGCCACGCCGCTATTCTCGCTCATTGCGTCGGCGGATCCCGCACCAGAATCCGGTCCGTGGATGGCGGCGGTAGGCCGCATGCTCCTGCCGGTTGTGGCCACAGCCGGAGGACTCGCGGCCTGCCAATGGGGCCTGGCGAGGATGCGTTTTGAAAAGCGCATTCGCATGACGCCGGACGAATTCAAAGACGAGTCTCGCGGTATGCAAGCCGACCCCAAGATCCGACTGCTGCAAAGAAAGTCTGGATAGCCAAGCCCGATGAGGGCCTGTTAGTTGCTGGGCACTTCGTAGCCGTAACGGTCGATGAACGGCTTCCAGCGACGCGCAATATCGCTCACGATGCGAGGGTCTTGGCTGTAGCTGTTGGTGCGGTAACGCTTCATCGAATCTGCCTGCTTTTGAAAGCGGCTTTGCACGCGATCAAATTCGCCGAGTTGGAGTTGTTCGTACGCTGCCCGCATGCCTCCGACTGGATCGGCCACAAGATCCTCGTAGCGGATTTCGTACAGGCACCCCGGGGGCAGGGAGACTCTGTCTCGCTCAAACGCGGCATACATCTCCTCGAACGCCGCAAAAACATACCGCTCGAGCGTGTCGCCCGGATCGACCTGCAACGACTGCACCTTGTGGAGCGAACGCCACAGCCGCATCGTGGAGGGAAACACAACAAAAGGATCTCGTACCACGTGCAGAAACTTCGCACCAGGAAACATCTCGGCAAGCACGGCCATCCTCGCGGTATGCGGCGGGCTCTTGAGCGCCGGCCGACGCGAATCTCGCACCGACAGCATCTTGAGAAAATGTCGCACGGTCAGCTTCCACCTCAAGATGTCTGCCGACGAGAGCTTTGTGATATCCAGCGCCTCGGGTTGGTCGGAGGCATCCAGCGGAAAAGCCATGCGGCGGTAGGGCGAAGGCGCGCCCAAGTTCATCAAGGCAAACTCATCCTCTTGCGGACGGTTCCACCCGGCTGATACGTCGTCCATCGGTCGCTTCGAAGGCACCATCCAACCCAGCATGGCAGTGGCGAGTTGTTCGGTCAGTAAAAAGTGCCCCGGCGCAAAGCACTGGTATGTGGTCGGGCAGCAGAAGCGGTCGTCGAGCATCAGCATCTCGTGCATGAGCGTGGTGCCCGATCGCCAATGGCCAACGATAAAGAGCGGTGGCTCTGTGGCCTTTGCTTCGCGGATCTGGCGGCGAAATCTTCCAGCGGTGAGGGGTTCTGTGAAGGAATTCACTGCCGCAAGACCGGTCACCGTGGCCATCAGGCCCCAGCGAGAGAACGACGCACGCGACCCCCGCTCGGCAATCAGATTCAGCCACGTGCCAATTGGCATGCCGTGCCAGAAGCGGGGCGTCCACCAGGGATACGTGTGAAAAGTTTTCTCGCCAGTGAAGAGGGAATCCGGCTTGCCATTGGTCTTCGTCATGTGGCTATCGTACTCAAAAGTTCTGCGTGCGTGAGGTGACTTCGTCGGTTTCGGCCATGCGGGCTGGCTCCAGCACATGCTGCATCGCAGCGGCCACGGCTTGGACCGATGGCCGACCCGTTGTCCGAAAGGTTTCCTTGCCATTGGGAGCTACCACGAGCACCGTTGGGAAGCCTTGAATCCCAAGGGCTCGGCAGGTGTCGGCGCTGCGGTCGGCATCCACCATCACGCAGATGCACTGCCGCGAGAGTTCGACAATCTGCGGGTCGAGCAGAGCTCCCTGCATCATCTCGGAGGAAAAGCGGCACCAGCCCGCCCTAAAAACCACCAGCATCGGTTTGCGTTCCGCTCTCAACCGCTGGCATCCCGCCTCGTAGCCCTCCACGTATTCGATGGTGGCCCGCGAGGAGGAGGCTCTTGTGGCAGCCCAGAGTTTTTCGGGTGCGAGTAATGCCGAACCGTGTCGCTGGATTGGGCGGGCTGCCTCGTCGCGTACGTCGCATCCACAAAAAAGTGCAGCCAGACAACCGGCCATCAGGAGGTGTGTGATCGGGGGCACAGATGTGCTTGGGGGCGGTCGCATGATCGAGTCAGAGGCTTTTTCAGGCATCGTCTTTGGTCGTTGGGCTGTTGTGGGAAGCCACGCGGGCAGCACGCGGGCAGACTGGGGGCATCCGCCGCCCCGCCGGCTGATGCTGTCGTAGAATCTGGCGTTGCCTTGCGCCAATCCCGATTGTGGGACAACGTGGCTTTCACCCGAGCACCGGGTTCCTGGCAACCTTGGAAAACAACGCAGGCCAGGCAAGTCAGAGCCCTGCGTTGGCAGCCCAAAGCCTTCAGAGAAGCGTTGTCTCCGGCGTGGGAGGGGGCTAGAGTCTGGCCCGCTTGTGAAACCCACACCCCTCACCACCGGGCCGCTGGCAGCCGCTGCGATTCTTGTCGTGGCGTTGGGATCGGGCTGTAGGCTCATGCCTCGCAGTGGGCCTGTGCCCCAGGAATTAGCCCAGGCTAGGCGGCTCTCCAACGAGGGGCTTTCTGCAGCAGATCAGAACGATCTTGTGCGTGCCGAAGGGTTGCTGGAACGGGCCGTGAAGAGTTGCCCCACTGATATCGATGCCCGTCGCCACTATGCCGACGTGCTCTGGAAGCGGGGCGAACGCATGGACGCTGTCAACCAGATCACCGAGGCGCTTCGGCTCTCGCCCGGCGAGGTCGGGCTGTGCATCGAGGGAGGCCGCATGTACATGGAATTGGGCCTACTCGACGATGCCGATAGACTCGTCAATGAGGCCGTCAACGGTGGGCCACGCTCGGCGGAGGCCTGGCATGTCCACGGCGATGTGGCGATGGCCCGCGGTCGACCAGAGGAGGCGTTGGCCGACTTTCATCGGGCGCTTGCGATCGCGCCCGACGACCGCGAGATTCTGCTGGATACTGCTGAGGTCTATCGCCGGCTCAAGCGTCCGCAGCGGGCACTGGCCACGCTGGCCATCCTTGGCGAAACCTATGGCCCGAACGAGGCCCCAGCCAACATCCTGGCGTTGGAAGGCTTGGCGCACGAGGCGCTTGGCCGTCCGCTGGATGCCATGGAAAACTACCGGCAAGCGATCGCCCGCGGCGGCGCGCCCCCAGATGCCGCTGTTCGTCTGGCCGCACTGGAAGGGGCCAGCACAGGCACGCCCCGAGTCACTCGCCGGTTGTCGTCCGCCCAGTGAGAAGGTCAAAGGCTCCAATGGCCGGCACGAGCAGAGCCAGTGTCGCAAACCCGTAGGCCACAAGCGTTACCAGCAACACTTGCAGTGAGTTTCCCTGCAGGAAGCTGGTGATTGCGATGAACGTCAGTGACGGCAAAAGAGCCGAGGCCCAGCCGATCGCTGGCGAAGGATTCTTGGCAGAGAGCGAGGCGTAGAGCCCCACGGCTCCGCCCACAATCACAGCCAAAAACGGCGCCAGTTGCAGTTCGAAGCTGGCACCGAAAGCCACCATGATCCGAATCGCCGTCGCCACGCCCACAAACAGAAACGCCACCGTACCCAAGGCCACCGCAATAGCGCGCCGCGAGGCCGGATACGAAAGCCCCACGTGCAGTCCAAGCACGGCTGCAAAAAACAAAAGAATCGCCATGCCAGTGGCGAGGTAGATCCCGTTTTCAACAGACGCGATGCCCGTCGTCACAAGCACCCCGCAGAGCACCAGCGGCAAGAGCACGATCTCCCGGGCCACCACCAGCGAGCCGATGAGTTTGCCCCAGATGAATTCAGCCGGTTCCAAATCACTCACCAGCAAAAGATCGAGCGAATTGCGATCCCGTTCAGTGGTGATGCCCGTCACGGCCAACGCCGTCACAGCCACTAGGCTGGCCAGCGCCATCGGAATAACGGCGATGGCCACGGCCAGTCTGTCGGGCCGAAGTGCGCGGGATTCCTGCACGATTCCTGCCACAGCCACCAGGCACAACACCAGCCACGCCAGCCGCACAAGCACAATCGTTCGGCCGTAGGCTCGGGTGCAGATCTCTCGCCACAAAATCGGATTGTCCCAGACCACGCGCGATGGAACGATCGCAACAGCCTGCCTGGGGCGCGGTTCTGTTCTCTGGGTGTCGCCTGTCACATTCCAACGCCGCATCTGCGTCACTGCCACGAGGTTGCTGGCCCCAATGATGCCTCCGCAGATCGCAAAAAATGGCAGCAGCGATTCCTGCCCGCGCGGCCGCAGCGATGCAAACACTGCGCGGGCCGGCGACACCATCGCGCCGGCTGCTTCACCCCACCAGCCAGTGGCCACCTCGCCCGCGGCCACCCACGCCACGAGTGCAAACGTCGTGATGGCCAGTGTTTGAAATGTCGTGTCCTTCCAAAATGCCACGGCCGTTGCCACGCTGGCTGCAGCCAGTGCCGCCGCCGCGGTCACAAGAAATAGTCGGGCGAGCTGCTCTGCCGTCACGCCCCCAAAGAGTGCAACGATTGCGAAGATTGGAACGGCCGATAGCAGCATGAGCATCACCCGCACGAGGCTGGCAGCCAGTTTGCCGAGCACCAGTTCGCGGTCGCTTAGCCGGCTGACAAGCAGCAATTCCAGCGTGCGACGATCCTTCTCGGAGGTCACCGCCACGGCGGCTGTCATCGCCGCGGCCAGCGTGGCCAACGCCAGTTGCAGGGGTGCCAGAATTCGCAGGAGTGTTGCCCCGAATCTGGCGGTATCTCCGGCGGTGGTGATCGACTGACTGTCCGTGACCACCAGCCAGCAGGTGGCCACAATCGCCAGCAGAGTGCTGCCGTACACAGCCCGAGCCACAAACAGCCCGCGTGTCTTTGGCACCGACGCGATTTCACGCTCGAAAACGGCTCCTAAAAACATATGCTCCAAGCCTCGTACAAAACGGAACAGTGGCATAATCGGCCGGTGTCTGATACCGTACCATACAGAAAGGGTCCTGATGGAAGCCGGGTGGCTGGATGGCTCTGCTTCGGTTGACTGTCCACAATCATTTTTGCCTGGCTAACAAGGTTCTATTTCATCGATTCACCGATTCATCGCGTTCACTTTTTGACTGTTTACTTTTCATGAGGAGGCCCGCGGCATGCTTTTGTCATTCACGCATTTTTTGAATTACTCCGGATCCGTGTCAGCGTTCTCGCCAGGCGGTAGCCTGCGACAGTTCATCTCTGGCGTGGCGGTGTGCTTGGCGTTGATGCTGGGATGCGTTGTCGGCACGGTGGCAGAGGCTCAGGTCACAGCCCAAACGCTGATTGGCAAATCCGTTTCCGACGATGCTCAAACGCAAGAAGTCACGGGCGCCATTAACCGGTTTCGGGATCGCGATATCGACGGCTGCCGCGCGATTTTAGAGCGAGTGAAGTCAAACAACAACAAGGTGCCGCCCCCGGGGGTGATGATGGCGATGCTCTGGCTGAGCGTGAACCAGTTGCCACCTGCCCGCACCGAGTTGGAGGAAACCGCCGTGAAGTTTCCCAAGGATCCGGAGCCGTATCTCATGATGGGGGATCTGGCGTTTCAAGATCGCCGTGTCACTGATGCCGACGTGCTCTTTTCAAAAGCCTCACAACTCACGTCAGAATACCTCGACAATGCCAAGCGGAAGCGAGATTTTGAGATTCGCTGCCATGCCGGAAGCGCCGCGGTAGCCGAGGCACGCAAGCAGTGGGAGTTGGCGGAAACCCATCTCAAGGGTTGGATGGCTCTGGACCCAGACAACGCCAGCGCTCACCAGCGGATGGGCATCGTTCTCTTTCAATTGACAAAGCCGCAGGAGGCTCTGGAGCAGTTTCGCGAGGCCAAAAAGCTGGACGAAAAGGCCGTGCAGCCGGAGCTGGCCATGGCGCGACTCTACGACGATGCCAAGAAGCGAGAGACCGCAAAGAAGCTGATCGAAGCCGCGATTAAAGCCGCCCCGAAGGATCCGGCAGTGCTGCTGGCCGCATCCCAGTGGTACCTCGGCCAAAATGATCTCGACGCAGCCAAGCTCAACGCCGAGGAGGCCATCAAGCTGGATCCAAAAGGCCTCGAAGGCAAAGTGGTTCGAGGAGCGATTGCCAGGGTGGCCCGCGACTATAAGACAGCCGAGAAGTTTTTCAACGATGCCCACGTGCAGTCGCCCGGCAACTTCCCGGCCTCCAACTCGCTGGCTTTGGTGCTGATTGAGTCCGACGATAAGGAATTGCGGCAGCGGGCTCTGGAAATGGCTGAGGCCAATGCCGCGATGCACCGTGAAAACTCTCCGCAGCAGGTCAACGCGATGACGACGCTGTCGTGGGTGTATTACAAGCTCGGCCGCCGCGAAGATGCCGAGAAGATCTTGGCCCAGATCACGCAGAACAACGCACTCACCACCGACGGCGCGTATTACGTGGCCAAGCTTCTCTCCGACCGCGGCGAAAAAGACCGCGCCAGGAAGATTTTAGAAGAGGTGCTGGCCAATGAGTCGATGTTTGCCACAAAGCCCGACGCGATCGACCTGCTGTCCAAGCTCAAGAAGGAAGCCGGCAGCGGCGGGTAGCCCGCGGCTTTGGCGGGTCGTGAGCCAGAGTCCCAGGCAAAAGTCAGGTATTCCTGGCGTGCGCTAGACGTTCCAGATCAGTTGCACTGTTTGACGACCGTGCAACTGATGGGCCTTATTTGCTAGGCGTTGGAAGCCGCTGGCTTGTCGACTGCATGGGTGTGATCGTGATGCCGCCTGACGAAGCGGCTTGGGACGGCATGCTGCGTCTCACTTGCGTCCTGCGGTTTTGCATTCGAATGCGGTCGCTGCGCAGTGGAATCCCGGGATAGGCCTCGATAGGCACTTCAAGATTCGGAAGGCCGATCCGGCTGCCGTCCCCAAAGAACGTCCACATCTCAATCGCCTCTGCCTTGGGATGCCACGCTGCCAGAAGGATCGCAGTTATGCACACGGCAAACGCCGTCGAGCCCATGCGTTGCCAGCCGGTTCGGGTGGGTGTCAAAAGCCAACGCATAGAGATAGATCGCACTGGCATAGGCATGTCGAGGATTGGTCGCACAGCCACTCCATCGGCCGGGAAGTGGCTGAAAGTCGATTGATTTCCGTGAAACCTGCCTCACCGTCACAACCCACAGACTCGTTGCCTACGCCGTTCAAAGCCCAAGCCAATTGGATTACGATGTGGGTATGATTTTCTCAGAATTGCTTGTGTGGGTTCCCTTGGCATCGTATCCGGCCGCGTGTCTGGCCGGTGTGTTAGCGGCAGTTACCGCCTCTTTGGCCGTCGTGCACACGCGGGGTTCCACGGCCATGCCGGCGGCTTTGTGGGCCGTGGCGGCTTGTGGAGGGTTGAGCCTCGAGAGTGGCCTCAGAGCGGCCGGTGGGCTGAATGATCCTGCCGCATCGGCTGGAGTGAGGCTGGCCGTCGGGGCGATGATGCTCTGTCCAGCCATGTCGCTTTTGGGGGCCAAGCGTCCGCAGCACCGCGTGTGGCAGTTGATTGTGGCAAGCCTCTGGATGGTGCTGCTCATGCCGGCACTCTCCGCGAGGCTTGCGCGACCGGGCAGCCTGCCCGATGTGCATCTCTTGGAACGCGGATTTTTACTCGTGCTGGCACTGGTTGGCTGGATGAACTTTATTGGCACCCGCCGCGGCTTGGCCGCCACGCTGATCACAGCCGGGCAGTTGGCATGGCTGTGGCCGTTTTTGCCAGGTGTTTCCACGGCCGCTGCGATACCGCAGCCGGTGGTCGATTGTGTGGGAGCGTGGCTGATCGCACTCCCAGCGGTGATCTCAGCGGCGCAGAGCAATGCCCGGCCGCGTTTGGTACAAAAACAACTGTCTGAAAGCAGGCCGGCATCCATCGCGATTCTTGTCAATCGACCGTTTCTGGCCCTCCGCGAAACGCTCGGTGCCGCATGGACTCTCCGCATTGCCGAACGATTCGACACGTTGGCCACGGCACATGGCTGGCCCTGTCGGCTACGGTTTGGGGGCCTCGAGGTGAGCGGCAATCCGACCGATGCCAGCTGGCATCCAGACGCGCTGCGAGCCATCAAATCGCTATTTCACCGGTTTGTGACAGACGACTGGCTGGCCCGTCACGGCTGGCCCTCTGCCAAATGAGGCGTTACACTTGCGGCACCCCAGCTTGATGCTTGGTGCCGTGTGCGGGCTGTCTCGCAATCTCGCACGCAGGTGCGATGCTGTATGGGTGCTTTGAGTCCGCGCGTGTT
>Ga0194051_1000610_pt1 | contig 20207 bp, 17 predicted proteins | sample SepL2320m_MetaG_FD_161275 | JGI IMG/M metagenome (GOLD analysis project Ga0194051, IMG submission 161275) | Anoxic zone freshwater microbial communities from boreal shield lake in IISD Experimental Lakes Area, Ontario, Canada - Sep2016-L239-20m | ecosystem: Environmental > Aquatic > Freshwater >... | reverse complement strand
GACCGAGCGATATCCGGATGAGCCAGGCGAACGGGAGCCCGTACCAGGCCAGGCGTCCGCCGCAGTCCTCGAGGTCCTCGGCGAACCCGAGGACGGTTCCATCGGACCCGATGTCACGGTCGTGGAGCGGGACCTGGCTGCGGTCGGTGTAGACGCCGTCGGACAGGCCGTGGGTGCGATCGAACAGGGTGGCACCAATCTGATCAGCCTGGTTGTCGAGGGCGGCTCGGATGGCCGCCTCTATGGACAGCGGACGGATGGTGAACGCCGCGTCGGTGCGCTCGCGGGTGCGCACCGTTACCTCGTTGGTCAGGCTTTCGATCAGGGCGTGGCTGACGGTGGAATCGACCGGTGTGACGAGGTCGACCCAGTGGGCTGACAACGCCGGAGTGAGGACGGGCACCTTGACGATGAATCGGGGCCGCAGGCCGCGCACCTCGGCATAGGTGTCCATCATCTGGCGGTACGTGGTGGCATCGGTGCACCCCACCTCGTAGATCCCAGGCTCCACATCGACGGATTCGCCCAGATAGCCCAGCAGGTCGCCGAGGGCGATGGGCTGGGTCGGGGTGCTGACCCAACGAGGGCAGACCATGGCGGGCAGGCGCTCGGTCAGATAGCGGACCATCTCAAAGGAGATGCTGCCGGCACCGAGCACCACCGCCGCCCGCAGTTCCACCACCGGCACGCCGGTGGAACCCAGCAGTTCGCCGACCTCTTGGCGGCTGGACAGGTGGGTGGACAGGTCGTCGTGGCCGAGACCGCCGAGGTAGATGATGCGCTGCACCCCGGCTGCCGCTGCGGCCTGGGCGAAGGTGCGGGCCATGACCTGGTCGCGCTCGGCAAAGCCCTCGCCGCCAGCCATGGCGTGCACCAGGTAGTAGGCCGCCTCACAGCCGGACAGGGCCTCGGTCGTCGACGACAGATCGGACACGTCGGCCACGTGGACGGTGACGTGGTCCTGGGCCCCGAACTTGGTGGCGTCGCGCACCAGGGCGTGGACGTCGAAGCCGTGATCGACCAGGTAGGGGATCAGGTTGGTGCCCACGAACCCGTTGGCCCCGGTGACCGCCGCTCGGCGTCGTGGCGCTCCGGCATCGTGGGTGAGGGAGTTGCTCATCCGCCGGACACCAGTAGGTCGCCACCGACCGGTGGGGTGGGGTCGTCGATCGTGTCAAGCCATCGGTCGGGCAAGTGCACCGGTCGGGGGCCGTTGGTGTGACCCCGGGCCATGCGCATGGACTCGGGGGGGAAGACCAGGCTGTGGTCGAGGCCGTCGAGCAAGGATGTCACCTCTTCAATCGTCGAAGCTAGGGCTAGGGATCGTCGGACCGATGACCCGACCGGAAAGCCGGTCAGGTACCAGCCCGAGTGCTTGCGGAACTGCCGGGTGCCGATGTCCTCGCCGAAGAGTCCGCACAGTAGGTCGAGGTGGACCTGCATCATCGAGCAGACCTCTCCGAGTCCGGGCGGGTCGGGGATCGGCTCGCCTCGGAAGGCGGCGGCCAGGTCACGGAAGAGCCACGGGCGTCCCAGGCAGCCCCGGCCTACGACCACGCCGTCGCACCCGGTGGTGGCCATCATGGCCAACGCATCCGATGCCTCCCACAGGTCGCCGTTGCCGAGGACCGGAATGGTGGTGACGGCCTGCTTGAGCAGTCCGATGGCATCCCAGTCAGCAGTGCCGGAGTAGAGCTGTTCGGCCGTGCGGGCGTGCAGGGTGACGGCGGCCACTCCTTCGGACTCGGCGATGCGTCCGGACTCGAGGTAGGTGATGTGGTCGGCGTCGACTCCGATGCGCATCTTCACGGTCACCGGTACCGATCCGGCGTTGCCGACAGCAGCCCGGACGATGTCCCGGAAGAGGGCCCGATGGACGGGCAGGGCGGCCCCTGCCCCCTGGCGGGTGACCTTGCCGGCCGGGCACCCGAAGTTGATGTCGATGTGGTCGACCCCGATCTCGTCGACCAGCCGAAGTACGGCCTGGCCCATGACAGTCGGATCGACACTGGAAAGTTGCACGCTGCGGACGGTTTCGTCCTCGCCGAACGAGGCCATGCCGATGGTCTTGGCATTCCCCTCTACCAGGGCCCGTGCGGTGATCATCTCGCTGACGTAGAGCCCAGCCCCGTAGCTGCGGCACAAGGTCCGAAACGCGCTGTTGGTCACCCCGGCCATGGGAGCCAGCACCACGGGCAGATCGACGGCCAGGTTGCCGATCATGAGTCCGGTGGATGATCGGTCGCCGGCAGATGGCACGGAGGTTGGAGGCACGTCAGCGGATGGCCGGGTGTCTGGGGTCACGTCGGCCGCATGCATCAGGGTCGGGGGATGCATCAGGCTGCGTCCCGCCACAGGTCGGTGATGGTGATGCCCAGGTCGGCCAGGAGCGAGCGGAGCGCCGGAAGCGACAGTCCGATCACGTTGCCGTGGTCGCCGACGATCCCATCCACGAAGGGGGCCGACCGGCCATCCAGGGTAAAGGCGCCGGCCACGGCCAAAGCGTCCGGGGTGGCCAGATAGGCGTCGAGTTCGGTATCAGTGGTGATACCGAACCGCACGGTGGTGCTGACCACGGCTACGGCACGCTTCTGGGTGGCTTCGTCGATCAGGCAGTGTCCGGTGTGCAGCATGCCGGCCTGGCCGCGCATGGCCGTCAGCCACGTGCGGGCCTGCTCGACAGAGTCCGGCTTACCGTGCGGGCGGCCGTCGAACTCCAAGATGGAGTCGCAGCCGAGCACCAGGTCGCCGCCGTCGATGCGGGCCACGGCATCGGCCTTGCGGGCGGCCAGGCGCATGGCGGAGCCGGGGATGTCGTCCGGGTCGACGTCGTCTTCGGGGGCGCCGCTGACCACCACTACCGGGTCGATTCCGGCATCGTGCAGGAGCTTCAGGCGCGCCGGAGAGCCCGAGGCAAGAATCAAAGTGCGGACCGGCATGGTTCAAGCCTAGAGGGATGGTCGTGAGGTTGGGTAGCCGGGGTCAGCCCGGTCGGCCGAGCGACCGCCACCTTCACCCACGAGGCGTAGCCGACGTGCCGGTGGCGCCCATGTGAGCAGCCGCCGTGCCTGCCACCGCAGAATGCGCGATCCTGAGGGGATGAGTGACACTGGTATCACCATTGCCCCCAACCTCGCTGACCCCCAACTCGACGGCGACCATGAGCGGATGTCCCACATCGTGCTCGAGGGATTCACCCCCAAGAAGGGCGACTACATCTCGGCCGGACCCTCGGTAGTGGAGGGGATGGTCAACGGGACGGCCGTCAAAGCTCTGTGCGGCAAGATCTGGGTGCCGGGGCGGAACCCGAAGAAGTACCCGGTGTGTCCGACGTGCAAGGAGATCGCCGAGGGACGCGGGTGGCAGGTCCCGGCCGGCTGAGCCCCGGCATCCTTGATGTCCACCGTGTAGGTTTCGGCAACGGTGGGGTACCCCGGCCACTGGCCTCGGCACCCTGATCCCGAACGCGCATCCCGGGGGGATCATGCAGCTAAGGAAGACAGCGTCGGCTCGAGGCGGTCGGCTTCGAATTCCGGTGATTGCTGCGTGCGTGGTGATGGCGGCATCGATGCTGTCGGCCTGTTCGTCAACGCAGACGATCGGCCAGACGCACTCCTCTTCGGCGGGGCCTCCCATTCCGGCATCGGCCTTCCACGACACCACCGGCGTGACTGCGAAGACGGTCACGATCGGCAACATCACCACTGAGGTAGCCGGCCTGTTTACCGGTGCCGTAGTGGGCACTGAGGCCTATGCCGCTTATGTGAACTCGCAAGGGGGTGTGAACGGGCGGACGATCATCGTGCACGGAGTGGACGACGGGTTCGCCGGTGCGACCAACAAGCAGGCCACGCAGTACGCCCTGCAGAACGACTTCGCCATCGTGGGCAGCGTCTCCCTCGAGGACAGCTTCGGTGGGACGGTGATCGCCGCCAATCCGCAACTACCTGACGTCTCTGCTTCCTTGGACCCGGCCACCCGAGCGCTCCCGAACAACTTCAGCCCCACCCCGACCAAGGACGGCTACCCCTTGGGCCCGCTGACCTACTTCAAGAAGAAGTTCCCAGCCCAGATCCTCCATACCGCCACCATCATCGCTGACCTGCCAGCAACCATTCGGGCCTGGCACAACGAGAAGGCCGCCATGGAGCACCTCGGCTACCAGGTGCTAGTTGACCCCGCCCTCCCGCCGACCCAGACGGACTTCACTCAGCAGATCGTGGCCATGAAGAATGCCGGGGTCCAGATCCTCTTCCTCGAGCAAGAGCCCCAGAACTATGCGTCGGCCATCTTCCGTGACCTGCGTCAGCAGAACTTCCATCCGGTCGTGGTGCTGGGCACCCCGTCCTACTCCAAGCAGCTGGTGGCCAACTCGGGCGGTGCGGATGCAGTGGATGGTGCCTACCTGACTCAAGCATCGTCGCTCTACCTGGGTGAAGATGCGGGAGCGATCGCGGCTATCTCGACGTTCAACACCTGGGTCCAGAAGGTCTCACCGGGGTTCCCCACCGACTTCACGGCCCTCGAAGGCTGGCTCTGCGCGGAGCTCTTCGTCGATGCGCTGCGCAGCGCGGGCAGCCACCCGACCCGAGGCTCGGTGCTCCAGGCGCTCCGTCACATCACCTCGTTCTCGAGTGGCAACCTCATCCCGGTGAGCAACCCGGCGGGCAAGGTGCCGATCACCTGCTATCTCATCGGACGGGTGGTGGGGGGAGCGTTCCAGCGCCTCGACGACCCGCCGGTGAGCGGCCCGACCCACGGCTACCGCTGCGACCAGCCGTACTACTCAACCAGCTGAGCGGCACCTCAGGAGAGAGTTGCCAGCGATGCCGTCAATTGTGCTACAATGTGTACCAAATGGGAGATTCGGTGGGTGTCCGTGAACTGCGTCAGCAGGCCAGCGCGCTGCTTCGTCGGGTCCGCAACGGCGAGTCGATCGACGTGACGGACCACGGACGACCGGTGGCCCGGCTCGTACCGATCCACCCCGGCACGCTGAACCAGTTGGTGGCAGAGGGTCGGGCGGTCAGAGGACAGGGCGCCCTCCTCGAGGTCGCCGACCAACTGGGCCTGCCTGTTGCCTCGACCGGGGTGAAGTCTCCGTCGGAGGCGCTGTTGGAGCTGCGCACTGATGAGCGGTGATGTCGCCTACCTGGACACATCGGCGTTCTTAAAGCTCCTGGTGGATGAGCCAGAGTCTTCTGCGTTACGGGGAACCCTGGCCGCATGGCCCCGCCAGGCTTCGGCCTCGCTGCTCCGCACCGAGACGGTCCGGGCGCTGCTGCGTTCAGGGAACGACGAGTTGCTGGGTTCGGCCCGTCGGCTGTTCGGAGCGATCCATATGATCCGGATGGAGGAGTCGTTGCTCGACCAGGCCGGGACGATTAGCCCGCCTGGACTGCGGTCCTTGGACGCCATCCACCTGGCCGCGGCGCTGTCTGTCGGCCACGACCTGGGAGTCTTTGTCACCTATGACGATCGACTGGGTGAGGCCGCGGCCCACCATGGACTCGAGGTCGTCGCTCCACGCTGAGTGACGGTCGGGTGGACCCCACGGGCGGTAGGGTGGGATTTCATCGCTGGGTGTACCGCCTGCATTAGGCTGACCGGAACGACCCTGCCTCATGCGCATATGCGCCTATGGAGTTCTCGTGGGTCCCACCTCGCTCGCCGATCCGCTGAGCGCCTCAGATCCGTCCGATGACGGAGCTGCGTCTGCAGCGTTGGTGACTACTTCGCAAAAGGTCATCACGACCGCCATCGTGGCCGGACCGGCGTTGGCACTCGCTCTGGTCGTGTGGCTGCTGTGGGGGAGTGTCATCAATCTCACCGATGTGGTGATCGGCGTGGTCCTCTACGTGGCGACCGGGTTCGGCATCACCGTGGGATTTCACCGGCTCTTCACGCATCGTGGATTCGTTCCGAATCGGGCGCTCAAGATCACCTTGGCCGTGCTTGGCTCGATGGCCGTGGAGGGATCGGTGACGAGTTGGGTAGCCACCCACCGCCGTCATCACATGTTCAGTGACCAGGCCGGAGACCCCCACTCGCCTCACCGCTATGGAAGCGGGGGGATGGCCATCACCCGTGGGCTCTTCTTCTCTCATGTGGGTTGGCTGTTCGTGTCCGACAACTCGAGCGCCGAGCGCTACGCCCCGGACATGTTGAAGGACCGGGACCTGGTGCTGATCGGAAAGCTGTTCCCCCTTCTGGCTCTGGCCTCCTTGGCTATTCCCTTTGCCATCGGGTACGCCCTATCGGGATCATGGGTCGGGGCCCTGATGGCGCTGGTGTGGGCCGGACTGGTCCGGATGGCCCTGCTCCACCACGTGACCTGGTCGATCAACTCGCTGTGCCACACGTTCGGCCGCCAGTCGGACGGGACCGCCGATCAGAGCACCAACCTGTGGCCGCTGGCCGTCTTGTCCTTCGGTGAGAACTGGCACAACATCCACCACGCCCACCCGGCGTGGGCCCGACACGGTGCCCGGCGAGGCATGGTCGACCCGTCAGCGTGGCTCATCGGACGATTCGAGCGGTTTGGATGGGCGACCCGGGTGCGGTGGCCGGTGCCGTCGGCTGACGCGGCTGGCACCGAATCCTGATCGCAAGCATCTCGTGACGACTTACGTGTTTTGAAAGACGCTGGCGAGCGGCAGGGGCGGGCTGGGCGATCTTCGACGAGTGCTGCTCACCGGCCGTTGGGTGGCCGAAGAGGGAGCGGATGGCGACAGCGGCCAGGATCAGGCGGGTGCGAGTGCTCCGTGGTCGCGGCACCGGGCCCGGAACCCTCCGGGGGTGACGGCCACGGTGAGCCGACGACCACACTGGGGGCAGAACCGGGGTGGGTCGAGGGTGCGGGTACATCCGATGCACGACAACGAGCCGCAGCCGGTGCAGTGCGCGCCAGCCAGCGCGGCCACATCGCCCGTGGTGTCCATCGGTGCGGCGCTCAGAGGACGCCGGTCAAGGCGCCCACCGGCATACGCAGATCGGACAGCATCTGAAGGTCCTCGTCGGCCGAGCGGCCCAGAGTGGTCAAGTAATTGCCGACGATGAGGGCGTTGATGCCCGACGTCATACCCATCGACTGGAGCTCGCGCAACGTCACCTCGCGGCCACCGGCGTAGCGCAAGATGACCCCGGGGAGTCCGAGTCGGAACAGGGCGATCCAGCGGATGGCCTCCCATGCGGCCACGGGCTGCTCGCCACCGAGTGGGGTGCCGGGCCGAGGGTTCAAGAAGTTGAGCGGCACCTCGGTCGGGTCGAGGTCTTGGAGTTGAGTAAGCAGCTCGATGCGCTGCTCGTCGGTCTCCCCCATGCCGAGCAGGGCCCCGCAGCACAACTCCATGCCGTGGGTGCGGACCAACTCGCACGTCTCTTGGCGCTCCTCCCAGGTATGGGTGGTCACCACGTTGGGGAAGAAGGATCGGGACGTCTCGAGGTTGTGGTTGTAGCGGTGCACGCCGCCTTCACCAAAGCGGCGGGCCTGGTCGTCGGTGAGAAGCCCGGCGCTGACGGCGACGTTGAGGCCGGTGCGCTCTTGGACCATGGGGACAAGCTCCAGGATGCGCTGCATGGTGCGCTCATCGGGCCCGCGCACGGCTAGCACGATGCAGAACTCGGTGGCGCCGGATGCCTTGGTCTCCTCGGCCGCCTGGAGCACCTCGTCGGCGTCCAAGAACGGCGTGGCCTTGACCGGAGTGTCGAACTGGGACGACTGCGAGCAGAAGTGGCAGTCCTCGGGGCAGCCACCGGTCTTGGCCGACAAGATGCCCTCCACCTCGACCTCGGGACCGCACCAGGACAGGCGGACCTGGTGAGCCAAGGCCGCCAGCGACGTGACGTAATCATCCGGCAGTGCGGCCAGGCCAGCCAGTTCCTCGCCGGTGAGCAGGCGGCGCTCGTCCAATAGGGCCGTTTCGGCCGCGTGGATCCGAGCCCGGGCGGCCGATGGCTCGATGTCAGGCCGCACCGGCTCGCCCCGACGCGGGGGCGAGAGGGTGACGGTGGTGGGGGTGGGGGAGGTGGTGGTGTCTCCGGACATGGGTGCCACGGTAGTTGGCCGGAGGTCGCATCACCTATCCGACGCTGAGACCAGGGAGTTCACCTGGCCCACTACCCATGCGGCTGGGGATCGATGTGCCGGGTCAGACTCGCTGCGTTGGGTCCTCGAACACGGCTGGGCGCTTTTGGCGCAATGCGGCCACACCCTCGCGGTAGTCGGGCCCGGCCATCATTGGATTGAGCAGGGCTTCGGCGGTCCGCACCGACTCGGCCGCGGTCATATCGAACGACTCGTAGACCTGGCGCTTGGACGCAGCCAACGAGGCCGGGGACACCGTGGTGGCCAGCATCCGGGCGTAGGCATAGACGTGCGTCATCAGGTCGGGCCCGTCCACCACGGCGGTGACCAGGCCGAGCCGTTCGGCCTCGTCGGCATCGAAGTTTCGACTCGAGAGGATCAGGTCGAGGGCCCGGGGCAGGCCGATGAGCTTGGGGAGCAGCCAGGCCAGTCCGAACGCACACGGCAGTCCGAGCTTGCCATGCGCCGTGGTGAATTTCGCTCCGCGGGCAGCAAAGCGGAGGTCGCAGTAGCAGGCCAGGGCGAATCCGATGCCAGCGACGGGGCCGTTGATGGCAGCCAGGATGGGCTTGTCGATGCCGAAGTGGTAGGCCAACTCCGCGTCGAACTCGGGTCGGACCCCGTAACCGGGGGTGGCCAGATCGTCAGGGGCTTCGGCGTCGTACGAGCCGCGCTCGATGTGGCCGGCCAGGTCGTCAGACTCTGCTCCCGCGCAGAACCCCCGTCCGGCCCCGGTGACCACGATGACCCGGACGCCGGGGTCATCGGCCGCTGCCTGGAGGTGCGAGCGGTACTCGGCGTTCATGGTCGCCGTCCACGCGTTGAGCCGCTCACTTCGGTCGAGGGTGATGGTGGCGATCCCGTCTACGACCTCGTAGCGGGTGGCTTCGAGTGGGGACGGGGTCAAGGGTGCCTTGCGGTGATGGTGCGAGCCGGCCGGGGTGACCCGGCCGGCTCGGAACCGATCAGTAGCGGTACGTCTCGGGCTTGTACGGACCGTCCATCGGCACGCCGATGTAGTCGGCCTGCTCGGGAGTGAGTTGTGTCAGGCGGACACCGAGGGCGTCGAGGTGCAGACGGGCTACCTTCTCGTCGAGGTGCTTGGGGAGCACGTACACCTTGTTCTCGTACTGGCCAGTGTTGGAGAAGAGCTCCATCTGGGCCATCGTCTGGTTGGTGAACGAGTTCGACATGACGAAGCTCGGGTGGCCCGTGGCATTGCCCAGGTTGAGCAAGCGACCCTCCGACAGGATGATCACGGCCTTGCCATCGGGGTAGACCCACTTGTCGACCTGGGGCTTGATGTTGACCCGCTCGATGTCGGGGGTGGCCATGAGGCCGACCATGTCGATCTCGTTGTCGAAGTGGCCGATGTTGCCCACGATGGCCTGGTGCTTCATGCGGGCGATGTCGCCAGCAGTGATGACGTCCTTGTTGCCGGTCGTGGTGATGAAGATGTCGGCCGTCTCGAGCATGTCGTCGAGGGTGGCCACCTGGTATCCGTCCATGGCGGCCTGCAGGGCGCAGATCGGGTCGATCTCGGTGACGATGACGCGCGCACCCTGGCCGCGGAGGGACTCAGCCGAGCCCTTGCCCACGTCGCCGTAGCCGCAGACCACGGCGACTTTGCCGCCCATGAGGACGTCGGTAGCCCGGTTGATGCCGTCGATGAGCGAATGACGACATCCGTACTTGTTGTCGAACTTGGACTTGGTGACGGCGTCGTTCACATTGATGGCCGGGAACAGGAGGTCACCTTGGTTCTGCATTTCGATGAGGCGGTGCACGCCGGTGGTCGTCTCCTCGGAAACACCCTTGATGCCGTTGGCGATCGAAGTCCACCGGTTGGTGTCCTCGGTCAGGCTGCGGGCGAGCACGCTGAGCACAACGGCGTACTCCTCAGTGTCGGCAGTCGAGGGGTCAGGGACAACGCCGGCCTTCTCGAACTCGACGCCCTTGTGGACGAGGAGCGTGGCGTCTCCACCGTCATCGAGGATCAGGTTGGGTCCTTCTCCACCCGGCCACTGCAGGATCTGCTCGGTGCACCACCAGTAGTCCTCGAGGGTCTCGCCCTTCCAGGCGAAGACGGGGACACCCTTGGGGTCGTCGACGGTGCCCGTGGGGCCCACAGCTACAGCGGCCGCGGCGTGGTCCTGGGTGGAGAAGATGTTGCAGCTGGCCCAGCGGACCTCGGCACCGAGGGCGGTGAGGGTCTCGATGAGCACGGCGGTCTGGATGGTCATGTGCAGCGAACCGGTGATGCGAGCGCCAGACAGGGGCTGGGCGGCACCGAACTCGGCACGCATCGACATCAAGCCGGGCATCTCATGCTCGGCCAAGACGATCTCCTTGCGACCGAACTCGGCTAAGGAAAGGTCGGCGACCTTGAAGTCGTTGGTGCGTGTCTCAGCGGACATGTGGCTCCTTCGTCGTTCCCACCCCGTTCGGGGCGGTGCTCACCGGGCGAGCCGTCCGGCTCATCCGTGTGCGCTTCGGTGCCCACATCGGCTGCAGCCAGTGGTCCCCCAAACGCAATGCCGATGCTAGTGCATCCACCTGTTTTTTCGTTCGTTTCGCGCAGGGAAACGACGTGCTGGGTGCGGGACGGTTGCTGAACCGATAGCCGGCCGATCAGGGGCAGCGAGGTTGTGGATGCAGCATGGGGTGAAGTTCCTGGATGGAGGAGGCTCACCCTGTTACCGTCGGAACGTCAGGCTCCGGTCCTAGAACCAGTGGATCTAGTCGAGTGATTGAGTCGAGAGGAAGTGCCGGTATGAGAAGCAGCCGTGCGGATTCGCTGGGTCGGGTGGAAACAATGACCCATAGATCCAGAAGCGGTCGGCTGCGGTCTGCAGTGCTGCTGGCTGTCTGCGTGTTGGCTGGCGGCGCTCTGGCTGCCTGTGGATCCTCGTCCACTTCGAGTTCGACGACCTCCGCGGCGTCGAGCAACTCATCTCCGTCGTCGACGTCAGGGGCGGCCTCGTCGGGCCGAGCCCTGCTGGTGGGCACCTTCCACGGACACACCGGGCAGTACAAGACGATCCAAGCTGCCGTCAACGCGGCCAAGTCTGGCGACTGGGTACTGGTCGCCCCCGGGGACTACCACGAGACGGCAGACACGTCCGGGCTTCCGACCCAGCCCAGCCACGGTGACAACGGCGGGGTCATGATCACCACGCCGAACGTGCACCTCCGGGGTATGGACCGATCGAAAGTGATCGTCGATGGAACGGTGGCTGGGTCCAAGACCTGCAGCGCCGACCCTGCGGCCCAGACCTATGGGCCGGTCGACTCAGACGGAAAGGCGGTCGGTCGCAACGGCATCGTGGTGTGGAAGGCCGACGGGGTCACGATCGACAACCTGACGGCCTGCAACTTCATGGGTGGCTCGGGTGACTCGGGCAACGGCATCTGGTGGAACGGCGGCGCCGACAGTGCCACCATCGGACTGCACGGCTATACCGGTCGATACCTCACGGCCACCTCTACATTCTTCGGCACAGAAAATACCGCGGCCCAGTACGGCATCTTCTCCTCGGACGCCGCCGGGCCGGCGCTGCTCGATCAGACCTACGCCAGCAACTTCAGCGACTCGGGCATCTACGTGGGGGCGTGCATGCAGGTCTGCGGCGTCACCATCGACCACGCCTGGATGGAGTACAGCGCGCTGGGCTACTCGGGTACCAACTCGGGCGGGGCGATCGTGATCAAGAACTCGCAGTTCGACAACAACAAGGACGGATTCGACACCAACACCCAGATTGCCGGTGACCCGCCAGCACCTCAGGACGGGGCATGCCCGAACAACGGGATCAGCCCGATCACCCACACCCACTCGTGCTGGGTGTTCATGCACAACAACGTCCACGACAACAACAATCCGAACGTGCCCCAGGCCGGCTCGGCCAGCCAGGGACCGCTCGGGACCGGGATGACGGTGGCCGGTGGACGCAACGACACCATCATGGACAACACGTTCGCCAGGAATGGGGCCTGGGGCTTCTTGATGATCCCCTACCCGGACTCGGGCACTCCCGAGTATGGACAGTCGTGTTCCGGCACCGGCGGGGTGGAGTCCGGTGCCTTCGGGTGCTTGTACGACCCGATGAACAATGCGCTGATCAACAACCACTTCTCGGGGAACGGCTTCTTCGGTAATCCGAGCAACGGCGACTTCGGTCAGATAACCCTCAACACGGGCGAACCTTCCAACTGCTACTCGGGCAATGTGGCGCCTGCGGGCTCGTCGCCTGCCGATCTGCAGAAGACTCAGCCGAAGTGCGGCGTCACCACCACCGGGGCGATCACCGGTGGAGCGCTGTTGGGACAGGTGCTGTGCGACACCGGCAACGGACCGTGCGGGTCGGACATGGTGTACCCGAAGGCCACCGGTGTGGTCATGCACCCACTGCCGGCCGGTCTGCCATCGATGCCCAATCCGTGCAAGGGCGTGCCGGACAATGCCTGGTGCTCGGGTGGCAAGGTCATCTGACCGGTCTCCATCTGCCGGTCTGCCGGCCTGTCGGCCTGTCTGAAGTCCTGCGGGACGGCGGGCCCGATCCCAGTAGTTGACCAACTTGGTCATCTTTTGACACAATCAGGGCACATCCGCTGGAACCCTGGCGGCCGTTCCGCTGTACGTCGAAGGAGACACACCATGTCCGAGTGGGGATTCGAAACCCGTCAGATCCATGCTGGCGCCGAGCCCGACCCGACCACGGGTGCCCGGGCCACGCCGATCTACCAGACCACCAGCTTCGCCTTCCGGGACACGGCGCACGCCGCCGCTCTTTTCGGCCTGGCTGAACTGGGAAACATCTACACCCGGATCATGAATCCGACGCAGGCCGTGTTCGAAGAGCGGATCGCTGCCCTCGAAGGCGGCGTGGCCGCCTTGGCCGTGGCCAGCGGGCAGGCCGCCGAGACGATCACCTTGTTGAACTTGGCCGAAAACGGTGGGCACATTGTGTCCTCTGCCTCGCTCTACGGGGGGACCTACAGCCTGTTCCGCCATACCCTGCCCAAGTTGGGCATCGAGGTCACCTTCGTTGACGACCCCGACGACATCGAGGCTTGGCGGGCGGCCATTAGGCCCAACACCAAGGCGTTCTACGCCGAGACCGTCGGCAACCCCAAGGGCAACATCCTCGACTTCGCCAACGTGTCGGCAGTAGCGCACGAACACAAGATTCCTCTGGTGGTCGACAACACCCTGGCCAGTCCCTACCTGTGCAACCCACTGCAGCACGGTGCGGACATCGTGGTGCACTCGGCCACCAAGTTCATCGGCGGCCATGGGACCTCCATCGGTGGCGTCATCGTGGACGGCGGCACCTTCGACTACGAAGGCAGCGGCCGGTTCCCCGGGTTTACCGAGCCTGACGCCAGCTACCACGGCCTGGTATTCGGTCAACTTCCCGAGCCGCTGTTTCCGGCACGCTTCGTCCTCAAGGCCCGGCTGCAGTACCTGCGGGACATGGGTGCGGCCACCACACCGTTCAACTCGTTCCTCTTCCTCCAGGGCGTCGAGACCTTGAGCCTGAGGATGGAGCGCCACGTGCAGAACGCCATGGCTGTCGCCACCTGGCTCGAGGCACGCGACGAGGTGACATGGGTGGCTTATCCGGGATTGGCCTCCAGTCCATGGCACAGCCGCCAGGAGCAGTACATGCCCAAGGGCGGAGGCGCGATCGTGGCCTTCGGGATCGACGGCGGACTCGAGGCCGGCCAGAAGTTCATCGAAGGCCTTGAGCTGTTCAGCCACCTCGCCAATGTGGGCGATGTGCGCAGCCTGGCCATCCACCCGGCCTCGACCACTCACTCGCAGCTGACCGAGGCCGAGCAGACCACGACCGGGGTGACCCCCGACCTGGTCCGCCTGTGTGTCGGTATCGAATCGATCGACGATGTCCTCGCCGACCTCGAACTCGGGTTCCGAGCCGCCAAGGGGTCGTGACGGACTCCGGATCGGCGTTGTACTGGCAGCCGGGGGACGAACCCGGTGGGCGTCACTTCGCCCAACTGGACGCGGCCGGTGATGCCGGGCTCCCCTTGGAGTTGGGCGGCACCCTGCCCGGTCTGACGGTCGCTTATGAGACATGGGGAACGTTGGACGCGGCACACAGCAATGCCGTGCTGGTCCTCCATGCCCTGACCGGGGACTCCCACGCCGCCGGTCCGTCTGGACCGGCGCACCCCACAGCCGGTTGGTGGGATCCTCTGATCGGCCCAGGTGCTGCCATCGACACCGACCGCTACTTCGTGGTGAGCCCGAATGTGCTGGGTGGCTGTCGAGGGACGACCGGTCCCTCGACGACAGCACCGGATGGCAAGCCCTGGGGGTCGCGGTTCCCCCGGCTCACCATCCGTGACCAGGTGGCCGCCGAAGCGCTGTTGGCTGACTACCTCGAGATCGAGTGCTGGGCCGGGATCGTCGGAGGGTCGATGGGCGGGATGCGGGTGCTGGAGTGGTGCGTCGGATATCCGGACCGGGTCGCTCGTGCTGGCGTGCTCGCCGTGGGTGCATCGGCCAGTGCCGACCAGGTGGCGCAGTGCTCGGTGCAGTGCCGGGCTGTTCGTCTCGATCCTGCCTATGCCGGGGGCGACTACTACGGCGGCCCAACGGCGCCCGTGGCGGGCATGGCCCTCGCACGGAGCATTGGCCAGATCGGTTATCGAAGCGAGGCCGAGTTTGCCGAGCGGTTCGGCCGCCGGCCCCAAGGTGACGAGGACCCGTTAGGTGCCGGGCGGTTCGCCGTCGAGTCCTACCTCGAGTACCAGGGGATGAAGCTGACAGCACGCTTCGACCCGAACTCCTACCTGACTCTCACCGAAGCCATGAACAGCCACGACGTAGGCCGGGGACGGGGTGGCACGGCTGCCGCACTGGCGCACATCACCGCCGAGGTGCACGTGGCCGGTATCGACTCGGACCGCCTCTATCCGCTCCACCTCCAAGAGGAGTTGGCTGGTCACCTACCCGGTGATCACGACGTGACGGTGATCCGATCCGAGTTCGGACACGACGGATTCCTGATCGAGACCGCCCAGGTCGGTGCCGTGGTAGCCGCCGTACTCAACCACTGATCGCCTCGAGCCCCACTGCCTCTCATGGCACCGGCCAAGTACTCGGGGACCAGTCCGTAGGCCCCGGCCCAGTGCGATCAGGGCGCCCCAACCGACGTCACGATCGGGCGAACCACTGCTTCAACTCCTCGATCCCCCGTTCGACACTGACCTCTGGCTGCCACCGGAGCACGCGTTGGGTGTCGGACTGATCGAACCAGTGGGCCACGGAGAGTTGTCGGGCGGCGAAGTACGTCAACGGGGGTTCCTCACCAGGCCACAGCCGGCCCACGATGCGGCCAGCCAATCCGACCACTGGTGCCGGCACAGAGCGCACGGCGACATCGAGCCCGGCGGCACCCAGGATGCCACTCACCAGTTCGGCCAGCGGTCGGGGGTCATCGCCGGTGACTACCCATGCTCGCCCCAACGCCTCGGTCGAGTCGCCCGTGCGGTCGAGGCCAGCCACGATGGCAGCGGCGGCATCGTCGACGTAGGTGGTGTCGACCAAGGCCCGGCCGTGGTCAGGCAGGACGAGCCGTCCTTGGCGGGCCCGCTCTACGATGCGCCCGACCAACTGGGTGTCGCCCGGTCCCCAGACCAGGTGGGGTCGGATGACGACGGTGGCGGCCACCGAGTGCTCGAGCACGTACTGCTCGGCGATGGCCTTAGTGCGGGTGTACGCGTCCCGACCTTGGTAGCGGGCGGGCTCGACCCCGGCCCCTACCGATGCATGCCCATCGAAGGCCACCGAGGGCGAGGACACATGGAGGAGCCGACCACACCTAGCCGCTGCAGTCACCACGTTGCGGGTCCCGAGCACGTTGATGCCGTAGGCCGCCTCCCACGATGGTCGGGGAGCCACCAGGGCAGCCAGGTGCACGATGGCGTCGTGGCCGGCCGCTGCCTGCAATACGGCCACCGGGTCCCGGATGTCGCCAAGGACATCAGTCGTGCCCGTGCCGCTGGGGCTGCGTTGGAAGCAGGTGACCTGGTCGCCCCGATTGGCCAACTGCTGGGCCACAGTGCGTCCGAGCAGGCTCGAGCCACCCGTCACGAGCACCTTCATGATCGGGCCCAGTTCAGGTACGTAGCCGTCAACCCGGTCATCAACCCGGTCATCAGCCCGGTCATCAGCCCGGTCATCGTCCGGCGAGGAAGTGTGCCGCCTCGAGGCCGAGGGCAGTGCGGTCGATCTTCGACTGATGGCGGCGGTCGACAGGCAGCGTCCCTTGGAGCACGGCGGCCACCCGGTGGGGACAGGCCTGGCGAACCATCGCGGCCATCTCGTGGTCGACCACCCGAAGCGACCCCTCGCCTTCGACGACGACGCACAGGACGTGGTGACTCGCTGGTCCGACCCCGACGGCGGCCACAGGGCGACCGACCGCCGACCGCACCGGTCCTTCGACGGCCACACTGGCCAGCGGCCCATCCGTCGCCTCTATGACGTGACGCAGCCTTCCGAGGTGGATCAGCAGCCCGTCCTCGAGGTAGCCGACATCGCCGGTGCGGTGGAACCGGAGCCCGTCGTGCCGCGCCCAGGTATCGGCATCGGCCGACCAGGCGGCGTCGTAGCCGTCGAACATCCACGGAGCGTGCACCAGGATCTCTCCCCATCCAACTCCCGATGCCAGAGGAGATGAGGGGTCGCCGAGTTGGGTGATCACAATCGTGCTACCTGGGACCGGTCGTCCGGTGGAGTTGCCACCGAGATGGCCGATCCGGTCGGGTTCACACCCGTCGGTGACCGGCAGGCACTCGGTCATCCCGTAGGGCGCCCGTACGTCGCCACCGGTGATTCGTCGGACGTCCTCCACCATGTCGGCCGGAATCGGGGCACCGGCCAGCATGACCAGGTCGATGGGTGCGGTGCGCCCACGGGCAGTGTCGATGATGCGGCGGGCCGATGCGGGGGAGAGCCAAGCCACGGTGACCCGGGCCTTACCCAGGGCTGTGGCCAGTTCGTCGAAGCCGAGAGCGGCGGGCTCAGACACATCGAAGTCCGGTCGCACACACGTCATCTGGAGCGATGGGGCCAGCAGCATGAAGGGTCCGAACGAGGTGGTGAAGGCGTCACCGGGCTCCATGTGGAACAGCGGGCCGACCACATCGCGCTGGGCGGCCAGAGCGCCGTGGGTGTAGCGCACCGCCTTGGCCGGTCCGGTCGCACCAGAGGTGTGCACGATGGCGGCCACATCGGTCGCAGTGGCGGCCACCGGAGTGAATGGCGTGCGGGGCCCCCCGGCACGGTCGAGGCGGACAGACCCTGGGAACGCAGTGAAGGAGGCCGAGCGTGAGCCCGGAGCAAAGCGAAGCGTGCGCGCTAGGGCCAGGATTGCCGGAGTACCGATCGTCCACGACGGAGCGGAAGCCCGGACGAGCCGCCGGAGCGGACGGAGCCCGGCTGATGCATCGGCCACCACCGGGATGCCCCCAACCTTCCACACGGCGGCCGCAGCCACCAAGAGGTCGCAACTCGGCGGGACCAGCAGTGACACGCGGGAACCTGGTCGGAAGCCGGCATCGTGGAGTGCGTGGGCGGCCACCGAGGATCGGGCGTCGAGATCGGCCCACGACAGCACGCCGTCGGGTCCGTCATAGGCGGCCGAGGTGTCCTCGGTGCGGGTGGCCAGCGAGGCGAGTATGGAGTCGAACCCGGCGGCCGCTGCCACCGGAGTAGCGGAGGTCCCTAGGGCGTTTAGCCCGTTTTGTCCGGCTAGCCCAGTTAGTCCGGCTAGCCCGTCGAGCCAACGAGCGACCACGGCACCGACGGGAGCATCCAGGGTGACCAGGTGGGCCGCATCAGGAAACCGCTCGACGTCGGCATGGGGGGCCCTCCGGCGAAGGTCGGCCAGGAACCGGTCGTGGAAGACCGGGTCGCGGCCGCCCCACAGCAGCAGAGTGGGGCGCTGCAGACGGTCGAGCACGGCGGCGCATTCCTGCAACGCCGCATACGACGGGTCGGACTCGACCACCGGAATATCGGCCACGAAGTCCCGCACGGCCTCTCGACGATCGGCACCTCGGTAGGGGGCACGCAGAGCATCTCGGTGCACCTTGTCGGTCATCCGGGCGGTACCGCCCACGAACGCGGGTGTCTGTCGGCAGCTCAGATCGACCAGGCTGCGGGCGGCGGCGATAAGCGGGGGGACGGCTACGTCGTCGGGCTTGGCCACGGCCGTGTTGGCCAAGATCAACGCCTCGACCTCGAGCAGCCCCGATGCGCCCACGGCGACCGGGCCGCCCCAGTCGTGCGCAGCTAGCACCAGCGGACCAGTGACTTCGGTTCGACAGAAGGCGACCAACTCGGCCACCCGGTCAGCCAGTCGCCGCGGCCGTCCTCGCTCGGACCAGCCCATGCCAGTCTGGTCGATGGCGATGACCCGCCACTGCGGGGCCAAGGTCGCCACTAGGTCGCGCCACACATAGCCCCACGATGGATTGCCGTGGACGCAGACGATGGTGCCCGCTGGGCCGGGGCCGGTGTCGAGCACGTGCCAGTCGACGGGTCGCCCATCGGACCCATCGATCGACACTCGCCTCGACCATGCCGGATCGAGTCCCCACGACACGAGTTGGCTCGCAGTAGGTGAATCAGTCGGCCCAGTCGGTACCCCTGCGGTCGAGAAAGGCCGAGCCACGGCAGCTACCAGATCAGTTCGACGGCGGCGCAGTTCAGGCCGGAGCCAATGCCCATGAGGAGCACTCGCTCGCCTGGGGTGATCTGGTCGGCCACGGTCGACAACGTGTAGGGAACGGCGGCCGGGCCCATGTTGCCGAAGTTCGGGTAAGTGAGGGGAACCAGGCTCATGTCGACGCCCAGCAGTTCGCACAGCTTGCGGGTGTGGACGGCCGAAACCTGGTGCATGACGTAGCGGTCGCACGTCTCCCACTCCCACCCGGCGGCCAACGCTGCATCGAACGCTTCGCGGGCGAGGGCCAACCCTTTCTCCAGCAGCCCGGCGGTATCAGTGCGCATGGCGTCGAGGTCGCCCACGCACAGATCGTGGTGGATGGTGGCGGCCCGGGAGATCCCCCCCAAGAACCGGTGGCCGCCGTCTCGGGGCCCACCCATCACCATGGCCGCCCCGCCGGATCCGAGGGTCAGCGAGGCGAACTGAGCGAAGACGTCCTCGGCGGTGGCCGAAGGCTGACGGAGTCGTTCGATGGTGGCGATCTGGGGTTGACGGCTCCCTTCGCCATCGACGATGAGGACGGTGCGGGCATGGCCTGTCTCGATAGCCATGGCTGCTATTTCCATGGCGTTGACGAAGCCGAGGCAGGCATTGCCGAGGTCGAAGTTCACGCACTCGGTGCCCAAGCCGAGACGGTGGTGGACCGTACAGGCCACGCTGGGCTCGAGGTGGTGCTTGCACACCGAAGTGGAGATCAGCATGTCCACGTCGGATGGGGAAAGGTCAGCGAGTTCGAGGGCCCGGGTACCGGCCATGGCGGCTGCCTCGTCGAAGGTGACCTCCTCGGGCCACCAGCGGCGCTCGACGATGCCGGCCAACGACTCGAGCAGTCCGGGTCGGATACCGCACCGGTCGAAAGTCTCGGCCAACTGCTCGTCGATGCACGCTGAGGTAATGACTTCGGGTGCCTCGGCATGAGCCACGCTCCAAATTGCAGGGCGCGTGAATTCGTTGCGGGTGCTCACTTCCATAGGTTACGGCCTCGCACGGCCTACGCCGCACCGCTGGCGGCCGTGTCGCTTGTCGCTGCCTATCCGGGTGGCGATTATCCAGTGGCTAGGCAGGGATGCCGATGCTGACGAGACCAACCCCGACCCCAAGCCGGGGCCAATTTCAAACCCGAAATCAAGGGCCAGACGCGTCAGAATGCATCTGTCGCATCTAAAGTTGTGACCCTATGGCCTTCGGTGAGTCGTTCAGCCGGTGACCCGACCATAGGCATCCACCACTCAGGCCCCGTGGCCTCCGATTCTTGCGGTTACTAAGCCAGCGAGAGCGGAGGACACGGGACATGGATCACGGTAGTAGCGGCGCGACCGCGTTGTTGGGAATGGACGGCTTTGTGGTGCTGGCCTCGA
>Ga0194051_1000609_pt1 | contig 20217 bp, 18 predicted proteins | sample SepL2320m_MetaG_FD_161275 | JGI IMG/M metagenome (GOLD analysis project Ga0194051, IMG submission 161275) | Anoxic zone freshwater microbial communities from boreal shield lake in IISD Experimental Lakes Area, Ontario, Canada - Sep2016-L239-20m | ecosystem: Environmental > Aquatic > Freshwater >... | reverse complement strand
GCATCAAGCCAGGGCAATCGGGTGAACGGTTTCGCCAGCCGTCCACGGCATCAAGTTTGGACCCGGAGACGCTACGTGAAGCCATCTATGCATCTCGGTAATTGTGCACCGAACCAAGAATCGCCTTATGCGAGCCCCAATTCTACAATGCAGGGAACATTCACGGGATTAGATTCGTCATTTGTTCCTTCACCCGATTCCCCTGAGCATCAAGCTACCTGGGTAGTTACAATTATCTCCGCATTAATCGAGAGACGTTGCCGGATTCTCGCATTTCTCTGAATCCAGAAGAAGGGTCAGCCAGATACGAGTATGAGGGGATACGATGGCATATCCCTCCGACTGTGCGATCGGTTTGGTATCGGCAACCGGTGTTTCTTAGAAACACGCCAGGCATTGCGATGTCGGTCGAGGAGCAGCTCAGCCGCTCGCAATGGGCGGCTTTTATTCGAGGACTAACTATTTTCGATGGGGCGGATTGGGTAAACCACCCGCAAGCTACCTATCAAGCTGAGAGCAAGCCATACCAACTGAGATATGCCGCTAAGCTTGGCTTTCAAATTCCGGCGACATTGATTACGAATGATTCTGCCGCGGTTTCTTGCAGGCAAGTTGGCGACCCGTTTGTGATAAAATCTGTTGATACGGTTCTTCTCCGTGACGGAGATGACGAAGTATTTGCATATTCATCAATAGTTTCTTGTTCAGAAATCGTTGACGAGGAATTCTACGAGGTTCCGTCAACGTGCCAGCAGTTGTTGCAGCCTAAGTTGGATCTTCGAATAACGATTATTGGCGATGACTTTTACTGCATATCTATCACGAACGAAGGTCGTCAAATTGACGGGGATTGGCGGCTCACGGCGAAAGATAAATTGACGTATCGAGAACATTCACTTCCAGAAGAAGACAAGAAGCGCTGCGTTGATCTCGTAAAGGGATTGGGACTTAGATTTGGAGCGATTGATCTCGCGCTGACGCCGAGTGGCCTGTTTTTTATTGAGATTAATCCAACTGGAGAATGGGGGTGGTTGAACGGGGCTCTCCGTCCAATTGCATCGAATATAGCTCATTTTCTAGCTAAGCCTCGGTCAACAGTCACATGAACAAATGGATGAGCTCGACGCTCTACTTGGTGATGCCACTATTTGAGGTAGGTAGCGCTCACAAAAAGATAAAGAGCAGACTTCAGCGGGAATTGAGCCAAGCCGACTTCACAGATGCCAGATACAGGAAATGGTGCTCTCTAGATGTTGCCAAGCTCGATGCTTTGATTGGATCGGAACGTGACAGGGCAGGTAAGTTAGACGAGAAGGCGATTAAAATCACGATTGTTCTCGCGATTTCTCTAACAATCGGAAGCACGTTTGCAAAGTCGATCGTGGATGGTGTTGCTGAGCCCGCATTGAAACCGTACGTACAAGGCGGTTTATTGCTATCAATGATCTATATCATGGTCGGAGGATTCTGGGCGTTACTCAGTGGATCGAGCGCTAAAGCCCAAAGTGGCTACGGTCCAGATTGGGAGGTGGAAATTGCCGACGCGAAAGACGAGCCAAAACAACCTCGCGTTAAGGCACTCATCTCGTTCGAACTTCAGAATCTCATGCGAAACAACGACCTTTCCGGTGCACTGGATTGTATTCGAAATGGTGCAATTATCATGGTTCTAACCATGACGGTCGTTCTTATTTATGGCGCCATGAGTTCTCTGGAATTGCTCTGGCCCAATAGTGGTTGGGAAGTGTTCAAGTATGGGCCATTTTCCGTTTGAATACGTGTTGGAAGACGAAGCAGGACGTACTTAACCGCATTGCCATCATCTCATCGCGTTCCTACATGATGCGACATGCGTGAACTCCTCTCCGAATCCCGCCTCTCCGACATCATCGAGCAGGCGCGCGGCCACGCACCGGCTGACCTCGTCATAAAAGACGTCGGCATCCTCGACCTCACCTCGGGCGAGATCAAAACCGGCGACATCGCCATCGCCGGCGACCGCATCGTCGGCACGCACGAGACTTATCGGGGCGCCACCGAGATCGACGGGCGCGGCCTCACCGCCGTGCCGGGGTTCATCGACGCCCACGTCCATTGCGAATCCACCCTGGTCACGCCGCTGGAGTTCGACCGCTGCGTCGTGCCGCGCGGCACCACCACGGCGATCTGCGATCCGCACGAGATCAGCAACGTGCTGGGCATCCCAGGGCTGAAGTATTTCCTCGAGTGCGCGATGGTCACGGTGATGGATTTGCGCGTCCAGCTCTCGTCGTGCGTGCCGTCGACCCATCTCGAAACCTCGGGCGCCACCTTGGAGGCCGAGGATCTGCTGCCGTTCAAGCATCATCCCAAGGTGCTGGGGCTGGCCGAGTTCATGAACGTGCCGGGCGTGCTGGCGCGCGATCCCAAGGTGCTGAAGAAGCTCGCGGCCTTCTCCGACGTGCAGATCGACGGCCATTCGCCGCTGCTGTCGTCCTATGATCTCAATGCCTATATCGCATCAGGCGTGCGCAACTGCCATGAGACGACGTCGGCGGAGGAAGCGCGCGAGAAGCTGCGCAAGGGCATGCAGATCCTGGTGCGCGAGGGCACGGTGTCCAAGGATCTGGCGGCGCTGGCCGAGCTGATCACGACGGAGCGCGCGCCGTTCCTGGCCTTCTGCACCGACGACCGCAACCCGCTCGACATCGCCGAGGAGGGCCATGTCGATTACCTGATCCGCGCCGCCATCCGGAAGGGCGTGAAGCCGCTCAACGCCTATCGCGCCGCCACCTGGTCGGCCGCCCGCCACTTCGGCCTGTTCGACCGCGGGCTGGTGGCGCCGGGCCAGCGCGCCGATCTCGTGCTGCTGGAGGATTTCGAAACCTGCGCCGTGAAGCAGGTGATCTGCCGGGGCGCCCTGGTCACTCCGGACCGGTTCCGGACGCGGCCGGACGTGGCGCTGGTCGGGCTCGATTCGGTGAAGCTGCGGCCGGTGACGGCTGGGACGTTCCGGGTTCCGGCGGGTGCGGGCGGATCGCCGCCGGTGATCGGCATCCGGCCGGGCCAGATCCTGACGGACCGGCTCTCGGTCCCGGTGGCGCGGCGGGACGGCGCCTTCGTGGCCGATACAGCGTCCGATGTGCTCAAGGTGGCGGTGCTGGGCCGCCACAACACCGAGGGCAGGGTCGGGCGCGGGTTCGTGAAGGGTTTCGGCATCGCGCGCGGCGCCATCGCCTCGTCGATCGGCCACGGCAGCCACAATGTCTGCGTCATCGGCTGCACCGACGCCGACATGGCCGTCGCCGTGAATCGCCTGATCGCGCTGAAGGGCGGCTTCGTGGCCGCCGTCAATGGCCAGGTGGTGGCCGAGCTGGCCCTGCCCATCGCCGGCCTGATGAGCGACCAGCCGTTCGAGACGGTGGAGCAGGGGCTGCGGGCGCTGCGCACCGCCGTGCGCGGCCTCGGCACCACGCTGCACGAGCCCTTCCTGCAGATGGCCTTCCTGCCGCTGCCGGTGATCCCCCACCTCCGTATCACCGACAAGGGCCTGGTCGACGTCGATAAATTCGCACTGGTCTAACCGTCGCCCCGAGCGAAGCCGAGGGGCCTTGCCTGCAACAGACGAGGTCTCTCCACTACGCCTCGCTGCGCTCGGCTCCGGTCGAGACGACGGAAATATTTGCTGTCCCCGGCGGGCTGCACACGAAATCGTGATGGAAAAATACTTGCAGGTTGAACAGGTTTTGAGTTAAGTTTACGATAGCATCGCCACGAAATGCGCAGGCCGCCCGGATCACCGATCCGGAGCGGCCTTTTTCGTGGACCGGTGGCGTCCCGCCACCAAGAACCTTTGGCCATGCCCCGCCCGGCGCGCCCGCCGGGTATAGTTCCCTGGAGGACCAGGGGAGGTCCCGCGGTCTGTACCGGATATTCGGTGTCCGACTACTGAACCGTGAGTAGCAAGCACAAGGCCGCCCCACCGCATTGACTGTCCGGCAGGTGGGTGGACCGAGGCGCAAAAACGCGTCCCAGCACATAGTTTTGACGGTCTACTGTGGCCGCCCGAGGTGGGGCCGCAGGGTCAGATTCTCGTCGATGTCACAGGTGGGCGCTCAGCCTGTGTCACAACATTTGTCTCAACTTGGTGTGACAATCTGGGATGTGACATTCACTTGTCGAACCAGACGTCCTCGAAGCGCGAGCCGTTGTAGAGGCTGTTCACCATGGGGCTGAAACCCTTGACGTAGGGGTGCCAGCAGCTCCCCGAGGCGTTCCACATGATGATGGGCCGGGCGCCGTCCTCGAGCAGCTGCTTGTCGATCTGCCAGACGATCTGCTTCCGCTTCTCCACGTCGGTCTCGGCCGACTGCACCGGGAACAGCTTCTCGATCTCGGGATTGCAGTAGCCGGTGTAGTTGCGCTCCGACTTGCAGGCGTAGTGCTCGAAATAGGTCTGGTCGGGATCATCGACGCCGTTGCCGGTGGTGTTGAGGCCGATCGAGTAGTCCTTGCGCGCCACCTTGGCGAACCACAGCGAGGTGTCGACGAGCTCGAGCTCGCCGTCGATGTAGACCTCCTTGAGCTGGTCGATCAGCAGCACGGCGGGGTCGCGGTAGAGCAGGTGGTTGCGGGTGGCGACTTTTAGCTTGAGCTTCTTGTCCGGTCCGTAGCCCGCCTTCTTCATGATCTCGCGGGCTTCCTCGCGGTTCTTCTTCACGTCGGGTCCGTAGCCCGGCACCGCGTCGTACATCGCCTGGGGCAGGCCCCACACGCCGTTGGGCGCCGGCTCCATGACGCCGCCGATGTCGGCCTCGCCCTGGTTGATGATGTCGATGAAGGTCTTGCGGTCGATGCTGAGCAGCATGGCGCGGCGGACGGCGGCATTGTCGAACGGCGGCGCCTCGCGGTTCACGATCAGGTTGGTGCTGTTGTTCATCGCCGCCACTTCGCAGATCGCCTTGGGCGACTGGGTCTTCATGTCCTTCAAGAGCGGAATGGTGACGGCATAGGGCGCCGTCATGTCGTAGCGGTTGGTCACGAAGCCCAGGATCGCCGTGGCGCGGGCCGGCACGATCGAGAACTCGATGCCGTCGAGGTAGGGCTTGCCCTTCTTGAAGTAGTCGGGATTGCGGGTGAGCCGCACGATCTCCTTCTGCTTCCATTCGGCGAGCTTGAACGGGCCGGTGCCGATCGGTTTGGTCCGCATTTCGGCGGCCGTGGCGTGGCAGGGATAGACCGGGCTGTAGCCGGAGGCCAGCAGCACCAGCAGCGAGGGCTGCGGGGCGCCGAGATGGAAGGTCGCCTCATAGTCGCCGTTGGTCGTGATCTTCTCGACGTTCCAGTACCATGACGAGCGCGGGTTCTTGCGCAGCTTGGTCTCGCCCTTGCCGGCCAGCATGTCCCACGTGCACTTCACGTCCTTGGAGGTGAACGGCTTGCCGTCGTGCCATTTCACGCCCTGGTGCAGCTTGAAGGTGAGCTGCTTGCCGTCGGCGCTCCACGCCCAGCTTTCGGCCAGGTCGGGCCGGATGGTCTTCAGGCTGTTCTGCGGGATCTGCTGATCGAACAGCACCAGGTTGTTGTAGATTCCCATGAAGGGCACGACCGTCGAGGTCGTGGCCTCCTCGAGGATCGAGGCGCTTGGCGGGTTGTCCTGGAAGTACATCCTGAGCGTCCCGCCGCTCTTCTGCGCCAGCGCCGGAGATGCAGCGATTCCCAGGGCCGCCAGGGCGCACGATACTCCCGTCCAAAACCGCATTTTCATTCCTCCCTGCCTCGATTTGCAGAGAGGATGAACGGTCGGGCCGGGCGCGTCGAGAACGCTGCGTTACCGTGCTTCGCTTAGCGGATCATGGCCCTGAGCTTGGACGAGACCAGGTCGGTGGCGAGCACGAGGACCAGGATCACGATCACGCAGGCCGCGGTGTCCTCGTAGGCGAACAGCTTCATCGAGCTGATCAGCTCGAAGCCGATACCGCCCGCGCCCACCATGCCGAGCACGGTGGAGACGCGAATGTTGGTCTCGAAGCGATAGAGCACGACGCCGATCCAGGTCGGCAGGACCTGCGGCAGCACGCCGAACACGATGCGCTGCAGCGTTCCGGCGCCGGCGGCGCGCAAGGCGTCGAGCGGGCCCTCGTCGATCTCCTCGATGGCCTCGGCGAAGAACTTGCCCAGCATGCCGGCGCCATGCAGCGCGATGGCCAGCACGCCGGCGAACGGGCCGAGGCCGACGGCGGCCACGAAGATCAGCGCCAGGATGATCTCGTTGATGCCGCGCATCACGTTCAGGACCTGGCGCAGGCCGTGGAACACCCAGGCGTAGGGCGAGAGGTTGCGCGCGGCGAAAAAGCAGACCGGCAGGGCCAGCACGATGCCAAGCAGCGTGCCCCAGAGCGCGATCTGCACCGTCTCGACGGCGGGCTTCACCAGCTTCTGCATGAAGGCGAAGTTGGGCGGCAGCATGCGGCTGATGAAGTCGGCAATCCACGGCAGGCCGTCGATGAAGCCGGTGATGCTGAGGTGGGTGCCCTGGGCCGACCACCACAGCACGGCCGCCGAGAGGCCAAGAATGGGGGCCAGGATCCACCAGCCGAGCGGACCGCGCGGCTTGTTGACGACGAATTGCAGGGACATGGCTAGGCCCTTTCTTCGACAGCGGCGGCGGCGATGACCGCCTCAGCCGCGGTGCGCCGGCGCTCGGTGAGGCGCTGGGCGGCGTCGAGCACGTTGGGATCGTCGAGGCCGGGGTAGATGCTGCGGATGACGTCGCCGCTCACGCCTGATGGTGGGCCGTCATAGACGATCTGGCCGGCGGAGAGGCCGACCACGCGCTCGGCGAACTCCAGCGCATAGTCGATCTGGTGCAGGTTGCAGAGCACGGCGATGTTGGATTCCTTGCAGCTCTTCTTGAGATAAGTGAGCACGGTGCGCGAGGTCTTGGGATCGAGGCTGGCCACCGGCTCGTCGGCCAGCATGAACTTGGGCTGCTGCGCCAGCGCCCGGGCGATGCCCACGCGCTGCTGCTCGCCACCCGACAGCGCATCGGCACGGCTCTTGGCCTTGTGCGACATCGCGACCTGTTCCAGGCAATGCATCGCGATACGGACGTCGGCTTCGGGGAAGAGCTGCAACGAGCTGAGAATGGGTGAGAGATCGGCCATGCGGCCGACCAGCACGTTCTTCAGCACGCTGAGGCGCTTCACCAGATTGTGCTGCTGGAAGATCATGGCGACGTTGCGCCGAAGCAGGCGCAGGTCGCGGCGGTTGGACGACAGCGACGTGCCGTCGACCACGATGTTGCCGGCGGTCGGGTCGATCAGCCGGTTGATGCAGCGCAGCAGCGTCGATTTGCCGGCGCCCGACGGCCCCAGCACGACCACGAACTCGCCGGGCCGGATCGACAGGCTGACGTCGCGCAACGCCTGGTGCTCGCCGTAGGACTTGGCGAGGCCTTTTATTTCGATCATGTGCGGCCCCCGATCATCGCCCGCTACTTCTGCTTCTTGAGGTCGATGTTCGCGAGCTTCGCGGTCTCGCGCACGATGTCGTAGGCTTGGTCGTTGGTTTCCTTGAAACCGTTCAGCTTGCCCTGGTCGGACCAGTTGAGGTCCTTGATCGACAGGAACGCGGCCTTCACCTTGGCCTTCATCTCGGGCGAGAGGTCCTTGCGCCACACCATGGGCGACTCGGGGATCGGCGCGGATTCCCATACGACCTGGATCTGGTCGGCCTTGATGTGGCCCTTGGCGATGGCGGCATCGAGGATGCGGTCGGCGATGGTGGCGGCGTCGACCTTGCCGTTGGCCACGGCCAGCGCGTTGGCGTCGTGGGCGCCGGTGAAGAGCACCGTCTTGAAGTCGCGCTTGGGATCGATGCCGGCCTTGATCAGGCCCGCCAGCGGGAAGGCGTAGCCCGAGGTCGAGGCGGGATCGACGAAGGCGAAGTTCTTGCCCTTGAGATCGTCGAGGGTTTTGATGCCGCTCGACTTCAGGGCGATGATTTTGCTGTGATAGTAGGTGCGGCCGGCCTTGGCGGTCTCGGCGATGGCGAAGGCCTCGACCGGCGTCACGGTGGTGGCCAGCACGTAGGAGAACGGCCCGAGGTAGGCGATGTCGAGATGCTTGGCGCGCAAGGCCTCGATGACGCCGTTGTAGTCGGTGGCGACGAAGCCCTGGACCTTGTAGCCGGAGTTCTTCTCGACCGCGTCGAGGATGTCCTTGCTCTGCGCCAGCATGGCCCGCGAATCCTCCGACGGGATCAAGCCGACCTTGAGGACCTGCGGAGCAGCCTGGGCGTAGGCGCTGCCTGAGCCGGCCAAGAAGGTGCCGGCGGTGAGAAGTCCGAAATCGCGACGCGTCATCCTGGTCATTTTTTCCTCCGTTATTCGTCTTTTCTTGTTTAAGCGGCCATTTCGGCCAACAACGTCTCCCGTCGTCCGATGAAATTGCGACCTCGGTCGCCCGCCAGTGCGTCGTCGACCAGCGCCGCCCAGTCGCGCGCGGCAATGCCGTGCTGGGTGGCGTCGGGCGAGATGCCGAGCTTCTTCAGTAAGGTTTCCAGCCGCGCTGCACCCGCCGTGAGGTCGGGTCCGAAGATGCGGCGCAGCGAGGCATCGCAGGCGGGATCGCAGCCGGCCACGGCGCGCATCACCATGGGCAGGCTGAAGGAACAGGCAATGCCGTGCGGCACGCCGTGATGCAGCGTCAGATGGTAGGAGAGCGCATGGGCGAGCGCCGTGCGGGTGTTGGAGAAGGCCAGGCCGGCGAACAGGCTGGCGCGGGCCACGCGCGTCCGCAGGGCCTCGTTTCGGAGATCGTCGGCCAGCAGCGGCAGGGCGTCGAGCACCTCGCGAGCGGCGACTTCGGCCAGCGATCCCGACACCGGGTTGGCGTTGACGTTCCAGATGCTTTCCAGCGCGTGGCTGAGCGCATCGAGGCCGGTGCTGATGGTGATGGCGCGCGGCAGCCCAAGGGTCAGCAGCGGATCCACCAGCGCCGCCTCGGGATAGAGCGTGTCGCGGGCCAGCGAGTATTTCTTCATCGCCCCGGTGTCCCACACCGTGGCCCACGAGGTGACCTCGCTGCCGGTGCCTGCCGTGGTCGGGATGGCGATGATCGGCGTCCGGCCGAGTGCCTCGCCACCAGTGCCTGTCTCCAAGTGGCGTCGCGCCCTGTCGAAATCTCCTGACGCGGCCGCCAGGACCTTGGCGGCATCCATCACCGAGCCGCCGCCCAGGGCCACGATCGCCTCGACGGGGCGTGCTGCGGTGGCATAGGTCCGGCAGGACTCGGCCAAGCCGATGAAATCCGGATTGGGGCCGATGTTGCGCACCATGACGGTGGGCGAGCCGGCCAGCGCCACGACGCGGCGCGTCAACTCGGCAAAGACACCGCCGCCATTGGCGTCGTCGTAGGTCGCCAGGCAATAGGCCCGGCCGGCCAGGACCTTGCCCAGCGTCTCGAAGACGCCGGCGCCGAACTTCACGTCGACCGGATTACGGTAGCGCCACATCCGCGCCTCTCTCCCATAACTCTGTTGCTCTTTTGTGGACAAGTCTCCGGCCGGGTCTCACATTTATCCAATTCAAAGATTCTCCAACTCACATTGAGAAAATCAATATGAGACACACCCAGCTCCGCTCCTTCCACGCCGTCGCCCAGCGGCTCAGCTTCACCGCGGCGGCGCGCGCGCTCGGCGTCAGCCAGCCCACCATCACCACCCAGGTGAAGTCGCTCGAGGCCGAATTCGGCCTGGAACTGTTCGTCCGGCGTGGCCGGCGCATCGAGCTCACCGAAACGGGCGGCGGCCTGCTCGACATCACGCGCCGGCTGTTCTCGGACGAAAAGGAAGCGGCGGACTACCTCAACGAAACGCGGGGGCTGAAGACGGGTCATCTGCGCGTCGGCGCGGTGGGTCCGTACCATGTCACCGATATGCTGGCCGCCTTCAACGCGCGCTATCCCGGGATCTACGTGTCGGTGACCGTCGGCAATTCACGCGACACGCTGCGCGACCTGCTGGACTACCGCACCGACGTTGCCGTGCTGGCGCATGTCGACCCCGACCTCCGGCTGATCGCGATTCCCTACCGGCGGCACAAGGTCGTGGTCATGTGCCCTGTCGACCACGCCTTCGCCCAGCGCCGCACCCTTCGCGCCCGCGATATGGAAGGGCAGCGCCTGATCGTGCGCGAGGCCGGCTCGACGACGCGCCGCGCCTTCGATCAGGCGATGCGCGAGGCCGACACGCGGCCCAAGGTCGTGATGGAGATCGGCAGCCGTGAATCGATTCGCGAGGCGGTGGCCAAGGGGATCGGGCTCGGTGTCGTGTCGGAGGCCGAATACATCCCCGATCCGCGCATCCATGCCCTGCCGGTGACGGATGCGGAGATCTACACCTACGCCCACGTCGTCTATCTCAAGGAGCGGCAGAACGCGCGCCTGGTGCGCGCTTTCCTCGAAGTGCTGGGCGGATTGCTGGGGGCTAGTTCGCCATCCAGCCGCCGTCGACCATCAGGTTCTCGCCGGTGATGAAGGTCGCTTCGTCGGAAGCGAGGAAGAGGGCCGCATTGGCGACATCCTCCGACCGGCCGAGGCGCGGTAGCGGCGTGCGGTCATTCGAGTAGTCGATCCAGCGCGGCTCGACTGCGCGGCCACCCTTGCCGGTGAGAATTTTGCCCGGCGCCACCGCGTTGCAGATAATGCTGTCGCCGCCGTAATCCGAGGCGATCTGGCGCGTGAGATAGACCACGGCCGACTTCGAGACGCCGTAGGAGAAATCCTCGGGCGAGGAGATCATCCCGTGCTGGGAGGAGATGTTGACGATGCGCCCGCGCGCCTCGTTGCGGATCTCCTGCGTCAGCATGCGGCGCACGGCGGCGCGGCACATCAGGAAGACGCCGGTGACGTTCACCTCCATCACCCGGTTCCATTCGTCGAGGCTGGTGTCGGTGAGCTTCTTGCCGCTGCGGATGACGGCGTCGTTGACCACGATGTCGAGCCGGCCGGTCGGCAGCGCGGCCCGTCGCACGGCCTCGTCGACATCCTTCTCGTTCGAGACGTCACCCTGGAAGAACGGCACGTCCAGGATCTTGTGCGTGGGCTCGCCGCCCTCGACCACCGCCTCGGTGATGTCCATCAGCAGGAGTGCGGCACCTTCGGCACGGAACCGGGTCGCAATGGCCCGGCCGATGCCCGAGGAGGCGCCGGTAATGAGAGCAGTCTTCCCGGCGAGCCGTTTCATCGCCCGGCGTCAGCCTCGACGCACACTCGCGCCGCCGTCTACCGGCAAGGTGACGCCCGTGATGAAGCTCGCCTCGTCGGAAGCTAGGAAGAGCGCGGCGTTGGCCACGTCCCAGCCGGTGCCCATCTTCTTGCCCAGCGGCACCTTGGAATCACGCTCGGCTTCGACCTCGGCGCGCGTCTTCTTGAAGGTGCGGGCCCGCGTGTCGACGGCCATTGGTGTGTTCATCAGGCCGGGCAGGATGACGTTGGCGCGGATGCCGTACTCGGCGTTCTGGTAGGCGAGCTGCTCGGTGAAGGACACCATCGCCGCCTTGGTCGCCTTGTAGGCGACGTAGGGATAGGTGGTGATCACCGCCATCGAGGAGATGTTGATGATGGCGCCGCTCTTCTGGGCGCGCATGATCGGGATCACGTGCTTGGCGGCCAGGATGCAGCTTTTCAGGTTGATCGCCACGCAGCGGTCGAACGCTTCCTCGGTGATCTCGAGCAGCTCGGCGTCGCCGCCCGAGAGGCTGACGCCGACGTTGTTGTGCAGGATGTCGATGCGGCCCCAGCGGCTATGCGCATCGGCCACCATGGCCTTGATCTCGGCCTCCTTGGTGACGTCGGCCTTGAAGGCCATCGCCGTGCCCTGGTTGGCACCGATCATCTCGACCGTTTCCTGGGCCGATTTGAGATTGTGATCGACGCACAGGACCTTGGCGCCTTCACGCGCGAAGGTGAGGGCCGTGGCGCGGCCGTTGCCCATGCCCTCGCCGGGACTTTGGCCGGCTCCGACGACGATGGCGACGCGATCTTTGAGGCGCATGTCAGCTTACTCCCGGAATCGGATACTGCTTCAGGACTTCCTTGTAGTAGGGCTCGTTGTCCATCTTCATGGTCGCGAGCACGCGTACGACCGCGCAATAGAAGGCGATGGTGAGCACGAGATCGGTCATATGCTCATTGCTGAGGTCCTTCTTGATCTCGGCAAAGGTTTCATCGGACATGGACAGGTCTCGAACCATCTCGCGCGCCCCTTTCAGGATCGCGCGAGCGAGAGGCTCCAGCTTGGACGGCTTGCCCTCGGTCTCAAGGAAGAGGTTCTGGATGTCCTCGTCGGTGACGCCGAATTCCTTGCCGATCTTCACGTGGTGCGTGAACTCGTATTCCGACTTCTCCATCCAGCCGACCTGCAGGATGGCGAGCTCGCGCAGCCTCGAATCGAGCGTGCTCTTGTTGCGGATGTAGCCGCCGATACCATGGAAGGCACGCGCCATGCCGGGCGAATTGACGAGCAAACGCGTGAGATTGATCGGCCGCTTCAGAAGTTCCTTGTGTTCGGGCGGAAGCTGATCGACATCGAGATAGGGCAGGCGGGCCATCTTGTTCGTCTCCTCACTGAGCGGCTGAATCGCGTTCCGGGCCCTGCAGCGTGACGCCGCCGTCGACCACCAGCACGTGGCCGGTGATGTAGCGGGCGTGGTTGCTCAGCAGGAATCGCACGGCATGGCCGATATCCCAGCCGGTGCCTTCGATCTTGAGTACCGAGGCCTTGGCGCGTTGGGCGCGGTTGGCTTCGCTCATGCCGTTGCCGCGATTGACCATCGGCGTGTACATCGGGCCGGGGCAGATGCAGTTGACCCGGATATGGTCCTTGCCGTGATCGACCGCCATCGCCTGGGTAAGGCCGATGACGGCGGCCTTGGAGACCGTGTAGGTGGTGAGGCCGCGTGGCCTGAGGGCCGAGATCGACGAGATATTGACGATGGCGCCGCCCTTGGCGGTCTTGATCATGGCCGGGATGGCATGCTTTGAGAGCAGGAACATCGTCTCGACGTTCACCTGCATCACGCGCCGATATTCCTCGGGCTTTTCGTCGACCACGCTGGCGCGGCTGCCGATGCCGACGTTGTTGTCGAGGAAGTCGAGCCGGCCCCAGCGGTCGACCGCGGCATCGACCAGCCGCTTGCATTCGGCTTCCTGGGTGACGTCGCCGGCATGCGCCGCCGCCGTGCCGCCCTCGGCCTTGATCATCTCGGCCGTGCGCTCGGCGAGTTTCAGATCGAGGTCGGCCACCAGCACCTTGGCGCCGCCGCGCGCCAGCAGGATCGCCGCCGCGCGGCCGTTGCCGATACCGTCGCCCACCGCGCCGCCGCCGGAAATGATCGCTACCTTGCCGGACAGGCCGGCATCGTCCTCGGGACCCTTCATCTCATTCTCCTCATGGCAAACCAGCGCCCGGCACGTCGACTCGCATCGTCTCGATACGGCCTTCGAGCGTCTTGGCCGTGGTCGGCCCGCTTTTCGAATTGGTGACGACAAACAGGGTACGCCGGTCCTTGCCGCCCAGCATGCAGGCGTAGGCGCCGCGAGGTGCCAGATCGAGGCTGTGCGTGATCCTTCCGCCTTCGAGGACGCGCAGCACGCGGCGGCCGAACGGATCGCTGACCCAGATCGCCCCCTCTTCATCGAGGCAGATGCCGTCGGGGAAGCAGCCCTCGATGGTAGCCCAGGTTCGGCGATTGGAAAGCGTGCCGTCGGTCGCGACATCGAACGCCGTGAGGCGATGGGCGAAGGTCTCGCCCACGATCATGGTCTTGCCATCAGGCGTGATCACGGTGCCGTTGGGAAACAGGAGATCATCCGTCGCCTTGTGCACCGAGCCGTCGGGGTCGACACGAATCAGGCAGGTCGTGCGCTGGGCCTCGCCGGCATGCCGATCGAAGCCGAAGTTGCCGACATAGGCGCGGCCTGCTCCATCGACGATCATGTCGTTGCAGTGACCGGTCGCCAGCGATCCCAACTCGGCCTCGACCGAGAGCTTGCCGCCCGAGAAGCGCATCAGGCGGCGGTCGGTCATGCTCACGATCAGCATCGTTCCATCGGGCCGCCAGCCCAACCCCGATGGTTGACCCGGCACTTCCACGATCGTCTCCGCCTTGCCGCTCTCGTCGACGGTCCGGACCTGGTGAACGTAGAAGTCGGAGAAGTAGAGCCGGTTGTCCCGCCAGCGCGGCCCTTCGCCGAAGGAGAGGCCGGTGAGGAGGGGGGCGAGCTTCATTGCCTCTTCCTCACGTCACGGCATCCCAGTCGATGCGGAAGCTGTCGCCGTGGGGCTTGATGTATCCCGCGTTGGCGCCAGGGAAGTGGGCGGGGCAGAGTAGCGCATTGGTCTCCACGCAATCCTCCAGCAGCTTGCGGCGGCTCCGGGCCGACATCTCCTGGTCCCAGCAGAACTGGCTCGACCAGTCGGGATGATAGACCTGGATCGGGTGATGCATGATGTCGCCCGAGAAACAGGCCTGTTTGCCACCGTCCTTCAGGTTGATGGCGATCGAGCCAGGCGTGTGGCCGGGGTAATCTTTTATGGTGAGCAGCGGATCGGGCTGGTGGTCGCTTTCGATCATGACGGCCTTGCCGGCCTCGACAATCGGCAGCACCGAATCGTCGAACGAGCCGTCGTTGACGCCGTCCTTGGTCTTGCGCTCGTTCTCCCAGTGCGCGTACTCGCGCTTGGCGAAGAGGTAGCGGGCGTTGGGAAAGGTCGGCACCCAGCGGCCATTCTCGAGCTTGGTGTTCCAGCCCACGTGATCGACATGCAGGTGCGTGCACATCACGAAGTCGACCGACTCGGGCGGACAGCCGCAAGCCTTCAGGCGATTGAGGAATGGCGTGTCGAGCTTGTTCCAGGCCGCGTTGTGGCGCTGCTTGTCGTTGCCGAGGCAGGTATCGATCAGGATGGTGTGACGGCCGGTCTTCACGACCCAGGTGTGCACCGAGCCGACGAGGCGGTCGGAGCCTGCCTCCACATGATCGGGCACCATCCAGCCCTTCTGGGCGTCGAAGGCCTGCTGGTCGAACTTGGGAAACATGCGGTTGGGCCGAAAGCCCGCGGCGCAGAGCTCCTCGACTTTCTCGATGGTGGCGCCACCGATCTTGCGAACCGTCATGGCGCTTCCCCCTAGAACGTGACGACGCTGCGGATCGATTCGCCCCGGTGCATGAGGTCGAAGGCGTCGTTGATCTTCTCGACCGGCATGGTGTGGGTGATCAGCGAATCGATGTCGATCTTGCCGTCCATGTACCAGTCGACGATCTTCGGAACGTCGCGGCGGCCCTTGGCGCCGCCGAAGGCCGTGCCCACCCAGGTACGGCCGGTGACGAGCTGGAAGGGACGCGTCGCGATCTCCTGGCCTGAGCCGGCGACGCCGATGATCACCGACTTGCCCCAACCGCGGTGGCAACATTCCAGCGCCTGGCGCATCAGCTTGGTGCTGCCGACGCATTCGAAGGAATAATCCGCGCCGCCGTCGGTCAGCTCGACGAGATGCGCCACGAGATCCTTGTCACCGAGGTCTTTCGGATTGACGAAGTGCGTCATGCCGAACTTGCGGCCAAGCGCCTCGCGCGCCGGGTTGAGGTCGACGCCGATGATCATGTTGGCGCCGACCATGCGGGCGCCCTGCAGCACATTGAGGCCGATGCCGCCCAGGCCAAACACCACGACATTGGCGCCTGGCTCGACCTTGGCGGTGTTGATGACAGCGCCGATGCCCGTCGTGACGCCGCAGCCGATGTAGCAGACCTTGTCGAACGGCGCGTCGGGGCGAATTTTCGCCAGCGCGATCTCGGGCAGCACGGTGTAGTTCGAGAAGGTCGAGCAGCCCATGTAGTGGTGGATCTTCTTGCCCTTGATCGAGAAGCGCGACGAGCCGTCGGGCATCACGCCCTGGCCCTGGGTGGCGCGGATCGAGGTGCAGAGATTGGTCTTGCCCGAGAGGCACGACTTACACTGACGGCATTCGGGCGTGTAGAGCGGGATCACGTGATCGCCCTTCTTCAAGGACACGATTCCGGGCCCGACGTCGACGACGACGCCCGCACCCTCATGGCCGAAGATGACCGGGAACAGGCCTTCGGGATCGCCACCGGAACGCGTGAATTCGTCGGTGTGGCAGACGCCGGATGCCTTGATCTCGACCAGCACCTCGCCGAACTTCGGCCCTTCGAGATCGACCGTCTCGATTTCGAGGTTCTTGCCGGCTTCGTAGCAGACCGCTGCCTTTGTCTTCACGCGAACATTCCCCCGACTTTAGAAGCGGGGAGCCTAGAGCAGGGAAGCGGCTTCAGTCTATGCCGCGACTGACTTGGCCAGCATACGTGCCATTTCAGACTTCGCCTCGCGGTACTGCTGGACCAGGCGGCGGCAGAGTTCTGCGGCGGCGGGGATGTCCTCGATGTTCCCGACGCCGTGGCCCGCCGTATAAATGTCCTTCCAGCGCTTCTTGTTCTCCTGCGCCGCCACGATCTTGCCGGGTAGGGTCGTCCGCAGCACGTCGAGGTCGACGCCGGCTGCCAGCAGGCTCGGCGTCAGCCAGTTGGCCGGCGCGCCGTCGATCGAGGCCGTAAGGAAGACGTCAGTCGCACGCGTCGCCAGGATCATGTCCTTGTGCGCGGCGGCGGCCATCGCTTCCCGGGTGGCGATGAAGCGCGTGCCGATGTAGGCGAGATCGGCGCCCATCGCCTCGGCCGCCAGCACGTCGCGGCCGGTGGTCTGGCCGCCCGCCAGCACGATGGCGAAGTGATCGCCCAGTTGGCGCACCTCGTTCATCAGGGCGAAGGGATTGATCGTGCCGGTATGGCCGCCGGCGCCGCCCGCCACGGCGATCACGCCGTCGACCTCGGCCTCCAGCGCCTTTTCGGCGTGACGGCGGTTGGCGATGTCATGCAGCGCCACCGCACCCCAGCCATGGATACGTTTTATGGCGTCGCCCGGCGCGCCTTTGGACGTCAGCACCACCGGGACCTTGTACTTCTCGACCAACTCCAGATCGCCGGGGTAGCGTGGGTTGGAGGCGTGGACGACCAGGTTCACTGCCCAGGGCGCGGGCTTCTTGCCCGAGTCTTCCAGGCGCTTCATGCCTGCCTGCATCTCGTCGAGCCAGGCCTGGAACTCCTCGCGGCTGCGTGTGCCGTGGGCGGGGAAGCTGCCCATGATCCCTTCGGCACAGCAGGCGAGCGTGAGCGCGGGGTTGGACACCAGGAACATGGGAGCGGCGATGGCGGGAATCGCCATGCGCTCCATCAACTTCTTTACTTCAGCGCGTGCCATGGCTCAGACATCCCCAATAGTGGGCATCGTCGAGGTGACGCCTGCCTCTGCCAATTTCTTCAACTGCGCATCGTCGTAGCCCAGCAATTCGCGCAGCACCTCGCTCGTGTGCTGGCCCAGGTCGGGCCCGGGACGTTCGATGCTGATGCCTTTGCCGCTGAGACGATAGGGCAGGCCTTTGACCAGGCCACCGCGCTCATCGCGCACGAGCGTGACGCCCTGCAGTGCCGTGTTGCCTAAAAGGTCGTTGCCGTCGTTGCAGGGCGCGGCGGCGATGCCGCGCGCCAGAAGGGCGGTGACGGCGGCGGTGCTGTCGAGGCTGGCGCAGAAGGCTGCGAGCGTGGCATCAGGTTGGTCGAGCGTGACGGCAATCCAGCGCCCGTCCTTGCAGCGATAGGCATCCTGCTGGGTCACGCCTTCTTCCCGGTTGCCGCGACGGCCGTTGGGTCGCGCGGGATCGGCCGAGGCGGCAAGGATCTCCTCGCCCAGGGTAAAGGACGCGACCTCGCGCTGGGAGAAATCGAGGAACGCGCCCTGGCCGGTGCGGCGCGCTTCCATGACGGCCGTGATCACGATGCCGGTGGCGAACAGCGACACGATCTGGTCGGGGTAGTTCACGTCCATGCCGGAGATGCGCGGCTCCTCGCCCTCGTAGCCGGTGAGCGAGGCGATGCCGGAGGTAGCGTCGAGCGTCGAGCCAAACGACACGTTCATGCGCTCCGGCCCTGTATCGCCCTGGCTCGAAATGGCGGCGAAGACGAGGCGCGGGTTGAGCGCGCTCAGGTCCTTGTAGCCGAGGCCCGCGCGATCGAGCACGCCGCGGCGAAAATTCTCGACCACGACATCGCAATGGGCCGCCAGCTCGCGGATGACGCGCTGACCTTCGGGCGCTTTCAGGTTGAGCGCCAGGCCGCGCTTGTTGCGGTTGGTGAAGCGGAACTGCGGCGAGCGGTTCCACCAACCATCCTCGTTGTCGGGCTTGCCGACGATGCGGAAGGGATCGAGGTAGGCCCCCGATTCGATCTTGATCACGTCGGCGCCGAGATCGGCCAGCATGGCCGAGGTATTGGCGCCGGCCGTCAGCAGGCCGAAGTCGAGGACGCGGACTCCAGTGAGTGGCCGCGCGCTCATGCTGCTAGCTCCGGCGCGGGTCTCGGTGCAAATGACCGGCCGTTCCATTGCACCGGCAGTTGCGGCAGGCGCAAGGTGCCCAGTGTCGGATGGTCCATGTCGGCGAGGAAGCCACGCGCGACATACTGTTCGGTCTGGAGCAGTTCCGCCGGCGAGAAGATCGGACCGAACGGCACGCCCTTGGCCTGCGCCGTCTTCTGGATCTCGGTGCGGGTCTTGCCGACGAACCACGGCGTGATGATCTCGTACAACTCGGCGATGTTCTGGCGGCGCCCGGCACGGGTGCTGAATTTGGCATCGGCCAGCCGCGGATCGCCGATCAGGGTGCGCGTCGCCGGCCACTGCGTGACGGTGTAGACGACGGCCACATGGCCGTCGCGGCAGGGCACGATCTGGAACTCGGAAATTCTGCCCTCACGGCCGGGCGAGGCGCCGGCGGCATCGGCCCCGGATACGGCCTTCCAGTTCACCCACTGCATCACTTCAGCCAGTGATACGCGGACATCAGGCGCCGTCTGGCCTGCATCACGGGCGGCCAGGGCGGCAGCAAGACCGGTAAAGGCCGTGAGGCCGGCGGCGTAGGAAGCCTGATGGCCGCCCAGCCGCAGCGGCTTGCGCTCGGGTTCGCCCACCATGTGCAGCAGCCCGCCCAGCGCCAGGATGGCGAATTCGCTGACCGGCCGGGTAGCCGCGTTCATCTCGACCGAAAACGCTGCGATCTCGATCGGCGTCGCGCGCGAAGCGCGCAGCAGTGGCGCCGAGGCGGCCGGCTCCTCGAACAGCACGGCGTCGGCCTTGTCGAGCAGACCTTTCAGCGTGGCGCGGCCCGCGTCACTTGCGAGGTCGAGCACCAGCGAGCGCTTGGACGTGTTGAGGAACTGAAAGAGTGCGCTTTCGCCCTGCGGCAGGAATGGCGGTGCGCGGCGCACCGGATCGCCACCGGGCGGCTCGATCTTGAGCACCGATGCGCCGAGATCGGCCGCGATCTTGGCGGCGAGAGAGGTCGACAGACGCAGGCAGAGCGGCACGTTTGCGTCGTTCACTTCGAGGATCGTGAAGCGTGCCAGCGGCAGGGCGGTATCGTTGCTCATCTTCTGCGCATCGTGGCGTGTGCTACTGTGCCGGTCTACGGACGAATTTCGCGGGGACTTCATGGCACAGACCGGCAATCACAAGGGGCTTACGTTCGGCATCTTCCTGGCGCCGTTCCATCGCGTCGGCGAGAACCCGACGCTGGGCATGGCGCGCGACATGGAGCTGATCGAGTGGATCGACGAGCTGGGCTACGACGAGGCCTGGATCGGCGAGCATCATTCCGCCGGCTGGGAGACCATCGCCTCGCCAGAAATCTTCATCGGCGCCGCTATCGAGCGCACGCGCTACATCCGCCTCGGCTCGGGCGTGACCAGCCTGCCGTATCACCATCCGCTGATGGTCGCGAACCGCTTCGTGCAGCTCGACCACATGTCGCGCGGCCGCACGATGCTGGGCTGCGGCCCGGGGGCGCTGCCGTCCGACGCCTACATGATGGGGATCGAGCCTTCAACGCAGCGACCGCGCATGGAGGAGGCGCTGGCCGCCATCATGGCGCTGCTGAAGTGCGAGGAGCCGGTCACCATGAAGACCGACTGGTTCGAGTTGAAGGAGGCGCGCCTGCATCTGGCGCCCTACAGCTATCCGCATTTCCCGATCGCCTGCGCCAGTACCATCACGCCCTCGGGCATGATCGCTGCCGGCAAGCATGGGCTGGGTGTGCTCTCGATT
>Ga0194051_1000608_pt1 | contig 20251 bp, 14 predicted proteins | sample SepL2320m_MetaG_FD_161275 | JGI IMG/M metagenome (GOLD analysis project Ga0194051, IMG submission 161275) | Anoxic zone freshwater microbial communities from boreal shield lake in IISD Experimental Lakes Area, Ontario, Canada - Sep2016-L239-20m | ecosystem: Environmental > Aquatic > Freshwater >... | reverse complement strand
GATCAGTACGGGCGGGACGAGGCGGATCCCCGCGCCGCAGCACCGGAACCGCAGCGGCCGCCCTACCCGCCGGAGCAGGGCTACGCACCCCCGGAGCAGGGCTACGCACCGCCTTACGACCAGGGCTACCCCGAGCAGGGCTACGGCCAGGGTTACGAGCAGCGGCCCCCGGCCGGCTACGGCGCCCCGGGATACGACCAGGGCTACCGGCAGCCACCTCCCGGATACGGCGGGCCGCCGCAGTATGGGCCACCGCCTGGGGGCGGGTACCCGCCCCCGCCAGCCGATTACGACTACGGTCGACCGCCCGCGGGTCGTCAGGAGGATCCCGGCTACGACCGCTACGAGCAGCCGCGCCCCCCTTACCCTGAGCAGCCCGGCTACCCGCAGCCCGGCTATGGCGCGCCCTACGGTCGGCCGGAGTACGGCCAACCGGACTACGGCCGCTACGAGCAGGGCGGCTACGGCCCACAGCCGCAGGGCGGCTACGGCCCACAGCCGCAGGGCGGCTACGGCCCACAGCCGCAGGGCGGCTACGGCCCACAGCCGCAGGGCGGCTACCCGCCGCCGCCACCGGCACCGGCACCTGACTACGGCTACAACCAACAGCCGCAAGGCGGCTACGGCGCCTATGCGCCCCCGGCCCAGCCGGAATACCCGGCTCCCGGACCCGCCGTCACACTTCAACTCGATGACGGCAGCGGACGCACCTACCAACTGCGTGACGGCGCGAACGTGATCGGCCGCGGCCAGGATGCGCAATTCCGGCTGCCCGACACTGGCGTATCACGACGGCATGTGGAGGTCCGCTGGGACGGTCAGGTGGCGTTGCTATCCGATCTGAACTCGACTAACGGGACCACCGTCAACAACGCCCCGGTGCAGGAGTGGCAACTCGCCGATGGCGACGTCATCCGGGTCGGCCATTCCGAGATCATCGTTCGCCTGCACTGAGGTCGCCGGGCCTTGGGCTCGGACGGTGCTGGGCGGCTTCGCCCTCGCACAATCCGGCGCCCAAGTATCCTGTGACGTTGCCGAAGTCGGCCCGGGTGGCCCGGTGTCACTAAGGCTGCGACCACCGCAGGAGAACGGAGGGCCGACGGATGCAGGGATTAGTTCTGCAACTGACCCGCGCCGGTTTCCTGCTTCTGCTCTGGCTTTTCATCTGGTCGGTGCTGCGCATCCTGCGCAACGATATTTACGCGCCCACCGGTGCGGTCATGGTTCGGCGGGGGCTGGCACTGCGGGGCCCGCGCTCGCCGGCCCGTCAGCATCGGACCGCAGCCCGCTACCTGGTGGTCACCGATGGCGCGTTGGCCGGAACCCGGATCACTCTCGGCACCCAGCCGGTGCTCATCGGACGCGCCGACGACTCCACCCTGGTGCTCACCGATGATTACGCCTCCACCCGCCATGCCCGGCTGTCACAGCGGGGTCCGGACTGGTACGTCGAGGACCTCGGCTCGACCAATGGGACCTACCTCGATCGTTCGAAGGTGACGACCGCGGTGCGGGTTCCCATCGGCACGCCGGTGCATGTCGGCAAAACAGTGATCGAGCTGCGCCCATGACCCTGGCCCTTCGCTACGCCGCCCGCAGCGACCGGGGACTCGTACGCGCCAACAACGAGGACTCGGTGTACGCCGGCGCGCGGCTGCTCGCCCTGGCCGACGGTATGGGCGGCCACGCCGCCGGCGAAGTAGCCTCCCAGTTGGTGATCGCCGCACTGGCGCATCTCGATTACGACGAGCCCGGCGGCGATCTGCTCAAGAAGCTGGAAACCTCTGTACACGAAGGTAATTCGGCAATCGCCGAGCAGGTGGACCTAGACCCGGATCTCGACGGTATGGGCACTACCCTCACCGCGATCCTGTTCGCGGGCGACCGGCTCGGGCTCGTTCACATCGGCGACTCCCGCGGCTACCTATTGCGCGATGGCGAGCTGACACAGATCACCAAGGACGACACTTTCGTGCAGACCCTCGTCGACGAGGGTCGGATCACCGCCGACGAGGCCCACAGCCATCCCCAGCGCTCGCTCATCATGCGGGCGCTCACCGGCCACGAGGTGGAACCGACGCTGATTATGCGCGAAGCCCGCGAAGGCGACCGCTACCTGCTGTGCTCAGACGGACTTTCGGACCCGGTCAGCCAGGAAACCATCCTGGAGGCGCTCAAGCTCCCGGGAGTCACCGAGAGTGCAGACCGGCTAATTGAGCTCGCCTTACGCGGCGGCGGCCCGGATAACGTCACTGTGGTCGTCGCCGATGTCGTTGACCACGACTACGCCGATCAGACCCAACCGATCCTGGCCGGCGCGGTCTCCGGCAACGACGACAGCCTCGCGCCACCCAATACCGCGGCCGGCCGCGCCTCGGCGATGGCGCCACGACCTCCGGTCTCAGAAGCGGTGGTACCCGAACCGGATCCGCTGCCCACACCACCAACTCGGCGGCGGGCCTTCATCGTCGCCGCTCTGGTGGCACTGCTGACGCTGGCCGGCGTGGGCATCGGATACAAGGCAATCCGCAACTATTTCTACGTCAGCGCCTACGGGGAGACCGTCGCGATCATGCGCGGCATCCAGGGCTCGATCCTCGGTGTCAGATTGCAGCAACCGTATCTGCTGGGCTGTATCAATGACCGCGGCGAGCTGTCGCAGATCAGCTACGGCCAGGAGACTGACAATCTGGGCTGCCGCCTGATGCGGCTCGGCGATCTGCGGCCCTCCGGGCGGACCCAGGTGACGGCCGGGCTTCCAGCCGGCAGTCTTGATGACGCGATCGGTCAGCTGCGGGAGTTGGCCCACAATTCGCTGCTTCCGCTGTGCGCGCCGCCCGTGTCGATCAAACCCGTGCCGAACAACACCGTGCCGAACAACACCGTGCCGAACAACACCGTGCCGAACAACACCGTGCCCTCGTCGGCCCCGCGAAGCGGGTCCGCGACACCGGCCGCTCCGACGCCGGCGAAGTCCCCGAGTTCATCGGTGAAGCCACCGCAACCTTCCGCGGCGCCGTTGCCTGCACCGCAGCAGACGCCGGGCACCGACTGCCGGGCGGCGGCATGACCGACCGGCACGCACGCGGCGGCGGCAAAAAGCCGGCGCGCCTATGACGACCGCACCGCAGCAGCCGGTCGCGATCATCCCGCCGCTACCGACCCGTCGCAACGCCGAACTGGCACTGGTGTGCTTCGCCACCGCGATCACCGGTGTCGCCCTGACGATCGTTGAGGCGAACCAGGAGCAGGGCATCAGCTGGGATCTTCTGAGCTACACGCTGGCGTTCCTGACCCTGTTCGTCAGCGCGCACCTGGCGATCCGGCGTTTCGCGCCCTATGCCGACCCGTTGCTGCTTCCCGTCGTCGCGTTGCTCAACGGTCTGGGCCTGGTGCTCATTCACCGCCTCGATCTCATCGAGGGGATGCAATCCGACAGCCACGGAGCCGGCCGGCAGATGCTGTGGACCCTCGTCGGCGTTATCGGTTTCGCACTGGTCGTCGTCTTTCTCACCGACCACCGGATGCTGGCACGCTACGACTACACCTGCGGAGCGACCGGGCTGGTGCTACTGGCCATACCCGCACTGCTGCCGGCCAGCCTCTCGGAGACCAATGGCGCGAAGATCTGGATTCGCCTGCCGGGCTTCAGTATTCAGCCCGCGGAGTTCTCCAAGATCCTGCTGCTGATCTTCTTCGCAGCAGTCCTGGTCACCAAACGCAATCTCTTCACCAGTGCCGGGCAGCATTTCCTCGGCCTGGACCTGCCGCGGCCGCGCGATCTGGCCCCGCTGCTGGCGGCGTGGATCATCTCAGTCGGAGTGATGGTCTTCGAGAAGGACCTGGGCACCTCGCTACTGCTCTACGCCTCATTCCTGGTGATGGTTTACATCGCCACCGAGCGATTCAGTTGGGTCGTGATCGGCCTGAGCCTGTTCGGCGCGGGAAGTGTTGCGGCCTATCATCTTTTCGGCCACGTCCGGGGGCGTATTGAGACCTGGATAGACCCCTTTGCCGACCCTGAGGGTTGGGGATACCAAATGGTGCAGTCGCAATTCAGCTTCGCGACCGGCGGCGTCTTCGGCACCGGTCTGGGCAATGGCCAGCCAGGCACCGTCCCGGCTGCCTCCACAGATTTCATCATCTCCGCAGTGGGGGAGGAGCTGGGGCTCGTCGGGTTGGCCGGCGTGCTGATGCTCTACACCATCGTGATCGTGCGAGGCCTGCGCACCGCAGTGGCGGTCCGCGACAGCTTCGGCAAGCTCCTTGCCGCCGGCCTGGCATCGACGTTGGCGATCCAGCTGTTCATCGTGGTCGGTGGCGTCACCGGCCTGATCCCGCTCACCGGTCTGACCACACCGTGGATGTCCTACGGCGGGTCCTCGCTGGTGGCCAATTATCTGCTGCTGGCCATCCTGGTGCGGATCTCGCACGCGGCCCGTCGGCCGATCCAGACCAGCCAGCACACGCCCCTTGCAGCGGCACGTACCGAGGTGATCGCCCGATCATGAACACCTCGCTGCGTCGAATCTCCTTGATGGTCATGGCGTTGACCGTGCTGCTGTTGCTCAATGCCACGGTCACGCAGGTCTTCCGTGCTGATGCGTTGCGGTCGGACCCACGAAACCAGCGCGTGCTCCTCGACGAGTACTCGCGTCAGCGGGGTCAGATCACCGCCGGTGGGCAGTTGCTGGCCTATTCGCTGTCGACGACCGGCCGCTACCGATTCCTTCGGGTTTACCCGGATCCCTACGTGTACGCACCGGTGACCGGGTTCTACTCGCTGCGGTTCTCGAGCAACGGCCTCGAGCGGGCCGAGGACCTGATCCTCAACGGCTCCGATGAGCGGCTGTTCGCGAGGAGGCTGGCGGATTTCTTCACCGGCCGGGACCCGCGCGGCGGCAACGTGGACACCACCCTCGTCCCGCGGATACAGCAGGCCGCATGGGCGGCGCTGCAGCAGGGCTGCAACGGGCCGTGCAAGGGCTCGGTGGTGGCGCTGGAGCCCTCCACCGGGAAGATCCTGGCGATGGTCTCCTCGCCCTCGTACGACCCCAACATGCTCGCCACGCATGACACCGAGGCACAGGGTAAGGCCTGGCAGCAGCTGGGGGACGACGCGGCCGCACCGCTGACCAATCGCGCTATCGCCGAGCGGTACCCGCCGGGATCGACATTCAAGGTGATCACCACCGCGGCTGCCCTGCAGGCCGGCATCACCGAGGACGAGCCGCTGACCGCCGCCGGCTCGATCCCGCTGCCCAACAGCACCGCAACGCTGGAGAACTACGGCGGCACGCCGTGCGGAACCGCCCCGACCGCACCCCTGCGGGAGGCCTTCGAGCGATCCTGTAACACCGCGTTCGTGGAACTGGGGATGCGGATCGGCGCCGACGCCCTGCGCAGCATGGCCGATGCGTTCGGTTTCGACAGCCCACCGGCGGCCATTCCGCTGCAGGTCGCCGAATCGACCATGGGGCCGATGGCTGATGCTGCCGCGGTCGGGATGTCCAGCATGGGACAGAAGGACGTGGCGGTGACTCCGCTGCAAAACGCAATGGTGGCCGCGGCGATAGCCAATGCCGGTGTGGTGATGCAGCCGTACCTGGTGGACAGCCTCGAGGGGCCCGACCTTTCCAACATCAGCACGACCGCGCCACAGCAGCAGCGACGGGCGGTTTCGACGCAGGTCGCGACTAAGCTAACGAATTTGATGATCGGCGCCGAAAAGTTCACCCAACAGAAGGGGGCGATTCCCGGCGTGCAGATCGCATCCAAGACCGGAACCGCCGAACACGGCACCGATCCGCGGGCAACCCCGCCGCACGCCTGGTACATCGCCTTCGCTCCCGCACAGAACCCCAGGATCGCGGTGGCGGTGCTCGTCGAGAACGGCGGGGATCGGCTTTCGGCAACCGGAGGCGAACTGGCGGCGCCGATCGGGCGGGCGGCCATCGCGGCAGCGTTGCAGGAGGCGCAATGAGCCCCCGCAGCCGAGCACAGCGAGGCAAGCAATGAGCCCCCGCAGCCGAGCGAAGCGAGGCAAGCAATGAGCCCCCGCAGCCGAGCACAGCGAGGCAAGCAATGAGCCCCCGCAGCCGAGCACAGCGAGGCAAGCAATGAGCCCCCGCAGCCGAGCGAAGCGAGGCAAGCAGTGAGTCCCCGCGTCGGCGTGACCCTGTCGGGGCGCTACCGGCTGCAACGACTCATCGCGACCGGCGGTATGGGCCAGGTCTGGGAAGCCGTCGACAGCCGGTTGGGGCGTCGGGTTGCGGTCAAGGTACTCAAACAGGAGTTCTCCTCCGATCCTGAGTTCCTGGAGCGCTTCCGTGCCGAGGCGCGCATCGTCGCCATGCTCAACCACCCGGGGATCGCGGCCGTGCACGATTACGGCGAGACGGATATGGACGGCGAGGGTCGGACCGCCTATCTGGTGATGGAATTGGTCAACGGCGAGCCGCTCAACTCGGTGATCAAACGGACCGGCCGGTTGTCGCTACGGCACTCCCTCGACATGCTCGAGCAGACCGGGCGCGCACTTCAGGTCGCCCACACCGCCGGCCTGGTGCATCGCGACGTCAAACCCGGGAACATCCTCATCACACCGAGCGGTCAGGTGAAGCTCACCGATTTCGGCATCGCCAAAGCGGTTGACGCCGTGCCGGTGACCCAGACCGGCATGGTTATGGGCACTGCGCAATACATCGCACCGGAACAGGCGCTGGGCGAGGACGCCACTGCGGCAAGTGATGTGTATTCACTGGGAGTTGTTGGCTACGAAGCGGTTTCGGGCAAGCGGCCCTTCGTCGGCGAGGGTGCGTTGACAGTTGCGATGAAGCACATCAAGGAAACTCCGGCGCCACTTCCCGCGGACCTACCACCCAATGTCCGGGAACTCATCGAGATCACCCTGGTGAAGAACCCCGGTATGCGGTACCGCAACGGCGGGCAGTTCGCCGACGCTGTCTCCGCTGTCCGCTCCGGGCGGCGCGCGCCACGACCGAACTCCGCGCCCATCGTCAAGGCAAACCCCGCCGCGATCCCCGGTTCCAAACAAGCAGCACCGGAGGTGCGGGGAACCCCGTCATCGCGGCCACGCACCGGTGCCGGTCACCGGTCCCCGGCGCCACCGCGACGAGCGTTCTCCTCGGGCCAGCGCGCTCTGCTCTGGGCCGCCGGCGTACTGGGCACCCTGGCGATCATCAGCGCGATCCTGATCGTGCTGGCCGACCGGGACCGACGGGCCAACACCCCGGTCGAGCAGACCGTCACCGACACGGTCACGCCGGGCGCGCCCGATGGGCCGCCGCCGGCGGAACCGTCGGGGTGGACCGTTGAGCTGACCCCCGATGCGCATCTGAGCCGGATCCGTTTCGCCGTCGCAAGCCCGGTGGTGCCACCCGTCACCGCGTTCGGCAGCGAGGCATCACAATGACGTCTCCGCAGCACCTTTCCGATCGCTACGAACTGGGGGAGATCCTCGGCTTCGGCGGGATGTCCGAGGTGCACCTGGCCCGCGATCTACGACTGCACCGCGATGTCGCGGTGAAGGTGTTGCGTGCGGATCTGGCCCGCGACCCCAGCTTCTATCTGAGGTTTCGCCGCGAGGCGCAGAACGCGGCCGCACTGAACCACCCCGCGATCGTCGCCGTGTACGACACCGGGGAAGCCGAGACCGCCGGCGGACCGCTGCCCTACATCGTGATGGAGTACGTCGACGGGGTCACGCTGCGCGATATCGTCCATACCGACGGGCCGATGCCGCCCCGGCGGGCTCTGGAGGTGATCGCCGACGCGTGCCAGGCGCTGAACTTCAGCCACCAGCACGGGATCATCCACCGCGACGTCAAGCCGGCCAACATCATGATCTCCAAGGCCGGTGCGGTGAAGGTGATGGACTTCGGGATCGCCCGTGCGCTCGCCGACAGCAGCAACAGCGTCACCCGGACAGCGGCGGTAATCGGCACCGCCCAGTATCTCTCGCCGGAACAGGCGCGTGGAGAATCCGTCGACGCACGCTCCGACGTGTACTCACTGGGGTGCGTTCTCTATGAAATGCTCACCGGCGAACCGCCTTTCGTCGGTGACTCCCCGGTCGCAGTCGCCTACCAGCATGTGCGGGAGGACCCGGTGCCGCCTTCGCAACGGCACCCGGGCATCTCTCCTGAGCTTGATGCCGTCGTGCTCAAGGCGCTGACCAAAAATCCCGATAACCGCTATCAGACCGCCGCCGAGATGCGCGCTGATCTGGTCCGGGTGCACAGCGGCGAGAAGCCCGAGGCGCCCAAGGTGCTGACCTATGCCGAGCGCACCATGATGATGGCGCCGTCGCGGTCGAACGCACGCGCGGATGCCAGAAGAACCGCGGCCTTCAACTACCCCGGCCGGTCTGGGCGCGGCGGCGGATCGATCGGCCGCTGGCTGGGAGCCGCGGCGATTCTGGCCATCCTGACCGTGGTCGTGACACTGGCGATCAACATGGTCGGCGGCAAGCCGCGCGAGCTACAGGTGCCCGACGTCCGCGGCCAGGTTTCGGCCGACGCGATAGCGACGTTGCAGAACAAGGGCTTCACAATCCGCACCCAGCAGAAGCCGGACAACACCGTTCCGCCGGACCATGTCATCAAGACCGATCCCTCGGGTAACACGTCGGTCGACGCCGGTGACGAGATCCTGATCAGCGTGTCAACCGGACCCGAGCAACGCGAGGTACCCGATGTGTCGGGGCTGAGTTACGCCGACGCGGTCAAGAAACTCACCGCGGCCGGATTCGGCAAGTTCAAACAGGCCGATGGTCCGTCGGCTCCCGAGCAGAAGGACAAGGTTCTCAACACGGTTCCGCCGGCCAATCAGACCTCGGCGATCACCAACGAAATCACGATCCTTGTCGGCTCCGGTCCGGAGGCCCGGGAGATTCCCGACGTCGTCGGGCAGACTGCCGACCTGGCCACCAGAAACCTCAACATGCTGGGTTTCCCGACCATCCTCACCGCAACTGTGGACAGCCCCGAACCGGCCGGGCAGGTACTGGCGACCGATCCGCCCATCGGCGCCGCTGCCCCCCTGGACAGCCCGATCACCCTGAAGGTGTCCAAGGGCAATCAGTTCGTCATGCCGAATCTGGTGGGCCAGTTCTGGGTTGATGCCGAGCCGAACCTGCGGGCACTCGGGTGGACCGGTGTGCTGGTGAAGGGTCCGGACGTGCCCAATAGCGGTCAGCGAAACAATGCGGTCGTCATCCAGAGCCCGACGGCGGGCTCTGGAGCGACCTTCGACGGTCCGCTTACGCTGAGCTTTGCGTCGTAGTCACCCGGGACGGATCGGCGGCGGTCGCGCTCCGAACGGTATCGGCGACCTCGCACTCGAGGCGCCGAACAAGCGACTCGACCGGGGAACTGCCGCAGTAGCCCAGCCAGTTCGCCAGCACCCGATGGCCACCTTCGGTGAGGATCGACTCCGGGTGGAACTGCACGCCGTGGATGGGCAATTCGACGTGGCGAACCGCCATGATCACCCCGCCTTCGGTGTGTGCGGTGACTTCCAATTCCGGCGGCACGGTGTCGGGAAGGATCGTCAACGAGTGATAGCGGGTCGCGGTAAACGGATCCGGAAGGCCCTGCAGCACGCCGGAATTGGTGTGGAATACGGTGCTGGTCTTGCCGTGAAGAAGTTCCGGCGCGCGGTCGACGGTAGCGCCGAATGCCACTCCGATGGCCTGATGGCCAAGGCAGACGCCCAACACGGGTGTGCGCTGCGCAGCGCAGGCCCGCACCAAGCCGATCGAGGCGCCGGCCCGCTCGGGCGTACCCGGTCCGGGGCTCAGTAGCACGCCATCGAATCCCTGCGCCACCGCGGCGATCTCGGCGGGGCCGGCCAACCGAGGGTCGTCATTGCGCCAGACCTGCGCGTCCACACCGAGCTGGCCCAGGTACTGAACCAGGTTGAACACGAAGCTGTCGTAGTTGTCGACGACCAATACCTGCACGCCTGACACGCTACCCGCGGTGCCGCTGGGATAATCTCCTAAGACCCCTAGTCTCCAGTGAAGGTATCCATGCCCAAGTCCAAGGCCCGCAAGAAGAACGACTTCACCGCCCACTCGGTCAGCCGCACTCCGGTGAAGGTCAAGGCCGGCCCCTCCAGCATGTGGTTTGTCGTGCTGTTCATCGGCCTGATGCTGATCGGGCTGGTGTGGTTGCTGGTCTTCCAGTTGGCGGCCTCCGGGCTCGACACTCCGGCAGCACTGCAGTGGATGGCCGACCTGGGCCCGTGGAATTACGCGATCGCGTTCGGCTTCATGATCGCCGGTTTGTTGTTGACCATGCGGTGGCGGTGACCGAAGCAGCGACGGCAATCACAACGGTGTGATTCTATCCCCACTGTGGATAGCTTCTGTGGATAACCGCGGGTGGGGTCCCCGGCCAGCGGCCATTGCGGGCGTGGCCCTGGCTGGGATTGTGATGGCGGTGGGCTGTGCGACGGCCGCCTCCGACCCGCCGGGCCGGATCCTCACCGGAATCGCAGCCGCCGGTCTGCTGGTATTCGCCGCCGGAAGCTGGCGCGCCCGGCCGAGGCTCGCGGTCACCGTCGACGGGCTGGTGTACCGGGGGTGGTTCCGCGCGGCGACTTTACGGCGCGCCGATATCGAGCTGATCCGCATTACCGAGTTCCGCCGATTCGGCCGCCAGGTGCGGTTGCTGGAGATCGACACGACCGGTCCCGATACCGAGCCGGCGCTGATCGTCCTCAGCCGCTGGGACCTCGGCCGCGACCCGTTGGTTGTCCTCGACGAACTGACTGAAGCCGGGTACGCACGCCGCTGATGCGCCGCGGGTTGGCGGCTACGAGGAGATCGTGACCGACTCGATCACGACGGCGTCGTTGGGGCGGTCGTTGCGATCCACCGGGGTGCCGGCGATGGCGTCGACGACTTTCTGCGACTCAGGATCGACAACTTCACCGAAGATGGTGTGCTTGCGATTGAGGTGCGGGGTCTTGCCCACCGTGACGAAGAATTGGGAACCATTGGTTCCCGGACCGGCATTGGCCATCGCCAGCAGGTAGGGCCGGTCGAACTGCAACTCAGGGTGGAACTCATCGGAGAACTTATATCCTGCGTCGCCGCGGCCGGTGCCGGTCGGATCGCCGCCCTGGATCATGAATCCGTCGATGACGCGGTGGAAAACCGCGCCGTCATAGAACGGCCCGGAGCTTCCGCCGGATGCGTTCTGTGTCGAGTAGTCCTTGGTGCCCTGCGACAGCCCAACGAAGTTGGCGACGGTCTTGGGTGCGTGGTTGCCGAAGAGGGCGATCTTGATATCGCCGCGGTTGGTGTGCAGGGTCGCGGTCGCGGTTTGGATCGGGCTTGTGCTCACAGGGCAATAGTGTGCCATCCGCGACATCGGAGGGGTGTGGCCGGGGCTACCCGTCGGCGGTTCCGGTCAGGGCTGCTGGGAGATGTACGACGCCCGGTCATGGCCGGGGTGGCTGTAAAGGATGTCGAGCGTTCGCAGATACGTGTGCAGGCCGGCGTCTTGGATCGGCAGAACGTGAGCATCCTCGCCTGATTCGTTGTGATGCGAGTGCCAGTAGCCCGCCGGGGTGATGAAGGAGGCGCCCGACACCCAGTCTTCCCGGTGGCCGTTTTTGATCATGCCATCTGAATCGAGTTCGGTGCCGATCATCGTGTAGCACCCCGGCTTACAGCTGATGACGAAGTCCAGCGCGACGGACTCATGGCGGTGGGGGTACTGGACCTTGCCTTTGGGTAGCAGGCCGAACATGGCCCACAGGGTGTGCGTGATGGTCCGGGTCTGGGGGAAATTGGAGTTGGCGAGCAGAACGCTGACGCGATTGGCCTGACTGGTTACCGGATCGTTGGCGATCTGCTCGAGTTTGGCGGCCGCCCTGGCGTGCTGGAAGACCGTCGGTTGGAAACGCTCCTCGGTAGCGGTGACACCGAGATAGCGGAGCAGCGGCGCATCGTGCACCCAATACATACCGGCTTCACCGTCGGTGTGATGCACGGCTTCACCGTGGGCGGGAAGAACCATGAAATCACCTTCGCTCCAGTCGATTTGCTTCCCGCAGGCCTCCGTGCGCCCCGCTCCCTGGAACACGAAGAACAGCTGGCTGGTCGCCAGCGCGCTGGTGCTGATGCTTCCGTTGACAATTCGGACGAAATTGGCAAGCAGCGCAGGGCTGGTGGCCGGGCCGGGAACCTGCATCTGGTCGCTGACATCCAAGGGCAGAATGCCGCTGGACTTCTGCTGAAAGAAGTCCGGCGAGAAGGAGCGGTAAGGAACCGGCGGAATCAGACCGGCGAAGATCGGATTGGCGGTCGAGGCGTAGTCGTAACACCGGGCCTCTGCGGTCAGGTCTCCCATTCCCAGATCTGATGTCGGCGTATTCACGCCGCAGACAGTAGCGCATCCGCGGGGATTGTGGAGCCTAGGAGATTCGAACTCCTGACATCTGCCTTGCAAAGGCAGCGCTCTACCAACTGAGCTAAGGCCCCGTCTCGCTGTTCTGGTCGTGGAGGGTGTGCCGTACCGCCCACCGGCGACTAGGACATCGTGGGCCTAGGAGGACTCGAACCTCCGACCTCTTCGTTATCAGCGAAGCGCTCTAACCACCTGAGCTATAGGCCCGGAAACGAACACGGACGAGGCACGAGGCTACCGCACCCGCGGCCATCCTGCCCAAACGCCCATTGCGCCCGCCGCCGGCGGACTAGTCCAAATCGGCCAGCGTGACCTCGACGCCGCCGACGATATCGGTGCTCAGGTTGTAGATGTAGGCCCCGGCGGTAGCCATCGCGGTCAACAGCACAATGTTCACCAAGCCGATCAGCGCCGCGCTGCCGAAGATCGAACCCGCCGACACCAGGTCGCCGCCACCGCCGTTGCCGCTGGTCAGCAAGTCACCCACATTGTTGTTGAGCTTGCTCCACACACCCATGGCACCGAGCACGAGGTACAGGAATGCCACCGCGATCATCCAGACGAAGAACAGCGCCGCGTTCAACAGCAGCGACACCTTCAACGCGCTCCACGGATCGATGCGCCGAATCTGCATGGTGGCCCGAACCGGTCCCCGGGAACGGGCTCCCACCGACAGCCGTGGAAATGGGGTTCGGGCCCGCATCGGATCTGCCGGGGCTTCGCGGGGCAGCGCGGGCTTAGGCACAAGACCGGACAGGTCCGGCAGCTCACTGGGATATGCCTCGGTCACGGGAGTGATCTCTGTGCGCTCATTGCGAAACTCCAAGCGCGCGGGCTGGAACTCCGGGCGCGCGGGCTGGGGTTCCGGGCGCGCGGGCTGGGGTTCCGAGCGCGTAGGCGCGAGTTGGGGTTCCGGGCGTTGCGCAAGCGGGCTCATCGCCGACAGGTCCGGGGCCGCGACACCAGTGACGTAACGACTCGCGCGGTGGTCGCCTTCGCGCGCCGCGGCGTCGGCGGCCCCGCGCGCGGAGGCGCCGTCCGGAGGATTGTTCCCGCCACCCTGCCGCGGCGGAACTCGAGTCCGACCATCCCCGCTCGCCGGGCGCTCGCCCGACCCGGGCTGGCCCGGCTCGTTTGGTGAAGTCACCAACACTCCTAACCTGTGGCCGCCGCCGCTAGGTCGTTTCAGCCTCGATGTCCGAGGCCGCGCCGTCGTCGTCGGGGTATTCCTGTTCATCGGCATTGCGGGCAATGGCTAACAGTTTGGCTCCCTCACCCAAGTTCATCAAGCGAACGCCCTTAGTCTGGCGGCCGGCTTTGCGAACCTGGCGTGCCGCCGTCCGGATCACCCCGCCACCGGAGGTGATCGCGTACAGCTCGCTGTCCTCATCGACCATGACAGCGCCCACCAGAGTGCCACGGCGGGCGTCGTACTGGATGGTCAGGATGCCTTTGCCGCCTCGGCCCTGAGGGCTGTACTCCTCAATCGCGGTTCGCTTGGCGTACCCGCCGGCCGTCGCGACCAGCAGGAATGTTCCCTCCCGAACCACGTTGAGGGACAACAGCCGATCATCGGCATTGAACCGCATACCCTGCACGCCCGAGGTGGCCCGGCCCATCGGCCGCAGCGCCTCGTCGGTGGCCGAGAAGCGGATCGACTGTCCCTTGGCGCTCACCAGCAATAGATCGTCGTCGGCCGAGCACAGGATCGCGCCAACCAACTCGTCACCGTCACGCAGGTTCACCGCCACGATTCCGCCGCTGCGGTTGGAATCGAAATCGGTCAGCTTCGACTTCTTGACCAGACCATTACGGGTGGCCAGCACGAGGTACGGCGCGTCCTCGTAGCTCTTGATCTGGATGACCTGAGCGATGCGCTCATCGGGCTGGAACGCCAGCAGGTTCGCGACATGCTGACCCCGTGCGGCACGCAGTGCCTCCGGCAGCTCGTATGCCTTGGCGCGATACACCCGACCCTGCGTGGTGAAGAACAGGATCCAGTCGTGGGTCGAACAGACGAAGAAGTGCCGCACGATGTCGTCCTGCTTGAGCGTCGCACCCTGCACGCCTTTGCCGCCCCGCTTCTGGCTGCGGTAGAGATCGGTCTTGGTGCGCTTGGCGTAACCGGTCTCGGTGATCGTGACGACAATGTCCTCGCGGGCGATCAGGTCCTCATCGGAAACGTCGCCCTCGGCCGCCACGATCCGGGTGCGACGGTCGTCGCCGTACTTCTCGGCGATCTCGGCGAGTTCGTCACGGACGATCCCGCGCTGGCGCTCGGGCTTGGCGAGGATGTCCTCGAGGTCAGCGATCTCGATTTCGATCTTGGCCAGGTCTTCGACGATCCGCTGACGTTCCAGTGCGGCCAGCCGGCGCAGCTGCATATCGAGGATGGCCTGGGCCTGGATATCGTCGATGTCGAGTAGGTCGATCAGACCGGTGCGGGCGATATCAACGGTCTCCGAAGCCCGAATGAGTGCGATCACCTCGTCAAGTGCGTCGAGGGCTTTGACCAAGCCGCGCAGAATATGCGCCCGCTCGTTGGCCTTGCGCAACCGGTAGGTGGTGCGGCGTGCGATGACGTCGAGTTGGTGCTCAACGTAGTAGCGGATCAGCTGATCAAGCCGCAGGGTGCGCGGGACGCCGTCAACGATGGCCAGCATATTGGCGCCGAAACTGGTCTGCAGCTGGGTGTGTTTGTAGAGGTTGTTCAGCACGACCTTGGCCACTGCATCGCGCTTGATTTCCACGACGATCCGCAGGCCTACCCGGTCACTGGACTGGTCCTCGATATTGGATATTCCGCTCATCCTGCCGTCGCGAACCTGATCGGCGATCGAGGTGATGAAGTTGTCGTGGTTGACCTGGTACGGCAACTCGGTGATGACGATCGAGGTCCGGCCGCGCGAGTCCTCCTCGACGGTCACGACACCGCGCATGCGGATCGAACCGCGGCCGGTGGTGTAGGCGTCAAGGATGCCCTGGGTCCCGACGATGAGTCCTGAAGTGGGAAAGTCCGGGCCCTTGATCCGTTCGATCATCGCCGCGAGGGTGGATTCCTCATCGGCGTCGAAGTTGTCCAGGCACCAGTAGACCGCCTCCGACAGCTCACGCAGGTTGTGCGGCGGCATATTGGTGGCCATACCCACCGCGATGCCACCGGAGCCATTGGCCAACAGGTTGGGGAACCGGCTTGGAAGAACTGTCGGTTCCTGCACCCGCCCGTCATAGTTCGGGATGAAATCGACTGTCTCCTCGTCGATTTCGCGCAGCATCTCCATAGCCAACGGGGTGAGCCGGGCCTCGGTGTTATGGCTGACGAAGCCGTTGGTGATGAAGGAGTGGTCGTCGGTGTCAACGCGAATGCTATAAACCGGCTGAATGCCGGCGTCAGTGATTGACGCGACGCGCGCGTAGTGGAACCTGCCGTCTGTCAGCTCCGAGGCGATCGCCCGGACATCCGGATCGGCGATACGGCGCAGAATCTCTTCGCCGTGGCGGCGCCACCGAGACAAGCGGTCGATGTTGTGCTTGATCAACCATTCCTTGTCGATCCACCGCCCGCCGCTGTGTTTACGGATGAACGCCGCCAAACCAGGCACATAATCACCGTCGAGCCCGGCTGCCCTACTAGGTAAGGCCCGCAGGATGCCGACGAGCTTCACTTGCTTCGCGCCACCGAATCCAATCTCGGTCGCAAACAGCTCTGCTTGCTCTCGGCTCGTGATGGCGACCTTGTGTTCACCGGTCGCGTGCTCATAACGGGCTGACAGAACACCGAATTCCAACAGTATCTGCTGAACATCTGCCGCCAATCGGGCACTACGGGTCGAGTATGAGATCTGGATTGTGTTACGCGGCAGGGCAGAGCACGATCCATCGCCCTCGAAAAGCGCCTGCAAGAACGCGCGCTTCACCGGTGCCGGTGAATTCCAGATTCGATCAGGAATGAATTTGTCGGCGGAACGGACACCGGACAACTCGGCGAGTGGGCTGTCCGCCAACGCACTCAGGTTTTGAACGTCAAGCTCGAGAAGCCTCGAGCCAGACGCAATCGTTCTTTCGGATATGTACCGAGTTCCGCCGACGACCGCGTCGTACGCCGCGACGACATTGTCAAAGTAATCACGGTCGAGATTGTTGAAGCCCGCGCGGCCGTCACTGACGAAGCCTTCGCTGACGAAGGCGCCCAACAGCAGACCGGCGAGGGTGTCATACCAGTCGGCGCAGCCCAGTTCAGCCGGCTTGGTTCGTTGGAGGACGACGTAATCGCCAACGCCGATTTCCTCGATCAGCTTCCAGAGCAAGGTCGGAACGCCGGCTAAGTCGACCAGACAGAGCAACGGATGGTTAGCGGTTCCAGTGACGGAGAATCCCCCGGCCGTCATAACGGTAAACGTCTGGTGCTCACCTGAGTGGAACAGTCGGTCGGCCGAGACCGGGTTGCCGTGGCGGTCCAGAACCTTGAGGTCCAGTGCGATTTCACTGTTCGGTTTAGCGGCGACGATGTCACGTATCCGCGCCGTCTGACCAAGGGGTAGGCGAACCAGGGCATCGCCAGTAACGCAATACCTCATCGCGGCCGGCGGGTCGTTACCCGGTGAACCGAAGTTGCCCTGCCCATCGACCAGCGGGTACCGCAGCGACCAGGGCTGCGCCATCCGAACCAGGGTGTCGTAGATCGACGAGTCGCCGTGCGGGTGGTAGTTGCCCATCGTCTCGGCTACCGACCGGGCCGATTTCGCCGGACTGCGGTCGGGCCGGAAACCCGAGTCGTACATCGCGTAGAGCACCCGGCGGTGAACCGGCTTGAGACCGTCGCGGACCTCGGGGAGGGCGCGCCCGACGATCACGCTCATCGCGTAGTCGATGTAGCTGCGCTGCATCTCCTGCTGGATGTCTACCGGTTCTACCCGGTCGGCCGGCGGTCCGTCGGGCGGCAACGTGGTGTCAGTCATTGAGTCCTCTTGGTGGCGTCCGGTCGTCGCGGAACTGTGTTGGTCGGCGGGGGAGGGTTACACGTCAAGGAAGCGAACGTCTCTGGCGTTTCGGGTAATGAAACTTCGGCGAGCTTCTACGTCCTCGCCCATCAGGATCGAGAACAGTTCATCAGCCGCCGCGGCGTCATCCAGCGTGATCTGCAACAGCACCCGGAACGACGGATCCATGGTGGTCTCCCACAGTTCTTTGGCATCCATCTCGCCGAGGCCCTTATAGCGTTGGATACCGTCGTCCTTGTTGATCTTGCGGCCGGCCTTCGCGCCGGCTTCCAGCCGGACGTCCCGCTCCCGGTCGGAGTAGACGAATTCGGGTTCACTGCGCTGCCACTTCAACTTGTACAGCGGCGGCTGGGCCAGGAATACGTGACCGTTCTCGATCAGCGGACGCATGAACCGAAACAGCAGTGTCAACAGCAGCGTGGTGATGTGCTGGCCGTCGATATCAGCGTCGGCCATCAACACGATCTTGTGGTAGCGCAGTTTGGTCAAGTCAAACTCGTCGTGGATACCGGTGCCCAGCGCGGTGATGATGGCCTGGACTTCGGTATTTTTCAGAACCCGGTCGATGCGAGCCTTCTCGACGTTGATGATCTTGCCGCGCAACGGCAGGATTGCCTGGAACATCGAGTCCCGGCCACTCTTGGCTGAGCCGCCGGCGGAATCACCCTCCACCACATACAGCTCAGATTTCGATGGGTCGGTGGAACGGCAGTCGGCCAGCTTGCCGGGCAGACCGCCGAGGTCCGTTGCGCTCTTGCGGCGTACCAACTCGCGGGCCTTGCGGGCGGCGATGCGCGCCTGCGCAGATGAAACCGCTTTGTTCACAACGGTTTTGGCATCGGTCGGGTTGGACTCAAACCAGTGGTTCAGTTGTTCGTTGCAGATTCGCTGCACGAACGACTTGACCTCGGTGTTGCCCAGCTTCGTCTTGGTCTGACCCTCGAACTGAGGCTGGGAGACCTTAACCGAGATCACCGCGGCGAGACCCTCGCGGATATCGTCACCGGTGAGGTTGGCGTCTTTTTCCTTAAGGAGTTTCTTGTCCTTGGCGTACTTGTTGACGACGCTGGTCAGGGCCGCCCGGAAACCCTCTTCGTGGGTGCCGCCCTCGTGGGTGTTGATGGTGTTGGCGAAGGTGTGCACCGACTCGGAGTAGCCGGCATTCCACTGCATGGCCACTTCGACCTCGTGACCTTCACCCCTACCGGAGAAATCCACCACTGAGCTGTGGATCGGCTGCTTGGTGCGGTTGATGTGCTTCACGAAGTCGACCAGACCGCCGGGGTAGTGAAAGGTGCGGTGTTTGACCCTGGGCTTAGCGGCCGCTCGCTCGGCTGCCTTTTCTTCGGCGGACTTCGGCGCCGCAGCAGTGTCACTGACTACTTCGTCGACAACCTCCTCAGCCGTCACGCGTTCATCGGTGAGCGTGATGGTCAGGCCCTTATTGAGGAAGGCCATCTCCTGCAGCCGGCGGGCGACCGTCTCGAAGTCGTAGTTGGTGGTTTCGAAGATGGCCGGATCCGCCCAGAACCGGATGGTGCTGCCGGTCTTCTTCGAGGCCTCGCCCTGTTTGAGGGTGCCCGGCACCGAATAGTCGTAGGTCTGGAACCACTCGTAGCCGTCGCGGCGGATGTCTGCTTCCAAACGCGTCGACAGCGCGTTGACCACCGAGACGCCCACGCCGTGCAGACCGCCGGACACCTGGTAGGCGCCCTCTTCGAACTTGCCGCCGGCATGCAGAACCGTCATCACCACGTCGATGGTCGGCTGGCCGGAACTATGCATCGCCACCGGGATTCCACGGCCGTCGTCGGTGACTTCGACACCGCCGTCTTCCAACATGCGCACGTCGACCTGGGTGGCGTATCCGGCCATCGCCTCGTCAACGGCGTTGTCCACCACCTCCCACACCAGGTGGTGCAACCCGCGTTCCCCGGTGGAGCCGATATACATACTGGGCCGCTTGCGAACCGCCTCTAACCCCTCAAGAACTTTGATGGAGTCGGCGCCATAGGTGGTCGATATTTTTTTCTTTGCGGCAGGCACGGGGCGGCAGGTCTCCTTGGCATGGCTGACGAGCGGTTGAGCGACCACTCGGGATTCACTCCCAGTCTACCGTCAAGCCCCGACAGCACCGATTCTGCGGCGGTGTTTCTACACACCTAATTGCGCCGTGCACGCAATATTGCGGGCGAACATGCCTCCGGACGCTTGACACGCCCGCGCGGCACGGTCTGGTGGCGCTGGGGTGGGTGTGGTAGCGGGGTCAGCCGTAGGTGTCTCGGGGCCCCCGTCCGGAGATATGGCGGTTTCCTTTACGCCATGACGGCGCGGTGGGGCCGGTGATCTTAAGGGCGGTGACCACCCCGTCGCCGACGGCGGCGGCGATCTTCGCCAGCAACTGCGATTGCACCAGCCGCAACTGGGTGGCCCAGGCGGTGGATTCGGCCGCAACGCTGAGCACACCGTCGCGCAAGGCCGTCGGCTGCGCATGCTCGGCGATCTGGTCCCCGACCACGGTTGCCCACTGCGCGAATACCGTGCCCTCCGCCACCCGCGGTGACCAGCCGTTGGTGGCGGATACCTCGCGGGCTGCCCGCCCTAGCGCTTGTGGATCGCGGGCATCCTCACCCGGTCCCGACCAGCGTCGCCGGCCCCCCTGGCTGGTGGCGCGCCGACGGCCGGGAGAGCTGCGGCCGTGCCCGACTTCCTTGCCCAGGTCGCGCGCCGCGGCGCGCGCCTCCTCTAGGGCTCGGCGTACCAGGTCCATCCCCGGTAGGGCGGCCAAGTGCTCCGGCGGGGCGGGCG
>Ga0194051_1000607_pt1 | contig 20322 bp, 20 predicted proteins | sample SepL2320m_MetaG_FD_161275 | JGI IMG/M metagenome (GOLD analysis project Ga0194051, IMG submission 161275) | Anoxic zone freshwater microbial communities from boreal shield lake in IISD Experimental Lakes Area, Ontario, Canada - Sep2016-L239-20m | ecosystem: Environmental > Aquatic > Freshwater >... | reverse complement strand
GTTCCACGCCCGATTCGGCACGCAGGTCGGCGCGGGCCTCTTCGATGTCGCTGCGGTCGACGCGGTTGCGGCGACGGCGCGGCTCGTGATCTTCGTCGGCCTCGGCGTGCAGGCGCTGCTGCTCGGCGATCAGCCGTTCGCGATCGGCGACCGGTATTTGATAGTAGTCGGGGTGGATTTCGGAGAAGGCCAGGAAGCCGTGGCGATTGCCGCCGTATTCCACGAACGCCGCCTGCAGCGACGGTTCGATGCGAATGACCTTCGCGAGGTAGATGTTGCCCTTTAGGGGCTTGCGGGTCGAAGTCTCGAAATCGAATTCTTCAAGTCTTGTTCCATCGACGACGACAACCCGTGTTTCTTCCGGGTGACTGGCATCGATGAGCATACGCCTTGCCATGGGCTCGCTCCCGAGGCGTTCGATCCCAACCGGCGCGAGCAACCGGCGGCCAAGCCGCCTCTCTGGCGCGAGGGGGACGGAGCGCCATCAACCCGTCGAACGGCCAACATTGGCCAAGACGGGGAAGCATCGCGCCGCCGGACCGCAACAGGGTCCTGCCAACCTCGGTGTTCCTGATAGCCACCGCCTGTCTAACAATCCTTTGGCGAACCCGCCGCGCCCGTTTTTGCTAGACAAAAAGGGCGCAAGCGCTGGCCCGGCTGGGGATTGCCGCCGGAGCGCCACCCCTGGAGGGGGCGCTACGAACGACGGCGACTGCTCGCGGGACGCAACATACGGGGTTCGAACGGGTGCGACAATCAAAAGATTGAATGAGGTGAGTATAATTCAGTAACCAATTGATAAAACTTGAAATTATAAGAGGAGTTATGTATTTGGATTAACATATCGCACCAATAAATTACCCCTTCTGCCTTTAAGAATTGGCGTCAGCCATGTCCGCCCTTCACCGCCGTGATCTGCTTGCCGGGTTGGCCGGTCTCGCCGCTTTGGGCGCGGGCGGCCTCGATGTCTGGGCGAACGCGCCCACGCCGAAGACAGTCAAGAAGCCGACACCGCTGCCCAGGCCCAAGCTTGTCTTCCTCGATCCTGGCCATGGCGGCAGGGATCCCGGCGCGCTTGGGCTGCGCGGCACCCAGGAAAAATCGGTCGTCATGGCCATCGCCCGCGACCTGCAGAAGGAATTGTTGGCTGGTGGCCGCTATCGCGTGCTGCTGACGCGTAGCACCGACAACTTCGTGGCGCTGCGCGAACGGGTGGCGCGTGCCCAGGCGGCCAAGGCCGATCTGTTCCTGTCGCTGCATGCCGATTCGCACGACAATCCCGATGTCCGCGGGGCCTCGGTCTACACGCTGTCCGAAGAGGCGACTGACCGCGAGGCGGCGGCACTGGCCGCCCGCGAGAACCGCGCCGATGCCGTGATCGCGGGCATGAAGCTCTCGGACAAGGACGACAACGTCGCGCGCACCCTGGTCGCCATGAGCCAGCGCGGCACGGTGAACGATTCGCGCCGGCTCGCCGACACGATCGTCCAGACATTCGGCCACAACGGCGTGCGCCTGCTGCCCCGGACCCACCGCCAGGCGGGCTTTGCCGTGCTGACCTCGCCGGACATCCCGGCGGCCCTGGTCGAGCTCGGCTACCTCTCCAATCGCCAGGACGAGAAGCTGCTGACGGTCCGCCAGCACCAGGTTTCGCTGGCGCGGGCCCTTCGCGCCTCCGTCGATGCCCATTTTGCCGCTTCCGCCGCCACAAGAAAGGCGTAAGTCCCGACCATTCTCGCCGTTGCTGCCCCGAAAAGCGCCGCGTAGAAGATGACCGTGCTCAACCTGTTCAAAGTCCTGCTGGCCTTCGCCACGGCCGTCCTCATCGTGGGTACCGGTACCGTGGCGGGCCTGTTCTGGCATTTCAGCCATGGCCTGCCCGACCACAAGCAGCTGGCCGACTACCAGCCGCTGACGGTGACGCGCCTGTATGCGTCCGACGGACGGCTGCTGGCCGAGTATGCCCGTGAGAAGCGCGTGTTCGTGCCGGTCGCGGCCATGCCCAAGCTGGTGCCCGAGGCCTTCGTGGCGGCCGAGGACCAGCGCTTCTTTACCCACCCCGGAATCGACTTCATCGGCGTCGTGCGCGCCATGGTCGCCAACATCACCAACCCCGGCAAGCGGCCGGAAGGTGCCTCGGGCATCACCCAGCAGGTCGCCAAGAACTTCCTGCTTACCAACCAGGCGACGCTCGCCCGCAAGATACGCGAGGCGATCCTGGCCTTCCGCATCGAGGAGACCTACTCCAAGGAGCGCATCCTCGAGCTCTATCTGAACGAAATCTATCTCGGCTCGGGCAACTACGGGGTGGCCCAGGCGGCGCTCAACTATTTCGACAGGTCTCTCGACGAGCTCACGTTGTCGGAGATCGCCTATCTCGCGGCACTCCCGAAGGCGCCGAACCGCTACAACCTCGTGCGCAACGAGAAGGAAGCCTACGCCCGGCGCGACTATGTGCTGACCCGCATGCAGGAGGACGGCTACATCACCGCGGCCGATGCGCAGAAGGCGCGCGCCGAGAAGCTTCAGCTTCGCCGCCGCAGCGCCACCGAGACGACGACGGCCGATTTCTTCGCCGAGGAAGTGCGCCGCAACCTGATGGCAGCCTACGGCGAGAAGGGTCTCTATGAAGGCGGCCTCACCGTCAGCACGACGCTCGACCCCGCCATCCAGACCGCCGCCGATACCGCGCTGCGCGACGGGCTGATCAGCTACGACCGCCGCCACGGCTGGCGCGGGCCCTACGCCAAGATCCCTGACATGAGCGTGTGGGAGGAAGAGTTCGCCCGCATCGTCCAGCGCCGTCCTCTGTTCGGCCCGTCCGACTGGCACCTCGCCGTGGTCAGCAAGGTTGAGGCGCAATCGGTGCAGGTCGTCGGATTGCCCTCGGGTGAGGGCGGAGGCGAGGGCACCGTGCCCTTCGCCGAGATGACCTGGGCGCGGCCGACCCTGCCGGACCAGCGCATCGGCAATCCGCCGCGCAGCCCCCGCGACGTTGTGAGCGTGGGCGACGTCATCGTCGTCGAGAAGGTCACCCAGCCGGCGGGCGCCAACGCCAAACCCTATCCACCGAGAACCTACGGCCTGCGGCAAGTTCCGAACGTCGAAGGCGGCGTCGTGGTGATGGACACCCAGACCGGCCGCGTGCTCGCGCTGTCCGGCGGCTGGGCGTACGGCCGCAGCCAGTTCAACCGCGCCGTCCAGGCGGCCCGCCAGCCGGGCTCGTCCTTCAAGCCGTTCGTCTATCTGGCGGCGATGGATGCGGGCTTCACCCCGGCCACGATCGTGCTCGACGCCCCCTTCAGCTACGACCCCGGACACGGCCAGCCGGTGTGGACGCCCAAGAACTACGGCAATGATTATCTCGGCCCGACCACGGTGCGCCGCGGCCTGGAAATGTCGCGCAACCTGATGACCGTGCGCATGGCGCAGCAGGTCGGCATGAAGAACGTGGTCCAGGTCGCCAAGGACTTCGGCGTGACCGACAGCATGGGCGCCTATCTGCCGATGGCGCTGGGCGCCGGCGAGACGACGCTGCTGCGCATGACTATGGCCTATGCCATGCTGGCCAACGGCGCGCTCGAGCTGACGCCGAGCCTCGTCGACCGCGTGCAGGACCGCAACGGCAAGACCGTCTATCGCCACGAGCCGCGCGCCTGCAAGGGATGCGGCGAGGCCGCTGCCGGCGCCAAGCCGGCGGCTCCGGAGCTCATTGATTCGCGCAAGCCCTTCCACGATCCCGCCGCGGTCTATCAGGTCGTGCACATGATGCAGGGCGTCACCACGCGCGGCACCGCCGGCCGGCTGGCGGTACTCGGCCGGCCGATCGCCGGCAAGACCGGCACGACCAACGACGCGCGCGACAACTGGTTCCTGGGCGCCACGCCCGACATCACCGTCGGCGTCTACATCGGCTTCGACGAGCCGCGCACCCTGGGCCCGGGTAATGCCGAGACCGGCGGCGGCAATGCCGTGCCGATCTACGAGCAGATCGCCAAGGAGATCTTCAAGGGCAAGCCGCCGACGCCGTTTCGCATCCCGCCCGGCCTGCGCATGGTCCGCTTCTCCTACGAGGGTGGCACCATCGACGAGGTCTTCAAGCCCGGCACCGAGCCTGGCTCGGACGGCGAGCTGTTCATGCCGCTTGACGGCTCCGCCCCCTATTCCGGTATAGACCCCGCCGGCGGCCCGCTTCAGGCGGGCGGCGGCCGGCGTCCCGGCCTCTCGGGGACCGGCGAGACGTATTAGTCAGTTCGAAACGGATCCGTAATGCGCGCTGAAGCCCAGTCGATGGTGAAGGAGATCGAGGAGTCACTCGAACTCCTGAGGAGGCGTCTTTGACTACGACCAGGCGGTCGTCCGTCTAGACGAGCTGAACGCGCGCGCCGAGGATCCGGCGCTGTGGAACGATCCGAAGAAGGCCCAGGCCATCATGAAGGAGCGGACGCGGCTCGAGACCGCGATCGCCACCATCAAGCGGCTGCGTGCCGCCATCGATGACAATGTCGGTCTGATCGAGATGGCCGAGTCCGAGAAGGACGAGGCGATGATCGCCGACGCCGAGCGGGCGCTCGGCGAAGCGCGTACCGAGGCGGCCAAGGCCCGCCTCGAGACGCTGCTGTCGGGCGAAGCCGACGCCAACAACGCCTATATCGAGATCAATGCCGGCGCTGGCGGCACGGAAGCCCAGGACTGGGCCGAGATGCTGGCACGCATGTACACGCGCTGGGCCGAACGACGCGGCTTCAAGGTGAGCTGGCTCGAAGAGAGCGCGGGTGAAGAGGCCGGCATCAAGTCGTGCGCCTACAAAGTCGAGGGGCCGAACGCCTACGGCTGGCTAAAAACCGAGTCGGGCGTGCATCGTCTGGTGCGCATCTCGCCGTTCGACGGCAATGCGCGCCGCCAGACCAGCTTCGCCTCGGTCTGGGTCTATCCCGAGGTCGACGACGACATCGAGATCGAGCTTTTGGACAAGGACCTGCGCGTCGACACCTACCGCGCCTCGGGTTCGGGCGGCCAGCACGTCAACAAGACCGATTCAGCCGTGCGCATCACGCACCTTCCTTCAGGCATCGCCGTTGCCGTGCAGCAGGAACGCTCGCAGCACCAGAACCGCGCCAAGGCGCTGCAGATGCTGAAGGCGCGCCTCTACGAAGTCGAACTGCAGAAGCGCGAGGCGGAGCGGATGGAGATCGAGGCCAACAAGACCGACATTGGCTGGGGCCACCAGATCCGCTCCTACGTGCTGCAGCCCTACCAGATGGTGAAGGACCTGCGCACGAACGTGGAGCGCTCCGATCCGCAGAAGGTGCTCGACGGCGACCTCGACGAATTCATGGCGGCGTCTCTGGCGGCGCGTGTGGGCGAGGGCAACGACAAGGAAGCGGCCTAGTGCTCCGGCTCATTGTCAGGGCATTCGCTTTCGGATTGGCCGGCCTGATCGTCGTGCCGGTGGCGATGTTCTTTATCGTTCTGACCGCCGCCCATCTGCTCGATCCCCGTTGCGGAACGCCGGGCGACTCGGGCGGCTGCGAGATGGGGGCGGCGTCGATCGCAGTCTTCTCGGCGCTTCCCGGCCTCGCCATCGGTGTCGCGTTCGCCCTCATCCAGGGTTACAGGAACCGGGCCAAGTGACCGGACAAGTGACCGGCGACGCGTTGGACAAGCTCCGGACGCGCATCCAGGGCCTGCGCGCCAAGACCATCGACAACGGCTGCACGGAAGGCGAGGCGCTGGCGGCGGCGGCCAAGGTTGCCGAGCTGCTCGACCGCTACGACCTCTCGCTGACCGATGTCGAGATCCGCGAGGCGCCCTGCGAGCGGCTCGCCTATGAGACGCACCGCAAGAAACGTATCCCGCTCGACGACTGCATTGGCGCCATCGCCGAGTTCTGCGATTGTCGCGTATGGCGTGAGAAGAATCCGGCCGACGAGGGGAGATACGTCTTCTTCGGTCTGCGTTCGGACGTCGAGGTGGCACACTACCTGACCGAGGTGATCGACACCGCGGTCCGCACGGAGCTCGGCCGCTACAAGACCGGATCCGAGTACCAGCGCTTCCGCCACCAGGAGCGGCACATGGCCAACGCGTCCTTTGCGCTCGGCATGGTCGGGTCCATCGCCGACAAGCTGATGGCGATGAAGGCGGCGCGGGACGAGGTGAACCATAGCACCGGGCGCGGCCTCGTCGTCCTCAAGGCGGCGGTTGTCGACGCCGAACTGGAGAAGCTCGATCTGAAGCTTCGGACGGTACGCCGTGCCAGCCGGATGATCTCGCCGATGGCCTACGACGCCGGCGGTGAAGCCGGTGTATCCCTGGCCATCAATCCCGGACTCCGCAAGAACTGACGGTTGTACTCGGCGCTGGGCACGGTGCCGCGGGCTCGTGTAGGCTCCCCGGCAAAACGGCTTGGGAGGCAACAATCATGAACGATCGCAAGGACGATCCTGCGAGAATCGGCCGGCGTCTTTTTATCGCCGCGTCGGCAGCTGGCGCGATTGCAGCGCCGGCGATCGTCTCGGCTCAGAACGACTGGCCGGCACGCCAGATCCGCGTCGTCATTCCCTATCCGCCCGGCGGGCCCTCCGACATCACCACGCGTATCGTGGTCGAGCGGGCCGCGTCGCTGCTGGGCCAGAGTGTCCTGTTCGACAACAAGGCGGGCGCCAGCGGCGCGATCGGCGCGGAGCACGTTAAGAATACGAACCCGGACGGCTACACGCTCCTCACGACCACGACGGCGATGGTCTGCATCACCCAGCACCTCCAGCCGCTGCCTTACGATCCGGCGACCGACTTCGTTCCGGTCGGCCGCGTGGCCACCTCGTGGATCGGCATGGGCATCAATCCGCAGGTGCCGGCCAACAACCTCGAGGAGTTCATCGCCTACGCCAAGGCGAACCCCGGCAAGATCAACTTCGGCTCCGCCGGACTCGCCACCATCACCCAGCTCTATGGCGAGATGTTCAACATCGAGGCCGGCGTGAAGATGGTGCATGTGCCCTACAAGGGCAGCGCGCCCGCCACCAACGACCTGTTGTCGGGCCAGATCCAGGTGCAGTTCGACCCGACCACGCTGCCGCACATCGCCGCCGGTCGGCTGAAATGCTTCGCCATCCTGGGCGAGAAGCGCTGGCCGGGCGCGCCCAACATCCCGACCCTGCGTGAGCAGGGCTACGGCAAGATCGGCGGCGATGCCTGGTACGGCATCCTGGCGCCCAAGGGCACGCCGCAGGCGATCGTCGAGAAATTCAGCAAGGCGCTCGGCGAGGCGGCGAAGGCGCCTGACGTAGCCGACAAGCTGGTGACGAGCGGCAACTACCCCAGCTATCTCGAACCGGCCGCCTTCCGCGAAACCATCGCTCGCGAAAACCAATCGTTCGGCGAGATCATCAAGAAGGCCGACATCAAGATCTAACGAGAGATCTTTGCCACCGAGACCCCAGACTAGATCTTTTCGATCACGGCGGCCCTGAAGCGGCGCATTTCCGCGATCATCGCGGCGGCGTCCGGGCGGCCGAAATCGATATCGATGGCCGTGACACCCATGTCCCGCAAAGCGCGGAAGTCGCCGATGATGTCGGCCTCGCTGCCGGAGAACAGGCGGCGCTCGCCATTGGAGGCGAGGGCCGGCACCGCGGCGCCGTAGCGCTTCACGCGATAGGCGACGCTGACGGACATCGGATCGCGTCCGGCTTCGACCGTCGCCTTGCGCAGGCGGGCAACGCCGGCCTGGAGGCGTGGCAACGTGTCGAGCAGATGCTTGTTGTTGCTGCCGATCGGATACCAGGCGTCGCCGACGCGGGCGGCGCGGCGCACGGCGGGGCCAGCCTCGCCGCCGACCCAGATCGGCGGGTGCGGCCGCTGCACCGGCTTGGGCTCCAGCACGATGCCGTCGAACTTGGTGTAGCGACCGTCGAAGCGTGGCGCTGCCTCGGTCCACAGCACGCGGAACGCGTCGATGTATTCGTCGGTCACCGCGCCGCGATCGGCGAAGGGTGTCGTGACGACGGCATCGAACTCGGTCTTCAGCCAGCCGGCGCCGATGCCCACGACCAGCCGTCCGCCGGACAGAACGTCGAGGGTGGCCAGCATCTTGGCGGCGAGCACGGCAGGGCGGTGCGGTATTACCAGCACCGCGGCCACCAGGCGAATGCGCGTCGTCTTGGCCGCGACATAGGCCATGCCGATGAGCTGCTCGTGTCGCGCGGTCGGCGCGTCCTCGTAGAACTCGCCGCTCTCGGAGTAGGGATAGCCGGGTACCTTCGTGTCGGGCAGCACGACGTGATCGGTCATGGTGAGATAGTCGAAGCCCATGGCCTCGCCTTGCTGGGCGATCTCCGTCATGTCGGCGACGGCGGCCAGCGGGCCGGAGTTCGGCAGGTTGAAACCGATCTGCATGACAGGGTTCAGATCAGCTTGCGGACGATATGCCGGCGATTCGAGGTGAAGGGGCGAACCTCGCCCGGCCAACGCCCTTTCTCCCCGGCAATCGCCCATTCCTTGCTCAGCAGCACGTCGGGACTGTCGATCTCGTAGATCGCCACATAGTTGGGTTCGCTGCCGCCATCGAGCAGCTTGCGCTCGCCGGCGAGGTTGAAGGCGGCCGGCTCGGTCTTCCAGCGGGTAACCGCCTGGACGCCCGGTACCTTCAGCAGCAGGGGCACGTGCTCGGTGTCGTAGACCTCGTTGAACAGCGCCTCCTTTTCCTTCGTCACATCCATGCTGACGATGAACAGGTATTTGGTGGCGATCGACATGTGCTCTCCCTCTGTATCGCGTCGTTTAGGCCGCCTGCGCTGCCTGTGCCACCGTCGGGCCGTCGCCGGCCAGCGTGGTCCGGCGCATGTCGCGCGGCTCGTGGGCCGGGAAGGGCCGGGCGCGGTGCATGGTCTGGCGGTTGTCCCACATCACCAGATCGTCGACCTGCCATTTGTGGGTGTAGACGAACGCGGGCTGGGTGGCGTGCTCGATCAGGTCGCGCAGATAGCCGCGTGCCTCGGGCATCGGCCAGCCGAGGATGCCGCCGGCGTGAGACGAGAGATAGAGTGACTTGCGCCCGGTCACCGGATGGGTGCGCACCATGCACTGGCGCACCGGCTTGAAACGCTCGCGCTCCTCGTCGGTGAAGTCATAGAAGCCGATAATCTGGCGCGAGAACATCTGGCTGTGTTCGCAGACCATGTCGGCGACCTCGGCCTTGGTCTCGTCGTCGAGCGCGTCGTAGGCCGCCCGCATGTCGGCGAACTCCGTGTTGCCGCCCTTCGACGGGATGCTGATGCCATGCAGCAGCGAGTACTTTGCCGGCACGACCTTGAACGAGCTGTCGGAGTGCCACAGGCGGTTGCCGATGGCGAACAGCCGGCGGCGGTCGTCGCGCGGATAGGGTTTGTTGTTCTTGTCGAGGTTGGAGACGTCGGCGAAGGTCGTGGGCAGACGGGTCTCGTTGGCCGCGCGCAGGCTGGTGCCGATGGCATGCTCGATCTCGCCCAGGCTCTGGGTGAAGGCGAGCTGTTGGGCGTCGTCGATCTTCTGGTCGCGGAACACCAGCACGGCGTACTTGTCCATGCCGGCATGGATCGCGGCTACCTCGTCCTGGGTAAGCGGCTTGCGCATGTCGATACCGGAGACTTCGCCCCCCAGGCAGGGCCCAACCTGGCGGATGGTGACGGTCATCAGTTCCTCCTCATCGACAGGGCGAACATTGTGCCGGCAGGGCAAACACCGCTTCCTGCTTGTGCAGGGTGACGCTCTCGTGGCGCGGCGGCGGCCAGATTCCGCCACCGCCCGGCGGCATGGCAATGGCGCGCAGCCGCTCGCGCTCGCCCATGTTCTTGTAGGCCCAGACATGTACCCACTGATTGAGCGGACCGAGGTCGGTGGAGCCGGCGAAGATCAGGGGTGAGAGCTCGTGGCGCGCCTTGATGCGCGGCGTCCACGCTTCGATCACCCTTGGAATGCCGCCGGGATTGTAGGTGTAGGTGCGGAACTCGTAGAGCGGGCCATGTTCGCCGGGCGCGAAGTTGGGCGAGAACGGCGCCGGATGGAGGATCTTGCTCTCCATCTCGAGGATGAACTCCTGGACCTTGACCGGCCAGACCTTGGTCTCGATCGCCTTGGCGCGGATCGCGTCGCGCTCGTTCATATCCTTGTAGGGCCAGATATGAATGACCTGGTTGAGCGTGCCGACTTCGGTGCGCCACAGTCCGGCCAGCGGCGAGAGCTTGGCACGTGCCGGCAATCCGGCGCCGAAGCGCTCCTCGAAGGTGGCGACGGTGCCGGGCTTCAACAGGTAGGTGCGCATCTCGAAGATCATTGTCCTGCCTCTCAGTCGGCTGCCGCGCGCACCGGGGTCTTGAACGCCGGCATCACTTCCTTGGCGAACCGGTCGAGCTGCTCCAGCGCCACGGCGAGTGGCGTGCCCAGCGCCATGCTGCAGCTCACCCGTTCGAGGCCGGGATAGCGTGCTTCAACGGCCTTGAGCTGTTCGATGATATCGGCTGGCGTGCCGGCCAGGAACCCGCCGGCCTTCACCGCGTCCTCGATCCTCGGCAGCTTGGTGGTGGCGGCCAGACTGGGATCGCGCATCGCCGCGATCTGCTCGTCGGTGAGCGCGCGCACCAGGCGCAACTCGCCGAACATCTTCATGTTCTCTTCGTAGTACTTCCCGGCGGCCCGCATCGCCGCCTCGCGGCTCTCGGCGATGAAGTACTGGAAGCCCAGCGACAGGCGCTCACCGCGCGCGAGCTTGATGCCGCGTCGCGCGTAGGCTGCCTGGAAGGCTTCCATGTGCTTGTCCACCGCGCCGCCTTCGGCCGAGCCGCCGCCGATCACGCCGGAGATACCGTGCTTGGCCATGAAGTCGAAGGCGCGGTCGGAGCCGCTCTGGATCGGCTGCCAGCATTCGACAGGCCGGCGCAGAGGGCGCGGCACCAGTGTGATGTCCTTCAGCGTGTAGCCGCGGTAGGGCACCTCAGGCGGGATCGTGTAGTAGGTGCCCTTGTGGGAGAACTTCTCCTCGTTGAAGGCCTTGAAGATGACGTCGCAACCTTCCTCGAACATTTCCCGGTTGGCCGCCTGGTCGGTGAGCGGTGCACCGAAGCTTTCGACCTCGCGGGTGTGATAGCCGCGCGCGACGCCGAAGATGACACGCCCGCCGCTCAGCACATCGGCCATCGCATAGTCCTCGGCCAGGCGCAGCGGATGCCACATCGGCACGACGTTGAAGCCGCAGCCGATCTTCAGATGCTTCGTCACACCGGTGAGATGCAGTGCCATCATCAGCAGGTTGGGAATGCACTCTGTGCCTTCGGGCTGGAAATGATGCTCGGCCATCCAGAAGGTGTTGTAGCCCAACCCATCCATCTGCTTGGCGTAGGCCACGGCCTTGTGCAGGACGTCGGCCAGCTCCTCGTTGGAGTAGTGGCGATCGTTGATCGGCGTGCCGCCATAGCCGGGCTTTTCAAGGTCGACCGAGCCGACATAGGAGCTGTCGAATTTCGTGATCATGGGCGATCCCTTCCTCGGCCGGGCAGGCGGTATCGGTCAATAGTTCCGCATTCGCGGGTAGTGCCGTCAAGGTTTTCGTCCCGCAGAGCGGGCTTTAACGGGCCGCCGCCCGCACCATGTCGGCGCACTTCTCGCCGATCATGATCGAGGGCGCATTGGTGTTGCCGGCAACGATGGAGGGCATGATCGACGCGTCGGCGACGCGGAGGCCCGCGATGCCACGGAGCCGGAGCTGCGGGTCGACCACCGCGTCGGGCTCGTGGCCCATGCGGCAGGTCCCGACTGGATGGAGATTGGAGACACCTGTGGCACGCAGGTAGTCGCGCAGCGCGCTGTCCTCCGTCACCGCGGGGCCGGGCATGATTTCCTCGACCACGAACGGCTTTAGCGCCGCCTGCTTGCCGATCTCGCGGCAGATCGCCATGCCTTTCAGCATGGCGTCCCAGTCGTTGGCGGTTTTCAGGAAGTTGAAGCGGATCTCGGGTGCGGCCAGCGGATCGGCCGACTTCAGCCGCACGGTGCCCCGGCCGTCGGGGCGGAGATGCACCGGCGAGAGTCCGAAGGCGGAGAAGGGCTGGGCGACCACGCCGTGGCGGTTACGTTCCTTGATCGCCCAGGCGAACATGTTGATCTGCAGGTCGGGCCGCTCGAGCCGCTTGTCGCTGCGCACCATGGCGCCGACGAAGAGGCCCATCGAGGCGAGCGGCCCGGTGCGGCCGAAGGCGTACATCATGCCGGCCAGGATGCGCCGCGGCAGGCTGTTCACCAGGTCGTTCATGGTGACGGGCTGGCTGCATTTGTAGGCGATGTAGGTGTTGAAGTGGTCGTGCAGGTGGCTGCCGACGCCCGGCATGTCCTTCACCACCGTGATGCCGTGTTGTTGCAGGTGCGCCGCCGGGCCGAGGCCGGACAGCATCAGGAGTTGTGGCGATCCGTAGACGCCGCCCGAGACGATGACCTCGCGCCCGGCCCTTGCGACCTGCGGACCGGCGGGCGTGCGGTACTCGACGCCGACGGCGCGGCCGTTCTCGATCAGCAGCCTGGTGGCGTGCGCCGACGTCGCGATCGTGAGGTTCTTGCGCTGCTTGGCGTCCTTGAGATAGGCGCGGGCGCTCGACCAGCGGCGCGCATTGTTGATCGTGGTCTGGTAGTAGCCAACGCCTTCCTGGTTGGCGCCGTTGAAGTCGGGGTTATCGGGGATGCCGGCTTCGAGCGCGGCATCGTGCAAGGCCTTGGCGAGCGTCGGCTTCCACGCGTGGTCCTGGACCTTCAGCGGCCCACCGGTGCCGTGAAAGTCGTCGGCGCCGCGGGCGTTGTCCTCGGCGCGCTTGAAGTAGGGCAGCACCGAATCGTAGTCCCAGCCCTCGCAGCCGCGCTGGCGCCATTCATCATAGTCGGCGGCATTGCCGCGCATATAAACCATACCGTTGATCGAGCTGGTGCCGCCCAGCACCTTGCCGCGCGGCTGGTACATGACGCGGTTGTTGAGCTCGGGCTCGGGCTCCGAATCGAACATCCAGTTGACCTTCGGATTGTTGAAGGTCTTGTGGTAGCCGAGTGGCACATGGATCCAGGGATAGGAGTCGCGCGGCCCGGCCTCGAGCAGAAGCACGGAGTAGCGCCCGTCCTCGCTCAGCCGCCCGGCGACGGCACAGCCGGCCGAACCCGCGCCGGTCACGATGAAATCGTACGAAGCCTCGCCTTGCATTCCGCCCTCATCTCTTTTTCAGGAGCGTAGAGCGTTTTGCGGTTCCTGCGCCAGCGCCCGGGAACGCGTGACGGAATTGGCGCTAGAGGGAGGGCCGCCGCAACGCGGCGGAGCGGTAGCGAATTCAAGCGTCGGCGGTGACCGGCGCGGAGCTGCCGCAGTGCGTGCAGCGCGGGCTGGCCGCGAGGCGCAATCCCCGGCAGCCAGGGCAGACGCCGAGGTCGAAGCGCGTGAGGTCGGGCAAGGCGCGGTCCGTCCGCGCCGGAGGAGCGGCGAACAGGTCGCTCAGGATACCGCGCCAGTTCATGACGCCGCCCGGTCGCAGACATCGATCCATTCCGCGCCGACGAGAGCCGCGAGGCGATCCGGGCTGATGCGCAGCGCCGAGTTGGTCGAGCCGGCGGCGGGCACGACCTCGTCGAAGGCTTTCAGCGATACGTCGCAATAGACGGGAAGCGGTGTCGCCAGGCCAAACGGACAGACGCCGCCCACCGGATGGCCGGTCAGGGCCGCGACCTCGTCGGCGCCCAGCATCCGGGGCTTGCCGCCCAGCACGTCCTTGATCTTGCGGTTGTTCAGCCGCGCATCGCCCGACGTCACGATCAGCAGCGTCCGATCCTTGATGCGGAGCGACAGCGTCTTGGCGATCTGCGCCGGCGCCACACCATGGCCGCGCGCCGCCATCTCGACCGTGGCGGTACTGGCATCGAGCTCCACGATGGCGATGTCGGGCGCATGAGCCGCCAGGAAGGCGCGTACGGTCTCTACACTCATCTCGATGCAACCTTGAACAAGGGGACGGAGCAACCTAGCGTCGTGCCGCGCCCTCCGGAAGGCGCCCTTTTGAAGGCGTTGGGGGGGGCGACGAGCGAGATGAACGAGCAGTGGATCGAGACGGCCTACACGATTTCGACCTGGGTCCTGCCGGCGATCCTCGCCATCACCCTGCACGAGGCGGCGCACGGGTTCGTCGCCTGGCGCTGCGGCGATTCGACGGCCTGGCAGCTCGGCCGCGTCACCCTCAATCCGCTGAAACATATCGATCCCTTCGGCACGATCCTGCTGCCGGGGCTGCTCCTGTTGCTGCGCGTGCCCTTCGTCTTCGGCTACGCCAAGCCCGTGCCGGTGAATTTTCACGCCCTCAACAATCCGCGCCGCGACATGGTCCTGGTGGCCGCGGCCGGCCCCGGCATCAACATCGCGATGGCCATCGTGGCGGGCCTGCTGGCTCATCTCGCCGTCCTGCTGCCGCCTGCCGCGATGGAATGGAGCATCCTCAACCTCGAGAACGCCATCGCCATCAACGTGATCCTGGCCGTCTTCAACATGATCCCGTTGCCGCCGCTCGACGGTGGCCGCGTCGCCGTCGGCTTGTTGCCGAATTTCCTGGCGGTGCCACTGTCCCGGCTCGAGCCCTTCGGCATGACCATCCTGCTCGGCCTGCTTTTCGTCCTGCCGATGATCGGCCAGCAGATCGGCCAGAACCTCGATGTCGTCAATTGGCTTCTGCGGCGGCCCGTCAGCGAGGTGATTGACTTCGTCTTCCGGATCACCGGCAACGGGTGAGATCCATTCAGGTCGCTGCGGTCGCCGCTCCGGGCGGGGCCACCGAAATCTGGGAAATGATCCAAGTCTTGTACCACCGGATCATCCAGGGAATCGGGATCACCAGCGCACACACCAGCCCGAACACGACCGTCCGCCACAGGAGGTCCCAACCCGTCGCCGTGAAATCGAAGCTCGCGGTACCGCGTACGTTCCGGCAGATCCACTGCATCATGAACTTCAGCACCCAGGCCCAGCCCACGATCGTCACGATGGACACGATCAGCAGGATATTCCAGCCGATGTAGGGCCAGTATCCGCCCTCGAACGAAAGCGACAGCCGGCCGTCCTCTGACTTCAGGTTTGCACAGAACCACTTGAAGATCAGGATCGACAGGGCCCAGGTCGCCAGCGTCACGGCAAGGCCGATATAATGAGTGAGATGGCTGTGGCTATAGTTGCCGATTCCGTGGAGCCAGCTCAGAGCCGACAGGCCGATGAAAACGTACCAGATGTCGGTCGGCTGCCCGGTGAAATTCAGCCGTTTGCCGTCCGGCAGCGCGACGTGGTCGGCGATGAATTTGTAGAGGATCGTGGCCGTCCACGGCGACGGAATGATCAGCACGAAGCCGATGCCCGCAAGGAGCAGGCGCCCGAACAAGCCCCAAACCGGGAATTCGGGCCGCAAAGGCCCCGACAAGGAGCGCGCCAGACGTCCGTCGCTGCCCAAGCTCATATCATCCTCCCCGGTCGAGGCCCAGACTAGCAGAGCCGACACCGTTGCTCACCAGGCGTTCCGCGTCGCATGACGCGGGCGTCGACAGACGATGCCCGTCGCTGCACTCTGCATGCGGTCGTCCCGGAGCCTGAAAATCTTCAATCTCTACCTCGCGCTCGGCGCCATGACGGTGCAGCAGTCCCTGGCGACGCTCGGCCGCTCGACGGTGCCGCTGATCGCCGCCGCCATCGTGCTCGACCTCGGTGTCGATCCGGCGCTGGTCGGCGTCTATCTCGCCATCGGCTCGGTCGCGGGATTCATCACCACCATGGGCTGCGGCGGCTTCATCCTGCGTTTTGGCGCACTACGCATGACCCAGGTCGGCATGCTGGCGCTGGGCGTCGGTCTCGCCATCACCACCGCGGGCTGGTTGCCGCTGTTCGCGGTCGGCGCCTTCGTCGGCGGCTTGGGGCAGGCGCTCTCGACGCCGTCGAGCTCGCACCTGCTGGGCAGGCTCTCGCCGCGCCATCTGGCGCCGCTGATCTTCTCGATCAAGCAGACCGGCGTGCCGGCCGGGCTGATGATGGCGGGCGTGGTGGCGCCGCTGCTGGCCGTCGAGGCTGGCTGGCGTGTCGCCTTGCTCGTCGTGGCCGGCCTCTGTCTGCTGACGGTGGTGGCGCTGCAGCCGCTGCGCGCGCGCTTCGACACCGACCGTAATCCCGCCCAGCCATTGTCGCCGGCCGACATCAGGGCGAATGTGGCGGGCGTGCTGCGCGATCCGGCGCTCCGCACCATGTGCGTGGCGATGTTCAGCTTCGTCGGCCTACAGTCGCTCTTCACCGGTTTCTTCGTGCTCTATCTCGTGCGCGGTCTGGGCTACGACCTCGAACGCGCCGGCCTGGTCTTCGCCATTGCCGTCGCCGTCGCGGTGCCCGCGCGCATCGGCTGGGGCTGGCTCGCCTCACGCCTGGTGAAGCCCGCCACGCTGCTGGCCGTGCTGGGCATCGCCATGGCGGGCGCGGCCACGCTCGCCGCTGTCATCGATCCCACCTGGCCGACCTGGGCCACCACCGTGATCGCCACCGCCTTCAGCGCGACCGCGGTGAGCTGGCACGGCGTGCTGCTGGCCGAGGTGGCGCGGCTCTCGCCGCCAGGCCGCATCGGCGCCACCACCGGCGCGGTTCTGGCCTTCGGCGACGCCGGCGCGCTGGTCCTGCCGCTGCTGTTCAGCGCCGCGCTCACGCTCACCGGCGGCTACGCCAGCGGCTTCCTGATCGGCGGGGCGCTGGCATTGGCGGTCGGACTTCACGGCCTGTGGCGGCGGGTCAATCGCGGCGCCTGAGACGGGATCGACCAACTCGAATAGTCTGCAACGACACAAGACACTGGGTGGAAGCCACATGACACAAGACAGCAGCACCTTCTGGAAGAAGTCCCGGGTCGAGCTTCGGGCGGCCGGCTTCGAGCCGGACGCCACTGCGAAGACCACGGCCGTGGTCACGATCGCCAGCGCCTGGACCAATGCGCACCGCTGCAACAACCGGGTGCGCACCATCTCCGACCTGCTGATCGAGATCCTGGCCGAGCGCGGCGGGCAGGGGCTGGTCGTCGGTGCCCCCGCGGTGTCCGACGCGCTGACGCAAGGGACGCCCACGGCGGGTTATAGCCTGGTGTCGCGCGACGTTGTGGCGGATTGCTTCGAGATCGGCCACTACGCGCACCACGGCGATGCGATGATCGTGATCTCCGGCTGCGACAAGACCGGCGCCGCGGCGCTGATGCCGCTCGCCCGTACCAACGCCTTCGGGCTGGTGCTCTATCCCGGCACCAGCTCGCCCGGCCGCGTGTCGTTCGGCGCCTGGGCCGGCAAGGGCAACAACCTCACGATCATGGACTACGTCGAGGGCCGCGCCGCCAACGAGGCCGGCCGCATCTCGGGCGAGGAACTGCTCGAACTCGAGCGCAACGTGATGCCGGGCAGCGGCACCTGCGGCGCCATGTTCACCGCCAACACCATGAGCACCCTTGCCGAGGCGATGGGCATGATGCTGCCGCGCGGCGCCTCGCACCCCGCCGACTACGATGCCAAGAGCGACATCCACGCCGATGTCCGCGCCCAGGCGCGCGCTTCGGTCGAGGCGCTCTACAAATTGATGGCAGCCGGCCTCCGGCCGCGCGACATCATGACGGAGCGCGCCTTCGAGAATGCGATCACCACGGTCTATGCCATGGGCGGCTCGACCAACATGTACCTGCACCTGCTCGCCATCGCGCGCGAGGCCCAGGTGCCGATCGGCATCGAGCGCATCCAGCAGATCGGCGAGCGTGTGCCGCTGATCGCCAACCTGCAGCCGCACGGGCCCTACGCCATGGCGAGCCTGCATGCGATCGGCGGCGTGCCGGTGGTGATGAAGGAGCTGCTGCGCGCCGGCCTGCTGCATGGCGACGCCATGACGGTGACGGGCAAGACGCTGGCGGAAAACCTCGAAACGGTGCCGACGCTCGACAAACTCGGCAAGCAGGGCGTCGTTGTTCCGGTGGCGAGGCCAATCGCGCCACCCAACAACCACATCAGCGTGCTGAAGGGCAATCTGGCGCCGGAGAGCTGCCTGCTGAAGCTCTCGGGCAAGACCCTGGAGAAGGGCGAGTTTCGCGGCACCGCCCGCGTGTTCGAATCGGAGGCCGACACCATGAAGGCGATCCGTGCCGGTGAGATCGTGCCCGGCACCGTCATCGTGGTGCGCAATGTCGGTCCGGTCGGCGGGCCGGGCATGCCCGAGATGGTGATGCTTACCATCCAGCTTCAGGGGCGGGGCTTGGCTGAGGACGTGGCCCTGATCACCGACGGCCGCTTCTCGGGCGTCAGCCACGGCATCCTGATCGGCCACATCTCGCCGGAAGCCGCCCGCGGCGGTCCGATCGCGGCGGTCCGCGACGGCGACACCATCGTCATCGATCCCGGCGCGCGGACACTCAACCTGGAAATCTCCGACGCCGAGCTGACCAAGCGCATGGCGTCGTGGAAAGCGCCCGATCACAAAGTCAGGGTCCGTCCGGGGTCGGTGCACGACAAGTACATCCGGCTGGTGTCATCGGCGCATCACGGCTGCGTCGTATGACGAAGCTGCCCGAAGCAAATCGCTTACGATAAATGCGCGTCGGGAGCGGCCAGATTGGGGTCTTGCCCTACTGATGCGACCCGCGATGGCCGCCCCCGGCGTGCCATTCGTATGTTCCCGCTATGCTGATGCCCGAAAGATTGCTTCAGCAATCGCAGCGGCTAGATGCGCCGGTGGAGTCATCTAAACCTCCATGTCGGATGTTAGACAGCTATATGCCATCACGAGCAGGCGCGTTCGTCAACGATGGAAACGGACCATATTGTTTTCACAATTGAGGACGGCAATGGACTACCGGCATCGCTCCACAAACATCGGAGGCAAACATGAACCGCATGCTTGTGGTGATCGCCCTGCTCGGCGTGTCGCCCGTGGATTCCGGTATCGATCTCATCCTCGATCGCAACCAGTGGGAGACATTGAAGGCGCTCGGCGCGCCCGATGCGGATCAACGGCCCTTGGACAAGCAGGCGATCGAGGGGATGGTCTCGGAGAAACTCGCCGAGATACGGGATGGCCGGCCCGTCATCACGTCGATGGGTCGCAAGGCTGTCGTGCGGGGCTCGCCCTCGCTTTGGGATATTTCCGGTTAGCCTGTCAGGCCGCCTGAACCGCAGGGCGACTTGGAACGCGTCTCGCTATTGAACGCTGCTGCGCGCCCTCCTAGCCTCCCGGGCAATCGAGGGAGGAAATATTCATGCCGACAATCGACGCCCAGGTTCATTGCTACGAGCGCAACCATCCCGGCCGGCCGTGGGTCGCGGTACTGGCCGGGCCGCCGGAAGTCACGGCCGACGACATGATCAAGGCGATGGACGCCGTCGGTGTCGACGGCGCGCTGCTGGTCTCGGTCTATACGATGTACCGCTGGGACGAGAGCTACGCCGTCGGGGTGCAGAAGGCGCATCCCGGCCGTTTTGGCGTCATCAAGCCGGTCAACGCCAACGATCCCAAGGTGGCCGACACGATCGCGGCCTGGGCCGCGATGGACGGCACGGTCGCCATCCGCATCATGATGACGCCCGAGGTCTCGACCGATGCCGCCGATCCCGGCATCAACCGCGTCCTTGCTGCCGCCGCCAAGCACGACCTGCCGGTCAACCTGCTGGCGCGCGACCGGCTGGAGCAGGTGGCCGAACTCGCCAAGCGCAATCCCAACACGCAGATCGTGATCGACCATCTCGGGCTCGAGCAGCCCTTCGCGCCGCCGGCGCCGCCCAATCCCTGGCACGAGCTGCCCAAGGTGCTGGCGTGTGCGGCGCAGAAGAACGTCGCCATTAAAATCACCGGCGCCTGCACGCTCAGCCACGAGAAGTTCCCTTTTAAGGACATCTGGGATCCGCTGGGCCGTATCTTCGACGCCTACGGCCTCGACCGCTGCATGTGGGGCACCGACTGGACGCGTGCCGTGGGCGTGCTCACCTACAAGGAAGGCGTCGATTCTTTCCGCGTCACCGATCGCCTGTCCGACAGCGACCGCGCGACGCTGATGGGCGGCTCCCTGCAGAAGATCTACGGCTGGTCGCCGAAGAAGGGCTGATCATCGCTGGGGGCGCGCCATTCCGTGGCGCGTCTTTTCGAGAGTCATGACCGCGCCACGGAGTGGCGCGCCCCCAGCTTCTAACTCACCTCATCCGTCCAGACCTTGAAGCTCACCAGCGTATTGGGGCCGAAGGTGTGGGTGATGGGAACGTCGGCGGCGTCGCGGCCGCGGGCGATCAGGA
>Ga0194051_1000606_pt1 | contig 20347 bp, 16 predicted proteins | sample SepL2320m_MetaG_FD_161275 | JGI IMG/M metagenome (GOLD analysis project Ga0194051, IMG submission 161275) | Anoxic zone freshwater microbial communities from boreal shield lake in IISD Experimental Lakes Area, Ontario, Canada - Sep2016-L239-20m | ecosystem: Environmental > Aquatic > Freshwater >... | reverse complement strand
GCTCGTCGGGCGATCCCGACGAGCCGCCGAAGGAGGCCGTGTCGGATTATCAGCTCCTGCGGGCGGCCGATCTGATCCGCGGCATCTCGCTCTACAGCAAGCGCGGCGACTGAGCCGCCGGCGGCGGGATGACGCTATGGCCTCCGCCGGCCAGACGACTGGGAGGCAACGAGCGCGAAGCGGTTTGATCGCCGCTTACGCGCTCGTCCTCGCTCTGGTTGTTACCTCTGCCCTGATGGCTTTCGGCGCCGACATTGGCGCGCCCAAGGCCGCTGAATCTGCGGTTGTGCCGACGGCTGAGCCTGAGGCCACGCCGCCGCGCCGGGCGGGTTCCCTGAAGCTGCCTCCCAAACCACCATCGTCGGGCTTTCGAACCTTGCCACCGGCCGAAGCGGCCGGAATGACCGAGCTGACCGCCGATGGATTGCGCCTGCCGCGGATCTCGGCCAGCGGCTGGATGCCCTGGATCGCCAACTCACGGCGCTTCGATCCCTCCGGGCCGCCCACCCGCATGGGCCTGCTGATGATCGATGTCGGGGCCAGCGAACCGCTGATGCAACGCGCCATCGACGACTTGCCCGGCGAAGTGAGCTTGGCCTTCCTGCCCGGCACGCCCGACCTGCCGCGCTGGCTCAGGCGCGCGCGCGAGCGCGGCCACGAGACCTATCTCATGCTGCCGGTCGAGGATCCGAACGGACCTGCCGAACGCGGCATCAAGCCGATCACGACGTCGTCCGACCCCACGGAAAATCTGCGCCGGCTGCACGGCGCGATGGCCCGTGGTGAAGGCTATGTCGGCTTCGTCGTCCGTTCGCCGGGGCCGGTCTCGCAATCGGAGACCACCGCGCGCCTCCTGATCAAGGAGATCGCCGATCGCGGCCTGGCGGTGATCGAGATCAATCCCACCCCCGACATGGCCATCCTGCGGGGCCTTACCATCGAGCTGGGCGTGGGATATGCGCGGAGCACGAACATCCTCGACTACAAGCTGGCGGGCGACAGCGTCACCGGCGCTCTCGACCGTCTCGTCACATGGCTCGGTGAAAGCGGAGCTGACCGGACGCCGCGGCACGCCTTCGGTGTTCTGCAGCCCAACAACGAGACAATCGATGCCATCGCAGCCTGGCACGGACGGCAGACGACACCGGCGAGCTTTTCGCTGGTGCCGATCATCGGCCATTTCGAGTGCCGTCCTAACTGCATGACGCGCCTGGGCGTCCAGCCGGCGCAACTCCGCCCATGACGGCCGGCCTCCCCGAATTCTACCGCCCGAACGTCGGCCTGATGCTGATCGCGGCCGACCGCCGCGTGTTCGTCGGGCTTCGCACCGGAAAGGCCGATGCCTGGCAGATGCCACAAGGCGGCGTCGATCGCGGCGAAACGCCGATCGAAGCCGCTTGCCGCGAGCTCAAGGAAGAGGTCGGCACCACCAAGGCGCTGCTGCTGCGCGAGAGTTCCAGGTGGATCGTCTACGACGTGCCCGAAGACCAGCGTCCGGCCTCCTGGAAGGGCCGATGGCACGGCCAGGCGCAGAAATGGTTCGCGCTGGCCTTCACCGGGACCGACGCCGACATCGCCATCGACGCGCACGACCGCGAATTCGAGGCCTGGCGCTGGATGCCGGCGCGCGACCTGACGGCCTTGATCGTGCCCTTCAAGCGTCCGGTCTATGAAGCCGTCCTGAAGGAATTCGCCGACCTGGTCGAGTAGGAGTCTAGGCGCCCGACGCGGCGAGGCGCTTGGCGTTGTGCCTGAGAAACCGGAGACCGATGCTGGTCAGCAGCCGGTTCAACCAGCCCTGCGGCTGCAGCCCGACCGCCTTCAGGATCATGGCCATGGCGCGCTGCACATGGGTCTGACGGTAGAGCGGATAAGCGCGCCGGGCATAGGCTCGCATGTAGCGCTTGCGGTCATAGATCGCGTCGGCCGGCTCATTGGCCGCGAAGTAGGCATAGGCGAGTTCGTCGTCCTCGCTCTCCTTGAGGCGGCCCCAGCCGATGCGAAGCCTGCTCCAGCGGCTGAGGCGGTCGCGCTGCAGGCAGCGGCGAAGATGCGCGTAGAACAGCTTGTAGTGACGGAATTCGTCGGCGGCGATCTTGGCGCAGACCTGTTTCAGGACCGGCTCGTCGGTCGCGTCCTTGAGAGCACTGTAGTAGGAGCTGGTGCCGGTCTCGACGATGCAGCGCGCCATCATCTCGCCAGCCTGGCTGCCGCGCACGGAACTCTCGACATCGAGCGGCAGTTTGTAGCCGTCGCGGAAACGCTGGAAGGCGGCCTCGAAATCCCAGGCGGGGTCGGCAAGCACGGCCCAGCGCCCGAGCGCCATGCCGTGCTGGATCTCTTCCACGACCCAAGTGTTCACAGCTTCCATGAATTGCGGATCGTCGGCGAAGACGCGCCCGAGATAGGTGCCGTAGTCGCCGCCGTTCCGCTCGACCAGGGCCGCGGCCTTGATGTTGCGCAGGATCTCCGGATCGACCTTCGACGCGTCGAACCGACCCCAATCGATCGTTTCGAGTGTCCAGCTAGCCATGATCGAGCACCCTCGGCGGCTTGTCGCGTAAGCGTAATAGAGCGGCCTCCGGCCCGGCCTTCAAGGGCCGGTCGGTGCACATCTTGATCGAAAATTGCGTGGAAGACCCTCGGGCGACCCGTGGATCAGCGGCTGGCGTAGTAGGCCTGGGCCCGGCGCAAGTCCTTGGCAACGGCCAGGTTTTTCTTGGCGGTGGCCTTTTCGGCCTCGGTCGCGGCGTCCGCCAGCTCCCGCTCGGCCACCCGCTCGCGCTCGGCGAGCTGCTCGGGCGTCACCGTCTCGAACGGCAGCGCCTCGTCGGCCAGCACGGTACACCGCTCCGGCGTCACCTCGGCGAAGCCGCCGACCACCAGGAAGCGTTGCTCGACCTTGCTGCCCTGGAAAACTTCGAGCACGCCCGGACGGACGGTCGAGATCAGCGGCGCATGGCCGTGAAGCACGCCGAAGTCGCCTTCGCTGCCCGGGACCACGACCATGTCGGCCTCGGTCGCGAGCAGCTCACGCTCGGGCATGACCAGCCGGAAGTTGACCTTGGCCATCGGCTCAGGCCGCCTCGGCCGCGAGCTTCTTGGCCTTGGCGACGGCTTCGTCGATGGTGCCGACCATGTAGAAGGCCGATTCCGGCAGGTCGTCGTACTCGCCGGCGACGATCGCCTTGAAGGCCTTGATCGTGTCCTCGAGCTTCACGAACACACCCGGCGTGCCGGTGAAGACTTCGGCGACGTGGAACGGCTGGCTGAGGAAGCGCTGTATCTTGCGGGCGCGAGTCACGACCAGCTTGTCCTCTTCGGAGAGCTCGTCCATGCCCAGGATGGCGATGATGTCCTGCAGCGACTTGTACTGCTGCAGCACACGCTGCACCGAGCGCGCTACGTCGTAGTGCTCCTGGCCGACGATGCGCGCATCGAGCATGCGCGACGTCGAGTCGAGCGGATCGACGGCCGGGAAGATCGCCTGTTCGGCGATCGAGCGGCTGAGCACGGTGGTCGCGTCCAAGTGGGCGAACGAGGTGGCGGGCGCGGGGTCGGTCAAGTCGTCGGCGGGCACGTAGATGGCCTGCACCGAGGTGATCGAGCCCTTCTTGGTCGAGGTGATACGCTCCTGCAGCGCGCCCATATCGGTCGACAGCGTCGGCTGATAGCCCACCGCGGAAGGAATGCGGCCGAGCAGCGCCGACACTTCCGAGCCGGCCTGGGTGAAGCGGAAGATGTTGTCGACGAAGAACAGCACGTCCTGGCCTTCGACGTCGCGGAAATACTCGGCGACGGTGAGGCCCGACAGGCCGACGCGGGCGCGCGCGCCCGGCGGCTCGTTCATCTGGCCATAGACCAGCGCCACCTTGGAGCCCGGACCGTCGAGCTTGATGACGCCGCCCTCGATCATCTCGTGATAGAGGTCGTTGCCCTCGCGGGTCCGCTCGCCGACGCCGGCGAACACCGACACGCCGCCGTGCGCCTTGGCGACGTTGTTGATCAACTCCATGATCGTCACGGTCTTGCCGACACCCGCGCCGCCGAACAGGCCGATCTTGCCGCCCTTGGCATAGGGCGCGAGCAGGTCGATGACCTTGATGCCCGTGATCAGGATCTGCGCTTCCGTCGACTGCTCGACGAACTCCGGCGCGCTGCGATGGATCGGCAGGGTCTGCTTGTGGCCGACCGGGCCACGCTCGTCGACCGGCTCACCGATGACGTTCAGGATGCGGCCGAGCGTCTCGGGACCGACCGGCATCTGGATCGGGCTGCCGGTATCGACCGCCTTTTCGCCACGCACCAGGCCGTCGGTGGTGTCCATGGCGATGGTGCGAACCTCTGATTCACCCAGGTGCTGGGCGACTTCGAGCACGATCAGCCGGCCATCGGCCTTGACGTGGAGCGCGTTCAGAATGTGCGGCAGATCGGCGTCGAAGCGCACGTCGACGACCGCGCCCGTGATCTGGGTGATCGTGCCGATGTTGTTGGTGGCCATGACGGATCCCTTTCCTTCAATTGCTGTCAGCGCGCGGCCTAGACGGCCTCGGCGCCCGAGATGATCTCGATGAGTTCCTTGGTGATGGAGGCCTGACGCGAGCGGTTCATCTGCAGCGTCAGTTTCTTGATCACGTCGCCGGCGTTGCGAGAGGCACTGTCCATCGCCGTCATCTGCGAGCCGTAGAAGCTCGCCGCGTTCTCCAAGAGGACGCGGAAGATCTGGACGGTGAGGTTGCGCGGCAGCAGGTCGGCCAGAATCTCGGCCTCGTCCGGCTCGAATTCGTAGACCGCGCCGCCCAGCGTGGCGGGAGCGGCGGTCTCGCCGGCTTCGGGGGCCGGCGGCGGAATGAGCTGCTGGCGCGTCACGACCTGGGTCATCGCCGACTTGAAGCGGTTGAAGACCACGGAGGCGACGTCAAATTCGCCAGCCGCGAACATCTCCATGATCCGCGCCGTCACCTTGTGGGCATCGGCGAACGACAGCCGCGGACGGCCGAGGTCGGTGATGGTCTCGACGATATGGCTGTTAAAGTCTCGGCGCAGCTGCTCGCGGCCCTTGCGGCCGACGCACATGACTTTGACCGTTTTGCCCTCGGCCAGCAGCGCACGGATGTTGCGCCGCGCCTCGCGCACGATCGTGCTGTTGAAACCGCCGCACAGGCCGCGGTCGGCGGTGGCGACGATCAGCAGATGGACCTTGTCGGAGCCGGTGCCGGCCAGCAGGCGCGGGCCGGTACCGCCTTTGAAGCTGGCACCAAGCGAGGCCAGGATCTTGTCCATGGCTTCGGCATAGGGCCGGGCCGCCATGGCCTGCTCCTGGGCGCGCCGCAGCTTGGCGGCGGCGACCATCTTCATGGCCTTGGTGATCTTCTGCGTCGATTGAACGCTTCGGATCCTGAGGCGGTAGGTTTTGAGACTGGGCATCTAGACCTGCGAAGGCTTAGGCGAACTTCTTGACGAAGTCGGCGAGGAACGCCTTCAGCTTGTCGTCCGTCTCCTTGGTGATCTCGCGCTTGTCGCGGATCGAGGCCAGGATCGAACCCTCGGCGCGCAGGGTGTCGAGCACCTGGCGCTCGAAGTCGCCGACGCGCGCCACCGGCAGCGTGTCGAGGAAGCCGCGGGTGCCGCAATAGAGCGACACGACCTGCTCTTCGATCACCATCGGCACGTACTGGCCCTGCTTCAGGAGCTCGGTGAGGCGCTGGCCGCGCGCGAGCAGGCGCTGGGTCGAGGCGTCGAGGTCCGAGGCGAACTGGGCGAAGGCCGCCATTTCGCGATACTGCGCCAGCTCAAGCTTGATGGTGCCGGCGACCTGCTTCATCGCCTTGATCTGCGCCGCCGAACCCACTCGGCTGACCGACAGGCCCACGTTAATCGCCGGACGGATGCCCTGATAGAAGAGCTCGGTCTCGAGGAAGATCTGGCCGTCGGTGATCGAGATCACATTGGTCGGGATGTAGGCCGAGACGTCGCCGGCCTGCGTCTCGATGATCGGCAGCGCCGTCAGCGAGCCCGAGCCGTTCTTCTCGTTCAGCTTGGCGGCGCGCTCGAGCAGCCGCGAGTGGAGATAGAACACGTCGCCGGGATAGGCTTCGCGGCCCGGCGGGCGGCGCAGCAGCAGCGACATCTGGCGGTACGACACCGCCTGCTTGGAAAGATCGTCATACACGATCACGGCATGCATGCCGTTGTCGCGGAAGTACTCGCCCATGGCGCAGCCGGTGTAGGGCGCCAGGAACTGCATCGGCGCCGGATCGGACGCGGTGGCGGCGACGACAATGGAGTATTCCAGCGCGCCGTTGTCCTCGAGCGTCTTCACGATCTGCGCGACCGTCGAGCGCTTCTGGCCGATGGCGACATAGACGCAGTAGAGCTTGCGGCTCTCGTCGGTGCCCTTGTTGATCGTCTTCTGGTTCAGGAAGGTGTCGATGGCGACGGCGGTCTTGCCGGTCTGGCGATCGCCGATGATCAGCTCGCGCTGGCCGCGGCCGACCGGGACCAGCGAGTCGATGGCCTTGAGGCCGGTCTGCATCGGCTCGTTGACCGACTTACGCGGAATGATGCCGGGCGCCTTGACCTCGACCAGGCGGCGCTCGGTGGTGGCGAGCGGTCCCTTGCCGTCGATCGGATTGCCGAGACCGTCGACCACGCGGCCGAGCAGGCCCTTGCCCACCGGCACGTCGACGATGGTGCCGGTGCGCTTGACGATGTCGCCTTCGCGGATGGTGCGATCCTCGCCGAAGATCACGACGCCGACGTTGTCGCTCTCGAGGTTGAGCGCCATGCCCTTGATGCCGCCCGGGAACTCGACCATCTCGCCGGCCTTGACGCTGTCGAGGCCATAGACGCGCGCGATGCCGTCACCGACGGAGAGAACCTGGCCGACCTCGGCCACTTCGGCTTCGGTGCCGAAGTTGGCGATCTGCTGCTTGAGGATGGCCGAGATTTCGGCGGCACGGATATCCATTTAGGCAACTCCCTTCATGGCAAGCTGCAGGCGCTGCAGTTTGCTTCGGATAGACGAATCGAACAGGCGCGAACCGACCTTCACGACGAGACCGCCGAGAATGTCGGGTTCGACGCGCGCGTCGACGGAGACTTTGGCGCTTCCCAGCACGCTGCGCAGCGTGTCGGTGAGCTGTTGAAGCTGGGCCGGCGAGAGCGGCACGGCCGATGTGACGGCGACAGTGGTCTCGCCGCGACGGCTCGCCAGCTCGGCCAGAAAGGCCGTCGCCATGGCGACCAATTCGCGGGCGCGGCCGTTGCCGGCCACGGTGCCGATGAAATTGCGGGTGAGGCCCTTGATGCCGGCGGCGTCGAGCACGGCCAGCAGCGCCTTGGTCTGCAGCGGGCGGCCGATCACCGGGCTCGCGATGACACGGGCGAGATCGGTGCTGTCACCGACCATCTTGCGGAATGTGCTGAGGTCCTGGGCCACTTGGTCGAGCGACTTGGCGTTATCCGCCAAGTCAAAAAGGGCGCTGGCATAGCGTCCGGCGACGCCGGTCGTGGCAGAGGTAGCGGTTGACACGTTGAAAGCCTCTCCGAGTCCCGTTGCGTCAAGCCGGCAAGCTATTGTTCCGGCAAGACTTTTCCCAGGAGAACGTGTCGCGCAGTATCTCGCCCCCACCCCGGAAAAGCGCGCGTTGCTACCATGCGGTTTTCCCACGCGCAAGATTGCCAAAGGCCTGTATTACCGCGGTTTTTCAGCGCGCATCGTCACAGGAAGGAATAGGGGTCGACATCGACCTGCAGACGGACTGATCCGGGCAGGCCTATCCGTTCCAGCCAGCCATGCAGCAGCGGCTGCAACGCCGTCTCCCGCGAGGCCTTCAGCAGGAACCGCCGGCGGTGGCGGCCACGCAGCAGCGCCAGCGGCGCCGTCGACGGCCCCAGCACCGTCACGCCCGGCTGCTGCGGCGCCCGACGTGCAAGCGCGGCACAGACGCCGTCGACCGCCGCGGGATCGGGGCCGGACACGATCAGCGAGGCGAGCCGGCCATAGGGCGGCATGCCAGCGGCGGCGCGATCGGCGAGTTCGGCCGTAACAAAGCGGTCGCGGTCGCCCGAAACAAGCGCCTGCATCACCGGATGCTCGGGCATGTGGGTCTGGACCAGGGCGCGACCCGGCCGGTCCTCGCGACCGGCGCGACCGGCCACCTGATAGAGAAGCTGGAAGGTCCGCTCGGCCGCCCGCAGATCGCCGCCGTTCAGGCCCAGATCCGCATCGATCACGGCAACCAGCGTCAGGTTGGGAAAATGGTGACCCTTGGCCGCCATTTGCGTGCCGATCAGGATATCGATCTCGCCTGCGATCATGCGCTCGACCGCGGCCGATGCCAGCTCGCGGTTCATGAGCGAGTCAGAGGTGAACAGTTCCAGCCGCGCCTCGGGGAAGAGTTCCAGCGCCTCTTCCGCCAGCCGCTCCACGCCGGGACCGCAGGCGACGAATTGGTCGGCGGCGCCGCAGTATTTGCAGGCATGGGCCGGCGGTTCGGTGTGGCCGCAGTGATGGCAGACCAGCGTGCGCCGGAACCGGTGTTCGACCAGCCAGGCCGAGCATTGCGGGCATTCCAGCCCATGGCCGCAGGCCCGGCAGAGCGTCAGCGGCGCATAGCCCCGGCGATTGAGGAACAGCAGCGTCTGCTCACCCGCCGCCAGGGTCTGTTTCATCGCCTCGACCACCGGCGGCGACAGCCAGCGTCCCCGCGACGGTTGCTCGCGCCGGAGGTCGACCGCCGTCAGCCGCGCCAGTTGCTGGCCGCCGTGGCGTCCCGGCAGATGCAGCGCGCCGTAGCGTCCCGAGGTGACATTGACGACGCTTTCGAGCGAGGGCGTGGCCGAGGCCAGCACGATCGGCGCCGCCACCAGCCGGGCCCGCACCACCGCCATGTCGCGGGCATTATAGGTGACGCCTTCGTCCTGCTTGAACGAGCCGTCGTGTTCTTCGTCGACCACGATCAGGCCCAACTTGGCGAACGGCAGGAACAGCGCCGAGCGGGCGCCAACCACGACTCCCACCCTTCCCTCGCCGATAGCGCGCCAGGTCTCGCGGCGTTCCAGGCTGGTCAGGCCGGAATGCCAGGGCGCGGGCGGCGCACCGAACCGGTCCTCGAAGCGTTTCAGCCACTGCGCGGTCAGCGCGATCTCGGGCAGCAGGACCAGCACCTGCCGGCCGGCGGCGAGGGCTGCGGCGATCGCCTCGAAATAGACCTCGGTCTTGCCCGCGCCGGGTACGCCATCGAGCAGGGTCGCGGAAAAGGCGTTCGCCCGCACTTTCTCCACCAGCGCCTGCGCCGCCGCATGCTGCTCGGGCGACAGCGTCGGGCCGGGATGCTCGCCATCGGGCCGCGGAAAGGTCCGCCGCATCGTGCGCTCGACCGCTTCCAGCAGGCCGACCTGGGCCATGGTCTTGACGACCGAGGTACCGACGCCGGCGAGATGGGCGAGTTCGGCCACCGGCATGGCGGGCCCGTCCTCGAGAGCGGCGAGCACGCGGCGCCGGGCGGCGGTCAATTTCAGCGCCTCATCGCCGGACAGCTGGGCGGGCCGATAGATGATCTCGGTCTTGGGCGCCTCGAGGGCCGAGGGCACGCTCATCGCCATGCGCAGCACCGCGCCGGGCGGTGCCAGCGTATAGGCGGAGATCCAATCCACGAACCGGCGCAGTGCATCGGCCATCGGCAGCGCCGGCAGGATAGCCACGATGTCGCGCAGCTTTTCCGGCGCTACCTCGCCCGAACCCTCACCCCACACCACGCCCACCGTCTCGCGCTTGCCCAGCGGCACCACCACGAAGTGGCCGGGTACAACGGCCATATCTTCTGCAACGCTGTAGTCGTAGGCGTCTGCCAGCGGCAGCGGCAGCAGAACCTTCACCGTCCTTGGCATCGTCCGGGGCAGCGTGTTTTCCACCGACTCCGGGCGTGACGAGGCAGCCTCCTTGCCTTGTGGCTCGGTGGGGGAAACGCTAGAAATTGTGGTAGCGCGCACGTCCGGACCACTGGCCATTGGGGTAGTTTATATGAAGTTCTTCGTCGATACCGCCGATGTCGCCGAGATCAAGGACCTCGCCGCCTCCGGCCTGCTCGATGGCGTAACGACAAATCCCTCGCTGATCGCCAAGGCCGGCCGGCCGATGCTCGACGTCATCAGGGAGATCTGCGCCATCGTTCCGGGCCCGGTCAGCGCCGAAACGGTCGCGACCGACCACAAGACGATGCTCGAGGAGGGCCGCAAGCTCGCCAAGCTGGCCAAGAACGTGGCGGTCAAGGTTCCGCTCACGCCGGATGGCCTCAAAACCTGCAAGGTGCTTACGTCAGAAGGCACGATGGTGAACGTCACCCTGTGCTTTTCGGCCGCCCAGGCGCTGCTGGCGGCCAAGGCCGGCGCCACCTTCATCTCGCCCTTCGTCGGTCGGCTCGACGACATCGGCCAGGACGGCATGCACCTGATCGGCGAGATCATGACGATCTATCGCCAGTATCCGCACTTCAAGACCGAGGTTCTGGTGGCCTCCGTGCGCCACAGCCAGCACGTGATCGCGGCCGCCAAGCTCGGCGCCCATGTCGCCACCCTGCCGCCCAACGTGCTGCGCCAGCTCTTCAAGCACGTGCTGACCGACAATGGGCTAAAAGCCTTCCTCGACGACTGGGCCAAGACCGGCCAGTCGATCCTCTGACCGCAAAGGCCGGCTCATGGCTAACGACGGCACGGTCACGGCGCCCGACGGATCGGGACGGCAGGTGAAGCTGATCACCGCCGACGATGTCGTGGCCTATCTTAAGGCCCATCCGGCGTTCTTCGGCGATCATGCCGAACTCGCCGAGGAGCTGGCGCTGGTTCCGCGCGTACAAGGGCCGGGGGTCATCGACATGCAGCAGGCGATCCTGAAGCGCCTGCGCAGCGAGATCGACAAGCTCAAGACCGAGCGCGGCGAGATCATCGCCAATTCCAAGCAGAACCAGATCGTCCAGAACCGCATCCAGGCGGCGGTGATCAGCATCATCCAGGCCACGACCTTCGAGAAGATGATCCATGTCGTGACCCACGAGCTGCCCGAGCTTTTGGACGTCGACTTCATCACGCTCGCCATCGAGGCCAATGCCGACGCGCCCAAGCGCGTGCCGGTGCGCGGCGTCTACGTGCTGGCGCCGGGCGCCATCGACGCCGCCATCGGCCCGGAAAAGCATGCGCGGCTGCGCAGCTCGATCCTGGGCGAGGATGCCTTCTTCGGCGAGGTCTCGCGCTTCGTGAAGTCAGACGTGCTGATGCGCCTGAAAGTCTCGACCGATTCGCCCGACGGCGTCATGTGCTTCGGCTCGCGCGAGCCCGAGGCCTTCGGCCCCGACATGTCGACCGAGCTCTTGTTCTTCCTGGCCAAGGTGCTGGAGAACACCATCCGTGCCTGGCTCGACCTGCCCGAGTGAGTCCCGAATGAGCCTCGCGGCGGCGCAGGCCGGCTGGCGCGACTGGCTGAAGAGCGAACGCCGGCTCGCCGCCCACACGCTGATCGCCTACGAGCACGACGTCGCGGGCTTCCTCGGTTTCATGACGACCTATCTGGGCGCCGCCCCTACCCTGGCGGCGCTGGCCAAACTGAAGCCGGCCGAGTTCCGCGCCTGGCTGGCCGAGCGCGCGCGCCAGGGCATGGCGCGGAGCTCGACGGCGCGGGCCTTCTCCTCGGTGCGCTCCTTCTTCGGCTTCCTCGACAAGCGCGGTCTCGCCCACAACGCCAGCATCGCCACCATCCAGACGCCCAAGCTGCCGCGCTCCATCCCCAAGGCGCTCAACGAACGCGACATGGGCGACCTGCTCGATGCCGATCCAGCCGAGAAGGAACGCGACCCCTGGCTCGACCTGCGCGACCAGGCCGTGCTGCTGCTCCTCTATGGCGCCGGCCTGCGCATCGGCGAGGCGCTCGGCCTCACCAAGGCCACCGTCGAGGGCCTGCTCGCCGCCGGCCAGGACACGCTGGCCGTCACCGGCAAGGGCAACAAGACGCGCCTGGTGCCGCTGCTGCCGCAGGCGCTCGACGCGCTCGTGGCCTACCGCGACGCCTGCCCGTGGCTAAAAGCTGCCCGCCCGGGCGATGCCTTCTTCATGGGCGCCCGCGGCGGCGCGCTCGATCCCGCCATCGTGCAGAAGCGGGTGCGCAACATCCGCCACCACCTCGGCCTGGCCGACAGCGTGACGCCGCATGCGCTGCGCCACTCCTTCGCCACCCACCTGCTGGGCGCCGGCGGCGACCTCCGCACCATCCAGGAGCTTTTAGGCCACGCCTCGCTCTCGACCACGCAACGCTACACCGACGTCGACGCGGCCCGGCTCACCAAGGTCTACCGTGACGCGCATCCGCGGGCGAAGGTGCGATAGAAATTGCGGCAGCGGCACACGATCTGTGCCGCAACGCGGCGGCAGGTGTGCCGCAGCGTGTGCCGCCAGCCCGCAATTGTTTGGCCATTTCAACGTCTTGGCATCACGCGCCGGCACAGCGCCGAGACGCTTCGGAGACGGCTCCGAATCGCGGAGTTGTGCCGCTGAGAACATCATGAACGACGGCGGCGACAGGGCCGAAACCCTGTTCATCGTGTTCTCTCCACATGGAATCCGAGTCTTGTGAGACCGGCAAAACCCCTCCACGGGGTCGAAAAGGCCAGTGGCCAAAGGGCATCGTCCAATGGCCCGGGACGAAGTTCGGGCTCGGCCGGGTTTCTCCCGGCTCTTGTGCCGGTCCGCTGGAGTGACCTTCCAGGAACCGACTGAGTCTTGCGTCCCGCTGATGCGGACGGGGGGCCGGGCATGTCCGGTCGGGCTGGCTGCTGTTCAGGACCCTCACGAGGAGGCAGGCACTGCAGGCAGGCGACCGCGCCAAGGGTTCTCCTGCGCGGGTATGCTCTCTCTAATCGCGTCATTTTGCGGCGCCTCCCCGACGGCCATGTGGGGAGGCATCGACTGTGGTTTTGATCGACAGGGAAATACGCCCCTGCACCCGTGGCTCGCGGTCAGGTCCGGAGACCTGAAACCCCTTGCATCGCCCGCGTGGAGAGCGGGACGCCACCGGCCCACGAAAAAGGCCGCTCCGGGCAAGTGAACCGGGCGGCCCGCGCATTACACACGTCGTGGCAACGTATCAGAAATATACCCTAAAACCTGCGCAATCTGCAAGTTTTTGTTCAAGAAATCTGATGGAATAGTGCATGCACCGCCAGCACCCGCCCGGGAACCACGACCGTTCAAAGAGGCTTGCGGAAGATGATCTCCCCGTCGTCCTGGCGGCCGGTCTCCTGCCAGCCGTTGGTGCGGTAGAAGCGCTCGGCGCGCGTGCCGGCGCCGGTCGTGAGCGTTGCCGCCGCAAAGCCCGCGGCACGCAGATCCTCGCAGGCCCGTGGCAGCAGCGCGCGGGCGAGGCCGCGTCCTTCGTAGTCGGGATGGATGAACAGGCCGAAGATCGTGCCGTCGCGCGGGTCGGCGACGGCGAAGCCCTGCACGGCGCCGTCCTCCTCCCAGACCCAGAAGGCTCCGTTCTCGAAGATCCAGTCCGCGGTCGTGTCGACCTTGGCCACGGAGGCCTGGCTCAGGCGGTTCTCCCGCACTGCGTGGCGTACTTCGAAAATGCGGGGACGGTCGGCGAGGGTCGCTTTGCGAATCATGGAAAGAGTCCGAGGCAATGGTTGAAAGGTTCGACGAACCAACGCACCGTGCCCGCACAGGCGGGGGCGTCTCGTTGGCGCTTCAGATCGACCCTGCAATTACATCGGACAATTACACCGGACTTTGCCACCCGATGCGACGCACGACTTTAACAGGCGACGATGCCGGGCACTAGGCCGCGGTGGGCGTTGAGGTTGCAGCGCACGGCTGCCTGCGTGCTGCTGGCTTCCATCCTGTCGCCGCTGGCGCTGGTGCGCGCGGAACCACAAGGCACGGCCGCCGGCGCCGCCCCGCCCACGCCCACACCCAAGACCGAAGCGCCGGCAAACGATCGGCGTCCCTCCGTTGCCGACATCTGCAGCACGCTGGCCCAAGCGGCGGCCGACAACGGGCTGCCCGAGGAATTCTTCACGCGCCTCATCTGGCAGGAGAGTCGCTTCAACCCCACGGCGGTCAGCCCGGCGGGCGCGCAAGGCATCGCGCAGTTCATGCCGGGAACCGCCGCCATGCGCGGGCTCACCAACGCGTTCGAGCCGCTGCAGGCGCTGCGCGAGTCGGCGAGCTACCTGCGCGAGTTGCGCACGACCTTCCGCGGTAACCTGGGCCTGGCCGCGGCCGCCTACAATGCCGGCCCCGGCCAGGTCGAAGCCTGGCGCGCCGGCCGAAGTGTCCTTCCCGGCGAGACGCAAGCCTACGTCCGCATCGTCACCGGCTACAGCGCGGAGGCCTGGACCGTGCAGCCGATGCCTCAGATGCAGTCCTCGACGACACCGCCTTCGTACACTGCACCGGGCGAGCGCTGCGCCGAGCTCGCCAAGCGGATGATCGACACGCCGCGCCGCCGCCCCCTCCTCACGTCCGACCCGGCGTGGGGGCCGTGGGGTGTCCAGCTTGCCGGCAACTGGTCCGAAGGCCGCGTCCTCGCCCACTACGAGCGGCTGCGGCGCAAGTACGAAGCCGTTTTAGGCGACCGGCTGCCGCTGGTCCTGAACGCGCGCCGGAACGACCTCCCGACGTTCTCTGTCCGGGTCTCGGAAAACAGCCGAGCCGACGCGGACAAGCTGTGTGCGAAGCTGCGGGCCGCCGGCGGCGCTTGCGTCGTCTTCCGCAACCCGCGTGACTAGTGTGGTTGGAGATCAGCGCGTGATAATTTGAGGTCTGGTCGTCGTCCCTACTCGGGTCGAGTGACCACCGGAAAGTTCGTTCGTTCGTGGGAGCGCACCACTCCAGTGGCGCTCAGGATCATGAGCGCCACTGGAGTGGCGCGCTCCTCCGATCAGCGCACGGCTTCGTAGACAACGTGCAGCGCCCCGCCCGTCCGCGGCTCGCACTTGACCAATCGCAGCCCGAGGCCGGGTGTGCCTTCCGGAAACAGCGGGATGCCGTCGCTCAGGAGCAGCGGCAGCACCACCATCTCCAGCACGTCGAGCCTGCCCGCCTCCATCATGCCGCGGATGACCTAGCCGCGGCCTTCGATCCAGACGCTCCTTTTCAACGCAAGTCCGAATCGCGAACGCGATGAACGACGTCGGCAATTCGGCGGCAACCTATTCCAAGCCGCATCGTTGACTGCATTAGACCAGACCCAGACTCCGCTAGCGTCCTAGCTGATAAGCGGTCTTACACCGACACAATGCCGATGCACCGCATCGGGCGGCGCCAGCAAGAGTTCCGAGGAGGATCTTCTTGCCGACGGAGTGGTCCCAGCGACCGAGCGCTGAAGCAACAACCCTGAAAAACTGAACCCTTTCGCCGGGAGACTCCCCGCTATGACCACCTTGACGGTTGGCCCGACCTCTTCTTTTCCCACCATTGCTGCTGCGATGCTTGCCGCGGGGCCCGCCGATACGATCCTGCTGGAGACCGGCTATGGCAATGAATCCACCACGGTCACGCACAACGGCATGATCGTAACGGGAGGTAGTGCTTCGACCGGAATCGTCCTTCAACTCGGGACCGGCATCGCCACCTTCTTCCTGGGAGGTACTGCGCCGATCAACGTGCTTGCCGACGCGAACGGCGGTAACGGCATTACCGCCAACGCGGGCGACAATGTCGTCACCGTGACGGGCGGCATCAATGCCGTGGACGGCGGCCTGGGTGTCGATCGACTGGTCGTGGACTACCGTCTTGCCACCGGCGCCATCACAGGCAATTCGACGTCGAATTTTTCCGAGGCGGGCGGCGGCGGTCGGTCGGTCACGATCACCGACGGGACCTTTGAGCACTTCACGGTCCTGACCGGCTCCGGTGCCGACACGCTGACGGTCGGCGACGGCAACAATGTCATCAATGCCGGCGACGGCGCGAACACGATCACCGCCGGCAACGGACAGAACAACATCACCGGCGGCGTCAATGCCGACACCATCACGGCGGGGAACGGCGGCAACACGATCGACGCGGGCAATGGCACCAACACCATCACCTCCGGCCTGGGCGACGACACCATCTTCTCCGGCACAGGCGCCGATACGATCATCGCCGGCGGCGGCGTCGACGCCATCACGATCCGCGGCGGCTCGGACGAGGTCGACGGCGGTGCCGGGAACGACCGGTTGATCGTCGACTATTCCGGCGCCACCACGGATGTCAGCGGCGGCGTTACCGGCGGCAATCTTGGGTCCGGCTATACCGGTCACCTCGCGGATGCGAGCGCCAGCCAGGTGGACGTCGTCGAAATCGAAAACTTCACGATCACGACAGGCAGCGGCAACGACGTCATTACGACAGGTGACGGCAACGACGTCATCACGGCCGGCGCGGGCAACGACACGCTCGACGGCGGCGGCGGCAATGACACGTTGACCGGCGGCGACGGCAGCGATGTGCTGACCGGCGGCCTCGGTGCCGACACGCTGTCCGGCGGCGCGGGCGCCGACTACCTGCGCTTCGACGGCTCGGATGTCGGTATTTCCGGCGGCGCCGACTTCGACTCCGCGTTTGCGCAGACCAGCGCGCCGGTGACGCTGGACATGGGAACGGCGTCGATCGAATGGGCGCAGGGCAATTCGGGCGCCGATACGTTCAATGCCGCGACCCAGTCCGGCGCCGTCTATATCTACGGCATGGGAGGCGACGACACGCTCACCGGCTCGGCCTTCGGCGATTTCCTCGACGGCGGCGACGGCTCGGATACCCTGGCCGGCGGCGACGGCGCCGACCTCCTGTTCGGCAATGGCGGCTCTGATATCCTGCTGGGCCAGGGCGGTGACGACTCCCTCATCGAAATGGGCGGCGACAGCCAGATCGACGGCGGCGCCGGCTTCGATTCGCTGTTCGTCTGGTCCGACACGGGCGTGTCGCTCAATCTCGCGACGGCGTCGATCGAGTGGGTGCAAGGCTCGGTGCTGGGCGACGACAATCTCAATGGCGCCGGCAACACCGTGAACACATACCTCTATGGCTGGGGCGGTAACGACACGCTGACCGGCGGTTCGGGCAATGACTACATCGCCGGCGGCGCCGGAAACGACGCCCTGACCGGCGGGGCCGGCAACGACACGATGATCGGCGAGGGCGGTACGGACCGCTATGTCTACACCGCCGCCACCTGGGGCTCGGATACGATTCACTCCTTCGATCCCAACGGCGAGAAGCTGGATTTCACGGCGGTGGGGTCGATCCACTCGTTCGCCGACTTCTCGACCTTCGAGTGGGATGCAGGCAACCTCGGCTACAACTCCACGACGCTGTTCTACAACGACGGCAGCACGACCAGCGCGATCACGCTGATCGGCGTGCAGGTGGCGAGCCTCTCCGACTCGGACTTCCTGTTCGTCTAGCGTCTTTTAGATCGAGGGTGATGTGGTCACGCCCCCGCTCCCTAGACCGTCGCGGTTTCACGCACCCTGTCATCCCGAGCGAAGCGAGGGATCTTTATCGGTGGCCTTAAAGGTCACTCGCTTCAGCGCGGGGGTTACCCCGCGCGACTCGGGATGACAGTTTTTCCGTAACCAGTGTCGTGCGTCAATTTCCCCGGGCAGCCCTGCAGTCCGCTGGAGAGAAGACAGATTCTACAGGCTTGCTGCCCGTCTCTGTTGTTACCCGATGCGCGCAGAAAGACGAATGGGTCGTGCGGCAATGTGCTCGCATTTCTGCATCCCGATAGAATCAAGCATTCAGCTTGGCTGACCAACGCTCTTTCGCGAATAACGCTTGCGAGACTTCTTGCCGACAGTGCAATTTCATCCGGGGGGAGGTTCGAGTTTTAGTGTTTTAGGAGCGTTCAGCATGGCCACGCCAAATCCATCGATCACCAAGGGTGGCAACTACGCCGGCACTTTCGCCTCCTACCTGATCCTCGATTCCAATGTCAGGTCTCTCCTGTCCAACGAGTACTGGACATCGGATGCGGCAGGCACCACCGCTGCAACGCAGTTCACCTATTTCTTCCCGACCCAGGCCAGCCAGTATCCCGCCGACTACCAGGATCCGAGCGGCCTCGCGGCCTTCAAGCCGAGCACGCCCGAACAGCAGGCGGCGGCGCGCATCGGCTTCGATCTCATCACCTCCTACACCGGCGTCACCTTCGACCTCAGTCTCACGCCGGACGCTTCCATTCGAATTGCCGGTGCCACCAGCCTGCCCGGCAACGAGGGCGGTTCCCACGCCAGCTATCCCTACAATCACGAGGGCGCGATCTCCAACAGCGCCGGCGATGTGTATCTCGGCGATAATGGCGACCCAAAAACGGCTCAGTTATACGGCAACGACACCTTCGCCACGATCATCCACGAGATGGGCCATGCGCTCGGCCTAAAACATCCTTTCGAGGTCTATCCCAACGGCCCCATCTCGGCAGCGCGCAACGACATCGAATTCACGGTGATGACCTACTCGAGCTTCCTGAGCGGCGAGGTCGGCGTCAACGCCAACACGATCGCGCCCAACGGCTCCTCCGTGTCGGGCTACATGATGTACGACATCGCCGCCTTGCAGGAGATGTACGGTGCCAACTTCAGCAAGGGAAAGACCGACAACAGGCCGGCGGACAGGGACACCTACACCTGGAGCGAAACCACCGGGCAGCAGTACATCAATGGGCAGCCGGCTCCCGACACCGGCACGACGCAGACGAACAAGATCTTCACCACGGTGTGGACGAAGGGCGCCGCCACCACCTACGACCTCAGCAACTTCAACAGCGACCAGTACGACGACCTTCGGCCGGGCCAGTGGCTCCGCTTCTCGCCGGATCAACTCGCCGACCTGAACGATGCAGCCCCTGCCGGCACGCCGGAGTACCAGGCCCAGGGCAACGTCTACAACACCCTGCTCTACCACGGCGACACACGCTCGGAGATCGGTACGCTGATGGCCGGCGCCGGCAACGACACCATCATCGGCAACGACCTCGCCAACACGCTCTGGGGCAACGACGGCAACGACTCGATCGACGGTGGGGTCGGCAACGACATCCTCTATGGCGGAAACGGCGACGACATCCTGACGGGCGGATTCGGCTACCAAAATCAGCTGTGGGGCGACGCCGGCATCGACACCGCGTCCTACGCCGCGCGGACGGGGGTGGTGTATGCCGATCTCACCGCCGGATACGCCAAGGTCGACTACTTCGCGGCCGACACTTTCCACAGCATCGAGAACCTGACCGGCGGCTCGGGCCCCAACACATTGATCGGCGACTCCGGCGCCAACCAGCTCACGGGCGGCGCCGGCGACGACCAGCTCTATGGCTTCGCCGGCGCGGACCATCTGGTGGGTGGCCTCGGCAACGACATGCTGAATGGCGGGATCGGCGCCGACTCACTGCTGGGCGGTGACGGCAACGACAGCCTGCTGATCGATGCCGCCGACACCGCCATCGACGGCGGCGCCGGCTACGACTCCGCCCTGGTGCAGACCGCCGCGGCGGTAACGCTGAACATGGCAACGTCGTCGATCGAATGGGCCCGCGGCAATGACGGCAACGACGTGTTCAATGCCGGAGCCCAGACCAGCGCCGTTTACATCTACGGCCAGGACGGCAACGACACGCTCACCGGCTCGGCCTTCGGCGATTACCTCGACGGCGGCGTCGGCGACGACACCCTGGTCGGCGGCGACGGCAACGACACGCTGTTCGGCAACACCGGTGCCGATATCATGCGCGGCCAGGGCGGCGACGATACGCTCATCGAGCTGGGCGGCGACAGCCTGATCGATGGCGGCACCGGCTTCGATTCGCTGTACGTCTGGTCCAACACCGGCCTGACGCTCAACCTGACGACGGCCTCGATCGAATGGGTGCAGGGCTCCGTGCTGGGCGGCGACAATCTCGATGGCTCGGGCAACACCGTGAACAGCTTCCTCTATGGCTGGGGCGGCAACGACGTGCTGAAGGGTGGCTGGGCCGACGACTACATCGCCGGCGGCGACGGCAACGACTTCCTGACCGGGGGCGCCGGCAACGACACGCTGATCGGCGAAGCGGGCATCAACTACTATGTCTACACCGCCGCCACCTGGGGCGCCGACACCGTCCATTCGTTCCACCTTAATGCCGACAAGCTTGATTTCACGACGGTCGCGTCGATCCATTCGTTCTCGGATTTCACGACCCACGAGTGGGACGCCGGCAACCTCGGCTACAATTCGACGACGCTGTTCTATGCCGACGGCAGCACGACCAGCGCGATCACGCTGATCGGGATACAGGTGGCGAGCCTCTCGGACTCGGACTTCCTGTTCG